>WBZU01000075.1_pt1 | contig 112149 bp, 110 predicted proteins | sample 5204311 | NCBI WGS metagenome assembly WBZU01 (sample SAMN12344359, study PRJNA552823) | activated sludge metagenome | biome: Activated sludge suspended growth; feature: Nitrification reactor; material: Wastewater; isolation source: activated sludge from nitrification reactor of wastewater...
CTGCGTATCGCCTCGCGAACCGGCTTGCCCGGTTCAACAATGTGCCGGAGTTGATGGCCATATTCACCGAGGTGGCCGATATCCAGACCGACGAAATGCTGAGTCTGCCGAAACCCGCCATCCGGGGTGGCAAACCCCAGGCGATAGTCGTCCCGAACTCGGGAGAAATGTCGGAGTTCGTGGATGGCCTGGTCAAGCGTGCCGAGAAGATCCGGGGCGGTTCGATCGATCCCCGCGACGACAACATGCTTGCGGTGACCAACGATGGCCGCAAGGCCGCATTGGATCTCAGGCTGGTAGGCGCAATGCAGACCGAGGAGCATCACTGCAAGATCAACGCGTGCGTAAAGGAGGTGTATTCGATATGGAAGGAAACGGCCGGAGACCGGTCGACCCAACTGATCTTCTGCGATCTGTCGGTACCGAAGTCGCAGGGGGAATTCAGCGTGTATCACGAGATTCGCCGGAAACTGGTCTCGCTTGGCGTGCCGGATCACGAGGTGCGATATGTTCACGAAGCGAACACGGATCAGCAACGGATGAAGTTGTTCCGCGAAGTACGAAGCGGCAAGGTTCGTGTCCTCATCGGTTCGACCGATCGGATGGGTGTCGGCACGAATGTGCAGGAACGCGCAATCGCGTTGCATACCCTGACCGCCCCATGGCGGCCGGACCAGATGCATCAGGCGGACGGCCGGGTTGTCCGGCCGGGCAACCGGAATCCCGAAGTCAGGTTGTTCCGGTACGTGCGGGAGGGCAGTTTCGACAGCTACATCTACCAGTTGCTGGAGACAAAGTCGCGCTTCATTGCGCAGGTGCTCAGCGGCAACAAGGGTATCCGTTCGATCGAGGACGTGCAGATGGCCGCGCTGACCTACGCCGAGATCAAGGCGCTGGCCAGCGGCAGCCCGCTCGTCATCGAGAAGGCGGCAGTCGACGCCGAGATCGCGAAGTTGTCGACCTTGTTTTCAGTGTGGAGACAGCAGCGATGGAGCAACGAGTCGGAAGTGGCCGTCATGCCGGCAAGGTTGGAGCAGTTGCAACAGGAGATTCACCTGCGTGAGGCGGACGCTGCACGATTGACTGACGTTTCGGTGGCAGGTTTCACAGTCACCCTGGCCGGGGCGCAGATCACTGGTGCGGAGGATGCCGGAGCGAGGTTGCGGGCCATTGTGCTTGACGTCATGCGGGAGTCAAGAACCTCCCCCCGCAAGGTCGAGCGCATGATTGGAGCGTTCGGCGGCCTCGATCTCGGGGTTCGGGAAGGCAGGTTCAGGCGCGAAGACAACCCGTGCCTCTTCCTCAAAGGGCATTACGAGTATGAGGCCGGAAGCTACCTTCAGGGGCCATCGATTGTCGCAAGTCTGGTCGATTCCCTGAAGTCGGTTGGGATAGCGCTCGAAAGGGCGCGCCAGTACCTGGCTGAAGCGGAGAAGCGATCCTGCGACCTGGAGCGCGAACTGGCCAAACCCTTTGAACATGAAGGGCGGCTGACTCACTTGATGTGCCGACAGCGCGAGCTCGACGATCTGCTCGATCTGGACAAGAGCAATGATGGCGGCCTGGAACAGGCTGCATGACGGTTCGGAATCACAGCCCCGCGTAAGCGGGGTTTTTTTTGTGCCCGACAGCATGGCGTACCCGAGTGGTCTATGGAATCAAAGACGGGCGGCCAACACAGCGAACCGAACGGCATCGTTGTCGGGCTGATCCAGCGGGCGACGAAATAGCCCGCGTTCACGCGGCGTGGTGGCGTTAGCCACCCGATGAAAACCTATGGTCAACCGGACTTCTTCGATGTAAGCTTTTTGGCATCTTACTGGGTTGAATCTATGACTAACGGCAGAACAGACAGAGTCAGGCGGCCCGCGGTGATCGGGAGTGCTCCGATACCGCTGGTACCGCGTCTGATGAGCCAGCCGGTGTTTCAGGCTGGGGCGCCGGACTGGCGGCTCGAACCACCCGAGGGATTGAACGGACTGCTGCCGAAACAGGCGGAGGGGCTCTTTGCTGCGAAGACGAATGAAGAGATCGTCACAGAACTCGGCAAGCTGTTGCTGGACATAGAGTTCGATTCCTTCATCATCGGACTCTACGCGAAGTCCGGTCAGGACGCAGATGGAATCCCGTCGGCATCCGTGATGGGAAAAGTCGCTCCGGCTTGGTTGAGGCGTTATGAGGAGCGTGGATACCTCGATGTCGATCCGAGGATCCGGCACTGCATCAGCAGCCCATCCCTATATACCTGGGACGGCCGCCAAAGGTTTGAACCCGCCGCGGCTGAGATGTTCGAGGAGGCTGCGACGTTCGGCATCAGGGCGGGCATATCGTGCCCCATACTGACGCACGACGGATTCGCCGGATTGTTCTCGGTCTCGACGTCGTATCCGGTCGACAGGGAACAATTGCTGGCCCCTGCCATTCGTGGGCGCTTTCTGATTCTCCGGGATTATCTGACCCAACTCATCATAACGGACTCGACGCAACAACTTCAGCAGTCAAACAATCTGTTGCTCGACCCTGATGCTCGCCTCTCTGCGCGCGAAGCCGAAACATTGCTGTACACGGCGCTCGGGATGAGCATTCCCGAGGTCAGTGACAAGGTTCGCCTCGCGGAAAGTACGGTTCGTCTCTATCTGTCCACGGCGAAGGCACGGCTTGGCGCGCGCAACCTGAAGCAGGCGGTAGCACTTGCAGTGAAGCACCGCCTCATACCATTTCCGGATTGATGCCCAAAACCGTGCGTGGGCGACTGACCCACTGTTCTGTGGTCGAAACCGCGGGAATCGGCGTACTCATGTCGGGTTTCGAGAGTCCCTTGATTTGCGCTTGCGGCGGCTAGTCTTCGTTCGGCTCTGTTCCGCCCAGACTTCCCTGCGCGTTGCGAAATCGGTTGATCACCTTCAAATCGCGTTCCGACAGACGCATGGCGGCGTCCGTCCATTCGACGATGGAATGCATTAGTTCGTCGTAGGAAACGCGATGGTGCATGCGCTTCATCTTCGCATGCACCACGCCACCGTATCCCTGACGGGCTATCAAATCATGGACCGCCTGCCGTCCCGTTCCATCCTCCACGACCTTGTCGACGACGCCCCAGTCCAGCATCTGTTCGGCAGGCCATTGCTTGGCGGCAGTCACGATGGAGTTGGCTAGCGCGCCGTTGATGCGGCGAACCAGGAGGTTGTACGCACCCATCCCTGGGAACAGATTGAAGAACATTTCGGGCAGGCCAAGCACTGCCTGCCGCTCTGCGATGATGGTCCCGCTCGCCAACGCGCATTCGAGCCCCCCTCCGAGCGCCCTGCCCTGCACCAGGCTGATCGTCGCGACTTTGTCGCCATAACCGGTCGCGTGATTGAATATCGTGTCGATGCAGTCAACGGCATAGTCGAACAAAGCCTGCCTGTCCTGCCTCTCGATCGCGTCCATGAACAGCGCGAGGTCGCCGCCGAGATTGAACACGCCAGGTACAAGCGATCCAACGATCACCCATTGCACCTGAACGATCCGTCCATCATCGCAGGCAATCCGGCAGCCGGAGTGAATTAGCGGATTCTGAACGGCGAGGATCTCTTTCAGGACGCCAGGATTGAAGCACGGAACGGGTTTCGGGGAGAACAGGAACCAGAACGCGCCGCGATCCGTATCGAGCTCGATCTCGAGGTGCTCGCCGCATGCGCGCTCGAGTACTGACAGGGGTACAGGCCCGTTCCCCTCAATGTGGGCAACATTAGGCTCTTTGGTATCGACCATCGCAATCCCTGCTGTATCTTTCCTAACACCGTTGGATGTGACAGACGTCACAAATGATCTCTAATTGAAGTTAAAAGTGTAGGACAATCGTCTCAAATTGCACGGCGTCATTTCCTTGATCTGGATATTAATGGATAGGATCGGAACACTTGGCGGACCACGCGATCAAGCATCTATGAACAGGCAAGCGCACAAGCGCCTCATTCTCGAGAAGGTCATCGTCTCCCAGGTATCCACCCTGTTCCGCTGGAACCGTCTACTTTTGGCCAATACGGTTGCGGCGGTACTGCTGGTCTTCTATTTCATTCTTGATTATGTGCCGACGATCCCTGCCGTAACCTGGCTCGTGGGCATGCAGGCAGTGACCCTGTGCCGTTACATGCTGGGGCGCGGCTATCTCAGTCGCGATCGCGGTGCCGACGAGAGCATACGTTGGCACCGCGCGTTTGTCGCCCTTACTGCCGTGGCCGGACTGGGATGGGGCATGATCGGATCCGTCCTCTATCCTAGCAACGAGCATAGCCAACTCGTAGTGGCGATGATTCTGCTGACCGTCAGCGCAACCGGCCTGTTCTCTCTGCACCCGTCGTTGCCGGCATACCTGGCCCTAAGTCTGCCGATTGTGGTGCCTTTCATAGTGTTGCGGTTGTTTGGCGACACGAAAGCGGATGTATTTGCCGGTTTCACGGGGTTCTTCTTTCTCCTGGTTGCCGAGGTATCGGCTCGCAAGCTCGCCAAGCGCTTTCACCGGGGATTGATCGTGGGATATCGGCTGCGGGTTGTTTCACGCGAAAAGGATGTGGCGCTTGCGGCAGCTCAGGAGTCCAGCAGAGCCAAATCGGAGTTCATGGCCAGCATGAGCCACGAAATTCGGACGCCTATGAACGGTGTCATCGGGATGTCGAATCTGCTTGCGCAGACACCCCTCTCTCCGGTCCAGGAGCGGTATACGAATGCGCTACGGGCGAGCAGCGAGCAATTGCTTGGGCTCCTGAACGATGTGCTCGACTTCGCGAAGATCGAAGCAGGCCGAATGGATCTGGAAGCATCGCCCTACAATCCGGGCGAGGTGGCGCGCATGAGCGTCGATACTTTCGCTGCCCAAGCCGAGTCGAAGGGGATCGTGCTATCCATCGAGCTCGAAACGCCGGTCCCCACCGTGATAGGCGACGCCACGCGCGTCGGCCAGGTATTGACGAATCTGGTGGGCAATGCCGTCAAATTCACGAGCACGGGTTCCGTACGGCTCAGCGTGATCTGCCGGATCATTGATGCGGATCATGCTTCGCTTGAGTTTGCGGTCCGGGACACCGGCATCGGTGTGCCAAAAGAGAAACATGCCGCGATCTTCGATGCTTTCTCCCAAGCGGATCAGTCAACGACCCGACGCTTCGGGGGAACAGGGTTGGGGTTGTCGATCTGCAAGCATCTGGTGTCCTTGATGCATGGATCCATCGCGCTGAAGTCGGAGCCGGGTCTGGGCTCGGTCTTCACGGTCACGTTGCCTGTCAGGTACATACCTGGCGAGCACGTCAGTCCGTCGAGCCAGCTTCAGGCGCGTCCAAGGCTGAGGGGCCGTGTGCTGCTGGTGGAGGACAACGACGTCAACCAGCTCGTGTCCGTGATGACGCTGCGGGGGCTCGGACTCGATGTCCTGACCGCCTCGAACGGAGAAGACGCGATCGCACAGTTCAAAGCGTCCACGCCGGATCTCATCCTCATGGATTGCCACATGCCGGGTATGGACGGTTTCGAGGCCACTCGGGCGATTCGTGCGTTGGAGCGCGGGACCGAAATGCACGTCCCGATCATCGCGTGCACCGCCAACGTCACCGGGGGCTTCCGCGGCGAGTGCATCGATGTCGGCATGGACGAGTACATCTCCAAGCCGTTCAGGGAAGGCACGCTCTACGCCATCCTTGCCCAGCGTCTTCGCCCTCAAACGGATCGTTTCTCTGGGCGACCGGAAGCCGGGGATTTCGAGCTTGATATGCCTCCTGCTTTGGATCACAGTACGCTCCCAGTGTTCGATCCAGGGCAACTCGATCGGATCTCAAGAAGTCATGGAAAGCAACCCGGGTTGGTTGCCGTGCAATTGGTTTCCATTTACCAGCGGCAACTGGAGCGCTTTCAGAGTCTGCTGCTGTCCGGGATCGCCGAAAACGACATTCCGAGCATCAAGTCGGTTGCGCATACGCTCAAGTCATCGTCCAATCACGTAGGGTTGCCGAGGTTGGCTCAATTGCTCGACAACGTCGAGACCGCGGCGATCGAGGGTCGCGACGGCGTTGCCGTAGCGCTCGCCGAAAGTGCGCTTCAGGAGTTCGAAGCCGCAAAGTCCGCACTGCTGGTCTGGCAGAGGGACCACAGCACGCTTCAGTGAGGGAAGCGTTCCCGTCGCATACTCATCGGGTTCTGCTTCAGGGGTCGATCTGATGCAGTGCGGCAGTGCCTGCGCACAACGCGTCGAAACGACGAACGATCAGTTTTGGATCTTCCTGCTTCGGAATCGCGTCGTGATACAGCCACGCCAGTTCGTTGCTCAAGTGCAGGCCTGCGGTGCGATCGTGAACGATGAGGCGCGCCGTGCTGGGCGCCACCCGGGCCGCGATTCTGAGCAGGTTCTCCCAACATCCGAACGGGGCATCGAGGTCGACCACGATCAAATGGAATCGCTTCGACGCAAGCTCAGATATCGCGCGATCGGGAACCTCGACGATCTGCAGGTCATATCTGCGAGCGCAGAGCAGAGACATCTTCGACGAAAATTCCTGCCCGACTGCGGCGGCCAGAACGCTGTAGTCGGACCGCATGACCTGCCAACTGCCGGATGCGCAGGTCATTGAGGAACCGGTCTTTCGTCCAGGTGGAAGGTTCGTCGCGGAATCGGATGGTTGTCCACAGACCTCCTTGACGCTACGATGTGCCTGACATTGCCTTCGAAGTCCAACCAACGCTGGCCGCCGAAATCGAACACCTTGCAGATGCGCATCGTCCGAAAGTACCAACCAAAGGAAAGGTCATCGACGACGGCGCGTTCGCCGAGAATCGTGTTCAGGGCGCCCTGCGCATCCCGGAGTCGATATACCGGCACTTTGGCGTGAACGTGGTGTGCCGGATGGTCCAGTACGTTATGGATCAGGAAACCGAGCCATTTCGGCGTCCTGAGGTGAACCGAAACCAGTTCGGATTCGACAAACATCGGCTTGTCGGACTCGCGACGGAACCATCCGACGTTCGGGTGCGTATGTTGTGCGAATTCGACGAAACCGACGAGGACGCAGAACACCAGATACGGGACGGCGAAACCCAGGATTAGTGCGGTTGCCGTGCTCGTATCGCTGAAAAGGGGCGCAGCGGCGAGCAGGCCGAGCCAGCCAGCCAAATAGGCGAGAACGAGCAAGCCATGGCGCCACGCGGAGCGCCGATCCTCGACCAGACTGACCCGTGCGCTGCGCGGGAGAAACAATGAGTCGAACCACCTTTCCTTTCCATAGTGGACGCCAAGGGCCAAGGGGTTGCCGGACCGGTAGAAGCGCTCGAGCCATCGTCGGGCTGCCGGAAGTCGCCGGAAGTTGTCGAGCGAAAAGGGCGTGTAGGTGCCCTTGTGCCCGCCGTTCGTGTTGGGATGGTGCAATCCGTGGTGGTCGAGAATCCAGAGGCGATAGTTGTGCAGGCACATGACCAGGGAGATGACAGCGAGGATCTTGTTGAATGTCTCGCCCTCTACAAGGCAACCATGCGCCGCATCATGTGCGAGTACGAGGAGGTTTCCCAGTTTGATGCCCACGAAGACGCCGCACGCAATCTTGGCCCAAAGCGGGGCCAGGAACAGGACGCCCAAAACGCCGGCAATCGCCTGCACCACATCGGCCGCAAAAAGGCTGAATCCAATGGCATTGCTGGGTTGCGCATAGGGGTTGAGCGCGCGAACCAGATCGGCTTTTGTTGCGGCCATGTGACGATCTCCTCTGTGGCGAGTAGGCTGCAAATCTAGCAACGGCGCGCCGTTCCGGGAACGGGGGCAATGTCGCGATTTGTCGAATACCATGTACAACTTGTTAAATTGTTTGGCAAGGCCTCGGATCAAGAATTTCGCGTCCGGGAAGCCCCAAGAGGACTCTGCTATTCTTCGTAGGTGAGTGCAGATATCGTATCGTTCCCGCTCTGCGGTCCGACCATCGTCCTGGTTTGCGGCGACGGCGACCTATTGCAGCGCGTCGCGGACAGCCTGCGAGAGAATGATGTTGCAGTGCGGAGCGCGTCGGATCCGCTGGAGGCTCTTGCCATGCTCCACGATTCCGCGGTTGACGCCGTCTGGGCAATCGATACGGAAGATGCACCGTACGGCGAATGGCTCAACGAGGCGATGGCTGTCGACCACGCGATTTTCCCGATCAGGCCGAAGCTATTCTGGGTGTCTGACGGGGTGGTTCGATCCCAGAACCAGAACGCGCCATTGGCCGGTACCTTCACGCGCGTTCCCTCCAGTCGGGAGATACTGCGACTGACCGTTGCTGCATTGCAATGAGCGTAGCCGTTGCCCGCTACGAAGCGATCTCCAGGTCGCACGGTATCGGCGCCGGCGAATAATTGCACTCGCCCGTTGGCAAGGTTCTGGCGAACCGAAAGCCGCACTTTCCGCCTCGCTTGGCCTCGTACATTGCGCGATCCGCGGCGTCCAGCATTGCCTGGGCATCGGCCGGATCGCTGTCCGGATCGTGGATGGCGATGCCGATGCTCGCCGATACTCGTTTTCCGCCCGTCTGTGGGACATCGATGGCGCGGATCGCCTCGAGTACTTTCTCGGCGAGGAGGCCAGCATCCCCTGGAACGTCGCGAATCTCGGCAACGAGCGCGAATTCGTCGCCGCCTAGTCGAGCAAGCGTATCTTCGACCCTCAACAGTCCCGCAAGGGTTTTCGCGACCCCTTTGAGTACCAGGTCTCCGACCTCATGTCCGCAGGTGTCGTTGATGGCCTTGAATCCATCCAGATCTATGAACATGACCGCCAGGTGTCTTTCCTTCCGTTCGGCGCGCGCGATCTCGATTGGAAGACGATCCATGAGAAGCCGCCGATTCGGGATTCCGGTCAACGGGTCATACCAGGCCAATTGCTCCAGCAGACGATTGCTTTCCTCGATCCGAGATATGAGGGCGGCGACGTAGAGGGGGATCGCGTTCAATCCGATCAGTGCACCAAGTCCGACGCGCCATGATTCCTGCCAATAGGGACTGTTGAGCATGACTGCTATCAGCCCGGCCGTGCCGACGGTACAGGCGAGAAACATGTACCGCTTCCCGAACCGTGCGCCGTTTCCCACGGCGGTCCAGCACAGCAGCGGATGCCAATTGGCGGCAGCCTCGCCGACGAGTCCGAGGATCGCGCAGATCGAGAGTTGATCCACGACAATTCCGAGGACACGGCGATGGGGAAACACGCCCGGCGTGGCGAGTACCCAGGTCAGCTGGATTGCGCTGAATGCGGAGTAGAGCGCGAAGAATCCAAGCAGAGTCCCCCTGTTCTGGCCGCCCCACTCTTCGCCGAAGATGCACAGACCGACGATCAGACACATGGCGACCCGCACCTTCGCCTGCCCGGGTTCCATGTCGCTGGCGGCGCCCTTCCGCTGGAAATTCCTGAAGTCGACTATTCTCGTGAGAGGCATGAACGGCTGCGAAGACAATGGCTCGTACCCTCGGTGTCGGCAACGATGCCGTTCGCTTGAAGGGCGTCGTGTAGACGACTGCCAAATCTGACCGCATTCCGGGACAAATTGCAGGCCCGCCGGGGATTGCCCAGCCGGGGCCCGCCAAAGAACGACCCACGACCGGGTGCCGGTTCTGGACCGCATTGGGATACTTGGCTCCTGGCCGGCAAAATGCGGGTGTGTGGGGCGCACTATCCGTCCGCCCGACCGTGCATTGAGCCTACTTTGGTTCGCCGGCCGCCAGAGCCTCGACGGAATCGATGAAGTACTTGATCTTGCCGACCTTCTCTGGATTGCCACGATCGAAGTTCAGAGGCGTACGCGCGGTCGTTTGGGAGATGTAATACCACGAGCCTGTTTTCGAGTCCGGCATGTAGAAGTAGATGACGGTCTCACCTGGCTTAGGCGCAACGTGGCCGGCATCGGACGATTCCTCGACCGACATGGTCCCGAAGATGTTGCGCTGACGGATCAGTTCCCCTGTAAACCTGAAATCGGCATGTAGCGTCGTCGCAACGTAGTCGCGGCCGTCGGCGGAACCGGTCGGCAGAATACCGCGGTCCAACATCAGCGTCTTCGAGGGCATCACAAAGCGCAGGTTCCTCGCAACCGGTGTTGCACGCGGTTTGAAGGCGGCGGCACTGCGTATGCTTTCGAACTGCGCGCGTTGCGCCGCTTCGGCCTTCGAGCGGTCGCCAAACTTCTGACCATCGTACATGTAGTGAGCACAGCCGCTCATGAAAACAATCAGCAGTGCCGGAATCAATCGCTTGCAGAGCATCAGGATCTCCTTGGGTTATCAGTTGTCGTAGCTGCCTTCACGTTGAATACAGGCTATCCGCGACAAGTTGGCGAGGCTCCCGTCCGGGAGCTTGCATAGCACCGTCGTGAAAAGCGTCGGCGACCGTGCCTCGTTGTCAAACGTCGTTGCGCTGAACTCTCCCACCACATCCGATTCGGCCAGAACGGCAGACCCGCTTTCAAGCTGCAGCTCGGTCACGGTGCTCGGCACGGCAGCGTGACCGCGGTTGTCGCCCGCAAGAGCCGTCAAGGCAGCGATCCGCTCGGCGCTTGTCGGATGGGAGGCGAGAAACGGGATCCACTGATCACCGTGCTTCGACTGGATCTTCTCGAATAGCCGTATGGCGCCATAAGGGTTGAACCCGGCCGCTTTCGCGAATTCCAGTCCGCGCGAATCGGCCTCGCGTTCCTGATCGCGCGAGTATCCGCCCATGAGCGCTCCTGCCCCCAGACTTGCGATTGCACCTGCACCGCGCACCCCGACAATTGCGAGGATGATCGTCGCGACGTTCATTCCCGCCTCCATGTTCTGAGCGGCATCAATGCGCTGACGAATGTGGTTGCGTTCGATGTGCGCGAGCTCGTGTCCCATTAGCGCCGCGAGCGCATCAGGATCCCCGACGACTTCATCGAGCATTGCGGTATTGATCGCAAAGATGTTGCGCCCGGTGGCGACGTTGGACGCAAAGGCGTTCGGTTTGGCGCCTGTCACGATGAACAGGTCGGCCCGGACCCCCGATGCAAGCTCGATTCGTCGGCGGACCTCCATGAGCTCCGCAAGACGCGAACGCGTCAAACGAGCGTGAACTTCGCGGCCCGATGTCAGCAGTCGCACACTGGCGGCATCCTGCGCAACCAACTTCTCGACATTCCAGAAATGGACTGGATCGTCCGCCGCCCAGGCGAAGCGGCTGCCGAGCAACACGCCCAAGGCCAACGCAATGGCGATCTGGATGAATCGGCTAGCCGGAGTTTGGTGTTGGCGACGACACGGACATGCAAACCGGGTGCTGTCCATTTTCTGGTCAGAGCGCGGCGGCTCGAGCTGCGGCGCGTATCCGTTGAGCCGCAGCCTTGGCGGTGTCTCCCACCATCGACCAATCGGCATGCCACCAGGCGATAACCTGGGCCGCTTCTGACGTTGTACGAGCTGCCAACACCTGGCTCAGCTCGGCATGGATCTCGGCCCACCAGGTCGCGCCTTCAGCGTCTGATGCCTGCGCGTCAACCGCTTTGCGGTAGATGGCCTTCGCGCGATCAAGGGTCAGAGTTCGCATGCCATTTCCTTGTCTGAGAGCACCCCAAAGTTCGCCGGCAGAAACCGGAAATCGCAGTCGGGGAAAAAACTGCCTAATCCGGATGCCCGATAATTCCTGCCATCTTCGAAACCTACCATACGCCGTGTTGCGCGAGTATCGGCATTTTCCACATAGCATAGTCACCCAGCAAATCACGTTCTCGGGTCAATCCGGCCCAAGACCACTGCATGAACCAGACGGGATAAGGAGCGCCGTCCTGTCGCCGAACGGACGGGCGCGTTTGAGCTTGTCGGGTTGTGGCTTATTTTTCCGCCTTGGACGGGCAGGCACACTCAGTTGCCCCGCTTCAAGCCCCGACCGCATTGCGCCAACGCCAGGCCGCGCTCGGCGTCGAACATACCGGCCAGCGCCCCGGCCGGGTCGCCGCGGCGCAGGCAGTTTCGCGCATCGCGGATTCTCGCCTGTGCCTGCCGGGCCGCGTCGATCAGTTCGGCTTCCTGGGCTTTGAGCGCGGCGAGGGTTTCATCGTCCGGTGACTTCGGGGTCATGTTCCAGTTCCTTGTAGTCGCGGCCCTGAACCACCATGCACAATCCTTCGGAAAAGTGCATCTGCTGCAGCGCCGCTGCGATGTCTCCGGCTTCGATGGCCTCGCGGGCCAGCGCCGCGTGTCCGCGTGCGGCATCGGCCGCCACGTCGAGGATGGACAGGCGTAACTCGACCACTTCGACCGGCGACATTTCATCATCGTCGTCGTCGGCGATTTCTTCAATGTCGTCCTCGTCCATTTCATACCTCTATGCGAATGGAATCAAGAGACACTGCGCCGGAAGTTTAGTTCAGGGAATTGGGTGCTGTTACGGCAAAGAAAAACCGGGGCTTCGCCCGGCTCTTTCCACCTTGTCCGTATCCAACGGGATGCCCCAAGCTGAGGCGTGACGGGCTGGCGTTGCAGCCCGGTTTACTTGGCAGGCAGAGAAGCTGCCGGACGACCCGCGCCGTTAGCGTTCTCCGGCTGAGGCTGCATCATGGCCTTACCCTGATCAATCAGCCAGCGCCTGCACGGACGCTCATTGCTGGCGCTGATTGGCGCCACAGCCGCCGACGTGTCAGGAACAATCTCGCCTTTGACCGTAATATGGCCCTTGTAAACAATCGCCATGTTCTGATCGGCACAGAAAGGAACGCTAGCAGTAGCAAACAAATTTGCTGGCGGAACTACAGCAGCCACCACCAACATATTGGGGGTAAACTCCTGCGGATAAGTAACCATTTGCGGACGCGCCGTCGGGCCAGCCCGCAACTTGTCCTCAAACGCCACAACGAAGCCGCCTGCGCGCAGGCCGCTCATGTCGTCGCCCGTTGCTTTGCGCAGGGCGATGGAAATATCCGTCCTATACATATTGTATTTGCCCCCAATCTGGGGCTGCAACAACGGATGAGCAACCCCACCATCCGCAACAGCCGGAGCGACCGCACCAAAAGCGAGGGCGGTAATTGCGGTTCCCGCCAGTAGCTGCAGTCTCTCTGAAACGTGCGACACGAACGCCTCCTTTTCTTGAGCCGGGGTCGAGGGGCGGCGTGTGAGCCGCCCGCCAGAACTGGACTTCTTCCCCGAATCCTAACGGATTCACTCCGCATACGCTGACACAAGTGGGCGAACCCGCAGACCGTACCGGTCCGGCGATGGGACTCGCGTCGAGGTTCGCTGACAGTGCCAAAACTGACCCTCAAGTGACCATCCATCGGTTCCCTTCGAGCGGTCGGATCGGTGGAACCGGTGGTGCAGTCTCGAACAAGTCGAAGAGCCGTGGCCCGACATCCGTCTCCAAGAGATCCCGGAAATGATCAGGCTGCGTTGAATCTGGTAACTCGAAGACGAGCGTGAAATAGAATGGGCCGTGGCGGAATGAGTGAACAATTAGCTGTGCGACTTGGGTGGCGCTCTCACCTACAGAAGCGCGAACCCGGCGAGCTGTCAAAGCCAGTCGGTCTCCGGACGTGCGTACGTGGGGCTGAAGGTGGACCACATCGACGTACAGATCATCTTCCACGGGGCTCTTATAGCGTGCTTCTTTAGTGCCGCGAAGTCTGGAATGAATTCTGGGTGACGCGCATGACGCTGATAGTAGTTGCTATTCGGCCTGACGGAATCAGTATCCCTTCCCTGCAAGTGCTGGTCAAACGCGTCCCCCGAGTGCAGGACAGGTAAATCGCTCAGTATGCCTTCTCTTGGCTTTTCCTAACGTATATGGCCTTCTTGAAATGGGTGTCGATCTCCGCTTCAATCTTGATGAGATCCAACTGTGATTCGAACGAGACGCTCGGGAAGTTGTTCGGATCCCCCTCTTTGTGGATCATTCCGCGATAGAAAATGCGGCCGTTCTTGAGCGCGATACGGTCTACGAATCTGGGAATGCCTTTCACCTCTGCCGCTGGTTCGCTGAGTTCGGGAACAATATAGATGTCCTCTTTGTGGAATTCGTCCCGGGGTCGAAGCACCGCAAGTGCAGACCGAGTCGTTCCGCTTCCGCCTGCACAACCGATGTCGATGAAGTAGAACACGATAAATTCCTTCTCCCCGTCGTTGTCTACATCGGCCTCGACGATGTTCGACCGGTCAAGCTCGAAATTGCAGCCGATGCTCTCGGCGTAGCCCTTGAGAGTCTTGGCGACTAGGTTTGCGGGGATTGGCCCGGCAAGGCTCGCGGTGTTGAATCCCAGGGCGAGCAGTCCAACCAAGAGCGTTTTCTTCATGGCAGCAGTTTCCTATTCCAGAAATTGGCAAATCGCGCTTGATCGATTGTATGACAGACGCACGATACACCAGTCCGTATCTGCGTGGCCGGGACTAAGCTGGCGGGCATATCGCGAGAGCGTCATCGAGTTCCGGTGATCAAGAAGTTCTGATACGACTGGATCCATTCCAAAACGGCGGTACGGCCGGCAAACGGGAAGTCAGGAACCGTCACCGTCCGGCTGACGCCCGTCAACCATGGCTGTGCGCCAGACCGGACTGTCCGAACGACATGTGAGTCGAGCGGCACACCATCGGCGCTCGAGGTGATGACGTGCAGACCCTCGGACAGGTTGTTAAAGTTGTAGAGGATCGAGTAACCGGTATCCGTTCTGCCACAAACCGACTGCGTACCGAGCAAGCGCGTGCCGGCGCCCGCCTTTCCGGCCCAGTTGCCGTCGATATAGACGTCGATGTCCTTCGACGAGCAGTGGTAGCCCGAAATCACGCCGATACCCGAGACGGTCGTCAGATCGACAGGTGTTCCCAGTAGGCCGGTACCCGCCGACTGCACCGGGGCGAAATAGGCGACCACGCTGGTATCCGCGACCATCGTCGCGGTGCAGAGCGGGCCGTTTGGTGTACAGCCGCCGGACCATCCAGCAAATGCGAAGCCCGGAGCAGCGGAAGCAGCGAGTCGGACCGTCTTCCCCGTCGCAATCAGCGCGTTGCAGGTCGACGCGCAATAACCCTCGTCTTCCACGACGATCTTGCCACTTCCGCCGGCGACCGTAACGTCCAGGCCAGTCAGGGTGCCCGCGGACGGCGGCGGGCTGGAACCATCATCGACATACGTGATCAGGAAGTTCTGATAGGACTGCACCCAGTCCAAAGTCGCGGTCATTCCCGGCTGCGGGAAATCCGGAACCTCGATGCTGCGCTCGACACCGGCGAGCCACGGTTGGCCACCCGACTGAAAGGTTGTCACCACATGTGAGTCCAGCGGAATGCCGCCAGCGCTCACCGTTACCACATGCAATCCGTTCGAAAGGTTGTTGAAGTTGTAGAGGATCGAGTAACCGGTATCCGTTCTGCCACAAACCGACTGCGTACCGAGCAAGCGCGTGCCGGCGCCCGCTTTTCCGGCCCAGTTGCCGTCGATATAGACGTCGATGTCCTTCGACGAGCAGTGGTAGCCCGAAATCACGCCGATACCCGAGACGGTCGTAGCGTCGACCGGGGTGCCGAGTACCCCGGTACCTGCAGAAGCAACGGGCGAGAAATTCGCCATGATGGACTGGCTTGCCGACATCGTGACCGTGCAGAGCGGATTGCTGCCACTGCATGCGCCCGACCAGCCCGAAAAGACATACCCGGGTTTCGCCGAGGCGGCCAGCGTGACGACCGTGCCCGGATCGAATGGGGCATTGCAACTCGACCCGCAGGTAATACCGCTCGGCAGCGATACCACTTTGCCCTGCCCCGACGTTCCAACAGTCAGCGAGACATTGGTGGCGGAATCGAGCCACCGGTAAAGGGCCGCCTCATAGGCGAGGTCGAACCGGCCGAAGTAGCCAGGGCCTCGCGAGCTGCCGCAACTCGCGTTACCGGCATACAACTGCCCGATCAGGTAGTGCACTCCGTTGTTGCTGATGTAAAGGCCTGACCCGCTGCTGCCGGGTTCCCAGGTTCCGCTCGACGGGATGGCTGACAGATACTCGCCGGTCGCGCTGTTCGCTGCGGTACATCGCGTGAAATTGGACGCTGAAAGTACGGTGCAGTCCTGATAGCCCGAGATGCTGCCGATGGTCAGTTTCTGCCAGTCGCCCGAGGGGTGATGGACGCCGGTGACATTCGTTCCTGGCGATACGACGTTTGACGACCAGCCCGCGAAGGCGGTGCCTGCCGGTGGCGACTCATTCAATAGCATGAACGATGTGTCGGTCTCCGATGTGGCGTAGAGCAAGGTCGCCCCGCCGAAAGTCCGCGTGTACCGGTTGTCGCCGAACGACGATGCGCAACTGCCAGCGCGGTAGAACCACCAGACCTCGACGTTCGACGCCCAGGTCTGGTTTGGAACACAATGATTCGCACTCAGGAAGTACGGGATGTAAGTTGGCGTTGTCGTGTTCAGGACAGTACCGGAACACATGGTCGAGCCGCCCATCCCGTCGGTGGCGACGAACTTGGCGCTGGCATTGCTTTCCGTCGTCCAGTCGCTGTAGCACGCAACGTCCACCTGGCAACCCAGGCTCGCGGCAAGCGCCGTAGCGGGTTCCGACATCGCCCGTCCGAAGAACTGCGACAGCCGCGGCACCGACAGCACGACGTCGGCCGGGGCGACGTCGGCCGGTACCTCGATCTCCAGGGTCACGGAGTCTGATTCGAAGTACGGCGACCAAAAGAGCTTTGCCGCGTCGCTGGTGTCGCCGGCGTCGACGTTGCGCTGGATTGCCTTGAGGACGTCACCGGCATCGATTTCGATGAGCGTTGCATAGTCCCCTGCATGAAAACGGAGCCGAGCAGACCGGGGCATCTTGTCGACCAGGATCCCCAGGCGCAAACCGGGCGCCCCCGGTACCTCGACACGAATGGCGGCGTGCCGGCCACCCGATTCGGTGAGCTGCCAGTCGAGGTTCTGGGCGGTGACCGCGGGAGTCGCCAGCGCCGCGATCTCGCGCCCAAATCCGACTGGCGGCGGGAGGCCGGGGTCGCGCGAGCGTGCCCGGTTGCGCTGGGCGGTCAGGGTGTCCGGGGCCAACGCCTCGAGGTGAATGACAGTGGGAATCGGCCGGGGAACGGTTTTGCGCGCTGCAGGGGCACGTTGGGCCACCTCAGACGTCTCGGCCCTTTGCGCGAGCGGTGGCGCGGAAGCCGGTCTGTGATCTCCGAAACTTGGGCACGCCCAGAGCGCTGCAAGCAGCCATGCATATGCCAGGTTCGGCGCACGCCAGTCAGTACTGGATACGCGATCCTTCCCAAACATTGTGCCCTGCACCATGATAGCCCCCCCCCCCCCCGAGCTTTGCCGCAGGTGAGCATGTTGTCATGAGACCGCAACATCAAGCCATGATCTGCATCACGACGGGATATCGTGACATGACTACCGTATCGGGAAAAGTTCGTTATGCGGCGGATTCAAGCAAACGCGCGGGGCTCGGCACACCTTTCAGGTGCCCGGTCTCGCCGTAAGCGTCAGACTTTGCCCAACTTGGCCTTGAGCGCGATCGCGGCCTCGACCATCTTGACGCCGCTGCCTGTCGAGACCACGGCCAGGAAGTCCAGCAGGAATCCGATCTTCTCGACACGCTGTTTCCATGCTTTGGTGGAATTGATAACGTCTTCGGCGTACTTGACTGCGGCGTCGATGTGGTCTGCCGTGATCTTGGCCTCGCCGGCGATCAGGTCGATCTGTGAGGCTATAAGGGATGCGGCAGCACTTCGCAAGGCGTCCTGTACCCGACCGAGCGCCTTCACGGCATCCGTATCGGTGGTGGCCTGCTTCTGCGCGTCGAGGCCTTCGGCAATGGCAAGCAGTCGATCGATGCTTCCTTGCAGGGCATCCCCCGACAAGCAATCGCCTTCGCTCGCGCAGTCCAGAACATCGAGTGCAGGCATATTCCCCTCCCTACTTCGACAGACCCTCGACGGCGTCCCGCGCGGCAGCCGCCTTGTCCCGCAGGTCATTGAGCTTGAGCAGCATGTCCGGCGCGTCCGCGACGAGCGCGTCCTTCTCGAATGTCAGGAGTGCGGTCTGCCAGGCACCGATTGCATTGACAATCTTCGCGGGCACGCTGCCCTCGCCCGCAGCCTGCCGTTGCGCCAATAGTGTCTGAACGGCCTTCACTTCCCGCCGCAACTCCGCCGTTCGGAGCGGTTCCTTTCCTGCGAACGCGGGGCTGCCGAGGCTGCTCGCGTTGGATTGTGCAGTACTGGTGACGAGGCCAATCCAGTTGCCATAGGGCGACTGCGCGCGGATGGCGGGCGACGTTGCCGCTCCGCCAAAGAACCTGCGCAGGATGTCCGAACTGGCCTTGAGGTTGGCGGTCTCGGCGGTCAGACGTCGTACGGCGGCCTCTCGCCGTGCAGCGGTCACGACGTCGACCAGCACCTGGGCGACCTTGTTCAAAGCGTCGAGCTGCTTGTCATCCACGAAGCCGCTGCCGTCGGGACCTTTCAGGTTCTTCACCTTCTTGGCGAGGCCGTCTATATCGGAAGACATATCGAGGCTCTTGTTATCGGCCAAGGCCGTAAGGGTCTTGGCGTAGCGGCCCAGGACTTCGACGGTGACCAGGGCGAAACGGCCGCGGGCTGCCTTCAACGTTTTGCAGTCTTCAAGGGGCTGGTCATTGTTGTCGTTGATGACGATCGACAGGGTCGCCTGTTTCTCGCAGAGCGTGTCGAGTTGCTTGAACTCGGAATCGATCGTGGCAGTCAGCTTTTCAGTCTCAGTCGCGAACGCGGAAACCGCCTTGAAGTTCGCACAACCGGACATCGCAACAGCGACGATCGCGCAGACCCAGTAGCGCACCATGGCTGACCTCTATTCATCTTTTTTGCGTTGCGCCAGAACATTCGGCGGATCGCCAAGCGAACGGTTTTCACATGACGAAGCGCCTTCTCAAGCTAGATTCGAGAAACGGAGAAATCAAGGCAATGTTCGCGCGGTCCCGAGTAGCCGTTCGAGAGGCTGTCAGGTTCGCGCCCCTCAATACGACGGCGGTCGCTCCGCCAGTGCGAGTTCGATTTCAGGCGCTACGCGCGCAGCCGATTCGAGTGCGATCAGGGCGAAGTCCGGCAGTCCCCCGCTGGTAAGCCCTCGCAAGGCGCGTCTTTGTTCCGGATTGAGGCGCCCGAGCGCATTGACTGCGCGAATCATCCACTCGCCAGCCTCGGAGACCTGTCGGACAATCTCCGGATCGACACCGTCGCTACTATTCACCATCTCTCCTTCCTATCTTCAGAACCGCCTGATGGCGGAAAGGGGCGACCGCCTCGAAGCAGATCGGCGCCGTGCGTAAGGTAAGTGCCAATGTTTCGTAGACGATGACATCTAGTTGGCGTGCCATATAGATATCACAATTCATGACAGAATCGGGTAGGCGCTCGACGCCGAGACCGTTTCACGGGCCGGTCTGGAACGATCCGCGGTTAGAATCCTTCCTGCGCCTGCCGTGTAGGTGGATTCGAATTCTAGGTTTTTGCAGGCGTCACAGGGAGAACTCGCGATGAGCCCCGTCGAATATGTAGTCCTTGCAATCGTTGTGGTCGCGTCCTTCGCACTACTGCTGCATTTCCGCAAAGGGAATCGACCAGGACCGCTGATCAAGCAATGGCGTGATCATTTTCCTGGGAGAAAATCGTCCGTAGCGACGGTCGGGCAGATCATGCCTCTCATCCATACCTTGCGACGCAAACGTGCGCTCTGGCCAGAAATCGAGCGGTCCCTCAATCCCGATGGTGACAAGAAGGTTTCGCTGCTTCTGGGAGAGATTCGGGGGCCACATCAGTTTGACCCCAACACGGCCCTAGGCGTAATAGAGACGGGGTTCGCCGAGGTGCCGGCGCAGGCGCCGATTGCCGCCGGGCTCGAGGCGGCCGTGCGAAGCATGAACCGAATCGTTCGGATTGGAGACTAGTGCCAGCTACGGCGACTCCATCCTCACAAGGATCGCGTGACTTCGCGCACGAATCAGGGAAACGAGACGGTAGCACACCAAGTGCAAGTGCCGTGATCCCGTTCTTTCGTTTGATCGAGTTGGACCAGACTACTCAGGTGATCCGCTGGAACCATGCGTTCGGCCAGCCGATTCTATGCCGGTCCAAGGCGCTGAGCACTTTCCAGATACAAACGCCACGTTGCGCGTATAGCGGCCTCGCCATTGACGCTCAATGCGCTTCGTTGAGCGGCGGCAGTTTCTTGACGATGCGGGCGCTCTCGACGCTGACCCGGACAATACGCTTGACGAGATCCACGATGTAGCGCGGATACTCGTGTTCAATGCACCAGTCGTTCGGGTCGTTCCGGATGCCGCTGGCCTTGTCAGTGGTCAGTTGGTAGCGCTCCATGATCCATTCGATCGCCGACTTGCCATTTACCACGTATTCGTAGGCTTCGAGCGGAATATCGCGCAGGGTGATGTGTTCGTTGTAGACGATCACCGATTTGTCCGGCTTGCCGTCCTTCTTTCCGAAGACCATCTTGACGACGCGAAAATCGTTGCCTTCCATGACCAGGCGCTTGCTCTCTTCGGTCAGCGGATACGGCTCGATGGTCTCGTAATTCAAGTGCAAGTCGCCCAAAGTCCGACCGGCGTTGCAGAAAGCACGGAAATCCCGGGCGAACGGGATGCGGGGCAGCATCTTTTTCAGATCGGCGGCAAAACGCTGTTTGTATTCCGGCGAGTGCAGCACACCGTAGACGTAACAGAAGATATCGTCCTTGCCGATGTCCGGGTCGCGGTAGTGCTGGCGGTACTGCTCCAGTGCCCAATCGGTAATCGCATCGCGGCGGATGTACCCATCAGCGTCAGGCGTGCCGGCAGCGGCGAACATTTCGCCTTGGGACTTTGCGCTGCCGTCGGGCTTCTCGTACCAATAGCGCGGGAAGCATTGGCCGGTGTCAGTCAAATGATGATCTGGCACTTGATCCGCCAACAAGACAGAAAACCCCTTCCTGTCTGCAACGCCAATACAAGAAATTGCAACATTGCGATGCCTTGTTGATGGAAACAGCTTGGGCAATAGGTAACTACTCCAATTCAGGCGGCGGTTGAAGTAGAGCCACTGCTTGGAAAATGGGCGATACGTACAGACAACTTGTGAAGCGTGCTCGTACTCAAGCGGCTTTCCACGAACGCAATCAGCCTTTAGATCTTGAGTCCAACCAATGTGCTTCGGGTCAGTATCGACCACATCCTCTACAGCGGGCCATTTGTCTTTCGGTTTTCCCCGACGCATCGCGGCGTAGCGTTCTAGATTTACGTTGTAGGCTTCGATCAGGCGACGAATGTTGGTTTCCAGAGCGCGGGCACTCGTGTTGTATGCCCAAGCGTCACGATTCGTTTTGACCCCTTGCGAATACACGCCAAATACCGCGTTGGCTACTTCGCTTTCTTTGTCGCCAAGGGGCATGAACCTGTCGAAAGCAGGGTCACGCTGGTTGATCCAGTCGCCGGCATCGTTGGGGTTCAGGCGCTGCCAGTCGATAGCGCCGATGTTGCTGAATCCTTCAATGATCTCCAGCTTTTCCTCACGGCTGAGATAGTCACCGATGTCGTGATAGCGCACTTCACAGGGGTCGCAGTGCGCTGGGTCTTTGACCATCAGCGAGATGACTACCGGGGTGCGCGAACCTTCGCCGAAGACGCCACCGGCTTCTTTGCGGCGCTCTTCGCCTTGGGTGCGCGCATTACCGCGAAGGTTGAAAATGTACAGATGGCTATATTCGTCAGTCAAACACTTGCGCAACCCACTCGCCACATCGGTGTCAATAAATGAACCGTTCGTGACAAAGGCAACGACTCCGCGCTCTCCGATGCGGTCGGAGGCCCAGCGAATAGCACGGATGTAAGAGTCATAGAGTTGCTTCACTTGGGTGGCAGACGATCGAGCCGCATATGTATTCCGGATGCGCGCGTCTAGTGTCGGGTAGTCGAGATTCTTGTTGTTGTCGTTCTCGCTAGCTTGCCCGGCTGAATACGGTGGATTGCCCACAATGACCCGAATGGGCTGCCGCATCTGGCGTTCGGCCTTGGCGTTGTTTTCCGGCAGGACAACCTTGTCGACCAGGTCGTCTTCCTCGGTCAATTGGAAAGTGTCGGTCAGCACCATGCCGTTGAATGGACGGTAAGTGCCAGTTTGTGCATGGAACGCAGTCTCCAGGTTCACCGTGGCGATGTAGTAGGCGAGCAGGACGATCTCATTCGCATGCATTTCCTGATCGAATTTGTACGGCAGTTCGGATGGATCGATCAGACCGGACTGGATGAGACGTACCAGGAAGGTGCCGGTGCCGGCGAAGGGATCGAGAATCTGGACACCGCGGCTGGCAAGACTCTCGCCGAAGTGCCGGCGCAGCGCCACATCCGCGCTGTGCAGGATGAAATCGACGACCTCGACCGGCGTGTAAACGATGCCGAGGCGCTCCGCCATTCGCGGAAAGGCGCTCTTGAAAAAGGTGTCGTAGAGGTTGCGTACGACGTCCTGCTTCGACTTGTCGCTCTTGGCGAGGCTGATGCGCTCGCGCACGTTCTCATAGAACTTGTCCAACCCTTCGGTTTCGCTGGCGACGGCCGCAGCGTCGAGTTTGGCTACGATGCCTTGCAGCGCTTTGGCGACGGCATTGTTATCCGGGAAGTGGCTGCCGGCGAACAGCGCCTGGAAAACCGGTAGCGTCAGGACATGCTGAGCCAGCATCTCGATCGCCTCGTCGCTGGAGACGGCGGGGTTGAGCGTATCCTGTAATCCCTTGAGGAAGACGGTAAACTCCTTCGCCATCCCGGCGTCGGTAGAGATCAGCGACCTGATACGGGCAATCAGCCGTTCGGCCACCTGGCCGATGCTCTTGGCCCACTCGCTCCAGTATTCGCGGTCGCCCAGTTTCTTGGGGATCGCGGCATAGACGGCTTCGTTGACGGCATCGATGGGCAGCACAGGGAAATCGAACGGCAGCAGGCCATCCTCGCCGCGCCTTCCGTCGTCTCCCTTCTTGCCATCGGCGTCGCCGATGACCTGGATCTTGCGACGGAACTCGGCTTCGTCGACCAGCGATTCATCGTGAGCGCGAAGCGCCTTGATGACTTTCCAGATGCCCTTGAATTGCGGGTCGCTGTCGATGTAGGAGTTGTAGTCCTTGACCTTCTCGGAAGGAATGCAGACCGGCAGGATGATGTAGCCGTACTTCTTGCCTTCCGCCTTGCGCATCACCCGGCCGACGGACTGAACGATGTCGACGATGGATTCACGCGTGTCGAAAAACACAACCGCATCCAGTGCCGGTACGTCGATACCTTCGGAAAGACAACGGGCGTTCGAGAGGATGCGGCACTCTCCCTCACCGCCTTCGGCTTTGAGCCAGTTCAAAGCGGATTGGCGGACAAGCGCATTCATGGTGCCGTCGACATGGTCGAGCATGCAGGCCACCATGCCGGTATTGCCGTCGCCATCGTGTGACTGGGCATAGAGATCGACCAGTCGGGCGAAGGTGTCGGTGGTTTGCTTGGAATCTTTGATCGACTTGGAAAAGGCAACGGCACGGCGCATCGGCGCGGTATCTTCAGAGAGATTCTCTTCCTGGCCGTCCTCACCCACGAGCACGAGGCCGCTCTTGGAGAGTCCCTTCCAGCTTCCGACAATCTTGGTGGCGAAGCGGATGTCGATCGCCTTCTTCTCGTCGATCTTGTATGCGTTGTTGAAATTGTTCGCGAGCTTCGCCATCTCGCTTTCCTTGACGGCAACGATCAGCACCTTGTATTCGGACAGCAGATCGCGTTCTACCGCCTTGCCGAAGCCCAGCCGGAAGAATTCGCGGCCAAAATCGTCTTCGTTGTCCATCGAGTAGATTTCTGCACCGGCCTGATCCGCCTTGGTCTTGGAGGCATCGCCGTAGATGCGAGGCGTTGCTGTCATGTAGACGCGCTTTCGGCCCCGGACAACGTGGTTCTGATGAACCTTGAGGAATTCGGAGGGGTCTTCGCCTGGCAGCGTCAGCCCAGTGGTGCGGTGGGCTTCATCGCAGATGATGAGATCGAATTCTCCGAAACCCAGCTTTTGTGCGTTTGCGACGACCTGGATCGATTGGTAAGTGGCAAAGACCACGGAGCGACGATTCTTGGCGAGGGCGGCCGCGGCATGAGCGAGCCTCTTCGCGTCAGTCGTGGCCGGATAGGCCAGATCGTGTGTGCTGATGTCCTCCTCGTCGCGGCCGACCTTGGTGTCGGAACAAACGACGAAGGCATGAAGCGGTGCCATCGCCTCCGCGGTCCATTCGCGTAACGATTGGGAAACCAGCGAGATCGACGGTGCAAGGAACAGCACGCGGCCATTGACCGGTGTGATCTGCTCCATCAGTCGCAACGCGGTAAAGGTCTTACCGGTCCCGCACGCCATGATGAGTTTGCCACGGTCATGTGTCCGGAAACCCTCGATCACGCTGGCGATGGCGTCGGTTTGATGCTCGCGAAGGTCCTTCTTGGGTTTGAGCCTGATGTCCTTGATGTTGGCCAGACTGAACTGGCTCCAGTCGATGGGACTATCAGCAAGGTCTTTGATCCAAAGCCTGGAAACTGGAATGGTCTGGTTCGCCAGGGCTTCCTCGGCGTGCTTGCTCCATTTGTCGGCTGTGGAGACGATGAGACGATGGCTGAAACCGCGCTCGCCATCCTTTGTCGGGAAGTGTTTGCCTGATGCCGTGAAAAAGGAGTCGATGTCCGATTTCTGGATCGCGTGTGCCGGCTCAAAGAACTTGCACTGGATGGCCCAGTATTCGCCGGTACCTCTCTCGCGCGCCACCAGATCGATCCCCACGTCGGGTCCGCTGCGATCCGGCCATTCGGACCAAAGCCAGACATCGGCGAGTCGATCGGCGTACTGCGGGTCGGTCAGGAGATAGTTGGCGATCAATTTCTCGAACTGGGTACCCTTGTCGCGATTGGTACGGGTTGCCTCGGCCAGCTCGTCAAGCAGATCCTGGAAAGTGCTGGTCATACGATAGCCCAATGGTTGAAGTCGATGTTCATCTGACGTGGGACGATAGGCCGGACGGTTTCAATCCCGAAGCGCGACGCGTTGACGATGATGCTGAAAGAGGTCGATGAACTTTGGCAGACAAAGTGCTGTCGTCAATTCGCTCGCCTCCTGATTACAGATCATTGTTCGTCGACCAAATGACGTTCGGCCGGAACCGCGATCGTGAACGGCATGTGTAGTTCGCTTGCAAATCCGGTGCCGATCCACGAGCCGTGCGAAGCATGCGGTCTTCGATCGTGGTCCGCCCGCGCATGACTCTGGAGTGTGGATTTGCGCCAATAGTGCGTTGCGTGTTTTATGCCGAAGTGGAGCAATAGAATCAAGGCGAGCAGCACGGCGGCAGCCAGCAGCCGAACGCTGGCGCGCCACCCGGACAACTTCAGTTCCGCCAAAACGCGCCGACCGAGTTCAGCGCCGAATACGCTTTCCAGCTTCGCGGCTGCGGATTGCTCTACCGCGAGCCAATTGAACAGCCCGGCAATCGCCATCGCGCCTCCAGTCAGCCAGGCCCCCTGACCGCGCAGTTTGTCGAGATCGACTAGCAGCCAGGCGGCCGCTACGAGGATAGCTGCAATGCCGACGAAGATCAGCGCGGGCTTCAGGATCGCTGTGCGATGGACCCGGGAGAACGACCGTCGTAGGGCGACAACGGCACGCTTGATGTAGTCTGCATCGACCATTCCCTTGAAATGCTGCTCGACCTCTTCGCGGACGCGCGACGCCGAAGCGGACCGCCCGGCCATGCGATCCAGAACCAGCCAGTTCAACTCGGACTCGACGAATGCAGCCGTCCGCTCGATCAATTCCGGTCTCGGCGGTCGCAGGAAGGCAGTGCTTTTCAATTCGGTCTCGAGTGCAGCGAGATCGTCCGAAAGTAGCCGCCCGACCAGGTTGCAGTGATCGACGACCTGAAGTTCGTGACCCAGCCCGTAGAAGTTGAATTGATCGCCCGCCCCCGGGACATCGGAACGCAACCCGATCACGGCGCGTGCCCCGACGATCGACAGGTTGTATCGACTTGTCAGACGGTAGTCTTCAACGTCATGCGCGATAGAGACGACCTCCCCGAATTGCGGCAGGCTCTCCGGATGAATGCGCTCCGAGAGCAATTGAAAGAGCTGAGTGTCCCGCGTCCTGACGCGGACGGACTCGCTGCAATCCACTGTTGGCGTGGCGTATCCGATCGCATGCAGGGTGCCGCTCCCTTGGCAGCGCCGGCAGTTGACCGATCCGAGTCCGGCGCATACGTTGCAACGCGCCCTTCTTGTACCGTTGCAACGGCTGCAGGTGACGCTCCCATGCCCTCTGCAACTGGAGCAGGATACCTGGCCATGTCCGGAGCAGTTCAGACACAGCCTGCTGACCTGGCGTGCCTGCTGTACATATTGGTTGGAGCTGGAATCCCAGACGCTGTCATAGACGGATTCATTGACGGTCCCGAGGCCGCGACATGAATTGCAGTAGGCGCTGCCTCGGCCGTTGCAACGCCCGCATGGTTCGCTACCCGTCTGGGAACAGGTTTGGCATCCGGTTTCACCGTCGCCGTGGCATTCCAGGCATTTCAGGCGTCCACGTCCCTCGCAATCGTCGCACTTTGTTTCGCACCCCAGGCTACGCGTTTCGCACCCCAGTTCCGCCGGGGTCTGTATCAATCGGCGATAAGTCTGTGGGCCATGATGGGCCCAGCGGTGAAGTGCGGCAGGTACCGAGTCGATCAAGTGTCGTCGGAGGTGCTCGAGATCCGATCCGGTCTCCTTCAGTGATCTCGCGGGCCTGCCCGGGATGCCGGATGGAAGACGGCCCGGTCCTTCCTGCGAGTCCACGGAGTAATGCACATCGTGGACAACGTGTAGGGAGGCGTCGACCCGAAACGGCATTTCCGGTCCCAGGGCCACGAGATCGCGAGCGTCGAACCGCGTTACCTTTGCCAGTTGTTTCGCGACGTTCGAGCCGACAGGTCCGAGTTCGACCGAATCGCCAGTTTCGGACCTTGCGGTGTCCATGAAGACCTCAATGGTTTTTTGTGCGCCAACCCGTCTTCCCGGAGCCGGCGTCGAAGCGGCGGCATGGTTGAACGGTGTCCAGGCCGGAGCATACCGAATAGGCGCATGGCATCGCAATCGGGCACGCGGGCCTGCTGAGCCAAATGGCGCCAGATACGAGCCGATCTCCGCTCGACGATAGCTGATGGAAGGCCCAAGCGCCGCAGGGACTTACTTGACCCTCGTGTCCCAGAATCTTGCCATTGCCTGAACGCGCCGTCTCTGTTCGCTCGTGACATAGACGGTTGTAGTCGCAAGCGAGGCATGTCCGAGGTTGTCGCGCATGATCTCTATCTGGGTGCCGGCCGCGATCGCATGGGAGGCATGCGTGTGGCGCAACCAGTGCGTACTTGCCTGCGCCAGGCGCTCCGCGCCCCTTGTGTCGCCCTGCGCGCGCAGCGTTTCGGCACACTGCCGGAAGAAGGCCTTGATCTGGTCATACAGCGTGGAAGTCGCAATCCCCTCCCGCGAATCGACTGGCATCGCGCGCCGCGGGCCGCGGCCCGCCGTAGGGAAAGCGTGGCCGAGGACGAAGACGTCGCGGCTGCCCGCGTCTTCTGGATTCGGGTCGAATCCGCGCGCGACCAGGTAGTGCGAGAGCTCGCCCACAACATCGATAGGGACCGGAACTTCGCGTACCTTGTCACCCTTTCCCACTAGGCGCAACAGCCATCCTTCGACCCGCTCGTCGTCCCCGGGCTCGAACGGATATTCAACCCATCTCAGATCGTCGAGTGTAGCGGCAACAACTTCCGACAGACGCAGCCCGGTCGCATAGAGTAGGTGGAGCGCGAGACGGAGCCGCTGGCTCGTGTAACCCTCCGGCAGGCGCTCGAGCTGCTTCTCGATGAACGCCCATTGCGCCACAGTGAAGCTGCGGCCGGCGTTGATTCGAGGACCCACCGCATGAGGTACGGTGACGCCTGTCCATGGGTTGCCAAACAAATAGGCCTGCCCAACGAGAAAGCCGTAGAGGTTTCTCAGCACGACCACTGCTTGCCGCTGGGCGGCCGCCGAGAGCGGTCCCTCGAACGGCCGCCACAACGGACTCCAGCGTTCGCGCGCGCGCGTCCCGCACCAGCGCGACCGCGGTTGCGGATCGGCGAGGAAACTCCGGTAGGCCACGCAGTCTTCCTGCGTCATCGAAGACAGGGGCTTCTCGTGCTCGATGATTGCCCATAGGAGGAAACGCTCCGCTTCCTTGCGGTACGCGCGTTGGGTATGCGACAGGTGCGCTAGCCACGCCAGTGGGTTGCCATCATCCTGGTGATTGGTGCGCTGCCGACGCGCCTTGCGCGCAGCGCGTTGCGCCGGCGTCGGCCCGTGCTTGGCGCGCAGCCACGCGAGGATGGCCTCGTAGTCGGTCGCTGCTTCGAGCAGGCACTGCTCCTGCGGGCGGCGGAAACGCCCGAGGCTGCCGTCGAGCGCAGTCGGCACGATGAATTTTTCGAGCGGACGGATGGCGGTCGCTGCAGGCACCACCGCGGCCAGTTCCGCCTGCGAAAGCCGGCTTCTGGGTCGCGCGACGTGCTCCCCGATGACAAGGCCGATGGTGGCCTGGTGAGCGCTGAGCCACTCGGTCACACGCGCGGCCTTGATGGCACCAATGCCGCGGATCGGCGCGGCCCAGCGGCTTCCAACCCCGTTGATACGTCCGACGAGATCTGCCAGCGTGAGCAACCCCGAGGCCTCGATCGGGATCGCCAAGCGCGGCGGTAACCACGCTGCCACCGCGTCTCCAGCGAGCGGGGGCTGCGCGATCAGTGCTTCGAGCCAAGCGAGCGCCTCAAGCTGCTTGCCGAGCAACCGCGCGCGCCGGCTCTGCCGGGCCGAGGGCTTGCCGTAGCGCGCCTCGTACGCGGCCGCCTGCTCGGCTTCGGAGAAGTCGTCGAGGCCACATTCGGCGGCGAACTCCTCGAGCGAGGGCATCGCCGACGTATCGTCGAACAGCTGCGTGACATCGATGACGACCAGGCGGGCAGCACCGTACCGGCGCTCGCGCCGTGCTGCGGCAGCGAACTCGGCACGGATCCATGCAGTCGTGCTGCGCACGGTGCGCACATCGGAGTGATCACCCTCCAAGGCGAGGTAGCGCTCCCACATGTCGCGGTGATCGAGACCCTGCACCACCGCGCGCATGAAGGCGAAATGGCCTAGGTGGAGCTTTCGGTTGCCGGTTCCCATTCACCTCCCTCCGAGGTCCATCACTCAACAACAACGTACGAGTCGATAGATCACTCACTTAATCCTGTATTTTCGGCGCCGGCCTGCATATAACACTTTGAATATTCATAATTGTTTCGCCAAGTAAAGTTCAGAATTGAATGAAAAATGTTCGAAACTCAGTGAAAACCGACAGCTCAAGTTAGGCAGCAAAAAGCTCAAGTTAGATTGCAGCAAGCGCTTGTTTTCCTTCTTGTTCGGGGAGGCGGCTTTCTCGCATGGTTATTTTAACGCACATTTTTGTAATCCATGAGTAGAATAGTAATCATGGATCGGAAATGAATAGAGGCCGCGTCCACCGGCCGTGGGCGCGCTGATGCATATCGTCTTGGGATGGAGCGAAGCCTCGGTGCCGCTGATAGCCCGTGGCGACCGACGTCGGAGACGCCAAGTGTTCGGGGACCTCAGGGCGCACTCATTGTCGGCCTTGGCGGGGCCTCGAGCTCGGCGGAAATCTCGAGGAGCATCGGCTCCCGCCTAGATGTCCTCGAAAACGTAACGCGGTGAGCCCGACCTCGGCCAGCGGCCGATCAGGATTGTTCGCCTCGGGGCTGATGGTCTCGCTGCGCTTCGGCTTCCGCCTTCGCTTCGTGAGCCTGGGCGCGCTTGTAGGTCGCCCGTGCGTCGGCCGGTACAGATGAGCCCGCCGCCCTTAACCATCTGCCGCGCTCGGTTTCGGTCAGTCCGTTCCACCACGTCATTCCGGCGACTTCGTCAGGGGATGGTGCGGGGGTGGTCATAGTTCAACCTGCATTGCTCGTCGCCGGGGCGTTGGTCTGGGAAGTGTGCAATCCAACATCGCAAGCGGCGACGTCAGAAGCCGTAGCGATGGGCATTCCATTCCAGGACGACCTGGCGATCGTGATCGGGGAATCCGATTGCGCCAGATTCAAGCCCCTTCGCGATCATCTCGCCGACCCAGTCGCCGAGGCGGTTGCCGTGGAGCATGAAGAAGTACCACGCGAATGGGTATCCAGCCTTCTTATCGAACTTCAGCAACTGGTCGTAGAGCGAGTAGACGGTCAGGCTGCGTTTCCGAGTGAGCTGCGGAAGGCGCTTTTGCGTTACCCACTGGGGAATCATCGTGATCGCCCGCCGGCCGTCGGGCCAGGTGTAGTCCGAGTGATCGAAAAACCAGTGATCGCAGAAGCGGGCGCCACTCCGGCCTGCGCTCGATCGCTGCCAATCCTCGAAGAGCCGCCTCTCGCGCGTTGGCAGTGTGCGCAGCTCCGGGAACCGCTCGTAGAAGCGGCTACGCCCGACTTCCCGGTCGGAACCGTCACAGGTCTTGTGGACGATCACGATGCGCTCATTGGCTGCTTTCTGTTTGGCATCGAGCTCGTCGGCCAGCCGCAGGAGCACCGCCACATCGACGCCGCGTTCGAAGACGTAGCGTGGAGCGCCCCAGGCTATCTCATCACCATCGAGTCTGGTGTCCTCATAGCAGCCGTGGTCCTCCAACAGATCCTCGACGCGTTTCGGTCGATCGTGCGGACTTCCGGAAAACAAACGTCTTTCGATGTAGGGGCGCTCTAAGGAGACGTCGAGCTGGACGAACTCCTGTGGTGCGTCGCCGTATGGCGCGACGAAGATCAGCTTGTCGCTGTGGGAATTCACCAGCCGCAGCGGCCCATCCTTGTGGGTTTGCCAAACCTTGATGAAATCGCCGGCGGCGGCGGCTACCTGGTCAGGAAGCCGTTCGCGGAGCGCTCCTAAGCTGTTGCCGACCTCATCGACGACCAGGCAGTGAGGACGGGACCATGTCCACCCGTCCCGGAACGTGGCAAAGCGCGCCGTATCCAAGACGGTCTTGGTGCGAAGAATCCTGAGAAGGGATTGGTGGGACGACTCATAGGGGGTTCCCGCAATCAGCGTCTCCAAGAGATCATTCGACGGAATGGCGGCGCCCTTGGCCAACATGGAATCCCTTCCCCAATGGGTAGCGGCCAGTTTAGCGCAGCGCCGCCGCGCCGCAGGCTGGGTGAGGCAAATCAACTAACAGCAAAGCCGCCCTTCTACCCCACCAAACCAAGTCCATCTCCGCCAGCAACCGCGTCCCGGCTGTTGGTTGATTTTCCAATGCCGTACAAGGATAATCCCAACATCATCCCCCTCAATGCGAACCGAGCTTCCCGTTGAACAGAAGAACCTCCATACAAGCCGCCGAGACCTTGTCTCTCTTTCAGAGCGACCATGGAATCGCGGTTCGTGCGGCGCTCGAGCGTTTCCTCGATCAGGCCGAAGGCAGCGCCGGACGGCTCTCCGACCGATCCTTGACGGCTTACCGCCAACTGTGGCGACCGGTAATAGCGTTCTGCAGCGCTTTGCGCCTCGACTTGGCGGAACTCGGGATTGATGAGCTGCGCCTGTTGATCGACGGCCGGCGGCGCGAGGCCGCTAACAAGGTGGCCCTGACGCCCCGCTACATCTGGCGGATGCTTCGCCTAATCGATGACGTCGCCCTGTTCGAGGCGCGCGAACAGGGCGTCACGCCCAACCGCTCAGCGCAGCAACTCATCGACCTCGAGTACGCATATGCGAACGCACGAAACCAGGACGCCCTTCCGGATATCTTGTCGCGGGATGAGTTCGACCGTTTCCTAAAGTATGCAATCGCGCTCTGGCCCAATAGGGCTACGGATGACGCCGGTGCTGAGGATTGGCGTGAGGCGCGGATTGCGGCCCTATTGTCCGTCGTGCTCGGAGCGGGTCCGACGCCGCGCGAGGCGGCCGACCTGCTCCTTGAGAATGTTCGCCTAGACGATCAGGGGACTCCGGACCGTCTGCGCATTCAGGCTGCGGGCCGGAAACCGGCCCGAGATGTTCCAATCGAGGGGTGGGCATCAAGAATCCTGCGGGGATGGCTGCAGGTCCGCGATTTCCACCTCCGCGGCGCGCAGTTGCCTCAGGTCTTCCCCTCGACGCGCAAAGGGGGGACGCTCGACAACTCGACCCTCAATCTTGCTTACCGAGACGTCGCAAGGCGCTGTGGTATCTCGGACATCTCCAGCGGACTGAATAACCCGAACGCTTCCACGCTCACTACACGTGGTCCATTCACGTTTCGGCACACTTTCGCCATCAAGGCGCGCGCAGAACGGCGGTATACGGACGACCGTCTGATGGAGATTCTGGGCATTTCGGACGAAAAGGCTTTCGCCCGGTACAGGCGCATAGTCTTTTGACTGGAACTCCCAGGTAGCCGTTGGATCTTCGAGTCTGATTTGGCGTCAGTGACCCTTCGGTCCCCGCTAGCCCGATCGAGCTTCCCTATTCCCGCCGAATCCTTCCCCGCGGATTTTCTCCGGCGAAAATGCCGGCCCGGAAACAAAACAAAAAAGATGGCGAGCGTACCGCCTTATTACTGCGCCATCACAATCATATTGTGATCATACAGAGCATATCGCAGCGGGCTTATAGAAGCGCCACGTTTTACTTATCTAAAACAATGAAGGCACACGCGCACGATTTGCAACGCCCATAACTAGCCCAACAATTATTTGTTTGCACGCCTAGTTCCATATGGTTTTGGGCGATTTTCGCCGGATAAAAGAACTGAGCTACATCCCAGCTCGGGAAAAAGCCGCGCGACTATGAGAACAGAAAAGGATTGGAGCTGAACAGATCTGAATGGGAGAGAATTGCGCCGCCTCGGCGGGAGGGCAATCAGCCTCTTGCTAGGACCTGTTCCTTTCCCTCGCCATGCAACCAGGCTGACCGCACCTCAAGTTGCCGTGGCGATTTTCTCCGGCGAAAAAAGGGGCCTGCAGCAGCTCCCTGCAGCGGGGGCATCTCGCCAACCGGACCTCCGGCCAGAGTGCAAGGGGGCTTCACTTTTCTCCGGAGAAAATGACCGACAGCCATCGGAACACACACCCCTCGTTACGGTGACTTCCTTGACGGCCGACGAGAGAATGGGGAATAATTCCGCCGGAATAGTTGCCACGAAAGCGGAACAACTCATGAAAATTATTACGTTTGCAAACCAAAAAGGCGGGCCTGGGAAGACAACTGGCGCGATGTTGGTAACTGGCGAGCTCGTCTCGCGCAGTCTCCAAGCTCTTCTCGTGGATAGCGACCCCCAGGGCTCGGCTCAAAAGTGGGAAACCCGATCAATTGACGGCTATCCGCCCGTGCCTTTTCGTGTCGAGCACCTCGTCGGCCTCAATGAGCAGCAGTTCGCGGCCGCGCTAGGCAAGCGAGTGGGTGACGCAGAGTTCGTTGTCATCGACACGCCGCCGAATCTCGACTCGAAGGAGTTGCACGCGGCCCTGTTCGTGGCGGACCTCGTCGTCATCCCTTTTGTGCCGGACGCGGCTCACGTTGATGCCCTCGAGGAGGTCGGCCCCCTCTTCGAAGAAGTGAATGCGCGTCGGGAGCGATTTGGGTCCGCTCCGATCGAGGCTCGCCTTCTCATCAATCGGCACGACACGCGTCGTCCAGGCGAGCGTGCAGTCGTCGAGAACGCCGAACAGATCGCCGGAATCCCGCGTTTCCGAACGTCATTTGGCAATCGGTCCGGGTACCAAGCGGCGTGGAACTTTCGCACCACACTTCCGGCAGTCGCAAGCGCCAGTACGCCTGCGCGCAGAGAAGTCTCAAAGCTCGTTGATGAAATCCTCGAGGTATTGACCGATGAGTAAGCGCCTAGACACGTCGAAGATGCTCGGCAGCATGGTCGGCCGTAAACCAGCAGACGCCGTATCACGCCTTTCATTGTTGGCGGGAGAGGGGGCCGACGAGTCTCGGCCATCCCAAGATGTGCCGGTATCGCCGTCAGTGAGCGCCAACGTCGCCTCGCCGCCGCCCTCTAACGCCGCGATCAAACAGTCGGCAGACCCGCGATCGTTCGCGATCGGTGAAGTGGTTGAGCTGCGCGTCGACGAGCTTATGGAGGGACCGTACAACCCTCGCCACGTCTATCGGGAATCGCGCGAGCAGGAAATCGGCGCTTCGATGAAGGAGCATGGCCAGAAGGTGGATCTGCTCGTGTATGTGAACAGCCACGGTCAACTGATGGTCGATGACGGTCGCTATCGACTCAGGGGAGCAAAGCGCAACGGTATCCAGACCCTACGGTGCCGGCTCATCGAAGAGCCCGGGGATCCCCTGACTGCGTTCTTGGCATCTCGAGAGGTCAATCTGCAGCGGAATGACCAAACGGTCTTGGACGACGCCTTCATGCTGAAGGAGCTGATTCGCATCGGTCAGGACAAAGCCGAAGTGGTCAAGCGAATGAAATACGACCCGGCCGATGTAACGAAACTACTGGCGATTGCGGAGCTGCCTGAGGAGATCGTGATGACGGTCATGCGCGAACCGTCCCTCGTGACTAAGCGCTTTCTCTACAACCTCGCGCTCTACCGCGGCTCGACGAACGACTCGGAAACGCTGCGGCTGGCCAATGAAGCTGTTCAGGCGGGTATGAGCGCAAGGGACATCGAGGCCAGGATCAGGACGGCAAAGCAGGGCAAGCGCGGACGCCCGCGCGCTGCACAATTCGAGATCGCCGAAGGCAAAGCGAAAGGCTACGTAAAGTCATTTCCGGCCGGACGGGTGTGCCTCGATGTTCAGGGCCTGTCGCCTGAGCAGCAGGAGGCTGTTGTCGGCCGTCTGAGGAGCATCCTCGCCGCCAGCCCCAAATGATGCCTCTTTACGATACGCGATGACGGCCGGTAGGTGGGCCTTGAAGAGCGCGCGAGTGCCGTGGCAGTCCGCGCAGATTTGACCTGCATTTCGCAATTTTCTCCGGTGAAAATACGATCGGGACATCAGATTGTGCGATTGTCCATCATGGTTGTCTGGCTTGACCCCCTACGTGGCCCAATAACCAATAGCGCGAACAACGGCGTCGGCCGATCTGGCGGCCGACGGCGCGGACAATGATTAGGCTCCAGCGCCTCGCGATCGACACCATCTCCAACGACTTGCTCGAGCCGCGGCCCGCTGCGGACGATATGCCATAGAGTATCCCGCGGCTCGTGTGTATCGTTTCGCATGTCCGACGTGAGCGAAGAGCGCCAACCATAGGCGCGCCTCTGTCCGAATGGCCGCCGAGGGTTGATTCGGTGAGGAAATAGGCGGGATGGGCACCCCGCACGTAGGCCGCGCTGCACTCTATGAATCGACATTCCAAAGGTAGCATCGTGCCGGGGTCATTCGAGGCTAGGGAGCAGAAAACCATGGAATGGATTTCGGAGCGGCGGCCGAACCGCCCAAACGCCCTGCAGCGGGGCCTGGCACTGGCGCTGGCCGGCGTGCTGATTGGTACGTCGGCGCCGGCCGGAGCGGCCGCGCGCCTGGGCGGACAAACCGACGATTCCGTCTGCGACGTGGGCAGTACGGCGAGCCGGTCCCGGGAGTGGCCGGAAGCGGGCGACTTCATCCGCGCCAAGTGCAGGAACGGCCAGCTCCTAATGGGCTCCAGCGTCGTCCCGGCAGGTAACTTCGACCCGGAGATCACAGCCTTGGCGCGCGCCTTCTGCCGCATTGCCGACATCCAGGCCCGGCGCACTCAGGGCAGTGCCGGACCGCTGATAATGGCGTTCGAGGAAGTCCGCTGCCGGATCGAGAAGCTGCCGAAATAGCGGCGGAACGCCGCCGGCGGCCCGGAAGGGGGAGGGAAGTGACGAAGAGCCTCATCAACCGGCCCGGGTTCGATGCTTCAACCCGAGAGCGAGCATTCGTCGCCCGCTGTAACCGATCGACCGCCTTGGCTGATGGATCAAGGGCGCGCAGGGAACTGTATGACCGAGCACGGCGGGGGCGGATGCCGTGTTAGATGCTCATGAAGTAGCGCGTCCCGTCGCTCTTGCGACTCAGCGATGACCAGCACCGTATCCTCACGAGTCACAGTATGAAACGCCAACAGCTTGGGGCTAGCGTGCGACACCCGAGGCGAGCTCAGCGCGCGATGAGAACAAGATCTTCGATGACCCGAATGCGGTAGTCGGATCGATTTCCAGTTTCATTCTTCAGTTCCCAATAGGTGCGCTCGAGAAAATCGCGCCCATGGACTTCGCGCTCTGTGGCCTTTGCGATTTCGGCAAAGAGACCATCATCATGGACGATGTGGGCAAATACCTGCGGCGAGAGATCTTGGCCAACAAACAAGGCGACGATACCAGCGCGAAGTCGCGGACAGCGATCCCAATCAAACCAGAATAGCGACCAAGGGAGGCGTCGCTCGAGCGCCTTCCATGAGTTACTCGAAAGACAATTACTCTCTGCCGCACGGTACGTCGATTCGAAACCGATCTGCGCGAGTTCCGCAGCGTTGCGCGAGCGAGTACCGAAAGCGCGGCACAGCAGATACGCGTTCAACGTGACCTTGGCGTCGCTGGTCAATGGTCCGGTCGCGTTTTCCATGGCAGCCAACCACGGGTCTGTTCCGAAATCGTTAGGCACGTCATCCGCATCAGTAACCTGCACGAGCGCTGCGAGAAATGCACGTGGAAGTAGCGTGTCGCCCGACAAGAGTTGCGCCAGCGCGTGTCGATCGCGAGTTGCTTCCAACATCCAAGACGCCAGGGCCGCAGATGCCGTGCCGCTCTCATACTGCAAGGCGATGGCCTGTAGTATCCGGAAAGCACCTAATCGCTGGACGGCTTGATGCACCAGGTCGTTACGGCCTGCTGCGATCATTGCCCCAACAGCGGGCAGCGCAAGTCCATCCTCCTGCTCGATTACACGAAAGACTTCGTCGGAGCCGACGTTGTCGAGTAACCAGAACGTGGGTTCAGTCACGACACTTGGTCGCCGACTGAGGACGATCGTCATGAGAATCGGAGAACGCTTCAATCCGTCCGCGAGGGTATTTCCTGGCAGCGTGTCGATGGTCTGCTCGACGACATGTCGGACTGCCGGGAGCTCATGTTCGAGCAGCGGTGCCAGACGTGCCGGATCTCTTTCCCAGATCGTACGGCCCAGAGTTTCCGCGCCTAACGCGAGAGCATTCGCGTCTGCCAGTTCGATATTTCCAAGGACGAAGGAAAATACAGGATCATCGAGATGCGCAGCCTGCGACACCGCGGCGCTCACGACGATGGAGCGCGCCGATTTCGCTTGGCTTGGCTCGAATGCTTCATCGAGCACCGCCAAGGCTTCCCCCATAGCGCCAGGGCGGTCGCCAAACCCCTTGATCAGTGTATGCAGACAACAAAGGGGTCGGAATGCCTCGCGGCCGCTAGATACGTCACCGCCGACACGGTGAAGAAACGAGCGCAGGTCTGACGCGCCTTGTTCGTCCAGATCAGCGATGGCGTCATCCAGCCAAGGTCCGGTCGCGAGATCGAGCTTGTCCGCATCGACTGCGTTCTGAAAGGCGGCCTTCAGGCTCCTGTCCATAGGGGACAAGAGCTGTAAGTCGAAACTGCTGCCCTCGCTTGAGCGATCGGATGCCGCTAGTGTGCAGAAGCGAAACGCACGTCGAAGCCGTGGCCACTGCTGGCTCCAGATGGCCAGGACTATGGCGTCAGCATCGACGCCTTCAGGGCGCGTTGCGAAAACCTTGCTGTGTGGAGCGCCGTAGATGCCCGCCAACAGACGCGCACCCCATTCGAGATCACCTTTCAACGGCGGCGGCATAGGTAGCGAATGCGTCATTCGAAGGGCCGACGAGTACTCCCCGAATGACGGACCCTCTGGGCGACGGAACAGAGGCGTGACGTCGGCCAGCGAGGACAATGTCGCGAGATCGGTGAAGTCGATGAGGATGGTGTGCGTCCATACGCAGCCGGGACGGGGCATCTCGGGTGCCGGCCAAGTGCGCGCGAGCGCATAGACCCCCGACTCCACAAGCGGATATCCAGTCAGATACCCGACGCCCTCGAGACGCGCGCCCGATCCAGCGATATCGCTCAATACGAGCATCGTGCGGCTGTCTCTCGGGCTGAGCGAAACCGAGACAGCCAGCTGGCGGTGGCCGTCAGCGTAGCCGTGCAGTGCCTGATGGAACGTCGGCAGTTCGCGCTGCCTTACTGCATCAGCCATGCTAGCGGTTCCGTCAAATCATGGCTCTCGGTCGCGCCGAAAACCAGCCTTATTCGTTCAGACGCGTTGTGCAGTCTCCGCAGTTCAGCAGCCTCGGGGACGGGAGCCTTACCAGCTTCCACCGGGTCGTAATCGCCGCCCTGAGCGCTCAACCCATAAATGCGCCATGTCCAGCCATCAGCGCCACCGCGCAGGTATTGGCTGAGCAGCGGCAATTTTGTGTCGACGAACACCTCGGGCGAAAGCCCCTCAGCCGAAGCCTTGTCCCAGGCCGACAGCATCACCGCCAAGCGTCGAGGACCGATGTCGAGAGGGGGCTGCCGCAAGAGTTGCAGCAAGTCCACTAGTTGCACTTGTGTGGGCGAGAGACTGGGTTCCCAGGGAACGGGTTGCCCGTCAGGCGGCGGCAGGCCGATTTGCCGCGAGAGCGTCACTTCATCAACGACCCACTTCGGCGCACAAACAGTGTCGGCATGAATGAACAGTACTACGCCCTGCGCGTCGAGGATCGCTGCGATCGCGGGGTCGCAGTCGCGACTTTCCCACATACGACCGTATGCCTCCCCTGGCACGTCCGGGAAAGTAACCCGCAGGGCCGTTAGACTTGAATCCAACAGGTTCATGCTCACGAGCCGGTTACCGTTCACCGCGGTTCGATCCTGAACCTTGGCGTCACGCCAGCGCGCAGCAATCTTGTTCAGGTGCGATGCGTCGCCCACTTGTAGATTGTGATACCTCAGTACCGTATCTACGTCGCGCTCAGAAACGAGATGCCAGAGCGCCGCAAGGAAAGTGGTTTTCCCAGACTCAGGGAGGCCAATAATCACGACGGATTGTTCAGACATGCGCGTGCTATTCCTCAGCGACGGACAGCCTTGCAAAGGCGCGATCGGGAATTCGGCGAGACCGCGCTTCCGCCGGGGGACGTTGCTTGGGCGCTATCCAAAAGGCGAGCAAATCGGCGACGCCCGTTCCTCTTGCGACGCTGTCAGATCTCGGAGAGGCGGCAACCTGGAAGGCAGAAATGACCGAGAACACATTCGAAAAGAGCGTCTGGATTCGCATACGTAACGAAGCGAAATCGCTCTCGACCCTGTCGCGGTCTTCTGATTTCAGAACGACGTCGAGCTTTGTCAAAACCAGAGCCAAGCGCTGCCCCGGCTGGATTGCCCCGCCTTCGATCAGGGCCTGCAGAATCATGACCGTCTCGCTGCGCGCGTTGTGCCGCAGTCCGAGGTCAACCAAACGCTCACCGTCGACCAAGACGGTAATGCAGTCTGCGCGAGCCATTTCCACGAAGCCCGCAGCTGTCGACAGGTCGTCCGCAGCGCTTCGATACTCTTCGCCAGCGCGGTCTGCCAAGAGCAACGCCAGCCCGCTCTCCGGAACACCGCTACCGCTCAGGTCCAGGTGATAGAAGCGCACCTCGCCCAAAGCGGTTCGATTGACGTGTGGTGTTCCTCGGCGAGACGCTGCCCTTGCGTCATGACACGTTCGTTCGAAGGCGTGCAGGGTATGCGATCGTGCGTAAGAGATTCCACCCACTGGCCCCGCGTGGAAAAGATCGTACAGACTTGCGATTAGACTAGTTTTCCCCGCTTCGCTTGGGCCGATGACGGTGATAACTCGGGCATCGCTCGCACGAAGAACACCGGACGCTTGGGCCGTCGTCATAGCTTCGGCGCTGGGAAGCTGGATGGCAGGTGGCCGACTTGTTTCCCGCCTGCTGACGACTGATTCAACATCTGACGCATCTTCTGGTGGCCGCCCGAAGTGAGGGCAGTCGGCGAACTCCAGACCTTCGACGCACTTGCCCGTTTCGCTGACGCGGCAATCCGGGTTGGCACAGCGCACATGCTCTGATTTGGCGTCGACCATCGCTTCATCCCATAGACATAACCAAGCGCTCCCGATAGAACAGCGTGCCCAGTGTCAATGCGGGCACGGCGTAGCCCGCGTCAACCTCAGTTGCAGCTGCCCACCCCGCGACCCATGCATCGCCGGCGCCCGTTTCCAACTGACGCTTGATCGCGAAGTGAATCGGCGTGGTTACCGGCGAGGGCTCGCATTCTTGAACCAACTTGTGCAGCCAGGTCGACTCCGCTGCTTTGACCGCGGCCGCGATTGGGACTTCCGTTTGCTCCTTGATGCCGGCCCTTGAGAGCATTGCCTTCACGGACTGAGGCCCCGGCACGATCTTAGTGACGGCGGCCAGCTCCGCGCTGAACACCAGGGGCTGTACTGTTGGAGGCACTGCGTCGAACGAGCAGTCGTAGTCCCAGCTTCGTTGCCCGATCAGCCACCAGAGCATTTGGAGTTCTTCGTCCTGCACCTGCAGAAACGTATCCGTCGCCTGGACAGCCTTCACGTGCATTTTGGCCATTTGTGCCAGAGCATTGCCCGTGGCCACTGCCGCCAACGTAAATGCTTGACCAACGCCGTCCCAGTTCTGGACCTCCCGCGCCTTCGCTGCCGCTTTTTCGAAATCGATCTTCGGCGCGCTGTTGGCCGATGTCAGGTTCGAAAGCATCGGTCGTCTGCGTTTTGCGGAGGCCATTCGCTCTAGGGCGTCTTCCGCCATCGTGACCAGATCCATGGGCAGCGAATCAGGTTTCCTGGCACCAGCGAATCCAGTCGTGGAAATCGCCAAGGCCGCACGGGAGGCGGCCGACGACTCCGCCTCGAGCAGGACAGCTAGGCTCGCGCCGGCAAGAACATGCATTTCGCGATCAATCCCTTGGGAGGGGAACGACTCGTCAGCCTCTTTCATCGCACCACGAATCGTTTGCACCGCCGAGTTCGCAGGGAGTTGTCGCGTCTCAAATGCCAATCGGATCAGCCCTTCGATCACCGGGGCGTCCGCTCTGGCGACGATCTTTCGTATCCCTTCCGAGCGCATCTGAAGATCTTCGTGCGGGCCGTCGATCGCGACCTTCCCATACCAGCGTGCGAACTCCGCATGCACAAGCGTGCTCGCGCCCTCACGTACCTCGCTCATTTCTTCTCCCTCTTAGCGACTTCAACTGCAACTTGATCGAGTAATCCTCGCTCATGCGCATTCAGCAACGCGCGGCCGTACCGTTCAGGTTCCGGACGACGCAGATCCTCTTCCGTGATGAGACCAAGCCCGAGTGCGATTTCGCGCCGCTGGCTGCCTGTCAGGCTCCAGAAACGATAAATCAGATTCCTGGTTTGCTCATCGCTCATAGAGGCTTCCACGTTAGCGTCGGCAGTGGCGTCGGCGATCGCGTGCGATCGTGCCTCGACGGCTACTACGTCCGCGGCGATCGAGTGCCCCGAAGGGTTCGTGGTTTCTGGAATCGGAAGGCGATGGCGGAAAATGTCGACTCCGTCGCTAGCCCGACGGGGAACGAATTGCTCAGGACTAGCCTGCAACAGCAGTACGTGCGCATCGACCTCCAGCATTCTATTCGCCCCAGTCCCTGTGGCCCGAACTTCAATCAAGTTGTAACCCGGCTGCCAACCGGGCTCGTTCCGGTCAGGATTGACGGCGCCGGCACTGAACCGCGCATACCCATTGTTCAGTGTCACGCGCTGGCGATGCTTGTGACCGAGCAGCTGAATTGCGGCACGATTGCTCAGAACGTCATCCACATCGTCGGCGTCAAGAAACCAGTCCGGCGGATGATGACTCAGCACAACATTGACGACGTCGTCGACAGGGTCGAGCGCCGTCTGCAGCGGGCTCAGGTAGAGACTACCCGGTTTGGTGTCGCGGTCTCCGAAACCCGAAAGCATCGTCGACGTCAGCCCGTGAAGGCGAAGGCGGATGCCATCTGTCAACGGCAAATCCTGCTTCCAAGACAGACGATCGGGCGAATAGACCTGGCAGTTGTAGAGTTTGGCGAAGTCGTTGTAGGCGGCGAGAGGGGCCAGCAGCACGGGCCCGGTTTCGCGATCGGTGAATTGGGTACGGAATTCGCGCTCCCGTTGCTGCTCAGGAGCATTGAAAATCGCTTGCTGCGCATTGCGAACGGACGGGCTCCCGGACACGACGTGTCGGTCGACGTCATGGTTGCCCGGCACTACGAATATGCGTTCGAGGGCACAGCCGCAGGCCTGTGCCAGCTCGCTTAGCCAATCGGACGCCGCGCAGTATTCCTCCGGGTCCCCCTTGTAGGCGATGTCGCCGGTTACAACGATCGCCCCCAAAGGACCGATCTTGGCAATCCTCGCCCGCGCATCTCGCAACAGCAAGGTGCGATACGCCCTGTCCGGATCCATATCCGGATTGCGACAATCCGGCGTGCGAAAGTGTATATCCGAGATATGCAACAGGAGCACAGGATTCCTCGCCGGGTCTATGGATTGCGAAACACATTTCACACGGAGGCGACATGCGCGGCGAGCGCTTGATCGCGCCGTGACGTTTGCATTATCTCATGACGCGCCAGTGGTGCAGATCACCGAACAGATCGCCAATCTGAGAACGACAAGACCAGCTCGCACTAACGCCCCAGCATGACGGTCCTGCCGCCGTGAGCATGCGTGCCTGCGCACGCGGGAGAAGGGCGGGGGCCCTTGACCTCAGATCTCGTACAGCTTCAACGATCGCACAAGCTTCAATACCTCCGCGCGGCGTGCTCCGAAGGCCAAGGGTTCTTCTTTCAACACAACGAATGGCGGATCCGGCAGGCGCTGTTTGAAGAGCATTAGGCAGCGAGCCATGTCATTGCGTTTGGACCCATAGCCGATCGCCTGCGCCATCGGCCGCTGCGAGTAGGCGGCTTGGGCCCAGCGCCGCGTTTCGGGATAACACGCTGGCGCGCTGTCGATCAACTGATCTCGTGAGACGTTCTGGAGCCGCGGCAGGTCCATGGTGTGAAAGCTCACGAAACGCACAAGCGGCGGCAGCTCGAGTTCGACCAAGTGGAAGTGCGTAAGCGTCGCTACGTCGAAGACGCCTGGTGGCGAAAGCGAAACGTCATGCAGCACCGATTCCATGTAGGCCGCTTCGCGGGTACTGGCGACGTAATAGGTGTGAACCGGCGTGCCATCGTCTTGAAGGATGGGAGCGAATCGGGTGTCGCCCCAGCCTTCGGAAAAGGTGCGAGCCGAAGTTTCCGGATACGTTCGTGTGCAATACACGTGGTACCAAACGGCCACCTCTTCCGTCGTAATGTCGCGGATCTCGAAATCCTCTGCAGGACCGGGTACCGGCAAGCCACCAACCGAACCAAGCGGCGGTGGTCCGCCGCTCATGCGACATAGCTGGTGCGATGGCGCTTGGCAGCGGCGACCACAGCGTCATGCCGGTCTAGCGCGTCTCTTGGGGCGATCGGCGCACCGCCAGGACCAAGTATCCATGCGTTGGGGAAGTGGAACCAGGCAGCCAGAGCCCACGCGTCGGCAATCTCTCCGTATGCCTTCACGACATCGCGGATTACGGGCAGGGGCTGATATAGCGCGTCGAACTGGTAGCGGGCGAAGTACTCGCGACCGCCATGACTCACGCTGAAAACCCGGCCGCGACGTTTCCAATCGCTGGCGGGATGTGCTTTGTTCTTTGGCGGATTTTGCTGCAGCGCGTTCAACTGCTCTGCGGTTAACCAATCGCCCTCGGCGAATATCTGATGCAGCGTCTGCATGCGCCTCAGACGATCCTCAAGGAGTTCCGCGTTCGGCTCGAGCAGGCCAGTCGCAATTTCCGCCAGTCGGTCAGCCTGTTCAATCACTCCCGCTTGCCCGGCCTTGACGAGAACCGCCAGTGCTTTCTCGACGGCGCCGACCACGGAAGCAATGGCAGCTGGGTCGGTCTCTTCCGGTATGGTTACCGGCACGGTGAGGGTTAGTTCAAGAGTCTCCGTTGACATGACTTGCTCCGGTGCCGAAACTGCTAACAAGATAATGTAACTTGTCAGAATCGTCAACCGTAGTCCGTAGTGCCGATCACAGGATTCTCTGCGGTCGAGTACCCCTTGAAGACGGGCCGCTCCTGGCCGCCGCGCCCACAATGCTGGCGGTACTCAAGCGCGAAGTAGGTCGACTGTCGGAAGGAGACGAGCTGGGCGACCTCGCGCGGCCGGCGTGGCACTGGCCCACGGCGTCAATGCCAACCTGGTGCGCAAGTGGATCGCCAAGTACCGCGCCGGTGAGTACGGCCAGGCCGGCGTGGCATTGCTGCCGGTGCACGTGCGCGCGGCCGCGCCGTTGCCTTGGTCGAGCGCAGCGCCTTGATGCCCACCCCAGGCTGCAAAGCCGCCTTCAGCCACTTGTAGATCGTCGTGCGATTGAAGCCGTAGGCCGTGATCGCCTGCGCGGCCGACTCGCCCTCTCGAACCCGTTCAACGGCCATCAGTCGGATAGCTTCCAGCGTCTGATGGTCAAACGTCCGCCCGTCTCGTTTCATAACCAAGCTGATCGTCATGGGCGGGAGAGGTTCCCCCCATTGGTCGACTTATTTACCGACCGCGGAGTAAGCCTTCCGTTGAAGGCGGGTGCAAGTCCCACCTCTAGTACGATTGATTGCGGCATCACGTTCTGTGCTGCACAGCGGACTCGACCACGACGCGGCTACACATTGCTAGAGCAGCCCGCTGCGACTGAAGTTCCTCCGCGTGCAATCTGGGTTTCAAGGGGATCCCCCGAGTTCAGAATCGATTGCCAATCTATCCCTGCGCGAATCTTCATAGCCTTTGATCCTCCGGTTCTACCTGCTGCATGGATTGTACCGACTCCCTCGGCAGATCAAATGACGTCTGGTTGGAGGTGCTCCTCGCCCGCATCGGGTTGCTGATCACTTCACATACGCCCCAGAGCGTGTTGATGAGGGTTCCGGGCGGATGTATGGCGACTCCAGAATAATAGGCTCGGAAGTCCGTTTTGCCGTATCCCAACCGGTGGTTTCGGGGGCCGACTTCCTCGATGGTCAGCGCGCCAATGTGCGGTTCGCTAGTGTGCCGGTGAACATCCAAGTCTGTAGGCTATCCCGATTTGAGTGTGTCCCCGTCGACCTGGGGATCTCATCGGCCAGTGCCTGCAGCGACGCCCGTCCGCGCTGAGACAAATTCATGGCGGGTGATACCCCGTTCGCCAGTACCGAGCGGACACGTTGGCACACGTCCGGGCCCAAACTTCGCGCCCCATGATTTCAGTGCCGAACAGGTCACCACGAATGGGATGAATCTGCCGGTATGCCGCAAATCCAGGTGCCTCATCGACCAGACCCGAAGTGGAGTTTGCAGAGGGAAACCATCCTTAGCCTCGAGCACTCATCCACGTGATCGGTCCCATAACCGGTAACCTTTTCTACCCGGGGATTCTGGTAGATCACCCGGAGGTCTTGTTCAACTGCGACTGGGCGAATGCAAGCAAATCGTCTGCCGTTGGCTCGCCCCAGGTATCAATCGCCAGCCACTGCAGAAATGCTATCCGTGCCACCTTGGTCATGCGGGATCTCACCAAAAGCGTCGTGACCTGCTGCTGCTCGTTGTAGCGATTCACCAATGCAGTCTGATCGTCCACATCTAGTTCGCCAAAATACCGTTCAGCCTCACCGATCAGATGGGAAGCGAAGGCTTCCTTGATATCGACGCCTTTCCGGTTTGGTCGCTCCTCGGCCGCCGGGATCACTTCTGGTCCGGAGGCGTAACGGTTCACCAGGGTGTGTCGAAAGTAGGCGGCAGGATTGTCCAGATTTGCTTGCTTGCGGTCTGCCATCCGTCGTTTCGTGTATTCGAGTGCATTTCGGATTTCGTCGAGTGGGTGGTGAGCCGCGAGCTTCTTGGTCTCGGATTGCGGCACGCCGAGTTTCGCCAAGTCGGCCCCGAGTTCGATCAGCCTTTCATCATGTACAGCTTCTTCAGGGGTGACCTTCTTCTTTACGAGGAACTGCAGACCTACAACCCGCTTACCGTGCTTGGACTCGATCATCTCGACTGTATGGTTCGAGACCGCGTTGATCTCCGCGATTGCCGGATTGAGGACCTTGGACTTGAAATACTTGTATTCGTTGTAGGTCTGCTTCTCGCTCGATTCCCCCAGAATCATGTCGCGGAAAAGCTCCCATTGAACCTCATTGGTTCGGCCGATTTTCTCGAACCTGACGCAATGTTCCCATGTGGCGAGGGCGGACACTCGTCGGAAACGGCGCACGATCGTCATGTCGATGACCGCATAGATCTCCGGGTTGGTCAGCTTCTCGCGCATTTGCGAGCTGATCTGGTATCGAATCGCGTCCCGTCTGAGCTCGATTTCCGGAAAGAGAACCGATGCCTTCCACTGGACCCGCTTGTACTCCGGCGCAAGAACATCCCACTCGAAGATGATGTTCATCAGCCGCTCGGCTGAGTCGCGGAGATGGTCGCGGTTGTTGGAATCGAAACCGATAACCTCCGAAAGCTGGATTATTCCAAGCTCCCAGAAACCGTCTGCGTCGGCCTCGTTCTCAATCGCATTCTTGAGCCAGGCGTTGGCAAGCTTTCGCTGTACCAGCGTAAGTGGCGATTTCGGCTTGCTATGGACCGCGGCGACGGCCTTTCGAAACGGTAGCGGTGTATCCGGTCCCGTGAAAAGCGCGATCTGTCCATGCAGGGCATTCTGAGCGGACGGCTTGGAGCGCTTGCGCATAGGTTACCTCGCGAGGGTTTGATTGTAACCTTTATCGCTTGGTGGCTCCCAGTGGTTCGCTCGGATCGGATCAAACGCGTTGATTTGGCGGGCCATGGTCTTACAACTACCAGACGCCACTCAAGTTGTGATTTTTAGATGACACTTTCATCTTTGTAAACCTTTAGGAACTGTAGATGACCATTTCATGCGGTTTCCCGCCCCATATGGTGACAAGCAATGGGCACGTAGGTAACCGGAATTGGTATCGTAGGTCATGGGTTATGGGTGCAACGGCATCCATCCTTGGGACGAAAGGTCGCTGGATTTGGGAAGAAGGTGACCACCTTTGGGACGTGTCCGGCGTGCGGAGCAATCGCCCGCGGATTCACGAATAGGTGACAATCCTTGGGACGAATCGAAGGTCACCGGTTATGGGAGAACGAAATTGCACGTGGGCGGGGTGCTGAAGCTGTCGGTTCAGTCAGGGGACCGACGGTAGCTGTGGATGAGAAGGGTAGGTCACCATTTGTGGGACGGCTTGAAGGTGACAAGTTATGGGACCGTTTAAGGCAACGCCGACGGGGCGCAAATCTCGATTGAGCGCGCCCGGCGGGTCCAAGACGTCCTAAGGTAACCATCTATGGGATGAGCATGGCCGACGATCCCATAACCAGTAACCCTTCAACCAACCGATTGCGAAGCGGTTGGGTTTGCTGCGAACTTTATGGTGGGGGATGAACGCTCCCGGACGCGGTAACCGGCAGCATGGTGCCTTGATGAAGGAGGGCCGGGAAGGCGAAATGGAGGCAAAGTGGGGCGGCTTTCTCCGATAGGCACCAATTGGCGATGTGATCCCAGCAACGGTCACTGGCCGCGACCGTCGCGTCGAAACCGCCAAGGAGGAATTGGCGCCGATTCGGACCACAAACCCAGGTGCGCGGACCGCGCTGAGTTCTCCGCAGACAGGATTGCCGGGTCATGCGTATATCGCAGGAACGCCCAAGCGTATCCTGTTTTGACCATCTCCAGATTGATGTCGAGATTGCCCAGGTAAACCCGGGCGATGGTCCGCCCGTAGCGATCGGCGCCAGCGGATTCCAGGCGCACGGGCTTGCGGAACACAAGATTGGCAAGCGCCTGCTTCGATCGGTCACCGAATGCCTGCCTGCGTTCGGGAGCATCGATGTCGGAAAGACGCACTGTGATCGGCTGCCGGTCGACGAGGGCGACGAAAGTATCCCCGTCCTTGATGCCGACAACTTGGGCATTCAGACCCTCGGCGCAGGCATTGCGGGCGGCAGCGAGGTTCAGGCCGATTGCCAGAGCAAGGAATAGGCATTTCGAGAGCTGCCGTCCGAACGGTACGTGAGTGGTCTTCATGATGGGATCGAATTCCGGGAGAACATTTCAAGTGCGTTTGGATGTCGCACGAGCGACGGGCCTGCTTTTCGGTCGATGTCCTGTTCCGGGATCAGGCGCCGCCGGCGGCTTAGAGTGCCGTGGCCAATCGCCTGCCGCAGTCCAGGCCGGGTCGTTTGCAGATTCCAGCTTCAGCAACTGATTGATGCGGCTCAGCAGCTTTGCCGGTACGTCATGCCGGCGCCCGTTGATCCGCAGCGGGCGATCGAAGTGCGGGTGGTCATACCGCCTTTCGCCGGTACGTCGGACATCCTCGATTCTGCCACCCAGCACCACCCAGAGGCGGTCGGCGTGATGAATGTCGGAAGTGTGAATGGCGCGGGCGATCACCTCGACCCCTTTCCAGTATTGCTGGCAGTCGGTTTCGATGCTGGCTCGGGGAGGTCGAGCGACCGCAACAGTTCGTGGTCCCCCTTCTGTCGTTCGTGGTCCTCCTTTTGTTTGCGACGATACGCACGTGTATCGGGGATCTCCGCATCGTCCAAATGGCAGGCGGCCCAATCCAGCTTGCGGGGGAGCGCGACGCTGTAGATACCGCACCCGTACTGGTCACGGACCTGGTTCCGGATGTAGTAGAGCGGGTCCGCTTCGATCGCCTCCATCGCCCGCAACGGACTTGCCGGCATCGCACAGAGACCGCGTCGGATCTGGGCGGCGTTGACCTCGCGGGGGATATCGAGGAAATCCAGAAGACTGTCGATGCTACGCAAGAAGATGATGAGTCTGCACATGAATGCATCGCGAACCAGGTTGTGTTCGGCGATCGCCGACCTCAGTGCGTCCGCGGTTCGCACGTCGACTTCTATGTTCTTTGACGTGGCACCCATTCGCTTCAGCCTGCCGCTGATGTGTCGCTTGGCGCGCAGCGATAGTCTCCTGCCAGCCAGATCTTCACGAAGATGCTCCAGCTCGCCCTGGATCATGTAGTCGAGGAAAGGGGCTCTCGACAGGAAGAGATCATCCGTCTGGACCTTGAAATCGTTCCAGAGCTTCTCGGGGACTCTGAAGCTGATTGCTGTCTTGATCATGTTGATGCAGTCCTGGGTGGGAAGTCAGGTCCACTCTACGCATAGAGGAAACCCTCTACAACATCGATTCTTAGAGGTTGAGCCGGCGATTTCGACGCAAAGCGAGGATTGCTGGGGAGGTTGGCGAGCTTGCGCAGTCGGTGCGCGGCTCCGGCGGGGTCCGACCTCCGGCAGCGCAACAGCACCGCGCGCTGCCGTCGCGCATCAGGCTGTTGCGAGAGGGATTGCAGCCGCATGGCGGATGAGGTGGTCCAGCACCTGCTGCTCGGCGTGGCGGGTAATTTCGAGGCAAACTGATCGAACCTGCAGCACTCGGCGCCAGGTTGATTCGGCAGCACAACTCACCATACAGGGACGGACAAGTGCGACTTGGTCGAACTGTCTTCATCGGAGCGGGTTTCTCCCGCCCGGCCGGCGTGCCGGTCGGCGCTGAACTGTGGCATCGCGTTCTCGCACAGATCGAGGACGACAAGCGCTCCGACGTTCCACGCATCCGGGATCTTGCGTCCCGGTTCGACGCGGACGTCGACTACTATGCCCGCTACATGCGAGAGGCCAAGGGCGTCTGCCTACGGCCGGACGAGATCGACTTCGAGGAGTTCCTGGGTTTCCTGGAGCTGGAGCATGTGCTGGGCTTTCGCGGGACGCAAAGCTACAGCAGCGAGGGCAACGAGACCCTGTTCCTGGTCAAACACAGGATCGCGCTCTTTCTGCACCGGGCTACCCCGCCCGTGCCGGCACTGCCCGATTTCTACGCGCGCTTCGCCGAACTGCTCCGCCCCGGCGATACCATCGTCACCTTCAACTACGACACGCTCCTCGAACGGCTGCTCGAACACCTCGGAAAGCCCTACGCCCTGTTCGACGATGGCTCACGCGAGTACGACAACAAGCTCATCACCGTCCTGAAACCGCATGGATCGCTCGACTGGTTTCGCCGCAGTACGCTCGCCGCGCACGCGACCGATCGTCCGCCGGCCCCAACGGTACCGTTCGATCCCCGGGGACTCTCGGCCGGGCCGGATCCGATCGTGAAGTGCGACGGAGGGCTCGACGAGATCTACACCGTCGAGCGTTGCGTTCCCCCCTTCATTGCGCCGCCCTCCACGACCAAATCGCACAACCTCCAACTGATGTCGCGAATGTGGCATGGGGTCTACACCGGCGGAACCTTCGGCACGGGGCTGGCGGTCATCGGTTACTCGTTGCCCGGGCACGACGACTATGCGCGCGCGGCGATCTATCAGGTGGTGGCGAGCTACCAGCGGTTTCGCGATCGGCGAACAGGGCGTGATCGCAAGCCGCCCATGGTGCTGATCGACTACCGCGTCGACGCACCTGGCCGGGCGGAGTACGAAGCGAACTATCGTTTCGTGGACCATGGGCACGCGGTATTCCACCTGACGGGCTTTGACCAACAAGCGGTCGATCTATTGGCGTCGCACGGCTTCTAGGCATCAGGCGCCGCGCAGCAGACCGCCGTCCGCATGGTCGTCGATCCTGCCGGGCGCGCAGCGCGCGGGCTGTCGCGCCGTCTACGAAGGACCGGATCCCGCCAACGCTCCGATCACCCTCTTCCTGACCGCATCCGGGGTTCGACGCGGTTGGCCGGCCCGGAACGGCTGAACAGGCGCGCGACGACCCCCGCTGCAACCCAGACACCGGCAGCAGCCAGGATCCAGATCCAGATCGGCACCTGGGCGAGATTTGCCGGAACTTGGAAAGATACGCCCGCACGGCCCGGGCGATCGGGTGCGGTTTGACCGTCGCGGTTCGAGGGGCTTCCTTGCGAGCTGTCTCGAGCCTCCGTGTTCGACGGTGTGGGATCCACCTTCTCCGCGAAGGATGCCGTGCTCGACGACTCGCGTTCCGCCGGGGCCGATGCCTGGGGTGCCACGGGCGACACGACGCTCGCCGGATCTCCCGCAACCGCAACCGCCCCGGCCTGTGCCGGCTCTGGTTCAGACCCTCCCGCAAACCGGAACTTCACGGGAACCGATTCCGCGTCCAGTTTGCCGTCCTCCCGAACAACCGGCCGAACTACGGCAAAGTGCAGGTGGGGCCTCGACGAGTAGCCGGTGTTGCCTGAATAGCCGATCACGGTGCCGGCAGTGACGGATTGCCCGGGTCGTACGACATACGGACCCGACCGGAAATGGACGTACTCGGCGATGGTGCCATCGGCATGGACGATGCCGACATGGTTGGCCATGCCCTTGAGGGCAGGATCCAGGCGGCCGAAGGTATGGCCGGTCACCACCTCGAACACGATGCCGTCGCGCGCCGCGACCACCGGCGTGCCTTCGGGCAGATCGAAGTCGATGGCGTACGCGCTGCGCCGGTCGGTGTGCGTCGTGATCGGCCCGCCCGGTGCCTGGAGCACCCGGTAGCCTTCGCCATCGCGGAACGGCAGCCGATAGGGGAAATCGGGTGCGTGACGCGCATGGAGATCGCCGACCTGGAAGGCATAGTGGAAGTCGAAGCGGTACGCGGCCGACGGATCGGATGCTTCGATCCTGCCGAGCGTTGCGCCGGATCGGGGCGGGACCACCGAGACCTGTGGCCAGCGATCGAGGCCCGCGAGATTGGCGCCGGACACTTCCACCCGGACCGAGACCGGGGCAGCCCCCTCGTTGCGCGCTCGCAGCAGGTGGAAACGGCCCTGCTGTTCCGCTTCGACGCGGAACGGATAGCTGGACGCGAACGCATTGCAAGGACCCAGGAACAGCCACACGAACGCAAGGAAGGCGCCGTACCAAGCGGCACGGTCGCTGGAATGAAGCGCCAATCGCATGGCGCGGCGGAGGCGCTGCATCAGATCGTGGAATGGGCCGGAATACCGACCTCGGGAATCGAGGCTGTCGTACCTCAGTATATTCCAGACAGATATGCCGGGCAGTGGCGACCGGATCTGGAGCCCATGCAGGCTGGCATCGCGGCCGCTCTGACGGCCGCCCCTTGCGGCGTTACTGACGCGCGCGACGCAGCCGGCCGGCCGACCACAGCCCCGCCAGTCCGACGACCAGCAGTGCCGCGGAAGACGGTTCGGGGACCGGCGATGTCGACGTAAGGTAGAAGTCGTCCGCCGAGAACGGACCGGGTCCGAAGCCCGATCCCGAGATGACGAAGGACAGGGTATGGGAGCCGGCCGAAGCCAGCGAGAACCCGGCCGTCTGTTCGAGGAAGCTGGGTCCGATATCCGGTCCGCCCGACGCCAGCGCCACGCCGTCGAGGTAGATCTTCATGGCATTGCCGTATGGGCCGGTGTTCGAGGCGAAGAAGAACCCCGCGGAATAGTCGCCGGCGGCAAGCTGCAGCGTCTGCGAGAGGCGCAGCTCTTCGCCGTAGTAGCCCCGCGTCACGGCCCACGCGGCAAAGCTGCCGCCGTGCGTCATGACTGCCCCGGGACCATAGACTCCGTCCGGAATGACCTGGCCGACCGACCCGATGCCATGGCCGAGCGGGGGGTTGCCCGACAGCGTCCAGCCGGAGAAATCCCCGGTCTCGAATCCGCCGTTGGACAGCAGATTGGCCTGTGCCGCGGTGGTGGCCAGGGACAGCAGGGTGGCCGTGGCAAGGGATGCAAAGGTACGGGTCTTCATGGAATGCGCCCAGCGTCGAGATGAGGGCGATTATCCAAGTGCCGCAGGCACTTGGGGAGGCGGTCCACCGAGTGCGTCGAGAACTAGGTCACGCTTCGAGCGATCTGGTTCCGGCGCCTCGGCTCAATGGACCGGCATACCGAAGCAGGCGAGGATGGTGTTGGCCGTGTAGGCGGCCGAGCCCCGGATGGCGCCGGTCGCAGGATTGCCGTCATCGAACTCGGAATCCAGGCGCTGGCCCACATCGGCCGGCACCTGCTCGAATACCGCCAGCACGGGCCGCAGGCCATCCGCCGCACCCGACAAGGCGACACCGGCGCTACCGGATCGGCCGCAAAGCGTGATGGCCGTGTTCTGGCTCGCTGCCCGGTCCATTACCCAGACGCGGCCGTAGGTGCCATTGAAGGAGCCGTCGGCTGCGGTTTTCGAGGTCAGGCCCGCCGCCGAGAGATGCACGCTGACGCAGCCGATCTCGCCGCTCGTGTCGATCTGGCCGTTGCCGATGCCGCCGACCGTGTTCGCGATGTCGCACGCGGCGTTGGCGGCGATGCCGGCCATATCGGCCGCCGCAGCCGGCAGATCGCCGGGCAGGAAGCGGTAGCGCGATTTGAAGTCGGCGATCGCAGCGCCCAGGTCCTTGGTGGTGGCGACCATGTCCGTCGATCGCGCGCTGTCGATGAAGACCCGGCCCTTGAGGACCGCGACCGTCAGCAAGGCGATGATGAACAGGACGACCGACATCTCCACGAGCGTGAAGCCTTTCTGGGCGCCTTGGCGCAAGGAGGAGAGGGTCACGGGCAGGCGGATACCACCAGGGGGGACGATCCTTTGCGCACGACGCCGTCCGGGCTCCCGGATGGGCCGATGAGGGCACCATTTGTCGGGTTCGTGGCACTCAGCGTAAACATCTGAGCAGTGCCTGCAGCGGCGGTCATGGTGCTGCCAGTCGGCATATATGCGACAGGGTTGCCCCAGCCATCGAAAAACGTCGATTGTGGCAAGGTCAGGTAGAGAGCACCAAGTAGGGGCGCAGTACAAGCGTTAGAGGGGTGCGTCATTCCCGCGGCCATATCCCGAATGGCGTTGAGATTCTCGAGCGTCTGGGCGATGGCCGGCTTCATCGTGCCTTCCGCAAAGAGCGGCCCGAGAATGTCGGCCGCCCGCAGCACCATCGTGATGTCGTCGAACGCGCCCCCGGTGACGCTCGCGTTGTCCGTCGGCGTGCGCTGGTGCAGGGTCGTGGTTGCCGCGCCGGCGGCGTTGTCCGCCTCGTCGGTACCGGACAGCGGCCCCGCATTGACCGTGCCCTTCGTGGTGCGCGCGCCCAGGCCGTTCGGTCCGTGGGAGAGGATCACGACGACGCCCAGGGTTTCCGGGACGGCCAGGCTGGTCAAGGCTTGTCCTCCCTCGCCGGCGAGCTGGATGTTGCCCACGTTGCCCGCGGTCATTCCGCGCACGCCCGGCAAGGGGTTGCTCGTGATCGTCCAGTCCTTGTTGGGTTCGGCCGCCGGTCTCACGTTATTGGAGACGAAATAGGTGAACAGATTCTCGAACCCGTCCAGCGCGGCCTCCTGCGCCAGGCCGAGGGTCACATAAGGAATCAGGCCGGCATCGCCGGAACAGGCTCGTGTGACGTCCGGGACCGGCGGCGAGCCGGTCGTCGCGACGCGGTTCTCGACGCCGTCCGGGCTCGCGAAATCCCGGTCCGGGCAGGGCAGGCGCTTGTGGTTACGGACATAGGCGATCAGCGCCGCCTTGATGGCTTCCTGCTTGCGCACCGTGGTGGTCACCGCCGAGCCGGTGCGCACCGCGCCGATCGCCGACAGGCCGAAGCCGATGATGACGGCAAGGATCACCAGCACCACGGAGAGTTCGACCAGCGAGAAACCCAGTTGCCGCGGCAAGCGGTGACGGGGCAGGTCGAGAGCGGATTCCAGTGGTATCAAGGGGCAACGGCGATCGCGGGCATTGCGTATATGATAGCCCGGCCACGCGTCCGCGATGAAACGCGCAAACCCGGAAGGATCCACGAATGGCCGAACCGCATTTCTGGTATGCAGTCGTGCTGCCGTCGCTGCTGTCGGGCTACGCCGTGTTCCGTTTCCGCGGCGAGGCCGATGCGAATGCCGGGATCTGGCTGCTCTCGTCGGCCGTCTCCGTGGTCTCGGTCTATGCCGGCCTGCGCGAATGGGTCGGACTGGATGGAGATGCGGGCGTCTATGCGCTCCCGGTTTTTCCGGTCGCGTATCTGGTGGCGGGCCGCTATCGCGAGGCGAATCCGGTGCTTTGCGCAGCCGGGACGTACTTGAGCCTGTTGCTGGTCATCGTCCTGGTTTCCGTGCTCTGGCTGATGGTCGCGCCGGCCGAGCCGGGTCCGGCCCTGCGCAGCATCGGGGAGGGCAGCCCCATCAATGCGCTGCTGGTCATACCCGTCGCGGCCGGGTTGATCACATGGATCGTGGCGCGGCTGCAGCGTGGCGGGGTCGAAATGAGGCTGTTTCGCAGCAGGCTGTAAGGCTGGTCGTCCTTCTGGCATTCCCGGCCGGTCCGGGAGTGCTATAGTGCGGCAACTGGTTAAAAAAACAGTATTCGCATGCCAAGCCCGGCACCCTGGCGGTTCCATGAGAGTTGCTATGGCGTCAAGAACGCCATTGTCGATGCCGACAAGCGGATCCTCGCGTCGCGCGTGCCGGTTGGCGATGGTCCGCTGATGGCGGCGGCGCCCACCATGCTGGCGATCCTCAGGCGTGTGGCGGCTACCTTGCCGAAGGGAGATGAACTCGGCGAACTTGCCCGGCGGGCAATTGCATTGGTGGAGTCAGTCGACGGTCGGCCCAAGGTGTGAGCGGGCACGCCGGGTGTTCAGATCGTGCGTGGCCCGGCGTCGAATAGGTCAGCCGGGGCAGGGCGGAGCAGGGCGAGTACGTCCGAGGTCGGCGCAGTCAGCCACTTCGCCACGTCGGCATCGGCGATCGGGATGACGCTGCGCTTGTCCTGCTGGTCTGCCGGCAGCTTGGGATCCGGCTTGTGCATCCGGCTCATGAGCGGGCAGTGGTCGGCATTGACGGTCAACATCGAATACGACTCGACGATTTCTCCGGTGTCCCTGTCGGTCCAGGTATTCCAGATGCCAGCCAGCGCCCAGAGGCCACCGTCCTTGCGCCGGAAATTCCACCAGACATTTTTCCCGGACTCCCAGCACGGCTCGTCGAAGTGGACCGCGGGAATGATGCAGCGCTGGCCGCGCGCCCAGGCGAGCTTGTAGGACGCCTTCTGCGGCAATTCCTCGGAACGGGCGTTGTTGGTTGCGTACTTCAGGTCCCTGGACTTGGCGAACCCGGGAATGAGGCCCCACTGGCCGACCACCAGCTCGAGTGCGTCGGCGCCGGTCAGGGCACGCAGGAAGGGTCCCTGACTGCGCGGAAAGATCGCGACCTCGCCGCGCCACGGGTTGTGCCGGCCGATGTGCCAGGCGCGCTCGATGGCGGCCTGGTCGGGGGCGACGTAGCGGTTGCACATGGGAGCCGTCAGGTGGGTTCAGGTCGCGTCATTTTGCCGGATGACGGAATTCCCATGGCGGCACGGGATCGGCATCCCGCCACAGTCCGACGCGCCGAGCCCGCGCATCGGTCTCCGCCGCCTCGTAGTCTGCCTGCTGGCCGGGCGGCTGCTCCCTGGCGTACTTGCGGAAACCGGATCGAACCTGCTCAAGTCCGACATCTGCGCCGTCGACGTTTACCCCGCACAGCTAATGTCGGCAGCAGAATGCGTCCCGATTCAAGACTGATCTACTTGTATTCGAATAGCAGGTGAGCGAACCATCATTCCAGACAAACTTTGTTGCCTTCCGTCCTGTAGCATGCATTGATTCGCCGCATCTTCTATCAGCGACGATCTTCGAACCCGAGGCAATTCTGTTTGCGTCATCCATTGCGACAACAGAGCCGGCTGATGATGACCACGGATTGTCCGCACTGACAACTTGGCCAGAAGTCAATTCTTCAGGCCGAGCGCTTGAAATGCTCAGCCTCGTGCTTTCATTCGAAGCGACACTTGTCCCGCCGGCGGGCATTCCCTCAGAACGCCGACGATTGCTTCGAACTGTAGTCTCGATCGTTGAAGCGAGGTTGGTCGCCGAATTCGGCGATGCATTCGCCCATGGGTTATCGACCACAGTGGTGGATCTACTGGTCTCGTTTTGGGCCACCGCATTCCAAGGATTTTCGACGGTCTCTTGGACCGTACTCCCCGACGGCACAGCAGCAGATCTCGACCAAGGATTGGCAGACTTGGCTACTGACATATCCTCGCCACCAAACGACTTAATGTCTGCCACAGCCGTTCCCAGATCTTTGAGCATTTCTCCGTGGATAGCCTTGAGCGCTGACATGGACTGAGCTTGGACCAAGTTCGAAACAGCGGAGCTGCCTCGCGCCTTGGCGCGATCTGTAATCTGGCTAACGCGATCGACTTTCTCGTAGGCAGCATCGAGGTCGTTATCTGGAGGCAACGGGTCTCGAACTGAAGACTTCACGGTCGAAGACATGGCCTTTCCCAGTAATTGCTGCGCCAGCCCAAGTGCGCGATTGGTCGCTACGCTTCCGGAAGGTGGGGTCGGAACAAGCCCTTTCGATATTTGTTCGGCAGTTGTCGCACCCCATTGGCGGCCAAATCCCTCAGCCAACGGTCTATTCGACGTTTCGGCGAGCAGCAACTTATCGCAAACGGGCTCGATTTCCCGGACCCTGCGTTTTGCTTCTTGATAGCGAGGCTCAAGAGCTGCCGTGAAGGACTTTACGCGCTGATTCCGGATGCGAATATCAGCATCATCGCAACCATACTCATGCAAAATCGCGCAGTGCTCCATTTCATGGCCAAGCCGTCCTTGAATCTCTCGCCAGCGTTCAAGATCTTGTTTGCAATGCTGGTAGGAAATGTACTGGCTATCGGAATTTGCAGGAGCGACAAAGAGTAGTCCGCACACAAGCCATCCCCAGCGAGCGTCGGAGGCGCGAAGTGACAGAGCTTGAGTTCGTTTAGATTTGGCCATGACAGACCCTCACGAGAGGACGAACTTTCCCAATTGCGCTTGTGTCGCTGAACGCCGAGATTAGAGTGGCCAATATCGTTGAAGGCCTTTGCGCGTTCCATTCGGTCCCCGACATCGCCATTGTCCATGATAGTCAAATTGTTCGAGATGTTTAAACGTATCTAACATGCTGCGTTACGGCATTTGCGATCAACCACATCGATCTTCGGCCTACTGTCTGTAGCTTATCCGTGGCGCGCCGATGTCCATGTTGAATTCGCAATCGTATTCGGATAGATTGATTCAGGGTGTTAGAACTGTCGGATCACGACTTACTAGAGTTGAGTGGGAATCGTGACACGGCACCCAACCATGCTGCGCCGCGCAATCGGAGTGAGTTGAGGCTTCTTATTGCAATCTGGCTAATCCAATCAAATGGAGTGCAGGCGGCGCAGTTGCATTGTTCATTGGCCCCCTATCTTGACTGCAGCTGTCACCTTGCAGAGATTTTTTCCCATAGCATCAGAAAGTCTGATCTTCATTTTTCATGGAGTTCGCAATGAATACTTTGAAGGAAGATGGCTCAGGCATTTTGGGAACGGTTATGCGGCTTGGAAAGCGCCAAATTATGGGCCTATGCGGTGCTTCGGTACTCGTCCTGAACCTCGCATATGCTCAACCCACTGCAAACGAGCGAGTCTTCTTTGAAGCTTTCGAGCTACTTAGGGCTGGCAACGCTTACCAGGCTGCGCAAAAATTCGAGCTTGGGTTGAGCCGCGAGCCCAACGATGCAAAAGCGTGGTTTTACCTCGGAGAGGCGTATCGCGAGTTACGAGATAGGCAAAAGGCATACGATGCCTACAAATCGTCGATTGCCGCGGACTCAAGCGGCCCGGTTTCGTCAAGCGCACGACAACGCATGGCAGAGGTAGCGCCAAGTCCGCCGCCAATCGGCTCTGTGGTCCCCAGTAGTCAAAGTCTTATTGACGAAACCTCATCCGGCTACAAATTGGCGCAGCGAAAGAAGTGTTTTGCCTGTCACACCGTCAACAGGAAGCTTGTTGGACCCTCGTTTCTTGAAGTGGCAAATAGGTATCGTGTGGCACCCGGCGCGCTAGACCAATTGACAAGGAAAGTAATAGAAGGCGGGAGCGGAGCCTGGGGCCCGGTTCCGATGCCTCGCAATCCACAAGTGCAATTCGATGAGAGCAAAGCGCTTGTCAGTTGGATACTGTCACTTTGAATGCCCGATCGGGATCGCATATTTTCGCCCGACACCAATTCGATTTCGAATGCTTTCGCATCACGCGACAATAGCGGGTGCTTATCGTCAGAGTGACGCGGTACGCTATGAGGCCGACTCTCGGAGCCGTCGAATTGCCCGTTTACCTCGATTCACTAAGTACCGGCTCCACTTGGAAGCCGCCGACAACACATCGATTGCACTCATTGTCTATCGGCACCACAATCTCCACATCTGCCTGCCTTGAAACCTCCTGGCGCAGGCGGCGTTCTCGGGAATGCAATGAGCACCGTCGAGACCTACCAAGATCTGGCAGAACGGCCGAATACCCGCCGGGCGTACTCGTCGGCGATTCGTCATTTTCAGCAGATCTGGCACGGCCTGCTGCCCGCCACGCCTGCCGCGGTTGCCCGGTACCTAGCGGAGAACGCCGATTTCGTCTCGACCAACACGCTCAATCCGGCTTGCCGCGCTGTCGCGTTGGCACCTTGACAACGGGTTTTCCGATCCGACCAAGGATGCGCTGATTCAGCAGGTTCTGCGCGGCATTCGCGCAGCCCACGGCCGCCCGGAAAGGAAGGCCCGTCCCTTGGTGATCAGCCAGGTCGAACAGATATGTGACCATCTCGATCGCGTTGCGCAAACGGTATCCGGTACGAACGAGCGCGCTTCCGTCGCCGCACGCATGACGGCGGCCCGCGACCGGGCAATGATTCTGGTGGGGTTCTGGCGCGGATTCCGTTCCGACGAACTGGTCAACCTGATGATCGAGGACATCCGGGTCGAACCGGGCCGCGGCATGACGATCTATCTGCCGCGCTCGAAGACCGACCGAAACAATGTCGGTCGCTACTTTGTCTGCCCGGCGCTGTCCCGGCTTTGCCCCGTCGCCGCCTACGAGGCGTGGCTCGCGACGTCAAAACTCGATTCGGGGCCAGTTTTCCGCGGCGTCAATCGATGGGGTGACATTGGCGAGAAACGGTTGGCGACGGCTGGAATCGTGCGCTGGCTGCGCAAGCTGTTCCACAACGCCGGCATCGCCGATGCCGAAGAGTTTTCCAGCCACTCGCTCCGACGCGGATTTGCCGGATGGGCACGAACCAGCGGTTGGGACATCCGGGACTTGATGGAATACGTGGGCTGGCAGGATGTCCAGTCGGCCATGCGCTATTTCGACCTCGATACCGACGCATTGCAGCAGCGCTTCGAACGTAGCCTCGAAGCGCCCACGCGCACGTCGCCCGCGCCCTCGGCGCCGATCCCGAGCAAGCGAAAGCCCGATCTGAAGCTGGTCTGATGAGTGCCGTGTGCGCGTCGATCGATTGGCTGCAGGCGGCACTGGCGGATGAAGCCGTCAAGGTGCCAAAGCTCGAAATCATCTTCGGGTCATGGTGGCGCCACTATGCGACCCCCTACGAGTTCCGCTGGACCCTGTACCTCGAGCGGCCGGCCTGTCTCTATTGCGGCGGGAGCATCGGCCAGGAATCGCTGTCGGCGTCGATGCGACTCGAGTCGCCTCCCGACGGCGCCGAGCTCGATCACATGGATCCGATCGCGCGCGGCGGAGAGGACGCCCTGAGAAACGCGGACAACAAAAGCTGGTAATTCTGATAATCGGAATTTTCAGCACATAATCAAACCTGGATCCTTCAGCGGCTTTGGTGCCGGAAGGCGTGAAAATCGACTATTCAGCGATGCAGGAGCGGCCAGATCTCCGCCATGTTCAGATCCGTCGCCGATGCTCGGCGATGAATGTTGCATGTGCAGCGTCAATTGCATCACAACGGCCTTCGGCGGATGAGCGGTCGCGGACCAGCGGTACCAGCGCAACCCGGTCAGTGACCCCGTCGGTCCCTCAACGTCACACTACGCAATCGACTCTGCGCCTGCAACGATAGTTTCCGATTGCTCGTCTGCCGGCTCATTTGAGCTATTGCCTGGACTGTGTCCGCGTACGACCGCTTCGGCAGTTGTCGCGACTGGCGGAGTATCTGTCTGCGAGCCGTCTTGTAGCGGCGGCTGCGCATCCTGCGGTGGCAAAGACCTTTGTTCGTCGGCGGCCTTCGCTGCCTGGCTCGCACGACGCCGAAGATCGTTGGCCAACCGTCGCGCGGTTTTTGCCGGACCGAACACCAGACGCTTGAGGTTGGAGCGTTTGATGTCCAGTTCGGTGGAACTGATGATGTCCAGAATTTCAAGGGTTTTCAGCATCGGCATCAATGCGTCGAACTGCTCAAGAAGCCCGATGTACTGGCGGCCGATCGCTGAGGTGATGCCGACCTCGAGTTCAAGTGCGACGGTGTCGTACGTTGCGGTATCTTCGATGCCTTCTTGTTGGTAGATCAGTTGTGCGCCAGCGATCGCGGTTTCGAGTTCTTTCGAAGCTTGCGCTACTGCATCCCGGATGTGTTGCTCGACCTTCTCGACCTGTTCCGATGTCAGACTAAGACGAGCAATATCCGAACAGTAATACACGTTGAGTTGCATGCTGTGGAAGTAGCGGGCAAACATCCGCTTTGATTCAGGTCCACGCAGCACGACCCGGCGCTTCAGCGAGGCCTGCTCCATTCGTCTGTAGTCGGCCGTCGCCTCTCGTTCGAGGATGCGTTCGTTGACTCTGCCCTTGTCCAGGCGAACGATGTCTGCCATATCCGTGTCTCCGAAGGTGACTGTGTGTCCGGATGTTCCCCTCCCCGCGATGATCTGAGTAGGGAAAATGCCGCCGAATTTGTGGGGCTTTCGAGGTTAGCGCGTGTATTTGCACAATCCCTGTTGACACGCGCAATGCTCCAGGGATACTTTTCCCGTACCGCAGCAGCTGGCCCTGCGTGATCATCAGGCAAGCCCTCAAGTTTCAGCGCGCAAGCGCCAAGTCTCCCCGTGCAAGACAGCCCGCGATAGCGGCGCCTGTTGCCATTGCTACCGCCGCCTGGAAGGTTTGCAAGGCGCGACTACCCGGTCGCGCGCTGCAAGCTTTCTTCGATCGGTAGCTGGCCCGATCTCCGGCGAATCGTCTCGCCATTCCCTGCCAGCCCAATGTCCCGTGCGTTCTGCACGGGGCTACGTCAACCCTTCGGGGGCATCCGCCTCCGATAGGACGCGTCTGCCTCCGAATTTCATGGAGGTGATGATGCTTAGCGCTGTTTCCACCGCGCCTCAGTCCGCTACACCGCCGTCGGCGTGTTGCCAGTGCAAACCCGAGCCGGACAAGGTGGTTGGATGTTCGGATCCGTCGAAAGCCGACGACTTTGCGCTCAATGCTTACATCGAGGACGACAAGGAACTCCCGCCGGACTGGCAGGAAGAGGACATCGTCAAACTCTGTTGGGTGCTGCTGAAGAACGTCGAGTGCCTGGCGGAGCCGGCTACTCCTCTCATGGAGAAGATCCTGATCCTGAACTGGATCTTCACCGACCCCGAGCGACTCGACTACCCATTCTCGTTTGACTTCTGCGTCAAGGCGGTCTGTCTCAGCCCTCACTCCGAGTTGCCCTACATCGGGGACCTCGAGGTGGACGATCTGCGCGACACGATCCTGTGTTTCGTTCGCAAGTGGATGCACGAATCCGCTGCCAGGTATCCGGCATGGGTTCACAGAATGATCACTGAGAACCCGGAATTCGCCGTTCGGCGGTTTGAGGCGGATCCGCAGTGGCTGAACAGGGAGGTCAAGCGAGAAGAAGGGTCTGCCACCCCGCAACTGTTCGATCTGCCCTCGTAAGTCTGAATTCTTCGGAAAGGAAAGTCATGCTCAAGACAGCAATTCTTCTTCTGGCCCTCCTGGCTCTCTTCGGGATCGCCGGACGTATGGATTTCGAGATCGCCGCCGAGTCTTCGGCTGCACGTATGTCATGTGAAATCCCGGCGGTGCCCGCACTGGTTCGTGGCGGCATTCCGCGGACCAAGGTGGTGTCCGCTTGCGTTGTTGCTCCTCGTCAGATCACGCGGAGGGCATAGCGATGATGGGCATCGTGTCGTCTGGTCGCGCCTGGTTCGGTGGCCTCACCGTGGTCCGCTCAAGCGCGGATCTGGCGCATCTCGTGAAGGAGGCAGAGGTGTTGTCCGGCCTGCCGGGGCGACGTTTCGTCGTGGCTGGCGCCGATCGGATCGAGTACCGGATTTCAGTCGGGCAGTGCCATCTGGAAGTAGCCCGCCTGGGCAATGCCGGTGAGGCGCTCGGCACGGAGGTAATTTCTCCGGAGGACATTGATCTTCACCAAGTGGGGGAAGCGCTCAGAAACGGCCAGTTGTTTGCCGCCGGGGTGGAGTGAGTCAACCAGGAAAGGAAGCCTGAAAAGGCTTCTTTCCACGTCGGGTCCGTTTCGCACCCAACGTGGAAAGAAGTTTCTCGGGTAGCTGACAAACCCGATGCCGGCGCTGTGGCCGGAAAGTCAGCCCAAGAGATTGCGGCCGTACCGAAACGCTGGTCATGCGGTAACCGATCAGGGCTTCGATGGCCGTGTGAGCGACGGACTTGACGTCCTCACCAAGTACAAGGGTGCGGAAGCCGATGGCTTCTGCTGTTCGCCCAGCTTTGACATTGGAGCACGCCAATCAAGGGCGATAGCCGTGTCAGCCGGGTACCTTTTCTGGAGTAACACCATGGAAATGTTTGACATAAGTGAAGTGCTGCCAGCCGGCAATCCGGACCTCCTTGAGGCACAGGAGATCTCGAACGAGGTGCTGCGCGAGAAGTACGCCAAAGCTCAGGAGCAGGATGCGTCGCAGATCTGTCGCCGAGTGGCGGCCGCCCTGGCAAGTGTCGAGAAATTGCCGAACCGGAAGGTCTGGGAGCAGCGGTTCTTCGCTGTAATGAGCCGTGGCGAGTTTGTTCCCGCGGGACGGATCTGTTCAGCGGCAGGAACGCCGCTCAGCGCTACCCTGATCAATTGCTTTGTGCAGCCGATCGGCGACTCGATCTCCGAGGAGTCGGAAGGGCGTCCCTCCATCTACACGGCGCTTGCAGAGGCCGCGGAGACGATGCGCCGCGGCGGCGGTGTCGGATACGATTTTTCGGCGATCCGACCGAGTGGGGCGCGGGTGAAGAGCACGCAGTCGCGTGCCTCGGGTCCCGTTTCCTACATGCGGGTGTTCGATCGGTCGTGTGAAACGGTCGAGTCCGCCGGTGCGCGAAGAGGTGCACAGATGGGGGTATTGCGGTGCGACCATCCTGACATCGAAAGCTTCATTCATGCGAAGGACGAAGGTGACCTGACCAATTTCAACATCTCGGTCGGAGTGACTGACGCCTTCATGGATGCTGTCGAAGCCAACGGGTCGTTTGCGCTCGCTCACAGTGCCGAGCCCTGCGATGAGCTGATTGCAGCTGGGGCACATCAGGGACCTGATGGACGCTGGGTGTACAAGGTGGTCTCGGCCCGTGCGCTATGGGACCAGATCATGCGGTCGACGTACGATCACGCGGAACCCGGCATCCTGTTCCTCGACCGTATCAATCGCGACAACAATCTCCACTACTGCGAGACGATTGAAGCGACGAATCCGTGTGCGGAAGAACCGTTGCCGCCCTATGGTTGCTGCGATCTGGGCTCGATCAACCTGACGCGGTTCGTTCGAGAACCCTTTACGAAGGAAGCGCGATTCGATTTCTCGTCGTTCGATGAAGCCGTGCGCGTCGGCGTCCGCATGCTGGACAACGTCCTTGACGTCACTCACTGGCCGTTGGCAAAGCAGAAAGCCGAGGCAATGGCGAAGCGACGTATCGGACTCGGATTTCTCGGGCTCGGGGATGCGCTGGTGATGCTGAGGCTCAGGTACGACTCGCTGGAAGCACGGACCTTTGCAGGCCACTTGGCTGTGACGATGCGTGACCTTGCCTATTTGGCTTCGGTCGAATTGGCGTGCGAGAAGGGGCCGTTTCCGATGTTCGAAGCGGAGCGCTTCCTGAATGGGGAGCACTTCGCCGCGCGCCTGCCCAAATCGACCAAGCAACTCATTGGTCGCCACGGGATACGCAACTCGCATCTCCTGTCGGTTGCGCCGACGGGAACTATTTCACTGGCGTTTGCTGACAATGCTTCCAACGGAATCGAGCCGGCATTCGCCTGGACCTATTCGCGTCGGAAGCGAATGGCCGATGGGAGTATCAAGGAGTATCAGGTGGAGGATCATGCGTGGCGGCTGTATCGTCACCTTGTGTCAACGGGAAAGGTCGAACCGGAGCCCGATGGTGCGTTGCCACCGTACTTCGTGACCGCGTTGGAGTTGTCTGCCGCGGCTCACAAGGACATGGTGGCTGCTGTTGCGCCATACATCGACACGTCGATCAGCAAGACGGTCAACGTGCCGGCCGATTATCCCTACGACCAGTTCGAGATGCTGTACCTCGACGCGTGGAAGGCAGGGTTGAAGGGTATTGCCACCTATCGCCCGAACAGCACGCTCGGAGCGGTGTTGAGCGTCGTGCCTGAGAATTCGGCGGCGGTCGGGAGCTTGCGTGAGCAGGAGGATCCAGATCGTCGCATTCGCCTGGATGCGGTGCCCGATGTGGTGTCGGCCCTGCAATATCCGTCGCGCCCGGTGTTTCCACTCGGCAACATGGCGTGGACGTTCATGATGGACGTCCCGGGCATCATCGATGCGGGACTGTTCGTCGGCCAGAATGACCTGGGCATGCCGTTCGAGGCGTGGGTCAATGGTGTGGATCAGCCGCGTGGCCTTGGCGCCGTCGCAAAGACGTTGTCGATGGACATGCGTGCGAATGACGTGGCCTGGTTGAAGTTCAAGCTGGAGAAGTTGCTGAAGGCAGCGGACGCGAGGTTCGACGCACCATTTCCTGACGGCCAGATGAGCCGGTTTGAAGGTGTGGTTCCCTACTTTGCGAGTCTCGTGCAGTACCGCTGCGAGCAGCTCTGTGCGTTTTCAACCGAAGGCGGTGTGCCGACTCCCCTGATGGATTCGTTATTGTTCCGCAAGGAGCCGAAGTCCAAAGGGGAAGGAACGCTGTCCTGGACGTGGGACGTCAGGAACGACAGGGCCGGCGATGACTTCGTCGTCGGGCTTAAGGAGTTGCAGTTGCCAGACGGCACGGTCCGTCCCTTCAGCGTTTGGCTGTCCGGGGTCTACCCGAAAGCGCTGGATGGACTGTGCAAGCTGTTGAGCGTCGATATGTGGGTGCACGATCCGGCCTGGATCGGCTTGAAGCTTCGCAAATTGTTGAACTACAGCGAAGCCGAGCTGGATTTCATGCATTGGACGCCCGGCAATCACAAGCAGGCGCACTACTCGTCCACGGTTGCATACGTTGCTCACCTCATTCTCCATCGCTACAAGGTGCTGGGGTTGCTTGATGAACATGGGCAGGCAGGGGGCGGATCGCTGAACCGGAGTACGGGTGGCGCAACTGTGGGAACGCCGATCGCCGGGCGAATCGCCGGCTCGCGTTGCAGCGAGTGCGGCGAATTCGCGGTTTTCAAGGTCGACGGCTGCGAGCGTTGTTCTGATTGCGGTTCAATCGGTAGCTGTGGTTGAAGGGGGGGATGTGATGAGTCAGGAATTCCAAGCCCGCCTCAACGCAGTGAAGGCAAGAGCAGAAGGACACTGGACAGTCATCCTCGAGCAGATCGGCGTGGATGCGAAGCTGTTGAACAAGCGCAATCAGCCCTGCCCCGGATGCGGCGGAACCGACCGGTTTCAGTACACCGACAAGTTTCGCCACGGTGATTACCATTGCCGTGGATGTGGACCAGGCGACGGGTTCAAACTCGCCGAGATGGTTCTGCAGAAGGAGTTCATGGTGGTGTTGCGCGATGTGGAAGGCGTGGTGGGTACGTCATTGGCCGAACCGGCCATGGCTGCACCGAGCAGCGAGAAGATGCGCTTGCTCGCCAGGCGCATCTGGGACGAAGCACTGCCGGTATCCGCGGGTGATGAAGTGGACCGCTACCTGACCGGTCGTGGGCTCCACATGGAGAAGTACCCGAGCACGATTCGCTTTCATCCGGCGCTCGGGTATTTCGAGAAACAGGAAGGAGGAAGATCCAAGAAGGTAGGCGCGTATCCGGCGATGCTCGCTTGCGTGCAAGGTCCGGACGGCGTCGCTGTGACGCTGCATCGAACCTATCTGCATGAGGGCAAGAAGGCCCCCGTGCCTGACGTGAAGAAGCTGCTGAGCGCTGGCATCAACGGCGCGGCGGTGAGGTTGTTTCCGGTTCGGGACGAACTGGCAGTGGCCGAAGGCGTCGAGAAATCGATCGCGCTTCACCTTGCAACCGGACTCCCCGTGTGGCCGACACTCAGTTGCGGGAACATGGAGAAGCTCTGGATCCCGGAGTCCGTGCGGAAGTTGCGCATCTACGGCGACAACGACTCGGATGGACAGTTCGATGGCGAGGCCTCTGCCTATGCACTCGCTCGCCGGGTCAAGAAGGAGGAACGCAGGCGTGGCTACGCGATTGAGGTCGGCGTGTTCATCCCCCCAAGGACTGGCGAAGACTGGGAAGATGTCTGGCGCAGACGGTGTGCCAGAAAGTTGAAAGTGGCTTGACCTGGAGGGGCGCGAAGTTCGCGCCCCGCCTTTTCAATGGGTGTTCGACCAAGCCCCCATCGAAACGGTTTCAACTGGTAGCTGCCAAACCAGGAACGACGTTCGTTCGAAAGGTAGCCCTTAAGCAAAGCGCGCTTCGTCGCGCCAAGTCCGGCTGATCAGACAGCCATTTCTCTCGTGCCCGCGGGGATGTTTTTCCCCGCGCAGGGGAGACTCGTCCCCGCTTTTCTCTTTGGAGATACAAGTATGAAAAGCGGAACTTCTCTCGTTGACCTTGCCAAGGAACTCGAACGGCAGCTCGAGACCAAGAAGGACATGATCGTGCCCTCCTCGCTCGTTACCTCGGAGACGGAGAACGGCACCTGCAGGCTCCGAATCCAGGAACGGGAGGGGCCGACGACCTACGATACGACGGACATTGCGCGGCGCCAACTCGCCGAGAAACTCGGAATTCCGTTCGCCTACTTCGAGCGGATGCGCGATTCCCACCCGGCCCTCCTCGACCAGAACGTCAACACCTGGTTGGGCAGCGAGTCGGAGAATCGCCTGGTCCGTACTCTGGACGGCAAGGTTCGCGCGGTTCTCTCGGACCGCTATCGTCGCCTCGACAACTATGACCTCGCGTCGCATGTGATTCCCGTGCTGAAGCAGCTTCCCGGCGCGCGTTTCGAATCCGTGCAACTCACCGAAACGCGGATGTATCTGAAGGTCATCTCGCCGAAGGTAGAGCGTGAGATTGCCCCTGGCGATTTCGTGCAGGCCGGAGTCGTGGTGTCGAACTCCGAGGTGGGATGCGGGACGCTGTCTGTGCAGCCTCTGGTCTACCGTCTGGTATGTCGCAATGGGTTGATTGTTCCAGATCGCACCATGCGCAAGACGCACATCGGCCGGATTCACGATGCGAGCGGCGATGCCGTGGCGTACTTCAAGGACGACACGCTGCAAGCCGACGATCACGCCTTCTTTCTCAAGGTGCGGGACATGGTGCAAGTCGCGGTGTCCGAAGCCACGTTCGCGATGATCACCGATCGGATGCAGGCAACCATGGGCATCAAGTTGTCCGGGGATCCCGTCAAAGCGGTCACGGTGTTGGCCAACAAGTATGGTCTCAACGATGTGGAGCGTTCCGGTGTGCTGCGTCATCTGATCGAAGACGCGGATCTGAGTGCCTACGGTCTCGTAAATGCCGTCACGCACTTCAGCCAGGAGATCGACGACTACGACCGGTCGACGCAATTCGAGGAACTCGGCGGCAAGCTGATCGACCTCAGCCCGGTCGAATGGAAGGAAGTTGCTGCGGCCTGATCGACGTGGCGCAGCAAACGGGCCGCAAGGCCGCGGCTCCCCGGCACCGTACGGTGCCGGGGTTCTTTTCCCTGTCTGAAGAGGTGTTGAATGCAAGAACTGCGTGACAGGACCATCGAACCGGACCGAGTGCGATTCGAGTGCACCTTCCGTCTATGGGGTACGGTACGTCGGCCGGCATCCATGGTCACATGCCTCGTGTTTGCGAGTACCGTTGCCGGTGTTCGCAAGATCGTCAAGGCGCGCTATCCGAGATCTGACGGATACGATGTAAAGCAACTGCCGGAAGGAAGGTGGGCTCGGTCGGCTTGATGTTCGACAACCCATTCGGAACACGGCCCGCCGTAGCGGGCCGTGTTCGTTTGAAGCTGAACCGGATTTACAGGCGAATCATCAAAGGGTGTTCGTCGTGCTCGTTGGCACCAAACATGGCCAAGCGCGCACCTCTGCTTATGGTGGGTAGTACAACGGGATTCGTCTTAAGTGAATCGACGATATACGCCACAACCGCCGACTCCGTGACGTCTGGCGTCGTGCCGTCCGGCCCCTCGATCTTGTAGGCGACTTCGCCGGAGACCTTTGAGCCAGGCAGTCTGACGATTGCGGCGTGCCCACAAAGGCTGGTTTCAATCTGTACGCTTGGCGTAGAGCCTCGCGCATCTGCGTGCAATCGGAGAGAATCTCCCAGTCTTTCCAGCCTAAGCCGGAAGACTCCCTCCTTCACGGTCGTGCGCAATGAACCGCAGCCTCCGATTTCGACTCGCGCTTGCCACCCGGTTGCTTGCCGCATTCTCGTTTGGACGAGTTCGGCAAGCACGCCGAACGTATCCTCGCTGACTGCGTGCGCGGTGTCGCCGTCGAGATCTTCACATAGCCCAATCAAACAATAGGCGTGTGACGATACCCGCTTCAACGGCGTATCGATCTTCCTTGCCCATCTGAGCGCGTTCGACTCCAGTTCGGACATGTTTTGTGCCGAGCAGATACCCTCTTCGTCACCGTTCCCGAACGACCGCATTTCGTCCAGTGGAAACCAGCGTGGCAGCATTGCAAGGACGGATCGGCCCCTATCCACAAGCGCGGCGGCCGCGATTTCCGTAGAACGGACACCGAATGCCGTCGCGTCCATGGCTCGATCGACGACCGTTTGGGAAACGGGTCTATGGAAGTCGAGGTGAACCGTGACGCCAAGCGCCCGTCGAACGTCACCACTGATTGTCTTGTTCCGGAGAAGCGGGAGCGGCAACTGTCGGATCAGGTTCGGCTGGCAAGGCGGAGGTCCGTTTGAAGGATCGCGATGCGGGCGGCCAAGCCGCGGGTCGGAGCCTCTGCGGTCGACTCTTCGGGTTGCCGAAGGGATCTCTGCAGGAGTGATTTGGAGTGCCCGGTTCATGGGCACTAAGTGTCCAATCCGGCGACGACTCTGACAACTGGCAAAACTAACTAACTTTAGACGCGTGGGCGGCGGGCGATTAGCAGAAACGCTAGTGCAGACACAGTGGGACGCGACGCCATACCGAGTCGGCTCGGCATCTACGTCCGGTTGAAGCCGATATGCGCCATGGCGCGACCAACCAACTGCAATCCAATTTTCGCGGCGTCGTCCGCCCCGGCGATGAGCGTCTCTCCGTAAGCCTTGTTCTTGCAGGAGAGGACGAATCCGGCACCGAATTTCGGATCGATTGTCCGCAGAGAGCGAACCCCTTGGTACTCGATCACGAACATACCGTTTTGACCCCATGCCCGGTTCGTCGTGTCGACGAGCACCCAGTCACCCGCCTTGATTTCTGGCTCCATCTCGTCGCCAGTGACGCGAACCCCGGACAGCGCGCCTGCGGTCTGGGCGATGTCTCGCGTCAACAGACTCATCCATTCCGATTCGTTCTGCAACGGAGCTTCCCCTAGTCCGAGCAGCCAGGACGGGTCGGCGTGAGTGAACCGGCACAAGGAGGAAAAGGAAGCGAGATCGGGTAGGCCGGGATCGCTTTCGTCCAGCCAGCGGCGCGCCGTGGCAGGTGCGGTGCCGGTGATCAGCGCGAAATACCTCGCGATCGCGGCAGCGTCGACTTCGGGCCCGCGAACATCGGTCAGTTGCCGCACCGTCGATAGAAGCCTGTCACGGAACCCAGGTACAAGAGTTCGCTTCACCTGGGCGCGTGCAAGAGCGAAGCGTTCCTTTGTGGTGGGTTCGCCCTTCGAGTCAGGTGGGATGTTGGTTTGAATTGCTTTCTCGGGCCGTTTCTTCATACGGGCAATAGAAGCGCCGTCCAGTGTTTCGAAGTGTATGGAATGCCCTCCGCTTTCCAGCGGTCCGCGACATGCTACCCGCTTCCTTTGGCTATGGATACCTGAACCGGGTAAGAACTGTAGAAAACTAGCGAAACTGCTAGTTTGGCGCGACAAAAATCCTAGAAAACTAGAGCAATTTAGATTGACTGATCGGCATCGTGTGAATAAATTGTTCACAGGGTAGAGCAATTTCGAGGGCTTTGCGCACAGCCCTCGCTGCCGTGAGGCGGGACTCTGACGCGCTTACGCTGCCCAGAAGGGCCCACAGGGAGTCAAAGATGAGCCTCCAAGTAAACCTGGATTCGGTCGCCTATACCAATCTGCTTGTTCTCAGCCTGCTCAGGGAAATCGCGCAACAGGACCCCCTCAAGGCCTGTTCCATTTTCGGTATCACGAATGAATCGCTCGAGGAGATGCGTCCCCTCCTCGCGCCGGAGCGACTGGTCGCGGCTGCTTCCAACACCGGCGGGGAGCCGGTTTTCAACATCCGCCCGAATCTTGGGAGAGTCCTCGCTGCGCCTCCTCAGCTGGCCGGTGCGTTGTTCGCCGTCTCGCCACGCTGATCCTTAGGGAAGCGCTCGAAATGGCTTTAAGAAGTTCGGTCCAGGCGCGACTGGATCGCCTCGTTCTGGTACAAAGAATGTCACCGTTCAACCCGCGGCCCAAAACCATCGAGTTGCTGACAGGCTTGCCGCATTCGGTTGTAAACGGGCTGATTGACTCGGAGCGGCTCCGTACGGGACGCCTGCCCTGTGCAAACGAGTGGTACCACACCGCCACTCTTCTGGAGCGGGTGGAAGCGTCGATTCTGGCGTCCCTCTATCAAAGGAATCGGGATAGTGGGTATCCGGGGGCCGAGGCATTGATCGAGGCCTATGAGGGCTTGAGGGATCATCTCCCAAACGGCGCATTGATCACATTCGATCGAGCTTTCTTCCTTATGGCCCAACTCGAGCCCGGTACGTATCCCGGGTTCAAAGAGAAGCTCCTATCACTGGCGACATGCCCAACCTGCGGCTGCCGTCATCTGGTCCAGTACGGCGCACCTCAAGCAGAAGACGGTTGCGTGTTCTGCAGATTCATTGGCAGGTACCACCTGGATTCCCGTTTGCGGGCTCACTTCGAACCGCGACGCACCACCCGAAGCGAGTCGCCCGAGACACGATCTTCGGCACCGGCACAGTAGCACCCTGGATCTTCCGGAAACAGGGCAATAATCGCGAGGTTTCCGGGTCGACGGTGTGCCCGCGGCGTCCGAGAATCGTTGAAGCGATTCGTCAGGACCAATTCACATGTTGCGGTGGCGAGATCTGTTTTCTAGGGCGGATTCGGGAAGCGAACGCCCTCGGGTGGAGCCCGCCGTGTCACGCGACCCGGGTCTGGGCCAGTACCCATCTGTCGACCCCGGGATCCCGTCGGTGCCGGTGGACGAGATCCTTGATCACAATGCCGACATGGTCGCGCGCATCAAACTGGCGTACGGGGCGGATTCGGGCGCGTTTTCGAACGAGATTCTTCCGCTGTTGCGTGCCTATGCGCAGTTCGTACACCTCCTGCCGGCGACCGCAGACAACTACTTTTGCCGTCCGGGTGGTTTGTTCCGGCTGGGGGTTGAGGTGGGGTTTTATGCGCTGCAGTCGACGGATTCGCAGATCTTCTCGGGTGGAGCGACCATCCGCACCCGACGCGAACTTGAGCCTCGCTGGCGGCGCGCCACGTTCATTGCCGGCCTTTGCCACGAGGTGCATCGGACACTCAGTCATCTGGTCGTCACCGATGAAGCCGGCAATGAGTGGCCTTCCTACGTTGAAGGGCTGGCCGCGTGGGCTGAGCGGAACCGCATTTCGAGGTATTACCTCAAATGGATACCCGGCGCAGGAGAGATGCGCAGCCTGGGGGTATTCGCCGTGCCGCACATAATCTCTCGTGACGCGCTGCAGTTCCTTGCGCACGGGAATGCAACGATCGTCCCGCAGATGATGGGGTGCATCTGCGGGCTTCCGTCGCAGCGCGAGCACAGCGCGCTCGATCACGTCGTTCGTCGTGCAGTGGCGCTTGTGATCGATCGCGAGCTCAAGACCAGTGCCGACCGGTATGGCAGACCAATGCTCGGCGCCCATCTGGAGCGTTACTTGTTGGACGCGATGCGCCGACTCGTGGCGGAGAACGAGTCGTGGCGCCCGAATCGCGAGAAGTCTCGGGTCTGGTTTTCGCGGGAAGGCCTGTTCCTGATCTGGCCCAACGCCGCTACTGACATCGCTCATCTGCTCGAATCGGATCAGGTACCAGGAATACCAAGGTCGCCAGAGACGGTGCTCGAGATCCTGGTCGCTGCGGGGGTTGTGATTCCCGCCTCGGAGTCGCACGCGACTGTCGATATCTACCCAGGTGGGGGGCAGCGCCCGTACGCGGCGGTCCGGGTGAGTTCGCCGGAATTGCTGTTCGCGTTCATGCCGGATCCGCCCGCGCCCGTAGAAGTTTCCTTGATTGCGCCGTCGCGCCCTGAGCGCCCTGTCGAGGAGGGGTCTCGAACGTCTGGACGGGGCCGCGTTGCATCGGCCGCCGGGGAAAGTGCGCAACAGGTGCTCGCGCTCGAATCGGGTGAACCTGCGTCACAACCAGTCGGTCCGAAGCCGGGATCCGATTCCGGTCCGGAACGGAATGAACGCGTACTCACTCTTGTGCAGAAGGTGAGCGACCAGAGCAATGACGGCGAGATGGAGCAGATTGCGTCGTTGCCGGAGATTGCGATAAAGGCGCCGCCTGCCCTCATTCCGCCGGTCAAGGCAGCCCTTCAGTCGATCGCCGCAACGATGAACCAGCGCAGCAATCCGGTCCTCGCGCGGACCTGCGCCAAGGGCTTGTTCGTGCCGCTCGCATCATTCAAGGCCCTGCAGCTGGAGACGGGGATAGCCGTTCGCGCATTGGCCGACACGGGCATGCTCATTGTGTCGGCTGCGACCAAGTCCAAGACGGTGGTTGAGGAGTTCCACGGCGAGAACGTGACCGGTGTGTTGATTCATCCGGACTTCGTTCTCGGGCTCTCTCTCGCGATTTCGAAGGAACATTAGATGCTCGTCCGACGATTTGAAATGCCTTGGCGACCGACGTTCGAAGTCTATGCAGCTCTGGCGTGGATCGTTGCCGGGCTTGGGTTTGCCGCCTACCCTGTTGCGTCGACTGCCGCGAAGTCTTTCCTGCTCGCCATTGGTGGTTTCGCGTTTGCAGTCGGCTTGCTGAGGGCATACCAGGCCTTGTGGATCCTCCGCCTCAAAGCCTCCCTCAGCGGGCGCGCCATGGAAGTTGCCACCTTGGATCGTTACCTGATGCAGCTTGGGCCGCACACCGAGGTGTTCCTCGGGCGCGGCTTTGAGTGGACGCCGGTGCACACACAGCGCCTGTACGACCTGGCCAAGGTCGATTTCCGCAAACAGATGATCGGTGCGTTCTGGCGCAGGATTCTCGGGATCTCGGGACCGGCGCAACCGGACACCGAAATCGGCTTGCCGTTCATTCACGGCCTTGAGCCGATGGAAGGTCCGCTATCCCGCCCCCTCCAGAACTTCGAGGGCGGAACGCTCCTGGTTGGCACGACGCAATCCGGCAAGGGCGTCGCCCTGACGGGGCTGATCACGCAGGCGGTTCGTCGAGGCGATGTGGTCATCATCATCGATCCGAAGAACAGCAAGCGAATGAAACGAGTAGTCGAGAGCGCCTGCAAGCGGTTTCGAGAGACAGACACGTTCATGGAGTTTCATCCTGCATTCCCGGAGGTCGGAATACGTCTGGATCCCATGTACAACTGGCAAAAGCCGACTGAACTCGCATCGCGGATACAGTCGGTGATGCCGCCGGATACCGCGGGTGCCTTCACGGCCTTCGGTTGGGATGCAGTCAACGTAGTTGTTCAAGGCTGCGTCGAGCTGGAAGTCCGTCCCAACCTGATGACGATCGCGCGATACATCGAAGGCGGTATTGAGCCAATTCTCGAGCAAACGTTGCGCCGCTTTTTGGATTCGCTGCTGGGAGCCTCGTGGCAAGACACACCGGAGTTCCGCCGGGTTCTCGAATCGGCACGCCGCGGAGACATGCGCCGAACCTCGGATCGTGCGACACCGGATCTGCTTGCGCTGGTGTCGTACTACCTTCAGCACGTCCCTGAATCGTCCCACTCGAAAGTCATCGACGCACAGATCCGCACGTTTCAGCACAACCGCGAGCACTACCAGAAGATCACCGCAAACCTGCTGCCCATCCTCTCCATGCTCACGTCTGGCGCGCTGGGCAAATCGCTCTCCCCGGATCCGTTCGACGCGGATGACGCGCGCCCGATCATGAACACGGAGAAGATCGTAAGTGGAGGGCACGTTCTCTACGTATGCCTGGACTCGTTGCCGGACCCAGGCGTAGCGTCCGCGATCGGCGCGATCCTGCTCGCGGATACCGCGGCGCTCGCGGGAATGCGATACAACCTTGGGGGCGACCGTAGAGTCTCGCTATTCGTTGACGAGACGGCCAACGTGATCAACGCCCCGCTCATCGAGTTGCTGAACAAGGGGGCCGAAGGGGGATTCTTTACGACATGTGCCATGCAGACGCTGGCAGACATGGCGAAAAGGCTGGGCAGCGAGGACGCGGCACGGATGGCGTTGGGCAACCTCAACAATCTGATTGCACTGAGAACCAAAGATGGCCCAACGCAGAAATTCGTCGTTGAGACATTTGGAAAAGCTGGTGTCCATGTTTCGCGTGTCGGTGTCAATCACGGTGTGGACAGCCATGTTGGAGACTTTTCCTCGGGATACTCGGTACAAGTGACGGAGAACCTCGAGGAGGCAGTGCCACCCGACATTCTGGGCAAGCTGCCCAACCTGCAATACTTCGCGATGGTATCCGGCGGGCGTCTGCTCAAAGGTCGTTTTCAGATCATCGCCACGGAGAGCGGTGTGCCGGAGGAGACGTGAGACTATGGCTCGGATAGTCGCTATTGGAACCATGCTTGTGTTTCTTGCGCTCCTGTTTTATTTGCCGTCCGCATACGATGGCGTGGCATTCATCGAGAGGATACGTGTTGAGTACGACGAGAGTGTCGAGCACTGGGGAGAGCAGCATGCGCTGGTTGCGCTGTCCGCGGCATCGGGACTACAGGGGTCGGAGCGCAAGGCTCCCGCCGCGAATGCCCAGCAGTCGCCGGTGCCACGCGTCGGAATCGACAATGCCGCTGCGCAGAGGCTTGCGCAGGCGTCCGAGCGACTGGTGAACAATCAGTACGTCCGGTCGATCAACGCATTGTTGGCATTGTTCGTCTACCGGCTAGTCGCGACGCTGTCTCTGTTTCCCTTGGGCGTGCTGCTCCTTTTCGCCAGCATCGGGGATGGGATGGCAGTCCGAAAGATCCGCGCGCGTGAGTTGGGACTCCATGACCCTGAGATCTTCGCGACCTTCGGAGCCGCTGCCGCATTCGTCGTGTGCGGTACCGCGATCCTCTTTCTGCTTCCTATTCACATTCACCCGCTCCTCCTGCTGCTTCCTCCGATCTTCGCGGGCGTTTGTCTCAACCAAGTGGTTGCCAACTACCGCGCCCGCTCTTGATCTGTCCGGAAGCAAGGGTAGCGCGGTTGTCTGCGACGGCGGGCGAGCTCCCAACCGTGCCTGAGGCAGATTCTCGGAGGCATCCGCACGAGCGCGCACACGCGCGGCCTGGTCGCAGTCATGCACGTCGCGTAGTGCGTGCGCCCCTCTCGACGACAGCGAGGCGCAAACCCTAAAACAAGCCCCAATTCGTTCTAATTCTTCCGCGACGGCGAGACCGGCTGCTCGTACTCTTCGGCTATCCGCGGTAACTCATCGCGGCTGGAGAATGGGTGAAGCGCAAATGCATACAGCCGCGGTGGTGGCGCGACGTCGAGGATGCAGCATGGCAGGCGTAACGAACGATACTTCCCATGGCGTCGTCGACATCAACGTTCTCGCGGCCGACCATGAGTGGCTTGTCGGAGTTCTGCGCGATCCGGTCAACAAGGCACCGCAGTTCCGCATGCCGGACCTCCTTGGTGCATGTGTCGGCCTAGTCCTGGCTCTCGACTATCCGGAGGACTCGGTGTTCGGGAAGCTGCGGGCAGATGTCGTGCTTCGCAGCAACGGTTTTCCGCGGCGTCAGAGCCAGCTCTGGGCGACCGACTTCGCCCGCCTGCAGGAAGTCCAGCGCTCCGCACACAACAAGTTTCCGAATCCGAACTTCTCGCTCGACGAGATTCTGAGTGCGTGCGTTGCCATCGCGCGGGAACTCTCGTCATCGAACAGCGACCTGTTTGATCGCGCGCGGATCAATACGGCGAACAGGCAGCGCAATTGGCCCCGCGGAGCCACGAGATGAAGCGCCGCCGGATCGTCGGGGCGATGTTGGCGGCGAGTCTGTCCGGGGTCGCGCATGCGTACTGTTGGGATCAGGCTGGCGTGCACTACGGCGTGGCGCCGCAACTGCTGGTGGCGATCGCGAGAGCAGAGAGTGGACTGAACCCCAGAGCGGTCGCGCGGAACACCAACGGTAGCGAGGACATCGGGCTCATGCAGATCAACAGTGGGCATCTTCGTCGTCTCGCGGACTATGGCATTAAGCGCGACGACCTGTTCGAACCATGCACCAACGTCAAAGTCGGGGCCTGGATCCTCGCCGACGCGTTCTCTCGTCACGGAACAAGCTGGGAGGGAGTCGGTGCATATAACGCGGGCTGCACGTCTTTGAAGGGGGGCGCGTGCAAAGCCGCGAGAACGAAGTATGCGTGGCGGGTCTATCGGAAACTGCGCGCGGACGACGGACAGCCTGCGATACGTGAGGTGCGAAACCAGGTGTCAACGCAGCCTATCGTGCGCGTGAGGGTAAGCGGATGAGACTCCGTATTCTGCATAGTCTGGTCGCAGGTGCGGTCGTCGCGGCCTGCACTCATTCGCAACAGATTCCGACGGAAGTTTCTGCGGGCCGTCCGTCGGCGCAAAAGCTTCGCATGGCGCAGGTCGAATTCGGCAGCCAGGCGAAATTTGTAGCCTGCCCGGACGAATCATGTCCTTCTCGGACACCCAAGACCCTTGCGCTGGCAGAACCGATTCGACCTGTCGCACTGCCGGCACCGGAGCCAGTTCCGGTGCGTGAGTCTCCCCGACAGGCGCTGCCGGAACCCCTTCCCCGACAGAGAACAATGACCACCCAGGAAATGTCTCTGGAGTTCCCCTTCGGCGGGGCGGATCTCACGCCGTCGGCGCGCGCGAAGCTGCGTTCCGCGATTGGCCGCGTGGAAAAGGCCAAGCGCATCGTGATCAAAGGTCGTACCGACTCTGTCGGGGCAGAACCAGCCAACGACCGGATCGCCCTCGCGCGGGCCGTCACAGTGCGCAACTTCATTCGGCAATTGGCGCCCGCGGCTGGCGGCGTGATCGTCGTCGAGTCCAAGGGCTCCTGCTGCTACGTGGCTGACAACGACAGCCCCGTTGCTAGAGCGCGCAATCGACGAGTGGAATTGGTCTTCGAGTACGAGAGCTGAATGAGTGTTTCCGTGCGCGAGACAAAGCGTGGTTCGGGCAGATCGGCGGTGGAGTCTTCCGATTTGCGCGACGGTTCAGGTGCAGCGGAACCAGAGCTGCCGAAACCCCCGAAGCGCCGAGGGAGAAGGGATCCGGACTTCGTGCCGACCCTGATCCTCAAGCCGACGATGTCGAAGCTTCGGAAGCTCCAGCGACTTAGACGTCCGCCGATCAACCTCAAGTACCTCGCGGAGGCGTGCCTTCAGCTTGCGTTCGAAAAGGCGACGGACGGCGAGGTTGTCGATCGGGCGACCAGGCTTTCACGCTCCAGGCCGCACAACTAGCTTTCGAAACTCGTCATCAATCAGGAGGTTCACATGCAACTCGCTCTTCAGCCTTTCAGTTTCAATGCACCGACGAAGCGGACCGCGACCATTGTGGCCGCTGTTCTGCTTGCGTTTGCGATGCTGGCTCTTGCATTTCCGACACAGGCGATGGATCTGGTCACGTTCACCGGCATCACTGGCCCGCTCACTTCGGCGCTCACCACCGTGTCGGGGTTGACCCCCGGCATTCAGGCGCTGGTAGCCGTCGTGGGCTTTGTGGTGGCGTTCATCTCTCTCTCGGCGCTGCGGAACATGGGGCCGGTCCTGTTCTTTGTCGGGCTGGTCATCTTCGGCTCCATCGGCCTTACCGTGGCAGGCGCGATCCTGGGCGCGGTGGTCTGAGCGGTCGCAGGTAACCCAGCGAAGGATTGGAGGACAGGATGCAGACAGACACCTATATTCCGCGCCGGCTGGACGACACGTGGAAGATCGGCCTGTGGGATGCGGATGTCGCTGCACCTGTTCTCTTCTGTTTCTTCGTCGGCTACATGGCCCGGTCAATGGTGGCGTTCTGCGTTGCCATGACGATAGGAATCGCGCTGAGTCGCTGGCTTTCCAGGGTCAAGGCGGACAAACACCCGTCGTTCGCGCTGCATTGCATGTACTGGTACTTGCCGACCAATCCGGCAACGAAGATGCGTGCGACGCCTCCGTCAGACGTGGTGCGAATGATCGGCTGACGAGGATAGGAGGAAGAATGGATCTGGAAACGCAGCAGAACGCAATACGGGAGCTTAGGGCGAGCAACCGGAACCAGGCGTTCGTCATCACACTGCTCGCAGTGTCCCTTTTCGTGTCGTTGATCGGAACGCTTTCGGTCATGGGCTCCGAGAGAACAGTCGTCGTGCCGCCGAATCTCAGCAAATCCTTCTGGGTTGACGGGAAACGGGCATCGGCCGACTACCTTGAGCAGATGGGCGGATTCGTCTCATGGCTGATCCTCGATGTGTCGCCGCAATCGATCGATTGGAAGAAGGACATTCTTCTCGACTACGTGTCTCCTGAGCAGTTCGGGGCACTTCAATCGCGCCAGAACCTCGAGGCAGACCGGCTGAAGAAGCTCAATGCATCGACGTACTTCGCGACCCAGCAGTTGTCGGTGCGCGAGCAGAGCCAGGAAGTCGAGATCCGGGGCCGGTTGAAGACACAGGTCAACGGTCTCGAAACGACCAACGAACCTAAAGCGTATGCGGCGCATTTTGCATATGCCGGCGGGCGCATCCACCTCGAGTCTTTCAAGGAGATTCCGTATGACAACAAGCCTGTTCAGGCTGCTGCCCGCGATGGCGGCAGCCCTGCTAACTAGCAGCGCTGCTTACGCGCTCCAGGTTGTCGATGGACGCGACGGAGTCACCGTCGAGGCATCGATATCGGTCAAGGAGCCGACCCGCATCCGACTGGAGAGCGGGCATATCACCGACGTTTTCGGGAACGTTTACTCGAGCTCCTGCGGCTCAACCACGCCTGCCCTGCCCCAGACTCCCGCTGCTTCGCAGGGCCAGATCAATCCTCTTGGCGAGGTGATTCTGGAGTGCGATCGAGAGAAGGGCGAGATCTACGTGAAGCCGGTCGGAAACGGGACAAAGCCGGTCAACCTTTTTGTCTCGTCGGATCGCGCGACCTACACGCTGCTGCTCAAGCGTTCGGAGACCCCGGCTGACACGATCGTCATCCGGGACAAGTCAGCCAGACAGACAGCAACGCCGGAATCGCGCGTGCAGGCCGTGTTGTCCGGCAAGTCCCCGGTTCACATTCGGGCGCTCAAGACTCTTCTGATCGCCATGGCGGCCGATCGCGTCGCCCCGGACATTCGCGTCGAAGAGGTGGGGCGACCCGTGCAACTCTGGACGGAGTCCCGTTTCACGCTCATGCGCGTGTATGAGGGACGCGGTTTGGTTGGAGAGAAGTATCTGCTCACGAATGTCAGCGAGAGGCCCATGGTGCTCGCAGAGCAGGAGTTTGACCGCGATGACGGAACGGTGCTCGGGGTCTCGATCGAGAACCACAATCTTCGTCCCGGCGAAACGACCAACGTATACGTTATCCGGACTGGGGGCTGATGATGCGCGTTCCGGTATCGATTCGAGAGCGGTGGACGCGCGTGCCCCGGAAGACACGTCAGTGGTTGTTTGCCGGCGGCCTGCTCTTCGTGACCATAGGTGCCTTGTCCGTCATCTTCGCTGCTGCACAGGATTCCGACTCGCCAGCCAAGAAGACCGCCGTTCAGGAGAAGGTGTCGAAGGTCACCAATGTTGGCGTCATGCCAGGTGGGGAACAGGTCAAACCACTGGACCAATGGATCGGGCAGGCTGGACGCAAGGTAGAACGGCTCGAGGCCGACAAGCAGGACCGCGATAAGAAGGAGCAGGAGGCCGCGGCGTTCCGCCAACAGGTCCTGGACCGTTTCGCCAAGCTTGAACAGTCCGTTCGCAGACCGGATGGCTTCAGCGGGCCACCGCCTTCGCAAGCTGCGGCGCCGACGGTCAGCGGAAGTCCCGTTGCGGCACCGCCGCCGCCGATGCCGCAAACGCCATATCCGCCAGCCGGAGCCCTTCCCTCTGGCGGAGTGTTGCCGCCCCACCCCGGGGCTCCGGCGGTCGCTGGACGGCCGGCTGGAGTGCCGGTTCAGCATTCGGAGCCTGTTCCGCAACTGGTACGCGTGAGTCTGGCCGACAACGCTAAGCGTACGGGGGCGCAGGCCGGCTCGCCGGGAGCGGCTGCGTCGAAACCGGACAAGGTGGAGGTCTCCAAGGGAAACGTGGACACCTACCTCCCAGTCAGCTTTACCCGGGGAGTCATGCTTGGCGGACTTGACGCTCCGACCGGGGGCAACGCGCAGTCAAATCCGCATCCGGTACTGATCCGGTTGGAGGACAACGCAGTACTACCCAATCGGTTCAGGTCGAACGTCCGCGAGTGCTTCGTCATCGCAGCCGGGTACGGAGATATCGCTTCCGAGAGAGCCTACATGAGGACCGAGTCGCTGTCCTGCATCCGCAACGACGGAAGCGCTCTGGAGGTCAAGATCCAAGGCTCGGTATTCGGTGAGGATGGGCTTGTCGGCGTCAGGGGAAGGCTGGTAACGAAGCAGGGTCAGATGTTGGCCAATGCTCTTCTCGCTGGTCTGATCAGCGGATTCGGACAGGGCCTATCGAACTACAACACGACCGTTTCGCAGTCTACGTTCGGCACCGTCTCGACGACGGAAGGCAGCCAGTCGTTCAGGCAAGGAATCGGCACGGGAGTTGGCAAGGCCCTGGATCGTCTCGCGAACTACTACATCAAGTTGGCCGAGTCGACGTTCCCGATCATCGAAGTTGGCGCCGGCCGCAGCGTCGATGTGGTGATCACAAAAGGCGTCCGTATCGACGGCGGAGATCCGGCCAAGGCCGAGGCCGCGCCCGCTGCAGGTGTTCCGGGAGCCGCGGATCGAATCGTGCATACGGGAGCGTCGGATGATTACTAAAAAGCATGGGCTCACGGCGTTGGCCGCATTGGCGATCACTACATGGGCATTTGCGTCGCCTGGTGGCGCGGAAAAGATGTTGGAAGAGTTGCGGAAGAAGTTCCCCAAGACGGAGTTCACGAAAGTCCTCCAGACGGATGTTCCGCACATCTATGAAGTGCAGATGGGTGAGAACGTGGCCTTCGTTTCCGACAAGAATCCTCGGTTCTTCGTACTCGGCCGCATGTTCGACACGCAGACCTTGCGGGACGTCACCCGGTCCTCATCCGGTTCCGGTGCTCAAGCGGGAAGCCGGTCGGTCAGCATTGAACCCCGAACCTTCCCGATTGGCGACGCTGTGAAGACGGTACGTGGGACCGGTGCGAGCGCGCTGTACGTGTTCAGCGATCCAGCTTGCCCCTACTGCAAGAAGCTCGAGGGAGAACTGGAAAGGGTGGACGACGTCACGATCTATACCTTTCTGCTTCCGTTCCAGGCGCGCTCGCGCGACCTGTCGCTATCCGTCTGGTGCTCGACCGATCGCGCACGCGAGTGGTCTCGTGTGATGACGGGAGCCGGCTCGACTTCGGCAGCGGATTGCGCGAATCCGCTCGATCGCAATCTGGAGTTCGCAAACAAGCTCGGCATCGGGGCGACGCCGACGCTCATATTCAACGACGGGTCGAGGATAGACGGCTACGTGACTGCGGGCGAGATCAAGTCCCAGCTCAGTGCTTCGTCGGCCCGTCGACCCACTAACGTAACCGTCAAGGAGACCCAGCCGTGATTGCTCGCGTCCTATTCGCTGCATGCGCAGCGACCACCCTGCTGGCAGGGTGCACCAGTTTGTCCGGGGTCGGCGGAAGCTCGGAGTACTCCTGCAAGGCGCAGCCGGGCGTGCGTTGCGAATCGGTTTCCGGTACGTATCAGAACGCGCTCCAGCACAACCTGCCGGGACAGCAGCCGTCTGTTGGAACCCGCCCACAGAACCTCGAACCCGGTCGCGGCGGTGGATTCATCCCCGCGACGCTCAGCTCGGCATTGCCAGCTTCAATGGGGAGTGCCGCAGGCGTTGTACAACCCGGTGGAACGTCGGGGATCCGATCGCCGGCGCGGATCCTGCGGCTATGGTTCAAACCCTGGGAAGACGCGGACAACGACCTGTTCGACCAGGGCTACATCTACGTGCAGGTTGACGGCGGGCGCTGGAATGTCGATCACGCGCAGCGTCGCATTCGCGACGGCTACCAGCCTATCCGTCCCCCGCGTATTGCCGCAGCGCCCTCGCCGACCGGTACGCCGCGCCAGGGGCCGAAGCAGCGGGATTCCATGAATCCCGAGGACGCGGACAGTGGACACGAGGATTCGCCCGAGCGCGTGTCCGGTCTCAAGCAGGCATCCCCGTTCATGCCGCAGCCCGAGTAGCGCCTCGACTTCCTCTGGAGACATCCATGACAGCAGCACAGCGTGAGCGCCTCGATGGCGCCTCGAACGGGGGATCCTTCTTTGGTGACCTCATTGGGGATCTCGCACGCGTACCCGAGTTCGTTCGAGATCTCGTGAGATTCCCGAGGCAGGACGGGTCCTCGGCAGATCAGTTCGCGAGCTGGCTCCCCTATTCCAGCTATGTCCCAGACGAACAAATCTTCGCGAACCGCGGTGGTTTGGGATTCATGCTCGAGGTGATGCCGCAGTCTGGGGCGAACGAGAACATGGTGGAAGTGCTCCAATCGCTCTACGCGACATGTCCCGCCTACACCGGCATCCAGTTCAATCTCTTTGCATCGCCTCATATCAAGCGGCTTCTACGCCAATACGCAAATCAACGCGTTGAGGACGTGGACCAGTTCGACAAGGCGAAGCATTGGGGCCGCCCTGCACGCAACTCGAATCTGTTCCGCAACCTGGCACGGGCGCGGGTCACGCATTTGATGAAGGCCGCCCACGAGTCGATGACCAGCGGCTTCTCTTACACGATTCGCGACTTTCGCCTGGTCGTGAGTTGCACGATTCCCGGGTCCGGTGCCGACAAGAGCAAACGCGACGAACTGATGGCGCTCAGGGAAGCCATGCGCACCACCCTGAAGGCGGCCAACCTGCCGAGTCGAGTGTGCGACGCGACCGATCTGATCAACTGGTGCGCTGTACTGCTCAACCCGGATCGCGTCTCCCAGTCGGACGCACCCGAGTTGAACTATGACAACGGCCGCGAGATCCGAGACCAGATTGTTGACTTCGACACAATCCAGGAGGCCTATCCCCAGGGATTGCGGCTGTACAAAGAAGGAAAAGGGGCGACTCTCGAATGCCGATTCTTCTCTATCCGCAGTTTTCCAGAGCGGTTCGCGCTTTGGCAGATGGGCGCGCTCATCGGGGACCTCATGCAGCCCGCGCTTCAGTACAACTGTCCGTTCATGATCACCATGGGCATCCAGACACAGGATCCGACGACCACCAGACAGAGTGTGTCCGCCAATCACATTCGTGCTCAGCAGAACGCCGAGTCGAGGATGGCGCGCGTCATGCCGGATACGGCGAAGAAGTTGCAGGATTGGCGCGCTGCGGCGGATCAGATCGATGTGGGAGGCGCACTCGTCAGCATGTACCACCAGGTCGCGCTGTTCGCGCCCCCGGAGAAGATGGTTGCGGCCGAAGAGACGGCGAAGGCGGTCTGGCGCGCCCGCGGCTTCGAACTCAACCAGGACGTGCATATGCATCGGCAAGCGCTTCTGGCGTGTCTGCCCATGACAGCTTCGCGCGACTTCTTTGGCGACCTCGCCAAGATGCGTCGCGTCACGCGGAAGACAGAAGCGAACGCCGTCCACCTGGCGCCTATCATCGGCGAGTGGCGTGGCACGCGCACGCCCACGCTGGTGTTCGGCGGTCGGCGCGGGCAATTGATGAGCCTCGATCTGTACGACAACGACGGGAACTACAACTTCGCCGTCATTGGCGCACCAGGGTCGGGCAAGTCCGTACTGCTGGACGAGATCGCTTGGTCCTATCGGTCCGTCGATGCACAAGTGTGGATCCTCGATCTGGGTCGGTCGATGGAAAAGCTGTGCCGGAAAGCGGACGGGATGTACGTCGAGTTTCGTCCCGATTCCGGCATCTGCCTCAATCCGTTCTCGTGCGTCTCTGAAGTCCGCATCGGACCCAATGGACCGGAGGGCGGCATCTTCGAGGACATCGACATGATCAAGCCGGCCCTGGCCAAGATGTGCTCGATGCGGGGGGCGCTCGATGATGTCCAGCTCAAGGCGCTGGGTGCGGTCACCCTGAAGCTCTTCAGGGAGTACGGACAGGACCTGACGATCACTCGCGTTCGTGACGAGATGGTCAAGGGAACGATCGAGGAACTCGGGGTCAGGGACGATCAACGCATCAAGGATCTTGCGGTGATGCTGAATCCCTACACGCGAGACGGCGAGTACGGTCGCTACTTTGAAGGCCGCAACAACGTGGACTTCTCGAACGACTTTATCGTCATCGAGAACGAGGAACTGAAACGCAAGCCGGAACTGCATTCGGTCGTGAACATCCTCCTCTTCTATCAGATCACCGGATTGATGTATCTGCATCGGGATCGGAAGAAGGTGTTCATGATCGATGAACTCAAGCAGCAACTCGGCAGCAGCGGATCGGACGATCCGATCATAGCCTCTGCAGTCGAGGAAGCGGCCCGTCGCGCGCGGAAGTACGGCGGCGCGTTGGGCACGGCAACCCAAAGCGCCGACGACTACTACGGATCGGCCCAGATGGAAGCGGCGCTCAATTGCTCGGATTGGGTGTTCCTGCTTCGCCAGAAGGCCGAGTCGATCGGACTGCTGCGGCAGAGAGGGCGGTTGGCGATCGACGACGGCAAGGCCAGGCTATTGGGATCGCTTCGAACCGAACCGGGTGCGTTCTCCGAGGTCTTCATCTCCTCGCCAGTCGGCGAGGGAATCGGGCGTCTGATTCTCGATCCGGCCGCGCATCTCACCTTCTCCAACAAGCTTGAGGACAACGCCCCGATCGACGCACTCCGCAATCAGGGGTATTCGATCGACGAAGCGATCGCGGAAGTTCTCCGGACCAGAGGAATCAAGACATGATCAAGACGGTATTCGCTTCGACCGCCATATCGGCGCTTCTGGTCGCGGCCGGGTTGTATGGGTACCACCAGCGTGTGGTCGGGCCTGCTCAGATCATAGGCGTGGTCGACGTGGCGCAGATCTTTCGCGACAAGGAACGCGAAGCGACCGCAGTGCTCACCAAGGCGGGACTGAGCGAGGCAGATCGGCAGCAAGCCATGCTCGATTTCACCAAATTCGCGAGCGACCTTCCGCGGGCGCTTGCCGATCTTAGCGGAGAGTGCGGGTGCAGGGTCTTCCTTCGAACTGCCGTCATCGGCGATTCGCCCGGAACTGTGGACCTGACCGAATCGGTCCGTACCAAGCTCGGAATCAAGGGCTGACAACGTGCTGGCATTCATTCGGTGTGTCGGATCGAGCGCTTTCGCAAGCGTCAGGCGAGGGTCCCGGCAGATCGTCGAGGACAGGCGGAGTCTTTGGCCGACCGTTCTGGTGATGGGTCTCTTGCTTCTTGCGTTCGCAAGACTCTTCCTTTCGGCGACACCCATCGTGCCATTGCTGTTCAACTGGACGCCCAGCTTGCCCTACCACGTGGCGTGGCTGGAACGTGGGGCGACGATCAAGCACGGGGACTTCGTGTTGTACAGCTACGGTGGCCCGCTCGCCTCGAAGTACCCCGGATTGCGCGGGCAGCCCTTCTTCAAGGTGGTGGCAGGCGAGCCCGGCGATCCGATTCGCGTAGACGGGCGAAATGTATACGTGCGGGAGCGATTCGTAGGCTTTGCCAAGCTGCGCACGATGGATGGCCGCCCACTCAATCCGGTTGCGGCAACGAAGGTTCCGGAGAGCCACATCTATGTTCGAGGGTCGGGCGCGGATAGCCTGGATTCTCGATATGTGGAAGGAGGATTCGTGCCGCAGTCCGCGATCATCGGGAGGGTCCATCCGTGGTTCTGAAAGCATTCTTCGTGGGCTGCTTGCTGATTACGCTGACTTCCAGCAACGCGAGCGCACAGGCGGAAAGAGACGATGCTGCAATGGCGGAGTATCTGGGCCTCTTGGACCAGATCGCTCCCCCGGCCAGGGAGGGCGCGGAGGCGTTCATGGCCGCGTTCCGGCGGAAATGCGGACGGGATCTGCGTTCAAGCGAGTTGCGTCGGGCCGTGGCGGACGGCAACGGGAACCCCGTGTTGATGCAGATGATGCGCGCGAAACACGACCGGAACGAGTCGGAACTTGCGCGATTGGCCGGACTCGTGGAATGCAGACCATAGGGGAAAAGAACCGGAGCCTGCAGGGGCTGGTCATTGTCCTGGCCTCACTCGGGTCGGGAGCGGTCATTGGGGAGGATCTCGGTTCGGTGGGTCCGACCTATCCAATCGCCGAGCCGCATCTTGTCCGGTTCATCGAAGACCAGTTTCGAGAGAAGGAGCGTACAGGCGAGCTTGCGCGCATACAGAAGGCGATCGTTGAGCGCAACGTGAGCCGAATCCGGAATCCAAAACCCGTGGATGGACTGGTGCCCACGGCCTTTCCGCGCACCTACTATTTCGATCCCACCTACGTCCTCGATGAGAGCCTGTTCGACGGGAATGGGCAGCTGGTGTTTCCGGCTGGCACGGCGGCGAATCCGTTGGAGGTAGTCGGTTTGTCCAAGCATCTCTTGTTCTTCGATGCGAGAGACGAACGACAGGTCAGGAAAGCCGAGGAGTTGATTCAGCTCTATCAAGGGCAGGTCAAACCGATACTCGTGGGCGGTTCCTTCCTCGATCTGATGAAGCGATGGAAGGTGCAGGTGTTCTATGACCAGAAGGGCAGCCTCTCCGGCCGGCTAGGTCTGCGCCAGGTGCCGGCGCTGGTGTCCCAGGACGGCCGCAGGCTCCGAATCGACGAGCTGGCACTATGAAGTACCTGCGCGCGTTTCTCATGGCGGTATTCACGTTGGCTGCTGGCGGGCTATGGGCTGCGCAGGATGCCACTTGCGTCGGACGTTTCGCAAATCCGGTTTCCGACATCTGCTGGTCCTGCGTGCTCCCATTGACAATCGGCACGTCGACTGTGGGTACTCTTGGTGACCAGGAGGATCTCCCCGAGTTCAATCCTACGAAACCGGTCTGCAGCTGCGGTACCAATCCGATTATCGGTATCACCGTGGGATTCTGGGAGCCCGCGCGGCTCGTCGAGGTTGTACGCCGGCCGTTCTGCCTTCCGGCACTCGGGGGAGCCAATCTGAATCCTGGCATTGCTACACCTGGTCATGGACGTCGCGCGTCGTTCTTCGGCGACCAGGAGGTGTTCTATCAGGCCCACTGGTACGGCAATCCGGTTCTCTCGTGGTTGGAGGTACTCGGTGATTTCCCGTGTCTGGAGCAGGGAACGCTCGATCTCGCCTACATGACCGAGGTGGACCCACTGTGGAACGACGACGAGATGACCTTGATCTTCAATCCTGAAGCGGTGCTGTTCGCCAACCCGGTCGCGGTCGCTGCCTGCTCTGCCGACTGCGTCGCGGCAACATTCGGCTTCGGATTGCAGCAAATGTTTTGGTGCGCGGGTTGTCAGGGGGTCGTGTATCCGATGGATGGATGGGTGAGCCACAGCATGGGGGGCGTGCGCTCTTCCCTGCTGCTCGCGCAACGGCTCATGACGAAGATGCACAAAGAACTCGTGACATGGAGCTACCACGGGGAGCGCGGGCTCTGCGGGCCGTATTACCAACCTCGCATGGACAAGCGGACGTACAAGACCCAGATGCTCTATCCGATTCCCAACACGAAGAAGATCGGGGGCAAGTGCTGCCAGACCTTGGGCAGGTCAACCGTCTTGTGGGGAGCTGGCCGTGAGTACCCCGCGAAGGGCGAGGACTTCGGCTATCTGGTCTTTCGCAAGAAGAACTGTTGTGTGGGGTACTAGCACCATGAGAAACCACACGTCGATTGGCTGGGCATTGACGGCATGCGTGATGGCGGCGACCACGGTCGCGTTCAGCGTGAACAGCCGAGCGGAGTCGATATCCGACGAGGACGTTGCGCGAGTCGTTCGCGCATTGCCTAGAATCTCTGATTCAGCGCTTGAGCGAGCTGCGGGAACCAATTCCGGAAACGTCGGTTCAGTCGACGGATACATCGGGCGCGGCCCGCGGTTCAACGTGGATGCGCTGCCCAGGCCAGCGACTCCGGGAACGACAGACCTGGGCAAAGCAACCGAGAGGCTCGCCCGTGAGGCCTCATCCCCGAACGCGATTCGCGAGGCGCTGGGTAGCGCGCCTTCGCTGTTCGTGTTCGTGAGCTTCTCCATGCCCGAGGCGTCATTGCGAAGCCTCGTTTCGCAGGCAGAGCGGGCAAACGCAACGCTCGTTCTTCGCGGACCCGTTCGATCCTCCCTGAAGGAGACGGTGATTGCCGTGCAGAAGCTGATTGGAGACCGGAAGGTTGTGTTTCAACTCGATCCGGAAGCCTTCGACCGGTTTGGCGTTACTGCGGTGCCGACCTTCATTCTGACAAGTAGCTCGAAGCGGGACGCCTCGTGCGCGGACGGCGCGTGTGCGAGTCCAGCGGAAGGGTTGCGTCTCAGCGGAGACGTATCGATCGAATACGCCATCGACTTCATGCATCGGAACGCTACGACCATGAGAGATGAGATCGAGGCGTTCGTTGGTCGCGCGAGGGGGTTGTGATGCAGAAGCTGCTCTGCTGGATTCTTCTTCTGGTCATTTCACTCGAGCAGTCGGTGGGATACGCCCAGTGGGACCGCGACGCATCCGATATCGCGGCCGGGGCCAACCTGACCATTCAAGGCTTCATTACCACGCCGAGCGCGAGCGAGATGGTCCCGGGCTACACCACTGCGCCGCCTGAGACGGGGTACTACGCGAATCCGAACCTGAGCTCCGCTGCACAGACTCGGGTTACCGAGTGCGCCGGCTCGTCGGATCCATCGTGTCAGGCCGTTTCCACCGGCATCGCTTCAGCGGCAGCGCCCAAGCCCGCACTCGGGCAGTACGACCCGGACCTGGTTCGATCGCGGGAAATTGCGGCGAACCCAGGGGCGATCCTCGGGGACATCTCGTCGTTCTACCCCGGCTGTACGGTGACCACGGTTCCAACCCCGGCCGGATCAGAGACGAGGCAGTGCCGCCGGTATGTGGGTCTAGGGCGGACGTCCTGTTCAAGCAAGTATGTCGTTTCGAGTAGCGGAGAGGGAACCTGGGAAAACGGGTGTTCGGCCCTCGACTCGACGAACGGCTATGGATCCTGCACACGGGTCAGCGGACCGACCTGCATCGACGGACCGTCCACCAAGACCGTGAATGGCATCCCGGTGTATGCCGCTTGCTGGGAGGAGGAATCCACTTTCGATTGCGGAAGCCAGGCCGCGGTCGACGAATGCGCGCAACTCGAATCGATGGGGTGCCGCCATACAGATAGCCGGTGCATCAAGACGCTCCAGTCGAGTCCGACCATCTGCGCTGTGAGGCAGGAGTCCTACAGTTGCGCGAAGCCAGCCGGGACGGCTACGGTCGTCTCCAACTGCAGCAATGCGGCCTGTGCCTCGCGCACGGCGGCAGTGTCGCCCCCGGTGTATGACCGCCAGAGTTGCTACACCTACCTCGTTCGATCACTGGGACAGGCCTGTGCGAAATCACTCAGCGTAAACGTGACATGGAGTTGCCCGGCCGGTGCCGTGTCGGGCCCGACTCGTGATGCCGCCCCAGTGGGCCAAGGCACCTGGAGTTGTGTTGTCCAGCGCACGGAACGCTACTGCCCGGCACCGCTGACAGGTCCAACGCTTGTTCTGATCCCTCCGAGCACGACGCGGGAAGTGTGTACGGATCCGGCGACCGGCACTACGAGCACACCATCGGTGCGTACCGTCGATACGACCGTTCCAGCGATTCCGAACGAGTCGGATGTCTGGGCGAACGGCTGTGCTTCGTTCGAGACGCGGGTACCGCCTGGCCTCCTGCCGCCGGACGGCGAGCCGGGACCGGTCGGGCCAGCAACTGGCCCCGGCGTCGTCAACAAGTGCGAGCGTGCGACATCGGCATGCAGCATTGCCGGCGATACGCGAGTGATCAACGATCATCCCGTAACGCGCGCGTGCTGGGGTTTCGCAAACACATTCGATTGCGTCGAGAACAACACGGAATCCGACTGCCAGACTCAACCGCCGGTCGGCGAGTGTACGCAACTGGGCGATCCGCAATGCATCGAGTCCGACGACTTCTTCGACCCGCCGGTCTGTACAGCATGGCGGACGGACTTTCATTGTCGAGTGCGTGACGCCACCTACGGCACCGTGCAGGACTGCGGACCGGAACAACCCTCCGCCGACGCGGACTTTGCACGGACGGTCGCATTCCTCGAGGCGGGTCGTGAGGCCGGTCGCTATTTGGATCCGGACAACCTGACCGTTTTCAATGGCGCCAAGAACCAATGCAAGAAGCGCCTTTTCGGGCTGACGAACTGCTGTAAATCGGCTGGAACCGATTCGCGTTCCATGTTCAACAATCTGTCGATGGCCAACACAGCGACAACTGCCTACAAGGCATTGTTTTCCACCTATACGTACGATGCCCTGTTTGTTGCCGATGCCCCGACCTGGGTGGTCAGCGCGTTCGAGGCTCTCGCAGGGGGGACAACCGGATTCAGTTCCGCACTCGCCGGCGTCGCCGCCGGCGATATCTCGTTCATGAGTTTCCTCTCGAGCCTGAGCGTGTTCGCGTGGATCGCGATCATTCTATTCATCATGGAGATGGCTGGGCTCTTCGACTGTCCAGAGGACGCGCAGGTAACAGCGATGAAGCGCGATGCCAATCTGTGCCACGACCTCGGCGACTACTGCTCTCGCCGCCTACCAGTGGTCCGAACGTGCGTCACGCGAACGCGTTCGTTCTGTTGCTTCAACAGCCGGCTAGCGCGGCTGATCAACGAACAGGGGCGACAGCAACTCGGAATGCCTTGGGGAACAGCGCGGAATCCGAGGTGCGACGGCTTCTCAATTCCCCAACTTCAGAGCCTGAACTTCGCGGCAATGGACCTCACCGAGTTCTACGCGGACATCGTGCCGACCATGCCCAACGCTTCGAGCGTCATCGGAGGGCAGATCGGCCGTGTGAACAACTGCTACTTCGGACAAGGAAAGTGTCAATGAAGGCAACCAACATCATGAAAGGGAAGCTTGTGGTGTTGCTGTTAGCCCTCGCCGGCCCCAGCGCAGCCGGCGGAGTTCCGGAACGGGTCGAGGTGACCAGCATTCGAGGCTTGCTGCTCGCGGCTATCGCGAACGGCGAAGCGCACGGCGTCCTGAACAACGAGCATGTCGCGCAGACCTTGAAGATGTTCAGGACAACAGAACCACTCGAGATAGACGTCAAGAGGGTGGGCGACCTGCCGGAGGCCGGGTGCAAGCGGCTCGAGGTGGCGACAATGTTGCGCAAAGCCTATCCGGACGCGCGGGGCATGGCTGTGATGACACCGGATGAGAAGATTCGGACCAAGAACGGCACGTTACCGCAGGACGTGAGCTTCAAATATCAGATCTCGTTCTGCAGCAACGGCAAGTTCCCGAAGAGCGCGAAGGGCAAAGGGGAGGACGAGGAATGAAGATTGGTCGTCTGCTACAAGCGGCTCTAATTGGCTTTTGGGTCGCACTATCTGCCACGCAAAGCGGCATTGCGGCGCCCGCAAGGGACGTCTCCGATCGGCCGAGGAACCCAAGCTTCGCGGGATCGTACTGGGGTGATGTCGAACGGGGGTGGTTCTGGTACGAGGATCCACTGATGGAACCGGATCCGCCGAAGGCAGTGCCGCCAACGACACCGCCGAAGCAGCCGAAAAAGGCACCTGAATTGGTCGAGCTCGAGCGCTTGCAAAAGCAGTTGGAAGACGCTCGGAAGATCGCGGTTATACGCCCGACGGAACAGAACGTACTCAGGTACATGCGATTGGAGGCGGACGTCGTACGGCGAGCTACCAAGTTCTCCGAGGTCGCGCAGCGTCTGGGTTGGACCAATGCAGAGTTGGATATGAGCCTCGAGGGGCGGCCAGTGAATCCGCTCGCACTACAGGCTTACAACCAGAAAACTAGCGCGGATGCCGAGACGGCGATCGGAGCGCTTGCGCGAGACCATGCGATTTTCTTCTTTTTTCGATCCGACTGCCCCTACTGCCATGTGTATGCGCCGGTGCTGGAGCGGTTCGCTAGCAGTTACGGAATCATGGTAGTTCCTATCTCGGTCGATGGAGGCGCAGTCCCTCCATTCGAGTCGCCTCGCGCGGATAACGGCATTTCCCGCACCCTGAACGTCTCGCAGGTTCCGGCGACGTTTCTTGCACAGCCCACGACTGGTGTTATCACGCCGATTGGGTTCGGCGTGTTGTCGACGGACCAACTCGTGAACCGCTTGACCACTATCGCGTCGCCAGAGACCCAGCGGGATCTGCCAAGTCTGTCACGCAGAATTTCACTCGATTAGATCAAACCCAGGGGATGATCATGGATTTCAGACTGAAGCGTTTGGTGCGCGGCGACTCTTGTCGCATGACGTCATTGGCATTGGCGGTCCTACTGTTGGTGGAGATGCCGTGTGCGATATCGGCTGATCTGAACGGCGAGGTCAACGACATGTTCGATAACCTCGGGGTAATCGGAAACTACACTGCGCCTGGCGCATTCAAGTCGCAGGTGTACAACACTTATACCGGCGGCAGCTTCTACATGAGGGCGCGAAACAAGACTTACACGCTCGCCACAATTCGATATCCGAACGTAAAGGCGGGTTGCGGAGGAATCGATTTCTTCGCGGGGTCGTTCTCGCACATCTCGGGGCAGGAAATCCGAGACATGATGCGCAACATCACGGCGGCGTTGCCAGGAGTCGCGTTTCGAGTAGCGATGGACGTGCTGTCGCCCATGCTCGGAGGTATCGGCAAACACTTCGAGTCGATTCTCAAACAGGTTACTGGCGAGCACATCAACTCTTGCGAAAAAGCGATTGGACTTGTCCGAAGCGCGGCTGAGAAGGTCGGATTTGACACGGATGAGGCTTGCGCAAAAGTCTATACGGCGGTCCATGGCGGCGACCAGGCGCAAGCAAAGTTGGAGTGCCAGCGGAATCGCACCCCCATTCTGAACACAGCGCGGACGAGTTCTGACCCGGAGATCAGAAAACTGGCCAATGTGACCGGGAACATTGTCTGGAAAGCACTTCAGAGCATGACCCATCTCGACGATCGAGAGCGGGAAATGATCATGAGTATCACCGGGACAATCGTATATCCAAGAGAAAACGAATCCAGCACCGGCATTCAGTATCCCGCACAGGTAACAAGTGTTCGACAGCTACTCTACGGAGAAGGGGATGCCGGTGACGGGCGGGTCCGGATGAGTCTGCTCCGATGCAACAACTATTCCGAGTGCGATTCGCCGTTCATAGACGACAACTACATTCACACGGGATTCCTGGCGCGAACCGTCGAGAACATGCGGGCGATCTCGGATCGGATTCGTGCGAGGGAAGCACTTCCGAATGATAGCAATCTGGTTGGGTTCGTGAATTCCGTCTCGGAGCCGGTTTACAGGATGTTGTCGATTGGCAATACGAACCTGTCGCTGGGATTGGCCGATGCGTTGATCGATCAGTACGCGGGGGTCATTGCGGCCGACTATGCCTATACGTTCATCGAACGGAATATTCGGTTGGGGATGGGGGCTCTGCTCAGGACGTACGAACTCAACCAGACTCAAGCGGAGGATATGGCGAAGCTGATGGTGGGGGTACGTGCGACGCTACAAGCAATTGGGCAGGAGAAACAAACCCTCTACACGAAGGTTCAGAGTGTCCAGGCCATTTCCGCACACCTCGAGAGTCTGGAGCGACAACTGCGCGCCGGAATGCCACAGAACGTCGTAGACATGCTTGGTTACCAAGCCGCATTTGTGACGAAGTGACGGTCGCGACCGCCGGAGGACGCAATGTACGAGATTTTCGCCTACCAGAATATCGATGCGCTGACCGGCATATTCAACATGATCGCCGCAATCGTGGGGTCCTCCGATTACATGGGCGCGATCGCCCTTGTGGCGTTCTTCGGCTTCGTCGTGGCATTCATCGCTTATGCGTTTCAGCCCGAACGGCTCCATGGTTGGAGGTGGCTTGGCACGGTTGTGGTCGTCTATTCCATATTGTTTGTTCCGCGCGTGACTGTTCAGATCACGGATAGAACGGGCTCGGAAGCGCCATCCATAGTTGACAACGTACCACTTGGAGTCGCGCTCTTTGGAAGCATGACAAGTCAGGTCGGAAACCTTCTTACTCAGTTGTTCGAGACGGCAGCGCAGGTGCTTCCCGGTCCGGCCGCACTTCCCGCAGAGCTTTCGTATCAGCAGAACGGGCTGATGTTCGGAAGCAGACTCATCAAGCACACGCGCAATTTGGGTTTTATCAACCCTACGTTCCGCACGGATCTGATCGCGTTCATCGACAATTGCACGAAATACGATCTAATGGACGGAACGATCGATCCTGTAGCGTTCTCCAGTTCTTCAAATGTCTGGGGTCTGATGGGGACGCCCAATCCAGCTCGTCTGACGCCTCTCACGACAAGTTCAGGTGTTTCCAACATCATGCCGTGTACCGATGCATACGTAGTTCTGGATGCCATCGCGGGTACGGAGGTCGTGGCGTTGCAGGCGCGCTTGGGTCAGCTACTTAACCCGACCCTGTCCGCCGCCGCCGCGAGCGCGGCCATCGGGAATCAGATCACTGTAGCCTATCAGCGAAATCGACTCGCAGATGCTGCTGCTACAGCCGGACAGATTGTTCTGCAGAACGCGATGATCAACGCGTTGAACGATGCAAGTTCCATTATCGGTCAGAAGAGCAACGATCCAGCATCACTGCTGCTTGCCATGGGGAGGGCCCAGGCGGTCGCCCAAACCAACGCGGCGTGGATCAACTACGGAAAGGTCGCGGAGGAGGCGCTACCGCTCATTCGCAACGTCGTCGAAGCAATCTGCTATGCGCTGTTTCCGATTGTCATACTACTCCTGTTCATGACCAGCGGAATGCAGACGATGATGGCGTTGAAGTCCTACGTGATGACCTTGTTGTGGATACAGCTTTGGCCACCGGTGTATGCAGTGCTCAACTACATGGCGAGTATCGCGTCCGCGGCGAAGATTGGCGCCTCGGCTGACATAGGTGGGGGAGCCACGGCTCTCTCGCTGCAAACAGCGTCGTCGGTATACTCGAACGCCATCTCACTCGAGGCGGTCGTGGGCTATATGGTCCTCTCCACGCCGGCGATCGCCTGGGCGGCGATCAAGGGGATGGAGACAATCGGTCAAGCGGCGATCACTGGTACCTCGTCAATGCAGGGGGCCATCAGCGGCGCGAGCGGGCAGGCGGCTATCGGCAATGTGGGGATGGGGAACGTTTCCTTCGAACAGCAATCCCTCGCTGCAACTCGAACGTCACCATTTTGGCGGACAACCCAGAACGATCGGACCGGTGACACATGGACATCCTCCGCATTCGGTAGGGAGGCGGTCAGCATGCTGCGCAACTCCGGCTACGTGAGCGGAAGAGCCGGCGCGTCGGCCAGCGCCGCGAAGGAGCAGCGTGCTTCGAAGGAAGTGCAGTCGGCGCGGGAGGAATCGGTTGCTGCTGCGGAGGAGCGTGCCGCTTTATTCGCCGCGGCGGTAACCCATGGCCGCGTGAGGGCGGACTTGTCCCGACTTGGTAACGGGCTGTCGAAGGCGGACGTAGGCGACTACAACTCCACCCTACAGGACGCGCGGGGCGTCGTAAGTCAGGTTGCGAAGCAGTTGAAGGTGAATGATCAGGTGGCGGCTACGTTGCTCTTCAATGCGCAGGCTGGGGTGGGCGGGAGCCTGGCTTCGAGTGCGATCCATAGCGTTTCTTTGAAGTCGGGACGAAAGAAGGCCGGCTCGGAGGCAGCTGAAGCCCTGGGCGCTTCCGATTCTGGCGGCATCACCATCAAGGCGGCTGCTGCAGCGGCGCTGCAACAGCGTTACGGCTCGACGGCTGGCCGAGAGACCAGCACGTCGGACGTAGTTCTCTCGCCAAAGCAAGTCTCGAGCGTGAAGGCGTTCGCCCAACGCTACACGTCCGATGAGAACTTCGTGCGTGGCATCTCAATCGATGATCGCGATGCCGAGGACAAGACGGCACGCAATCAACGATCGGTCGCGAGAACCAACCGGGCGTCTGCGGCGCTGACGGAAGCCGAGCGGTTCGCCCAGGAACTGAGAATGAGCAGCGGACAGCAGTATGGCGTGGAGTTCGACGTTCTTGCGGATCCGCGGAACACGGAGATGCTGGTCGGAATCATGAATCGGTGGGACGGATCCCCGCGGGCGGCGGCGGCAATGGCGTCAAGCACGATCGCCCAGGAGGCTGTGTTGACTCTTCCGACGCACCATGCGGACGGCTCACCCGTACATTGGGGCGCGGAAACCCTACGAGAGGATTACGCGCGTAATACAACCGATCCGCGATACAACCCCAATATCCCCCAGGAGTACCGGAGGATGGCCAGGGGTACAGGCTTCGCGGGTGTTGGTCCTCATGTGGGCCCAGGCCCGCTTGCGGATGAGATCCCCTCGAAACAGCGAGAGGCTCGTACGGACGCGGCACTCCGCTGGGGCGAGTTGGAGGCAGAACGCAAGGTGGCCACTGAGAAGGCGAACGCCACCATTGGAGCTATCGAAGGACCTCCTACGGAGTATGACCCGAGCGGCTCGTTCGCCACGAAACGCATTCTCGCGAACGAGGCCGGGAAGATGTTTATAGAGGACGCGAAAGAATCCGGACGTCGCGTTATAGACGCATTCGATAGAGACATCCAAGACGCCAAAGAGTCGGTCGGGCGCGTAACCAGCGACGTTGGGCAGAAGATCAAGGATATATTTCGCTAATACTGCGGCCCACCGCCGACCCAAGCGGACTTACTTCAGGAGCGGGGCGTCAACTGAACTTATCCGGGTCTAGGCCGAAATACATGCCGAACTTATCTAGAACGAGCTTGGGCATCGACGGCATAAAGTCTTCTTCGTCCCGATGCTCGTCCCGATGCTCGTCCGGGTCCTCGTCAGATCCGGCTCCTCGCCAATTGCGGTGGACTTCAGAACCAAAAAGCGACCGACGAAACGCACTGATATTGTCAATCGACTGGCCCAGTCCGAGCCCGATGAGGCCGCCTGCCACGAGGGACACCATGGCTTCGACTGGAAGAGGCATCATGAACCAAGCGCCTCCAATGGCGCCGGTGACCAGTCCGACCTGTGCATACTTGATCTTCATTCGGAGTTCCCCGACGACGGTCGTCGTCCTAGACAGGTGACAATATACTTTCTTGCTGGCGTTGACAGCCCAATCATTTTTCCATCATATCTCCGCCGCTGCGCGATTTCAAATCGGGGGTCATCAATGACAAACGTTCGTCGCAAGATTGCCGTCTTTACCCTGCTCCTCTGCGCCAGCCCGAGCTTCGCGTGGTGTTTGGCTGGTCGATCGTGCGCTACCGACGACTCGGTTTGCGATATGGGGCCGAACACCACTCGGATTCTAGGGGCGAGGACTTTTGTCTGGTCACAAGCCAAGCGAGAGGTCGAGATCTATCGGCGTTTGGCATCGGCCGAGATTCTCAATAACTGCGCCGACCGACAAAAGTTGATTCTGCAGTCAGATGGGTCTTTGCAGTTCGATAGATCGATACTACCCGAGGTGGCGAAGCGATTCTGTACGGTTGCAGATATCGCCACAACCCCCATTCCAGGGCGATATCCTGGCACTCCCGGGTTCGAGGTATCGTGCATGATCACCAAGATGGCGGAAGCGCGTAGGTTCCACGCCGAACAGGAGGCGCAGATCAGTACTGCGCAGATGATCGCGGAGGACAATAGAAAGCCGTCACAACGAGATGCCCCGGACGATCAATCACCCGCAAAGCAGTCTTCTGATGACTGCAACAAGTGGTCGCTAGGCATGATCTTCGGCCTGCCTGGCCGATGCGCAGGGCGGTGAAGCGAGGAACTCGCCGTCTGTCTCGGAGGTTTTGAGCGCGTCCGGCTGTGGCAAATCAAGTGCGGTCTGCGTTATTGAGTTTTCTGCTGGTATTTCTCCGTGCCCAACCTGGGTTGATTCGCCTGTCCGACCAAGAATTTCGGTACGTCTCCAGGCGCGCGTTATCTGTTGCGGCACTATCGACCGGTCTGTTGTTTCTTCTTGCGGCTGCTATGTCTGGAGACGCTGCAGCCGTTTGCGTGATTCTCGGGAGCGGATGGGGCACTCTGTGTCTGGTCAGGGTTGCCGTGCTATTGACGGTTGAGAAAGCAAGACGCGACAGGCGTCCCTAGGCCACGCCGGTCCGCGGGAGGAAGGGCTATGCCAGAAACAAGCATGATTTGAGTTGGTTTCTGCCTTTCCTACGACTGCATAACGTCCTACGCTTGTTGCTCCAATGAACGACCATGACATATGGAGCGGACCATGGGCGAGTCGCAGGTTCCCGTAGATCAGAAAGCGCCACACCTACCCGACAGTACGCGCCCTTCCAGCGAAGCGACAGCACCAAATCTGGTGAGTGCCGTTCTGGAGATTATCAAGGAGATGGGGGCCCAACGGGAGGCGCTCCAGCAGGAACATGAGCGTGCGGCGCGAGAACGAAGATCCGAACATCGATGGCGTTTGGCGTTCCAAGCTCTGTTCTTCGGCAGTCCGGTGCTACTCGGAATCCTGTACTTCCTCTTCTTTCTTTCGTCAGCCGGATTCAATCTTGGCCCGTTTTCTGATGTGGTCGGGGTGGTCCGCGTCGAAGGCGAGATTTCGTCGAACAAGGTGGCGTCGGCCGACCGGATTGTCCCGGCGCTCGAGAGCGCGTTCTCGAATCGGCGCGTGAAAGCGATCGTGCTATCGATAGACTCCCCTGGCGGCGCCCCGGTGGAAGCGGAGCGAATCGCCACTGCAATCGCCACCTTCAAGAAGAAGTATGACAAGCCGTGCTATTCGGTAATCAACAGTATGGGGGCATCTGCCGCGTACATGGTGGCCATGCACACCGATCAGATTGTCGCCGGGAAGAACAGCGTTGTCGGCTCAGTAGGGGCGATCTCTTCGCAATGGCAACTTGACAAAGCACTCGCGCGCCTCGAGATCTCCCAGCGTGTCTATGCGTCAGGCAAGCTTAAGGCGTTCCTGAATCCGTTTACGCCTACGACACCGGAAGCGGACCTGAAAGCGAAGCGTTTGGTTGAACAGGTGGGATCCGGATTCGTTCGGGATCTGCGTCAGGCGCGAGGAAAAACCCTAAAGGATGGTGTCGACTTCGGTACGGGCGAGGTATGGAGCGGCGAAGAAGCCAAGGAACTGGGCCTGGTTGATTCGATCAATACGATAGAAGGCCTTGTTGCTTCGAAATGGGGACTTAAGACCTACGAGTTCGGTCCTCGTGAAGCAGCCTTCGGGCCGCTTTCTTCCTCCATCGCTTCCCTACTGGCGTCCGCCTTTGAGAAGCTCCTTGCAGAGGTCACCGCGCCAACGATGCGGTGACAACTCGGTTCCCCGGCGTCCTCCCCGCCGGGGAACCTTCCTTTCTGGTTGCGGTGCATGCGTCAGCATCCTGCCTCCTGTGCACGCTCCATGTCATCGCACTCTTTCTGATATGCGCAGTGCCGGCATAGGCCTTTGCGCGGTGTAGGATGTGCAATCGATCTGCCATCAAGAATTCTCTGTCTTCGTTCCTTGATCGCGAAGACTTCGTCGTTGGAGAGTAACGAGACCATGTGCCACTTCCTCGTCTGGTCGGGGGTTTCGGTGACAACGTAGGCGATAGTCGAAACCTGCTTTCCCAGGTCCGCCTCGACGGCCACTCGCTGGACCGAAATCTCGACAACATCCGAGCGGTGTACCTTGTGGCGGCTACGCGTCTTGAGATCGACGAGGGTAACGACACCCCCAACGCCATACCCGCGATCGGGCTTTGCAACCAACCCGCGCGAGGCGTCTCGGAACAGTTTCTCCGAGAAGACCAGTTGTCTGGCGTCGAAGCCGCCGTCTGTCCAATGTGCTTTCGCCTTGCGATGCTGCTGTATGGCACTTACGAGACGGTGCAATGCAGCGATCGAGACGAGAACCACGAATAGCGAAAGCCAGGTTCCCACTTTTCGTGCTCCCTTCGATCTACAGGCGGCGAACCAGTGCAGACAGGACAATGCTGCACAACCGCCGTAGTGAGCAATGCCGCGAAAGACAACGCGCGATCGCGGGCGATACGAAGTAGTACGCCTGCACAAGCACTCGGCCAATTGCACGTGGCAGGAGTACTCGATCACGAAACCGGCGTAGCGCTATCGTCTCCGTCGCGTTCGGGCCAAACACTGCGCTCGCGATAAAGCACCGCTTGTCTACAGGCTCCGAGGTCAACAATCCGGGAACCCGCCTCATGGCATCCTGGTGGAAGGACGAGTGCCGCAATTCGCCATGCTCGGCGTTGCGCCGAACGCATGGGTCGTTTCTGGGGCCATAACGGGCCTGCAGCAGAACCCGCCGCTCGCAAACGAACATGTTCGCCAAGTCTGTCGCACTTACGTAGCGCATCCTAGTTTTAGGTCTCATCTCGTGCTATGTCTCCATCCTTCCCTCAAGCAGATCTCCGAGGATACTGGTGGCCGGAGCCTTGCCGGGCCCCCCCTGCACGGGGCTGGACGTGGTCGGAGTGGCGGCCCCGGCCTCGAAGTCGTACCCCCGGACTACCAGAACCTTCAAACGATTGGCCCGCCGCGGGCCTTTGGGTATGCCGGCGAGATTCTCGAATAGCCGCGGGCACTCGTCTCGAGTGAGACGGAAATGAATCACGATCTCGTCTGACTGGTCGTTGCTCTGCACCATCATTCCTTCACAAGCGCCGGCGGGGCAACCGTCGTTTGCTGGAGGGCAAGCAATTCCTCGGCAATCCGGTGGAAACCGCGCACGTTTGCGAAGACTGGTTCGCGAATGTCCGTGATCCGATGCTTTGGAAAGGCTTCCCTCACGGCAGCTTTGAAGACTGCCGCGCCCCCTCCTACCAGAAGAATATTCTGGATCGCCGCGATGTCACGCAGATGTTCCCGCATCCGCGACACGGCTTCGCGGGTGATGGTGTCGATAATTGGGCGAAATCGCTCCAGGGGAAACGGCTTCTGATAGAGGGTCAGGGCCTTTCGGGAGCGAAGCGCGGCGTCGATAGCCTCCAGGTCGCGGTACTCGTCGCCGAGCTCGGCGGAAATGGCATCGGCGATCGCGGTGAGGATGTCATGCATACCCCGATCGGTCGAAGAACTCTGACCCTGAACAAGCACCATTCCCCTGCTTACCAACCAGTCAAAAGTCCGTTGCCCTGGGTCAATGACCAGATTCAAATCGTTTTGGCGAACCGATGCTTGGTTCGTCGTAGTGCTGTAGTGGGCCAAAGCGCCCTGCGGTTGAGCAAAGACTTTGACCCGCTCGACGATTACCCGTCGACCGTTGGCAAGTTCGTGTTCGCCGGTCCACCGACGTTCGAGGATCCCCCGCTTCGCTACCAGGTGCTTTACCGGTAGCCCCATGACGAGGACGTCGATTCGGGGATGTTCGATATACGTCAGTGCGCCTCTGACCAAAGCGGCGTACTCAGGTGTGTCGATATAGCTGTCGTGCATGTTGGTGGTCCGATACTTTCCCCGGGCGCCGGCGATTCCAGGACCTACTTCGTAGTACATCCCATCTACCTGAATCGCGACGGTATCGCGCCTGTCGCCAAGCATGCTTTTCCCGGGGTCTGTGGTGTGCCACTGGGTTACGGACGGGAACAGGGCGCAACGGACGCCACCAGAGTCCTTCGGTTTTGTGTATTTCGTGTTTCCCCACCCAACGTCGATTGCTGCTGCAATACCGGGCATCGCTCTCTCCTGTTGTGACATCCAGGAAATTGAAGCGGATACGCGGGGCGTTTGCGAGCCAAAACGAGGATCAATCGATGGGGGTTTTGAAGATAGGGCCGTGCGGCGTCTGACAAACATGGAACAAACGTTCCACAAGCGTTCGATGGACGATGTGGTTCATGTGCTTGTTCGTCAACGGCGTCGGACGAGCGTCCCACGAACGTTCCACCGGAAGACGGTGGCTGGCCGCCGTACAGCTGAAGCGAACGCGCCGGCATAACCTGAGGAAGAAAGTCGCTTGTCAACACGCGACCTCCAGCGGGTTTTTCAACCTGAGCGCCACCTGAGCACAGTTTCTGATCTTGACAAGTGCATTTGCGCCGCTGGATACTCGCGTCGTGCCGCGGGTACCTGCGCCCGTGTCCGCGTCAAGCGGACGAAGCAGGCGGACCCACTCCCGGACCATGGCAACCCGTCGAGGTGCCAATGCGTTGCGTGGCGTAGCGGACGTCACCCGCCCATATCGAGACCGCAAGGTCGCCCGCCCTGACTGGGGCAAGTTCGACCGATCAACCTGATCGGCTGTTGGTCACCGGTGCCCTGAGCACCCGCCGAATCGGCCCGCCTCGAGCGGGGCCCAAACTGCGCCTGAATTCCATCGCCCACACGCACGCGAGTGCGCCGTTCGCCTCGAGCGGACGCCCAGTGGCGACGTCCGGCTCCTCGCTGGTAACGAGGTGTCCCCCGGACTGGTCAGGCGTAGATCGATCGAGACGAATTCAAGTGTGGCGAGACTGGATCTCGCTGAGCAGGTAACGCGGCCCTGAGCCGATAGACCTGCGGCCCGATAGGGCGATCCGCGCGACAGCCGAGAGCGTCGCGCGCCGTGTACGTTTTAACGAACCCACCACTGCGCCCTGGGCGCGGAAACCATGGACCGAAGCGGCATGCCCGAGGCTGGCAGCCGCAGGAACACCTCAGCCTTCCCGATCTGACGAAGAGGCCGTCAGCAAACCGGGTGAACGTACCGCCTCGACGATTGCAGGACCGTGCGTCGGCACGCGCACGCAGATGAAAGGAGCGAACACATGACTGGGACCTCGGCCAGTGCCCGCGCACGCCCGCGCGCGCCGGCAAGAACCTTCCTGCACCAAGCGCACGAACGCGGCCGCCGGGTCGAGCTCGAGCGCTACCTCGAACACACGACCCTCGGCAGCCGCGACTGGAAAGGCGTGATCAAGGCAGTGATCCGGCTCAACAACGCCCTCCACGCGCACAAGCACAAAGGGGTGTCCTTCAAGACCATGTCCGAGCGCGAGACCTTCTACTTCGCCTTCTTCGCCGATCTGCGCCGCGAAACCGCCTACCGGAACATCGAACCTCGTACGCTCAAGGCTTGCCACGTCGAGGCGATGGCCGATGTCTGGGAAGCGCGGGATCTCGGCGCGGGAACGATCGCGAACTACCTGAGCTACCTGCGCACCTGGTGCCAATGGACCGGGCGACCGCCACGGACAGTACATGACGCCGCCTACTACTACGGCCCCGACTCGCCGCTCGCCCGTCGCCGGCAGGCCGCCGACGAGGACCACAGCTGGATCGCGGCCGGACTCGACCACCAGCGGATCCTCGGCGCCATTGCCCGGATCTGCCCCTACGTCGCCGTACAGACCGAGTTCAGCCGCCTCTTCGCCGCACGCCCCAAGGAAGCGCGTTGCCTGCGGCCGCACGAAGCCGTCATACCCATCGCCGAAGCGATCGCCGACGACGTCCCGCCTGGGCTGCGGGTTTCGCATTGCCTGAGATTCGACGAGGGCACAAAAGGCGGGCGCGTACGCGACGTCCCGATTGTCACGCCAACACAGTGGGAGCTCGTGCGCCGTGCTCAGGACATGGTGTCGCCCGGCGCTCACCTTGGTCGTCCCGGCTACTCCCTCAAAGCCAACACGGCGCACTACTACCGCGTGCTTTCCAGTCTAGGCATCACCCGGCGGCAGGCCGGCACCAGCGGTCATGGGCTGCGGCACGAACGCGCCGCGGAATGCTACGAAGCCATCGCCGGCGTACCTCCACCGGTACGCGGAGGCATGGCGCCAGATCGCGACACGGATCGCGCCGCGCGCCAGGCGGTAGCCCAGTTGCTCGGACACAACCGGCCGCAGGTTGTCAGTTGCTATCTCGGCTCCCCGGTAATTGCAAAGACCGCACGGCCCGCCTCAGGTGCGCCGGCCGACGATCAGCAAACCGAACACGCCTCCGATGCAGAAAACCCGAAACACCGTCCGAATGACGCCAAAAACGGTATCGACGGTTCGTCGAGTCGGCCAGTAGAGTCATGACCATGACACGACCCACCGCAATCAAACCATTCTTCATCCGGGCGGTAACGCAGGCGCCCGCCTACGTCCCACGCCCGCAGCCTGCGCAGCGACGCGCACAACCGTGCGAACAACCGCAATCCGTCAGCGGATCACTCGCCCGCGGGCTCGTCTCGCGGCTGGCCGCCGAATCGGTCCAACCGGACCACCTCCGTCTGCAGGCTGCGTGCGCGATCGAATCGACCGTCAAGCGTGACGCCGCCTACGGGCGCGCCTGCGCCTGGCTCGCGCGCGCCATTCCGGACCACCTGCTCATCCTGAGCAAGGCCTTGTACGCGCCGGCGCACCACCGGAGCAGTATGGACGATCGCTTCCTTGCTCTCCACTGGACAGCCGATCCCCATCGGGACTGCCTGGTCGCGAACCTCCACATCATCGGCGCGCGCAAGCTCGAACAGCGTCAGACCCCGATCCTCCTGGTGACGATGCACGCGCTCATGCGCTTGTTCGACCGACTCAGGACCGTGAAAGGCGCAGCGGTGCTATGCGAGCTCAATTCCGCTGCAAGGACCGCACTGCACTGGCACGACACCCTGCGCCGCGGGCAACCGGCCCACGACCTCCTCCTCCCCACGCCGAACGGAGCCTTGGTCGTCGCGCGCGATGCCGATTCGGCAACCGGACCGGCCATCCTCGTCGCCCACACGTGGATGTCGGATCCGCGCATGGCAGACAACGTCCTGCGACTCTCGGCCGTGAGGCGCGCGCGCATCGCTGGAGGCGTTGTCAGCAACCGCGCGCCCTTTCCACTCTTGCACCACCCTCGGGACGGCTTGTTCGACGCGAGCACCCACCGGGCGTAGGCCGGTGACCCGCAATCCACCCGATGTAAGCTCCGCCATTCTGAAAGGAACCCAAGACATGCGCCACGCCGAAAGCGCCACCGCACCGAATGAACGACGCCACTCCGATATCGCACCCCTGCCGCACATGCTGGAGGAACGCATTCGCCAGCTCGAGCAGCAGCTGGTGGCCATGACCGTGCAAGCCAATCGGGATCCCCTCACCGGCCTGCTCAACCGCAGGGGATTCGATACCGCCTACAGGATCCTCGAAGGCCAGGCGATACGCGCCGACACGCAGATGGCGTGCGTGGCGATCGACCTCGACGACTTCAAGCCGATCAACGACGAACTCGGGCACGCCGCCGGCGACGCCGTTTTGCAGGCCTTCGCAGTCAGGCTCACAGCCAATTGCCGCCGCCAGGATCTCTGCGCCCGCTTCGGAGGCGACGAATTCATCCTGCTCCTGCCGGGGACCAGCAACGAAAGCGCCCAGGCCCTCGTGAACAGAATCCGGGATCCGGCCAACCGTCCGGACTGCGACGATACGACGCCGGCCTATCCCCTTTCCTTCTCGGCCGGAATAGCCCATGGCGCTGCGCAGGCATCCCAAAGTGACTGGCTCGCGATCGCCGACACGGCATTGCGCAGCGCCAAAAGGGCTGGAAAGGCACAGACCGTATCGATTGGACTGGCAGCCTGAGGCTTGACGAATCGACTTTCCTCGCAGGAGACATCTCTGCGGCGTTCGGGTTGGCCACCGTATTGCCCGGCATTGCGGGAGGGGATTGAAGCCGGCTTGAGGCCGGTAGCAAATCAAGCCATGACATGCGCCATTGGCCAGACTAGCCGAATTCCTGCCTATTCGGAGAACACGATGCGATCCGTGAACATCCTGCAAGCCAAGTCCGCGTTGTCCCGCCTCGTGAAAGCCATCAGCGGCTCAAGGATGCCCACGCGCAACTGCGCGCCGTGAGTTCGAAGAGCGATGACCGACGCCCTCCTTACAGATCCCCCGCTTTGGCGAGCCGCCTGACATGCCGCAACAACTGCGCGCCGTCGAACACACCCCAGTCGCTGATGGCATATTCCTCGGCGCGAGGGTCCCAGACCAGGCGCACGCCGTACAGCGTACGGATCGTGCGGATCAGGCGAGACAAGCTCGCGCGCGACAGTCCGGTCTCCTCGCACAACATCGCCCGATTGACGCCCCCATGCCGGCCCACAAGCGCGAGCAGGCGGAACACATGGCGCACCTTGGGCGCAAGGACAGATCGATCACTCATCGGGTTTCACTGGGCCTTGTCGATGCGCTGCCGTACCCACTTGGCGCCACCCAGCCGCGTCAGCTTCTGACGTTGCTCGGGCGTCAGGCGCAGGGAGACGGTCACCGTTTGCTCTCCCTGCTTCACCGGCTTGCGGCCTTGCCCCCTTCCGGGGCCGCCGCGCTTGGGTCCCGTTGCATCCATCACACATCGAGGCTGTCGTAGTAGGCAACGGCGTCGTCGTCGCCGCGAGCTTGTCTCGCCTGATCCGCAGCTGGAGAAAACTTGAAGACCCACCCGTCACGGTGCTTGGCTGTGGCGGCTTCCAGATCGATGGACCAGCGCGAGCGCCAGCCGCGATTGCGATGGTTTGCCATCTTGATTCCCGGAAAAGCCCGACCCGAGTCGGGAGGATTCGGTTACTCGGACTCGGCGACGTCGCGCATCGTGCGGCCGCTCTTGGCGGTGCGGCTGGAAATCTTGGGCAACTTCTCGAACTCGACCACCGACTCTCCGTGCCGGGCGAGGTCGCGGCGCAGGTTGTCGAAAGCGACCTGCGCGATGTGTAGCGAGTAGTGCTTGAAGAAGCAGCGCAGTTCTTCGCCCTTCTCGATGGCGACGATGTGCTGATTGCGGGAGTCGGTGATTTGATGAATCTTCATGTTCTGCTCCTGCCCTGTTGTCCCCGAAGCGCGGTGGATAGCAATCCGCTACCCATGTGCGAAACGATACACCGCTGCGCGCAGGCCTCAAATCGAGCAAGCGAGTACTCGACAAACCGTGCCGCGCGTTCAATCAAGACCGCGCGCGACACCCGGATTCGGCTATTGTGACCCATTTCACCGGCCTCAGCGTCTTCGGCAGATACAGAGGATGGGCCGGGCTCCCGTCCCGCGTCAGGCGGAGATAGGACATAGGGGGAAGCATCGCACGTACCTCTTCGCCCCTTGCGAGGAAAGAGCCATGTACGCCCCATGCGGCGACAATGACCCCGGCCGACGCGGCCAGGATGTTCAGAAACCGATCGTTATCCGGACCAACCGGATCCTCGGCACGCATCATGACGGCCGGATCGGTCGCGCGGAACGCAAAGAGGTTCGTCATGCAAAGTGCGTCATACCCCCATTCTTGCGCGAATGCGACGCAACGCCGGACAGTCGGATCATCTCTGTATTCGTCTGCCGTACTCGGATTCAGTCCGACGAACATCGCGTAGCCATTGTCATTGGGTAACAAGCCACGCCAGGTCCGCCAAAGGGCGTAGCGGTACCGGCGACAGGGACTGAACTGCGCGCCCTTTTCCATTGCGTGAGGCCCGCTTCCGATAGGAAATGCTGGCGAGCGAATTGGGCGATCGTCGGTACCCAACGGCTAGTCCACAGAGAACGTGCGACCTGCGGTTGAATGGCTGCTCGGATTTCCCGCAGAATCCTGCTCGCCATGTGAATGGCCTCGCCGGCCAAAAACTGGCCCATCCCGGCTTCCACCGGGGTCACCATTGAAGTTCATCGTCGTCGTATCCGGGGCGCGTGGCCCTGACAAGATGGCCGAGAGGTGCGCGGCGTTAGCCTCACGGCCGCGCCCCTCAATCCTGTGACGCATGTCTCTCCTCCAATAACCAAGCTGGCGGTACGGCACGATGCCGCCGTGTCGTCTGCCAATATCGCCTGGCGCGAGCTCGCACCGCGGAACGATGGTAGATCCGTATCCCAGCGTCTTGACGATACGCGAGAGCGCCTGTTTTGCCCCAGTTGTTCAGTGTGGCGATGCACACTCCTGCTTCCGTCGCGGCAACACTTGCAGTGAGCCAGTCTGACCCGGCTGGCGTTCGTCCGGGCCGGCCCGCCTTCCGGCCCTGGGCCGCCCGGAGGCGCCCAAGCATTGCTTCCGAAATGTAGACTCTGCGCCGATCCCATGGAGCGCGCGAGACGCGCACCGCGCCAGCCGCGATCTGCTGCCCTACCCATGTGACCGTCGAACCCAGGGCCAGAGCCGCTTCCTCGATCGTGTAGCCGCACCGCGACGCCAATCGCTTCCGCACGGCCTGCACGGTTTCGAGCGGGATCTTGTCGGCCTTTCGCCACTGGACGCCCTCCAGGAGGTGGCGGAGCCGGGCGATCGTGATTTCCAGTCGACGCGCCACCTGCTCCTCCGTGAAACCGATCTTTTCGCGCAAGCGACAACACTGACGCCGGCTCACATATATCGTCCCGCGCGCCGCACCCTCGGTACCGACCCGCGTCTTGAGATCTCCTGCCCGGATGAACGCGCGCAGCTCGCGCACCGTGAAGAGATAGCGTGCCTCAGCCGTCCCCAGGGCAATCCAGGACCTTGCGCCCTCGCCCGTCGGACAACCGGCCGACTGCCAGCGTGCGGCTTCCGTCTGCGCGACATATCGCCGCCTGCCCTCCAATCGGCCCGTCAACGCGCCGTTCGCCACGGCACGGCGAATCAGCGACAGCGGCTTCCTGACCCTGCGGGCGAGTTCCTGCAACGTGAGTCCGGGCGACCAGGCGTAGGTCAGATGCCGTTTCGCGCCATGTGCGAGCGCCGGGTAGCGCGCTGCGTACTCGTCGAATGTCGTCGGCACGCCCGCCTTGCCCCAGATCTCGGCGCAATCCGGGCAACTCGCTGGGTGTCGGCGCTTGAGCCACAGTTTGAAGGACCGCCGCAGGTTGTCCGCGCACTGTCCGTGCCACGGCATCGGCCGTCCGGCGCGACGATCGGCCAACAACCGGTCGGCCGTCCCTCTGGACACCCACCAGGTGCCGAATTGCGTCGACGCTCCCTTCGTTCCGTAGGGATTGCAGCGGATCGCCGTGGGAATGAGGCCCGCGCGGGCGAATTCCGATAGCTTGTCGCTCTTGATCGCAAGGGCCTCGCGGATCGTGCTCAACTGCACGTAGTTAGCGGGCGGAAACACCCGCTTCGCTTTCCAATCCTCCCATGCCGCATACGGAATGACATGACGCCGTCCAATGCGGCGAGTCGGAATGTGACCTTTTTCAATGGCCTGATTGACGATCGCTGAAGACCCGATCTCGCGGGCGGCCTCGGCGGTAGTCAGCCCACCGACGACATCGGCTGTCTGTAGTCCGATCCGGTTCGTACGCGCCTGGACTGCGTTCCTTCCCCTTGCGGCATCCTGATCACCGGTCCGCTTCCGCAACCGGGTTGACAGGATCTCAGCGATCTCTGCCTGGCTCAGTTGTCCGACCAGACTCGCGAGAAGAGCCAATTCCGGCGGCTGCCAATCGTACGTTCCCCTGGCCCCTACTTTGCGCGGCGCCGGCCACTCGGAATCGCGCGGTTCCCGGCCGTGCCACTGCGCGAATAGCTCCGCGAAGCACTTCGGTTTGTCGAGACGCGTGCACACCCCGGTCGCACGCAAGCGGTGAATCGATTCGAGCGGTTGGCCGACAACGGCAGCCAGATCGTACGCCTGGGCCCGCCAACCGTGTGCCACGACGAACGCCTCCCAGTCGGCCATTCTCGAAGGACGCTTCATACCCTTGCCTCAAGCTCGTCACCGAGCGCGCGGACGCCGGCGAGTCTTTGTTGCTGGGGAATCCCGCTCACCGTGCTCAGGAGCTCGATCACCGGATCGCTCAGCGCCGACAAACGCTCCGTGGGGATCGCGCGCATCGCACGGTCCCATTGGCTGAACGTGGCCGGAAGCATGCGCCTCGTTGTTTTCGCCGCGGACGCGACCTTCCTGAGTCCTTCGGCCATCGGCAACTTGATCTTCTCGATGCCTCGACGCGAAAAGCAGATGAACTCGGCGGGGCCAAGTGCATTGAGGTCCTTGAAGTCGATTCCGGACGAACGGAACATCGGTGCCAGAGCCGACCATGCCGTAGGGTCTTCCTGACAACCCACCAGAGTGAGATTCTTGTTCGCGAAGAGCGTCCGGTGAACCGTTGCAGTGTACCGGTGGGTCGTCACGAGCATATCGAGCGCACGCTTGCGCCCGCGCTCCGCCATCTGGCAGATGATGTCGGTTGCCTCGCCAACGCCATCCTTGCGCTTCTTCGCGGCACTGAAAAGCTGACCTTCGTCGATCAAGACATACAGCGGCTTGCGGAACGCATCGGCGCATTCGAGTATGACCTGTCCGAAG
>WBZU01000076.1_pt1 | contig 112142 bp, 96 predicted proteins | sample 5204311 | NCBI WGS metagenome assembly WBZU01 (sample SAMN12344359, study PRJNA552823) | activated sludge metagenome | biome: Activated sludge suspended growth; feature: Nitrification reactor; material: Wastewater; isolation source: activated sludge from nitrification reactor of wastewater...
TCGGCCTTGGGAAGCCGCACGAGGTCGCTGTCGCGCACCGCGACGATCGTCGCCGCGCGCGGCTCGCCGGTGAGGAGGCCGAGCTCGCCGACCGCCGATCCGCGTCCGGACTCCTCGAGCACGCGCGCGCCGCCCACGGGATCGTCGGCGACCGCGCGCAGGCGCCCGTTCACGACGACGTAGACATCGTCGCCGTGCTCGCCCTGCCGGAACAGCGTCTGGCCGCCCGCGAGCGACACCCAGTCGAGCTTCGATCCGATCTCGGCGAGCGCCGCGGCGTCGAGAGGACCGAACGCCCCGACGAGCGCGTCGGCGAGCGCGGCGCGGCGCGCCGGGTCGAGCGATTCGTTCTGCATCGGCGCGATGATCGCCCGCCGAAGCGTCCCCGCGCAAGCGCGGCCGCGTCACTTGCCGAGCATGTGGAGCTGCCAGAGGTCCTTGTGGCTCATGTGCAGCATCGGCTTCAGCGCGAGCCGGCCGGTCGGGCCGATGCTCTTCTCGAGGTAGGCCATCTCGGCGAACTTCTCGCGCGTCGCCTCGTCGGGCGGGACGTCGAACCCGTTCTCGCGCATCATCAGCACGCCCTTGGCGCGCAGCGCGAGCTCGGTGTGCAGCCGCAGATAGCACAGGAGGTCCGCGACGACGGGGCCCCGAAAGCGCTCCTTGACCGAGTGCAGGTACATGCCGGTCGGCGAGTCGGCGAAGCGGCCCGAGTTGATCGACTCGAGCATCGCGGTGTCGGCGTCGAAGCCGCGGCCGAGCCAGTCGCCGACCGAACGCTCGCTGCGCTCGAAGACCAGGTGCATCGTGAGCGGGACCACGACGAGCACCGCGAGCGTCGCGAAGAGCGGCACGGCCGCCAGGTGGTTGTAGGCCGAGTGGAGCGCGACCGCGAGCGCGTAACCGGGCACGAACGCGATCGCCGCCGCCCGCCCGGCTCGCTCGAGCATCGCGAGACCCATCATCGCGAACGTCGCGGTGACGCCGCCGTGCATCACCGCCGTGCCGAACCCGCGCACGATCCAGGTGGGCAGCCCGGCGTCGGGGACGAGCCGCTGGTACTGGAGGTTCTCGACGATCGCGAAGCCCGCGCCGACCGCGAAGCCGAGGATCGCGCCGTCGACCAGGAAGCCGACGCGGTTCGCCCGGATCAGCGCGACGATGACGAGCCCCTTCGCGAACTCCTCGACCAGCGGGCCCACGTAGCGCGAGTAGGCGCCGATCTCGATCCCGAGCCGGCCGAGCAGCCAGCCGTTCGCGAAATAGCAGGCGGCCGCCGCGACGACGCCCGCGAGCACGACCATGACGACGACGCGCATCGCGACCAGCTTGTAGCTGTCGAGGAACACGAGCGCGGCGAGGAACCCCAGCACCGGCGAGAGGCCGACGAGCACGTGCAGCGCGAGAGCGAACGTCATCGCGGCGCTACATGATCTTGAGTGAGACCATCCACTCGTCGCCTGCGCGCTTCCCGCCGTTGAAGCCGACCGCGTAGCCGGCCGAGAGCGTCATGTCGTACCAGTGGAACACCGAGACCCGGAAGTCGAGCTGGACGCCGACATTCTGGTAGTCCTTCCGGTACGCCGGGCGGTCCGGGTCGGTCCACAACGCGGACGCGAACATCGCCGGCCGCACCCAGGATACGTGCGCCATCGGGGTGCCCGCCCGCTCGAAAGCGTAGGGGGGCAGGTTCCACTCGAGCATCGGCCGCACGAACGTGAGGCCGGAGAGCTCGTTGATCCCGAAGCCCGGGAACGACTCCCACTCGCGGTAACGCTTGACCGAGCGGCTGTCGACGTAGTTGTTGCCGAAGCCGCCGAAGTAGAAGTTGGCGACCGGGTCGTCGCGATCGCCGCTCGACGCGCCCGCTACGGTCCGCAGCCAGATCGACGAGTTGCCCGTCGGCAGCGCCCAGCCGTAGTCGAAGCTCCCCCTGGCCTGCGCCGAAGCGCTGTAACCCGGTTGGTTCGCCGTGCCCACCAGCGACCACGCGATCCCCTTCTCGTCGTCGACCGCGCCGATCGACCGGCGCACGTCGGTGTAGTAGAGGCCGACCTCGCCGGTGAGCAGGTGATCCGACGTCGTCTCGACGTTCTGCGCACCGGGCAGCGTGTCGATCTTGTCGTACCAGGCGACGTCGAACTTGAGGTCGAGCCGGCGCGGCTCGTCCCAGATGACGATGTGATCGTAGCCGAGCTTCGCCGCCCAGCCCTTCCGGCTGCGCCGGACCGGGCCGAAGATGTCGTAGAAGTCCGAGCGGTTCCACGAGAGCGCGCCCCGGTATCCGAGGTAGTTGCCGGCGATCTCGACGTGCGTGCGCTCGGTCGACGGCAGGCTCTCGCTCGGCGTGTAGGCGAGCGTGACGCCGACGTTCGCGAAGTTGATCGGATCCGAGAAGTTGAAACGGTACCCGACGCCCACGCGCGTCTTGTAGCCCTGCAGCACCGGATACGCGCTCTCGAGCGACATCTGCCGCCAGGGCAGGTACGGTCCCTCGCGGATCACGTCCTTCTCGTACGCGGCGGCGCTCGCGGGCGGCACCTGCCAGCCCTTGACCTCCGGGTACTTCTCGGCGACCTCGGCGCCCAGGAACGTGACCGCGCTCACGTCCTCGAGCGGCTTCGGCTCGATGATCGCCGGCACGAATCCTTCCGCTGTGTAGGTCAGCACGACGAGCTTCCCGTCGGCGGTCGGCAGCGGGCGGAAGTAGCCGGTCTCCGCGTTCGACACCGCGACGATGTCGCCGGTGGCGACGTCGTAGCGGAAGATGTTCGACACGCCCGTGTAGTAGCTGCTGCCGTAGAGGTACCGGCCGTCCTTCGAGAACACGAAGCTCTCGGGCACCGACTGGCCGAACTTGAACTCCGACAGCGGCTTGACGTCGCCGGCCATCAGGTTCTCGATGTTCCAGACGCGGACGAACTGGTCGCCGCTCGCCTCGCTCACCGAGGCCGACAGCCGCCTGCCGTCGGGCGAGACGTCGAGGTCGTAGGGAACGTTGCCGTAGGGGAACGCCGCGACGCGCTTCCACGTGTCGTACGGCGGTTCGAGCCGCACGATCGCCGCGAAGCCGTTCTCGTGCCGGACGCCCCAGATCGACTTGTCGGCCGGGTTCACGACCATCTCGCCGACGCGCGCGTCCTCGAACAGCATGCGCGATTCGCCGGTCTTCACGTCGACCGCCATCAGGTCGCGGAGCGCGAGGTTGTCGTTCGTGTAGAAGAGCGTGCCGGTCGACGGGTCGTAGGCGATCGACGCGACCTTGTAGAGCATCGCGCGCTTGATGTCGGCGAGCCGCCGGATCTCGCCGGTGCGCAAGTCGATCGCCCCGACGTGCTCGACGGTGCCCGGGTAGCGGAACGCGCCGTAGAGCGTGCCGGTGGATTCGTCGAGCGCCATGCGCGAGATCGATCCGACCGCGCCGGCGCCCAGGATCCGGTGCTGCGTGATCGGGAACTTGCGCACGGCGGCCAGGTTGGCCCGCTGGAAGCCGTGCTCGAACGCGATCCAGTCGGCCCACGCGTCGTCGAGCGGACGACCGAACACGAGCTGGAACTGCTCGGCGTAGTTGCGCGCGCTGCCCTCGTCGCGCCGGATCCAGTTCACCACCTTGTCCGGGCCGTATTGGTACGCGAGCCAGGTCATGAACCGCGCGCCGTACAGGTAGGCGTTCGCGGCGACCTGGAAGTCCGAACGCATGCCGACGGACTCGAGCCCCAGCGGGTCGTAGAAGCGAGCGTTGTCGCGCACCATCGCGCGGAACACCATCTCGTCGTAGCCGCCCTGGGCGCGCCCGAGGCCGCCGCCCATCCACGTTTCCATGAACACCGCGCCTCCCTCGACGTACCAGCGCGGCGCCGTGAACCGGGGGATCGTCAGGTAGCCGTAGAACAGCGTCTCAGGGTTGTCGGGACGAGGCATCACCTTGCCGCCGAAGAACGCGCGCCAGCGCCGGTCCTCGTCGTTCGCCAAGTCGCCCTGCGTGACGTGGACGAGCTCGTGGTTCATCAGCGCGTAGAAGCGTTCGGTCGCCGGGTAGGTCTCGAACGCGTGCGAGAGCGGCGCGATGTCGAAGCTCAGCCGGTTGCGCGGCGCGACGCCGGCGGCGGCGCCGCCGTAGTCGGAGAAATCCTTGAGCAGGACCGTGACCTTCTCGGTGGGCTGCCAGCCGAAGCGCTTGCGCTGCGCGTCGAGCGAGTTCTGGAACGTGCGCGCGGCGTGCGGCGCGAGGAAGCCCAACGGCTCGAACCAGATGAGCCGGAGATCCTTCGTTTCGAGGAACGACATCCCGAGCGGGTTGTCGTCGTCCGCGATCGCGGGCGGCAACCACGCCACGAGCAGCAGCAATCCCAAGACGAGGCGTCGCATCGTCCTTGTCCTCCGATCGGACGGACCGCCGAAGCATAGGCGGCGAGCGCACAAAAGCAAACCGCCGGCTCGCGGCCGGCGGTTGCTGCGGTGCGCGATGCGCGATGCGCGCGCACCCGAGACAGGGATCTCGCCAGGTTACTTCTTGGCCATCCCTTCGGCCTGGACCGCGGCCGTGGCCTTGGCCTGGCTTTGCGCCTGCTGGGCGGCAGTGGCTTTCGCCGCGCTCTGGGCACCGTGCGCAGCCGCAGCCTGCGCCCCGAACTCCGCGCTGGCCTTCGCCGCGCTCTGGGCGCCATGTGCAGCCGCAGCCTGCGCTCCGAACTCCGCGCTGGCCTTCGCCGCGCTCTCGGCATTGCTGGCGGCGGCAGCCCTGGCCGCCGCGTCCGCCTGACCCGCGGCGATCCCGGCAGCCGGAACCGGCTCGGTCCGCGGACGCGCCTCGTTGCCCGGACCCGGCTCGGACCGCGGGCGCGCCGCAAGGTCGACCGCGGTGTTCTGCGGCGCGACGAACTTCTGGACCGGAACGATCGTCCCGACCGCGTCCTTGCCCCCGGGCGGCACGTCGAGCGCATAACCGCCCACGACGATCACGGCGACCGCGGCGATGCCGGCGCCGATCCAGATCCTGCGCTTGCTGGACTGTTCGCTCATCATTTCCCCCAGAGGTGCCATCGTCCGGGGTGACCGGAGGATGGTTGCCGACGATGCCGGGATCGCCCGGTGCGTTTCGGAAGTTACGCCAATTACGCGCGACTGCGCGGAGAGTTGGCCCCCCGGACCGCCCGGGGAATGCGGAATATTCGCCATGACGGCCGCGACGAGCCCCTCGGGAGGCCAGGCCGGGGGCACCCGGCGCATCGCGTCGAACATCGCCTGCCACTGGCCGTGCCGCTCGCGCAGCGCCGGATCGGCCTCGAGGAGCGCCTCGAGCTCCCGCGCCTCGTCGGGCGTCGCCTCGCCGTCGAGGACGGCGTGCATCAGGCGGATCGCGTCGTTCGAGCTCATCGCACGAAGCCCTGCAGGTCGGAGAGGAGGCCGCGAAGCCGCTGCCGCGCCTCGAACAGGCGCGACTTCACCGTCTTTTCGTCCAGTTCGAGCACCTGCGCGATCTCCAGGTAGGACAGGTCGGAGAAGTGGCGAAGCATCAGCACGGTCCGGTCGTTCGTCGACATCCTCATCACCGCGTTGCGCACTCTCGCCGCGAGCTCGGCGTCGCTCGCGTGCCGCTCGGGGTCGTCCCCGTCCGGCCCGGCGACGTCGATCTCCTCGTCGAGGGGCTCCTCGTGCCCGCCGCGCCGCAGCACGCTGAGCGCCTCGTTGACCGCGATCCGGTAGAGCCAGCTGAAGAACCGGTACTGCGGGTCATAGTCGTCCAGGCGCTCCGCCACCTTCAGGAACACGCTCTGCGCCACGTCGCTCGCATCCTCGGCGTTGCGCAGCACCCACCAGGCCGCGTTGTAGACCGGCCGCTGGTAGCGCACCACCAGCGCGGCGAACGCCTCGCGGTCGCCGTTCCGGTACCGCTCGATCAACTCGTCGTCGGCCTCGGTTTCCACAATTACGCTGGGCGGCGGCAAAAGTTGGGAGGCGCGCGCCGGGCGGTGCGAGCTCAGGGTCCGGGAACGATCTCGAAGAGCTGGTCGAAGCCCGAGTAGGTGAAGATGTCCTTCAGGTGCGGGCCGACCCCGGCCAGCCGGAGCTTGCCGGAGGACGCGAGCAGGCGCTTGTGCGTCCTGAGGAGCACGCCCAGGCCCGCGCTCGAAATGTAATCGAGCCCCTTGCAGTCGAGCGTCACGACGCCCTGGACCTTGTCGAGGAACGCCTGCGCGGACGCCGCCTGCGCGGCGTCGAGCCGTCCGGTGACCACCACCGCGCCGTCCGGTCCGAAATCCATCGCGAGCATCGCTCTGCCCCTCCCTGGTCCAATTCAGTCCGCGCGGGCGGCGGGCCCGGCGGCGGTCTTGCGGAACGTGATCCGGCCTTCCCGGGTCGCGTCCGAATAGCGGTAATCGATCGCATCCACCATCCGCCGGATCAGGTGCAGCCCGAGCCCGCCGGGCCGGCGCTCGTCGATCGGCGCATGGATGTCCACGTCGGGCGACGCCGTCGGGTCGAATCGCTCGACGTCGCGGTCGACGAGCGTCACCTCGACGCCTCCCTCGACGGCTCCGACCTCGACGCGCACCGGCGACGCGCTTCCGGTCGCGTATTTCACCATGTTCGTGAACAGCTCTTCCACCGTGAAGTCGATGACCTGCTTCAGGTCAGGGTCTATCGCGAGCCGAGCGAACGCCTCGCCGGTGAACGCGACCATCGGCTCGATCGACGCGAAGCTGCGCGGGAACTCGCGCGCGATCGTGGTGGCGACGTCGTCGCGACGCAGCAGCACGCCGGTCATGTCGTCGTGCTGCGGCATGCCGGCCGCGAACTCGCGCACCGCCCGAACGAGCGCGTCCATCATCCCGGCGAGCGGTCGATGGCGATGCGCCCGGACCAGCGCCTCGACGCGCGTCTCGCCGAACGGCTCGCCCGCGGCGTTCGGCTGCTCGTAGAAGCCGTCCGACAGCAGGACCAGCACGTCGCCTAGCGCCATCTCGAGCGTCACCGACGGACGTGCGGCGGCGAGCGGCATCGCGCCCAGCGGAAAGCTCGTGGGCTTGTGGCGTACCGAAGTCTCGTCCGCCTCCTGGAAGTGGAAGATCGGCCCCTGCCCGCCGCTGTGGAACCGGAGCCGGTGCGTCGCCGGGTCGAGCAGCCCGATGAATGCGGTGATGAAGCGGTCGTCGGCCAGCGTCTCGGCGAGCTGGTTGTTGACCTGCACGAACGCGCGGTCGAGGTCGGCGCCGACGCGGAACGCCATCCGCAGCATCGCCTGCATCTGCGTGACCGACAGCGCGGGGGCGATGCCGTGGCCGGTCGCGTCGCCCAGCACGACGAGCAGGCCGCCGTCGATCTTCGCGAGGTCGTAGGTGTCGCCGCCGGTGAGCTCGGCCGGCTCGAACAGGCCGCAGAGCTCGTAGCCGGGGATGGCGGGCATCGCCGACGGCAGCGTGCCCCGCTGCACGTCGCGCGCCATCTGCAGGGCCTGGCGCATCTTCTCGCCCTCGATCACCGCCTCGGTCATGCGCACGCGCTGCAGCGCGACCGCGCACTGCGCGGCCAGCGCCGTCGCGAGCACCTCGTCCTCGGCGTCGAACACGCCGCCATCCTTGTTCAGCACCTGCATGACGCCGACCAGCTCGTCCCTGTGGTCGACGAGCGGCAGCGTCAGCATGCAGCGCGTCCGATAGCCGGTCGCGCGGTCGACGCCGGGGTCGAAACGCGCGTCCGCGTAGCAGTCGGGGACGTTGATGAGCTTCCGCTCGCGCGCGCACGCGCCGACGAGCCCCGCTCCCGAGCGGACGCGCACCGGCGCGATGCCGGTCGCCACGAGCAGCACCAGCTCGTCGGTCTCCGGCTCGAAGAGCCACACCGAGCCGCGCTCGGCGTGCAGCACCTGCTTCGCGGCATCGACGACCTCGCCCAGCATCGTCATCAGGTCGAAGGGCGCGGCGAGCCGACTCGTGACGCCGAGGATCGTCTCGAGATCCTCGGCGGACAGGCGGTGCCGGCGTTCGGGCGTGCCCATGGCGCGCCAATGTAGCGCAACGCCGGCCGTCCGGCGTCCCCGGCCGGCGTTCGTCGAGCGGGAATGTTCGCCCGTCGCGATCGCGCACCGGCGGCGCGCCCGTTGCGCTATCCTTCGCGTCCCGCCTCGCCGGCCCCGACCTTCCCGACCCCGGGACGCCGCTCGCGCGGCGGTCCACCCGACCGTCCCCGCCGGGCCCCGCGACGACGCCGGAGATCCCGCGTGCTTCGCCTGTTCGAACGCCTGGTCGACCCGTTTCCCGATGCGCCGCCGGAGATCCCGCCGCACGGCTTCTTCGCGTTCCTGTGGGCCGGCACGATCGGGATGCGCAGGTGGCTCGCCGCGCTCACGCTGCTCTCGGCCGCGATCGGCGTGTTCGAGGCCTACCTGTTCGGCGTGCTCGGCAACGTCGTCGACTGGCTCGCGAAGGTCGAGCCCGCGCGCCTGTGGGAGCAGGAGCGCGCGCGCCTGTTGGCGGTCGCCGCGCTGCTCGCCGGCAGCATCGCGCTGATCGCGCTGCAGACCGCCGTCAAGCACCAGTCGCTCGCGGGAAACTTCCCGATGCGGCTGCGGTGGAACTTCCACCGACTGATGCTCGGCCAGAGCATGGGCTTCTACCAGGACGAGTTCGCCGGCCGGATCTCGACGAAGGTGATGCAGTCCGCGCTCGCGGTGCGCGACACCTGGTTCATCGTCACCGAGCTCATCGTGTTCGTCGTCATCTACTTCGCGACGATGCTCGCGCTGCTGGGTCGCTTCGACGCGTGGCTCGTCGTCCCGTTCACCGGCTGGCTCGCGCTCTACGTCGCCGCGCTCTCGTACTTCGTGCCGCGCCTCGGGCGGCTCGCGCGCGAGCAGGCGGACGCACGCTCGATGATGACCGGCCGCATGACCGACGCGTACACGAACATCGCGACCGTGAAGCTCTTCTCGCACGCGCGGCGCGAGGCCGCCTTCGCGCGCGCCGCGATGGGCGAGTTCCTCGGCACCGTGCAGCGCCAGATGCGGCTCGTGACCGGGTTCGAGATCGTCAACCACGCGCTCTCGATGCTGCTGATCGCGTCGACGGCCGGCGCGACGCTGTGGCTGTGGTCGCGCGGGCAGGTCGGCGTCGGCGCGGTAGCCGCGGCGACCGCGATGGCGCTGCGGCTGAACGGCATCTCGCACTGGGTGATGTGGGAGATGGCCTCGCTGTTCGAGAACATCGGCATCGTGCAGGACGGCATCAACACGATCGCGCGGCCGCACGCGGTCGTCGACCGGCCCGACGCGAAGCCGCTCGTCGTGACCGAGGGCGACATCCGGTTCGAGCGCGTGAGCTTCGCGTACGGCGGCACGCGCCACGTGATCGACGACCTCTCGCTCCACATACGGCCGGGCGAGAAGATCGGGCTCGTCGGGCGGTCGGGGGCCGGCAAGTCCACGATCGTCAACCTGCTGCTGCGCTTCTACGACACCGAGCACGGGCGCATCCTCGTCGACGGCCAGGACGTCACGCTCGCGACGCAGGATTCGCTGCGCGCGCAGATCGGCATGGTGACGCAGGACACGTCGCTCCTGCACCGGTCGGTGCGCGAGAACATCGTCTACGGGCGGCCGGGCGCGACCGACGAGGCGATGATCGCCGCGGCGCGGCGCGCGGAGGCGCACGAGTTCGTCGTCGGGCTCGCCGACCCGAAGGGACGCAAGGGCTACGACGCCTATGTCGGCGAGCGCGGCGTCAAGCTGTCGGGCGGGCAGCGTCAGCGCATCGCGATCGCGCGCGTGATGCTGAAGGACGCGCCGATCCTGCTGCTCGACGAGGCGACCTCGGCGCTCGACTCCGAGGTCGAGGCGGCGATCCAGCAGAGCCTCTACCGGCTGATGGAGGGCAAGACCGTCGTCGCGATCGCGCACCGCCTGTCGACGATCGCCGCGATGGACCGGCTGATCGTGCTCGACCGGGGCAAGGTCGTCGAGGAAGGCACCCACGCGAGCCTCCTCGCGAGCGGCGGCCTGTACGCGCGGCTGTGGGCGCACCAGAGCGGCGGGTTCCTAGGAGACGAGCCCGACGAGGGCACGGCGGCTGTCGCGAGTCCGGCGGCCGGTATCGCCGGCGCCGACGCCGGGGACCTTCCGTCGATCCAGCGCGAGCGCGAGCCCACGCTCGTGGGCCACGACCGGCCGGCCGGCTCCGAGCCGCTCCCGCTGTAACCCCCGGAACGTGGATCGATCCACGTTCCCGGGGTCGACCATTCCGAACGTTGAGCGGGGAGCGTAAGATCCCCTGCAATGGTGTGGGCCATTCCGTTTGCAGCCGGATGCGAACACGGCCGCCGCCGATTCGTGCTCGCGACCGGCGCGTATCTGGCGGCGCGCTTCTCCGGCACCTCGGCAGCGGACGGTGTGCGGCGCATCGGCTACCTCACGGCCGGCCCCGCCTCCGGCGCCGGAGCCGAAGGCTTCCGTGCACTCACCGAGGGTTTGAGCTCGCTGGGCTGGATCGAGGGCCGCACGCTGGCGATCGATCCCCGGTACGCCGACAACCGCGTCGACGACCTGCCGCGCCTGGCCGCGGATCTCGTGCGCGCGAAGCCGGACGTGATCGTGAGCGTCGGACCCGCCCCGACGCTCTCGCTCAAGCGGCTGGACGCGCATGTCCCGATCGTCTTCGTCGCGGTCGCGGACCCGGTCGGCATCGGGCTGGCGAAGAGCCTCGGCCGCCCGGATGGCGACTTGACCGGACTCGCGACGCTGGCGCCGGAGCGTTTGCTCGCCAAGCAGGTCGAGCTCTTGCGCGAGATCGTGCCCAAGGCGGCCCGCATCGCGTTCCTCACCAACCCCGGCAACCCCGTACACGTGCAGGGACGCGAGATCCGGGTACGCGTCGCACGCGCGCAGGGGCTCGACCCGATCGAGGTCGAGGCGACGGCGCGCGAGGGATTCGGGCCCGCCTTCGATGAAGCGTCGCGCCGCCGTGCCGACGTCATGTACCTGTCGGGCGATCCTCTCGCGCTCGCGAACCGCGACCTCATCGCCGAACTGGCGCTCGCACATCGCCTGCCGGTGATGTACCTGTTCCACCAGCACGTCGACGCGGGCGGCCTGGTCTCGTATGGTGTCGACCTGGCCGACCTGTACCGGCGCGCCGCGGGCTACGTCGACCGGATCCTCAGAGGCGCGAAGCCGGCCGACCTCCCGATCGAGGAGCCGACCCGGTACCTGCTCGTGATCAACATGAGGACGGCTCGCGCGCTGGGGCTCCAGGTTCCGCCGTCGCTGCTCGTCCGCGCCGAGCGCGTCGTCGAGTAGCGCCAGGGCTTCCGGTCCCCCGGCGCGGGGGGCGAGCCGGCGCCGGGATCGGATTCGCCCCGGATCCCGCCGGGACCGCGCGATCCGCAACCGGTCGGCGGGAGCCGCGCGGATGCCGCATCAACCGCGGCGCGCGTCAGGCGCACCGCTGCGCGAGTGGGCGAACCTCGTGTTCGCGAACGGCTTCTCGGGACACGGCATCCAGCAGTCGCCCGCGGTCGGTCGCGGCATCGCCGAGCTGCTGGTGTACGGCGGCTGCCGGACGCCCGACCTCTCGCCGCTCGCGTTCGACCGCTTTGCGCGAGGCGAGCTTCTCGTCGAGCTCAACGTCGTCTGACGGCGGAAGCCGCGCCCGGGGCAACTGCCCGGGCAAGCTACTTCGCCGGCTTGTGCCGCTGCAGCGCCTCGAGCGCTTCCTTCAACACGCCCTCGACGCGCTCCGAGGTCCGCTCGTCGATGATCGTGGGGTCGAGATAGAGGTCGAGCCCGGTCATGTGCTCGCTCACGACCGGCATCCTCGCGCCCGACGCGTCGAGCATGCCCTCGACGCGGTAGGGCACGACCTCGCGGCTGATCCCTTTCATGTGGATCTCCGGAAGCGGATGCGCCTCGATCATCCGCCGGACGAGCGCGTAGGTCTCGTAGCTGATCACGACGCGCCCGGCCTCGGCGATCGACTGGAGCCGCGCCGCGAGGTTCGCCTCGGCGCCGATGATCGTGTAGTCCATCCGGTCGGCGCTGCCGAAGTTGCCGACGTTGCAGTAGCCGGTGTTGATCCCCATGCGCACGCGGAACGGGTGCTCGACGCCCTCGTTGCGCCACTTGACGTTGAGCTCGGCGATCCGGCGCTGCATCTCGAGCGCCATCCGCACGCACGCGGCAGCGTCCTCCGCCTCGCCCTTCGTCTCCGGGTCGCCGAAGAAGATCAGCATCGCGTCGCCGACGAACTTGTCGATCGTCCCGCCGTGCTTCAGCGCGATCGCCGACATCTCGGTGAAGTACTCGTTCAGCAGGCGCGTGATCTGCTCGGGCTGCAACCGCTCGGTCGTCGCGGTGAAGTCCTTGATGTCGGAGAAGAAGATCGTGAGCTTCTTGCGCTCGGTCTGGATCACGACGTCGCGCTGGCCGCTGAAGATGCTCTTGTAGATCTGCGGCGACAGGTAGCGCGAGATCTTCATCGAGAGCGTGGCGAGGAATTCGTTGGTGGTCTCGAGCTCGCGGTTCATCGAGCCGATCTCGCGCGCCTGGCGGCGCTGCTGCAGGATGAACGTGGCGCCGGTCAGCGTCAGCAGCGCGAAGTAGATGAGCAGGTACTTGAACGAGAACAGGTTGTCCGCGAACGGCTGCGTGATGCTCACCTCCTGGATGCCGCGCACGTCGCCGACCTTCCAGTCCTTCTTCGTGCTCTCGACGTGGTTGTTGTGGCAGTTGACGCACGCGGCGCCCATGATCACGGGCGCGATGAGGCGGACACGGTCGGAAAACAGCGACTCGGACACCTGCGTGATCAGCTGCTTCGGGTTCTCGCGCAGGTGCGCGAGCGCGCCGCTCTCGAAATCGTCGAGCTGGTGCGGCTTGCGGTTGCGGAACGGGTGGTCCGAGACGAACCGGTACGCGATGTTCTGCTGCTGCTCGGCGATCACGCGGCCGAGCTCGAGCGAGAGCGTCGCCGGGATCGGGATCGCGCCGGGGATCGTCTCGTACATGTGGCTCACCTGCGTGATGCCCGGCGAGGCGAGGATGCGACCCACGACGTTCGTGCCGTAGTAGTTGCGCATGCTCGTGACCACCGAATTGAGGTCGCTCGCCTGGCGGCGCAGCGCCGTCTCGGTCAGGTTGCGGATGTCGAGCCAGACGGCGAGCGGCAGGCCGGCGATCAGCACGACGACGAGCACGATCGCGAGCGGGACCGAGCCGCGCGAGCGGGCGGCGGCGGAACGGGGCTTCGGCATGGTTCCCCCTTCGGACGAGGCCGGGACGGCGAAGGGCGAGAGATTACAGCGGCACGGGGTCGAAGCGCCACGGCCGCGCGGCAACGCCGTCCGGCGACTACTCCACCGTCACGCTCTTCGCGAGGTTCCGCGGCTTGTCGACGTCGGTCCCGCGGATCACCGCCGCGTGGTACGCGAGCAACTGCAGCGGAACGACGTGCACGATCGGCGACAGCATCCCGGCGTGCTCTGGCAGCCGGATGACGTGCAGGCCGTCGGCGGCGTGCAGACGGCTGTCGAGGTCGGCCACGACGTAGAGCTCGCCGCCGCGCGCGCGCACCTCCTGCAGGTTGCTCTTGAGCTTCTCGAGCAGCGCGTCGTTGGGGGCGATCGCCACGACCGGCATCTGTGCATCCACGAGCGCGAGCGGCCCGTGCTTGAGCTCGCCGGCCGGGTAGGCCTCGGCGTGGATGTAGCTGATCTCTTTCAGCTTCAGCGCGCCCTCCAGCGCGATCGGGTAGTGCAACCCGCGGCCGAGGAAGAGCGCGTGCTCCTTGCCGGCGAAAGCCTGCGCCCACGCGATCACCTGCGGCTCGAGCGCCAGCGCCGCCTGCATCGCGGCCGGCAGGTGGCGCATCGCCTTCAGGTATTTCTCCTCGTCGACCTCCGGGAGCTTCTTCCGCACCTGCGCGAGCGCCAGCGCGAGCAGGAACAGCGCGGCCAGCTGCGTCGTGAACGCCTTGGTCGACGCGACGCCGATCTCGACGCCGGCGCGCGTCACGTACGCGAGCATGCACTCGCGCACCATCGCGCTCGTCGCGACGTTGCAGATCGTGAGCGTGCGCTCCATGCCGAGCGACCGCGCGTGCTTGAGCGCGGCCAGCGTGTCCGCGGTCTCGCCGCTCTGGCTGATCGTGACCACCAGCGTGCGCGGGTTCGGCACGCTCTCGCGGTAACGGTACTCGCTCGCGATCTCGACCTGCGTCGGGATGCGCGCGATCGCCTCGAGCCACACTTTCGCCGTCAGGCCCGCGTAGTAGCTCGTGCCGCATGCGAGGATCAGCACCGAGTCGACCTCGCCGAACACGCGGTGCGCGCGGTCGCCGAAGAGGTCCGGCGTGATCCCCTCGACGCCCTCGAGCGTATCGGCGATCGCGCGCGGCTGCTCGAAGATCTCCTTCTGCATGTAGTGGCGGTAGGGGCCGAGCTCGGCGGCGCCGGTCCACGCGGGCACGCGGCGCACCTCGCGATCGACGCGCTGGAAGCGGTCGGTGCCTTCGACGCGATGCTCGATCCAGTGGCGGCCGAGCTGCAGGTCGGCGACGTCGCCCTCGTCGAGATAGACGATCCGGTCGGTGACGCCCGCGAGCGCCATCGCGTCGGAGGCGAGGAAGGTCTCGCCCTCGCCGACGCCCAGCACGAGCGGCGAGCCCAGCCGCGCGCCGACGACGCGGTGCGGCTCGTCGCGGCAGAACACCGCGATCGCGTAGGCGCCCTTCAGCTCGAGCACCGCGCGCTTCACCGCGTCGAACAGGTCGCCGTCGTAGTGGAGGTCGACCAGGTGCGCGATCACCTCGGTGTCGGTCTGGCTCGCGAACGCGTAGCCGCGCGCCTCGAGCTTCTCGCGCAGCGCCTCGTGGTTCTCGATGATCCCGTTGTGCACGAGCGCGATGCGGCCGGCGCGCGACGCGGCGGCCTTGGCGCCGGCGCCGTGAGAGAAGTGCGGGTGCGCGTTGTCGACGACGGGCGCGCCGTGCGTCGCCCAGCGCGTGTGCGCGATGCCCGTGCCTCCCTCGACGCGGTCGCGCTCGACGAGCGAGGCCAGCTCGGCAACGCGGTCGGTGCTGCGCGAGCGCTTGAGCGCGCCGCCCTGGTGGACGGCGATCCCGCACGAGTCGTAGCCACGGTACTCGAGCCGCTTCAGGCCCTCGACGAGGACCGGGACGATGTTGCGCGGGCTGGCCGCGCCGACGATGCCGCACATCAGGGATCAGGGATCAGAGGACAGGGATCAGTAGCGTAGAGCGTAATGTGTGGCGTTTTCTGTCTTATCTTACATCTCGTTAGCCTTTTATTGCACCATGTTGCCTTGTTGGAATATTATTGCATTGGCTTCTGTGAATGCACTATTATTTGACTCATGGATCTCGATGATACGGATCTGCGCATCCTGGACCAACTCCAGCGGGACGCGTCGCTGACGAATCAGGACCTGGCGGCGAAGGTGCACGTGTCGGCGGCAACCTGCCTGCGGCGGACGAAGCGGCTCGTCGAGGAAGGCTTGATCGAGCGGACGGTCGCGTTGCTCTCGGCGGACAAGCTGGCGCCGGGGCTCTCGGCGGTCGTCGAGGTGACGCTGGAGCCGCAGACCGCACAGACGCTCGACGCGTTCGAGGCGCGCGCGACGGCCGACCCGGCGGTGCAGCAGTGCTACCGGACCGCGAGCGGGCCGGACTTCGTTCTGTTCGCCACGGTCATCGACATGCCGGCGTGGCACGCGTTCCTGCAGCGCGTGATGACCGACGACGTGCACGTGCGCAACGTGAAGAGCTTCTTCGTCGCCAAGCGGGCCAAGTTCGCGCCGGCGATTCCGCTGCCGGCCCGGCCGCAGGCTCGCGCCTGAGCGTGGCGCCGGGCAGAAACCGGAGTCGGTTTCGAATCTGACCCCGGTTCTCGCCCCGCCGGGCAGACGCCGTCTCTCGGTCCTTCGGAGAACCGGGATATGATTGACCTGCCGGAAGGGTTATTGCGTCCGTGCCCCCGGGCGCGTAGATTCGACCGGGTCTGCGGTTTCCGGGCCGGTGGGCGGGCACTCCGTCTGCACCGGCGACAACCCGGGGAGGAACCGGCATGAGCTCCTGGAAGCGCCTGCTCGCGGGTCTCGGCGTCGCGTTCGCGTTGAACGCAACGCCCGCCCTCGCCGTCGAATGCACGACGATCGTGAACAACGCGATCGTACCCTGCGGATTCGAGAGCGCGGGCGCGGTGTCGTCATGGACCCCGAACGGGGGAACTCCGTCCTTTGCCGCGGGGTTGGGGGAGAACGGAGGGGCGGCGCGGGGCGCATCCCAGAATTTCGGCAGCATCGATGTGTTCAGCCTCAGGAGCCCCTGTTTCGTCGTCACGCCCGGTCAGGTCGTGCCGCTGGGCTATTCGGTCGAGCTCGTCAGCGGCACCGCCCCCAGCTGCACGGCTGGCTGGCAGCAATGGTCCGACGCGGCATGCACGGTGGGGGCAGGAGGCGCCATCGGTACCGTCCCGACGACCCCCGGGGCCGGCTATTCGGCGGTCGCCGACAGCCGAACGGTCGGCGGCAGCGCCGTCGCGATGTCGCTCCTCATCGACTGCCGCGGAGCCGGGGCGTTCGAGGTGCTCGTCGACAACGCCTACGCGATCGCGCCGCAACGATCCGTCGCCGCCGTCGTGCCGGTGCCGACACTGGGCGAGTTCGCGCTGTTCGCGCTCGCCCTCGCCGTGAGCGCGCTCGCCTTCGCACGGTTGTCGCGGCGCCGCGCCTGAACCCCGTTCCCGGTCGCAACGATCCTCGGGGTCAGATTCGAATCTGACCCCGGTTCTGGGTCGCCTCGGCGATGCACGCCGCGCACAGGCACGCGACCCCGCGCGCTTCCGCGGGCAATGCGTCGAGCAGCGCGGTGGGAACGACGACGTTCACGCACCAGCAAGGCTCGGAAGGCCGGCCTGCCGCCATCGTGCACTCGTTGGGACACCCGCAGCGGGGGCACCGCCCGGGATCGATCGCGGCGGCCACCGGGATCGGCCGCGTCAGCGCGGCTTTTTCGCCGGCCGCTTCCAGCCGGCGACGGTGACCTGCTTCGCGCGGGCGACCGTGAGCTCGCCGGCCGGCGCGTTCCCGGTGATCGTGCTGCCGCCCGCGATCGTCGCCCCCGCGCCGATCTCGACCGGCGCCACCAGCACGGCGTTCGAGCCGATCGACGCGTCGTCGCCGATCACGGTCCGGTGCTTGCTCGCGCCGTCGTAGTTCGCGGTGATCGTGCCGGCGCCGATGTTGACGCGCTCGCCGACGGTCGCATCGCCGACGTAGGCGAGATGGTTCGCCTTCGAGCCGCGGCCGAGCGTGCTCGCCTTGACCTCGACGAAGTTGCCGACGTGCACGTCGTCGGCGAGCTTCGCGCCCGGACGCAGCCGCGCGTACGGACCGACGCGCGCGTTCGCGCCGACCTTCGCGCCGTCGAGCGTCGAGTACGCGAGCACCTCGGCGCCCGGCCCGATCTCCGCATCGCGCAGCACGCAGTACGGACCGACACGCACGCCGTCGCCGAGCACGATGCGGCCCTCGAAGACACAGCCGACGTCGATCGACACGTCCTGCCCGCACTCGAGGCTCCCGCGGACGTCGAACCGCGCGGGATCGGCGATCGCGGTTCCGGCCCGCATCAGCGTCTCGGCCAGCCGGCGCTGCACGATGCGCTCGACCTCGGCGAGCTGCACGCGATCGTTGATGCCGCGCGCGTCGCGCTCGTCGGGCGCGACGACCGCGTCGACGGTGACGCCGTCGGCGACGGCGGAGGCGACCACGTCGGTCAGGTAATACTCGTTCTGCGCGTTGTGCGGCACGAGCTTCGCGACCCACGCGGCGATGAGCGCGGTGGGCGCCGCGAGCACGCCCGTGTAGATCTCGCCGATCTCGCGCTCCGGGCCGCTCGCGTCGCGATCCTCGACGATCCGGTGCACCGAGCCGCTGCCGTCGCGCACGACGCGCCCGAGCCCCGAGGGATCGGGAACGTGCGCGGTGAGCAACGCGAGGCGCCCGCGCGCCGCCCGCCCGGCGAGCGCGTGCAGGAGCGGCCCGGGGATGAGCGGCGTGTCGCCGTTGACGACGACGGTGACGCCGTCGCGCGGCAGCGCGGCGAGCGCGACGCGCACCGCGTCGCCGGTGCCGCGAGGCGGATCCTGCCTGACGAACACGAGGCCGGGACCCGCGAGCGCGCGCTCGACCTCGTCGCCGCCGTGGCCGACCACGACCGCGATGCCCGCGGGCGCGATCGCGCGCGCCGCGTCGAGCACGTGCGCGAGCATCGGGCGGCCCGCGATCGCGTGCAGCACCTTCGGCCGGGCCGAGCGCATGCGCTTGCCGAGGCCGGCGGCCATCACGACGACGTGGACGGGCGAGGCGGACATGGTGGCCGGGGCGCGCGGTCGCGTCATTCTACGCGCGCCGCCGCGCGCCCCGTCGGCGGGCGCGCTCGCTTCCGGGCGGCTGTGCTGGACAACCTCGCGCCGTGGTCGTCGCGCGATCGCGGTATCCTTCGCGGCGATGACGATCATCGCCGTGTTCAACCAGAAGGGCGGCGTCGGCAAGACCACGACCGCCCTCAATCTCCTCGCAGGGATCGCGCAGCGCGGCCACCGGCCGGTCGGGGTCGACCTCGACCCGCAGGGGCACCTCTCGCACGTCTTCGGCACGCAGCCGCGCGCGGCCGACGACACGGTGTACGGCTTCTTCGCCCGCCAGCGCCCGCTGACGGAGATCGCGCGCGTGAGTCGCAGCGGCGTCGTGATCTGCCCCTCGCACATGGAGCTCGCGAAGCTCGACGCGGTGCTCGGCAAGGGCGTCAACGTCGTCACGCGGCTGCGCCACGCGCTCCGCGCGCCCGGCGCGGTCGACGGTCCGGTCGTGATCGACTGCTGCCCGCTGCTCAACGTGCTGTCGCTCAACGCGATCTTCGCGTGCGACCTCGTCGTCGTGCCGGTGTCGGCCGACTATCTCGCCGTGCAGGGAGCGAAGGAGGTCGAGCGTGCGCTGAACGCGCTCGAGCCGGTGTTCAGGCAGCGCCTGCCGCGCCGCTACGTGGTCACGCGCTTCGACATGCGGCGCAGGATGAGCGCCGAGGTGGTCGAGGAGATGGCGCGCTCGTTCCGGCAGGAGGAGGTGTGCGTCACGCGGATCCGCGAGAACGTCAAGCTCGCCGAGAGCCCGGCCGAGGGGCTCGACGTGTTCCGGCACGCGCCCGAGAGCCGGGGCGCGCGCGATTACGAGTCGCTGCTCGACGAGCTAATGGGTGCCGGCCTTCTGCGGTGACGCGGCGCTGGCCGCGCTGATCATCCCGATGATGCCCTCGACGTCGAGCGTGTCGACGCGCCGGGGCACCGCCTGCTCCCGGCACTCGAGGATCTCGCAATGGTGGTACATCTGGCGCAGGCGGCGCTCGGCGTCGTCCTGCGTTCCGGCCATGATGTGGATGTTTTCGACACGCTGGCCGTGGCGCGTCTTGATCGAGAAGCCGTAACGGATCATCGTCCCTCCCTGCCCCATCCGTTCATCCGCCCGGTCAAGGACTTGGCGGCGCCGGCTTGAGTGCCGGTTCGCAAAGCGGATGCAAATATCGTTCCGCACGACAGTTTCGATCCGATGATCGAAGAACCCCGATCCGTCCCTGCCCGCGCCGAGGAAGCAGTCTACCGCGAAATTCATGATTCATTGGTCCGAATGGCGATAGTGAGCGCTGACCAACCCATCCGGATGACGCCACTGACCGGGGGCGTTTCGTCGGACATCTGGCGCGTCGAGGCGCCGGGGACGACGTTCTGCGTCAAGCGGGCGCTCTCCCGCCTCAGGGTCGCGGCCGACTGGCGGGTGCCGACCGGACGCAACCGCTACGAGGTCGCGTGGTTCCGGCGGGCCGCGCGGATCGTCCCGACCGCGGTGCCGGCGATCCTGGGCGACGACCCCGAAGCGGGCGCGTTCGCGATGACGTGGCTCCCGCCCGACCGCTACCCGGTCTGGAAGACGCTGCTGCGCGACGGGGTCGCCGACCTCGCGACGGCCGCGGCGGTCGGCGACGTGCTGGGCCGCATCCACGCCGCCACCGCGGACCGCCCCGACATCGCGGCGGCGTTCCCGACCGACGACCTGTTCCACGCGATCCGGCTCGAGCCCTACCTCGAGGCGACGGCGCGCGTCCACGTCGACCTGGCGGATCGCCTGCACGCGCTCGTCGCCACGACCGCGACGGCGAAGCGGGTGCTGGTGCACGGCGACTTCAGTCCGAAGAACCTGCTGATCGGGCCCGACGGGCCGGTGATCCTCGACGCGGAGTGCGCGTGGTTCGGTGATCCGGCGTTCGACCTCGCGTTCGTGCTCAACCACCTGCTGCTGAAAGGCGTCTGGCGTCCCGCTGCACGCGGCCGCTACCTCGACGCGTACGCGGCGCTGGTCGACGGCTACCGGCGGCACGTCGCCTGGGAGCCGTGGCCCGCCATGGAGACGCGAACGGCGGCGTTGCTGCCGGGGCTCCTGCTCGCGCGGATCGACGGCAAGTCGCCGGTCGAGTACCTGACCGACGAGCCGGACCGCGCGAGCGTCCGCGACTTCGCGCGCGCCCGCCTAGTCTCCCCGGTGTCCGCGCTCGGGGAGATCGCGCACAATTGGCGTCTCGCCGGCTGAAGTCGGCCGGATCTCCCCCGCGACGAGCAACGAACATGACCGACAAGACGCCGACCGCCCAGGAAGCCTGGATCGCCAGCCAGTTCGAGAACATCGACCGCGAGCTCGCGCGGCTCGCGGTGATCTGCCGCGTCGATCTCCTCGACCGCGCGAAGATCGAGCGCGTCATCCGCAACGACGCTTCGGTCTGCGGCACGCAGAACCCGCTCGCGTTCGGGAAGCTCCGCGAGCTGCTGCTGATGCACTACGCGACGCGCACGCGCGCCGCGGCGCAGATCGGCGAGGTCGAGACGCAGGCGATCATCAACTCGGTGGTCGCGAAGCTCGCCGAGCGATTCGGCCCGCCGGGCGGCGGATCGCGCTGATCGCGCGCCGGGCGCCTTCCCCTTTCCCCGCGACGAAGGAACGACCATGCTAATCCGCTTCGCGCACGCGGCGCTCGTCGCCGCGGCGCTCCTCCTGGAACCCTGGACGGCCGGCCAGGCGCAGGCCCAGGCGTGGCCCACCCGGCCGATCCGCCTCGTGGTGCCGTTCCCGCCGGGCGGCGGGACCGACACGTTCGCGCGTCCGCTCGCGGCGAAGCTGCAGGCGCAGCTGGGCCAGCCGGTCGTGATCGACAACAAGGGCGGCGCGGGGGGCACGATCGGCGCCGACATCGTCGCGAAGGCCGCGCCGGACGGCTACACGTTCCTCGTCGGCGCCGTCCACCACACGGTGGCGGTCACCGCGTACAAGAAGCTTCCCTACGATCTCGACCGCGACCTCGTACCCGTCACCGGGATCGCCTATGTGCCCGACGTGCTGGTCGTCAATCCGAAGGTGCCGGTGAAGACGCTGCAGGAGCTCATCGCCTACGCGAAGGCGAATCCCGGCAAGGTGAACTTCGGCTCGTCGGGCAACGGGACCACGCGCCACCTCGCGGGCGAGATCTTCAACCAGAAGACCGGCACCTCGATGACCCACGTGCCGTACAAGGGATCCGGCCCCGCGATGACGGGCCTCCTCGGCGGCGAGATCGAGCTGATCTTCGAGGGGCTCGGCAGCGCGTCGTCGCACATCCGCGCCGGCAAGATCCGCGCGCTCGCGGTCACCTCGCCGAAGCGCTCGCCGGCGTTCCCCGACATCCCGACCACCGCGGAAGCCGGCGTGCCCGGCTTCGAGTCGCTGTCGTGGTACGGGTTGTGGGCGCCGGCCGGCACGCCGCGCGAGATCGTCGCGCGCATGCAGGCCGAGGTCGCGCGCGCGTTCGAGTCCCCCGATCTCCGCAAGACCTGGTTCGACCAGGGCGCCGAGCCCGGCGGCGAGCCGACCGCGGACTTCGCCCGCTACGTGAAGGCGGAGACCGAGAAATGGGGCAAGGTCGTGCGCGACAGCGGCGTCACGCTGGACTGAGGCGCGCCTTCCGGCCGCGGGCGGACGCGACGACGCGATCCCGATGACGTCCACTTCGATCGCGGCGGTGCGCGCGCGCCGCGTCTGGGACTCGCGCGGGCGCCCGACCGTCGAGGCCGAGGTCGAGCTCGCCGGCGGCGCGCGCGGGCGGGCGATCGCGCCCGCGGGCGCGTCGCGCGGATCGCGGGAGGCCGTCGACCTGCGCGACGGCGGCACGCGGTTCGGCGGCGCCGATGTGCTCGAAGCCTGCGAGCGCGCGCGATCGACGATCGGCGACGCGCTGCGCGGCCGCGACGCGCTCGACCAGGCGGCCGTCGACGCCGCGATCGTCGCGCTCGACGCGACGCCCGACAAGGCGAAGCTCGGCGGCAACGCGACGGTGGCCGTCTCGATGGCGGTCGCCCACGCGGCAGCCGCGGCGCGCGGCGTGCCGCTGTGGCGGCACCTGGCGGGCACGGCGCCAGTGACGCTGCCATTGCCCGAGGTGCAGGTCTTCGGCGGAGGCGCGCACGCGGGACGCCGCGTCGACGTGCAGGACTTCATGGTGATGCCGGTCGGCGCGTGGACGTTCGGCGACGCGATCGCGATCGTCGCCGAGGTCTACCGCGCGGCGGGCGCGATCATGCAGGAGGAGGGCAAGCTCGCCGGCGTCGCCGACGAGGGCGGCTGGTGGCCCGCGTTCGCGTCGAACGAGGAGGCGCTCGCGACGCTGGTGCGCGCGATCGAGGGCGCGGGCCTGCGCCCCGGCGACGACGTCGCGATCTCGCTCGACATCGCCGCCTCCGAGTTCGGGCGCGACGGCCGCTACCGCCTCGCGCTCGACGGCCGCGAGCTCGACCGCGACGCGATGGCCGGGATGCTCGTCGACTGGATCGACCGCTACCCGATCCTGTCGATCGAGGACCCGTTCGCCGAGGACGACCGCGTCGCGTGGATCCGCTTCGCCGAGGCGGTCGGGCGGCGCGTGCAGATCGTCGGCGACGACTACCTGACGACGAGCGCGGCGCACGTCGACCGGGCTGCGCTCGACCATGCGTGCAACGCCGTGCTCGTGAAGCCCAACCAGGCGGGAACGCTCACCGAGGCTCGCGCGGCGCTCGACGCCGGCCGCCGCCACGGCTTCGGCACGATCGTCTCGGCGCGATCCGGCGAGAGCGAGGACGTCACGATCGCGCACCTCGCGGTCGGCTGGAACGCCGGGCAGCTCAAGGTCGGCTCGTTCGCGCGGAGCGAGCGGATGGCCAAGTGGAACGAGGTGCTGCGTATCGAGGAGGCGCTGGGCGCCAACGCGGCCTTCGCGGGCGCTGGCGCGCTCCCGATCCGGCGGCCGGTGCGCACCAACGGCAAGCCGGCGGGGTAGACAACCCCGGGAACGTGGATCGATCCACGTTCCCGGGGTTACCCCAGGAGGGCGTCGACGAGCTCGACGAAGCCCTCGCCGGCCTCGGCCCGCGTGATCCACGCAGGGGGCGTCGCGATGCGGTCGAGGAACGCGCGCACGTTCGCGACGCCGACCGAATTCGGGAAGTACGCGAACATCGGCGCGTCGTTCGGCGAGTCGCCTGCGAACACGTAGCGCTCGCGCTCGGTGTCGAGGTCGACGCCGAACGCGTCGGCGAGGAACCGCTTCGTCATCCCGAGCTTGTCGTAGCGGCCGATCCAGCCGTTCACGTGGATCGACGACACCTTCGCGGTGAGCCCCTCCGCCTCCATGATCGCGACGATGCGGTCGACCGCCTCGCGCGGCAGCGGCGGCACGTCCTCGCAGAAGTCGATCGCGATGTCGGCCTCGCGGTAGGGCTGGTCGGACGCCAGCGCGGCGCCGGGCACCTCGCGCAGCACGCGATCGGCGACCGCGGCCAGGCGATCGCGGTTCGCGCGGCGCTCGGCCTCGCTCGCGACGTACCCGCGCAACAGCCTGCGCCGCGCCGCGTCGTAGCGCATCCAGAGCGCGCCGTTCTCGCCGACGACGCCGTCGACCGGCCACATGCGCGCGATGTGGTCGCACCAGCCGGCCGGCCGGCCGGTGATCGGCACGACGAGCCGGCCCGCGTCCTGGAGCCGCGCGAGCGCAGCGTAGGCCCGCGGCGTGAGCCGCCCGTGCGTCGTCAGCGTGTCGTCGATGTCGGTGAGGACGCCCCGGATGCCGGCGCGCGCCTCGCGCGGCATGTCCGCGAGCGGGCGGGGGGGTGATCCCCCCGAAGCTCGCTGCGCGAGCCTCCCCCCGGGGGGCGCCGCGCCCTTGGGACGGCCCGGCGGGCGCGGGGGTGATCCCCCCGAAGCTCGCTGCGCGAGCCTCCCCCCGGGGGGCGCCGCGCCCTTGGGACGGCCCGGCGGGCGCGGGGGGCTCATGCGCGGTCCGCGCGCGAGGACAGGTACTGCGAGACGCGCTCGCGCTGCGCCGGCGTCATCGGCAGTCCGCACTTGGTGCGCCGCCACAGCACGTCGTCGGCCGTGCGCGCCCACTCGTGCTCGACCATCCAGTCGACTTCGCGCGCGGTGAGCCCGGCGCCGAAGTCCTCGCCCAGGTCGGCCGCGGACCGCGCCTCGCCCAGCACCATCGCCGCGAGGGTGCCGTGCCGGCCGGCGAGCCCCCGCAGCGTCCCGGCGTCGATGCCCGGGTAGCGCGCCCTCAATCCCGCGAGGAGCGCGGCGCGGTCGCCGCCGGGCAGATCGCCTCCCGGGAGCGCCTCGGTCGCCGTCCACACGGGCTTCATGCCGGGGAAGTGCGGCGCGATCTCCGCGAGCGCCGCCTCGGCGAGCTTGCGGTAGGTGGTGATCTTGCCGCCGTAGATCGACAGCACCGGCGCCCGCCCGCCGTCGACCGCATCGTCGAGCGCGTCGACCTTGAGCACGTAGTCGCGCGTGATGGCCGACGGGTCGGACGTGCCGTCGTCGTAGAGCGGCCGCACGCCGCTGTAGCTCCAGACGACGTCGGCGCGCGAGATCGGCTTCTCGAGGTAGGCGTTCGCCAGCGCGATCAGGTAGTCGGTCTCCTCGTCGGAGATCCGCGGCGATTCGTACTCGTCGACCGGCACGTCGGTCGTCCCGATCAGCGAATAGCGGTCCTGGTACGGAATCACGAACACGATGCGCTTGTCGGAGTTCTGCAGGATGTACGCGTGCTCCTCGCCGTGCACGCGCGGCACCACGATGTGGCTGCCCTTGACGTGGCGCACGCGGGCGTTCGACGGCTTCGCGTCGGTCGTCGCCAGCGCGTCGGCCACCCACGGCCCCGCCGCATTGACGATCGCGCGCGCGGTCACCGTCTCGCGCCCGCCGGGCCCCGCGATCGTGGCGCGCCACAGCCCGCGCTCGCGCCGCGCGGAGACGAAGCGCGTGCGCGTGCGCACGTCCGCGCCGTGGTCGCGCGCCGACATCGCATTGAGCAGCACCAGCCGGGCGTCGTCGACGCGCGCGTCCGCGTAGACGAAGCCCTTGCGGAAGCGGTGCTGCAGCCCCGCACCCCACCGCGTGTCCTCGAGGCGCACGCCGAACGAGCGCGGCAGCGTCATCCGCCCGCCGAGCCGGTCGTAGAGGAAGAGCCCGGCGCGGATCATCCAGGCGGGCCGCAGGTGCGGCTCGTGCGGCAGCACGAACGCGAGCGGCTCGACGATGTGCGGGGCGAGGCGCAGCACCACCTCGCGCTCGGCCAGCGACTCGCCGACGAGGCGAAACTCGTAGTGTTCGAGGTAGCGCAGGCCCCCGTGGATCAGCTTGGTGCTCCACGACGAGGTCGCCGACGCGAGGTCGTCCTTCTCGACGAGCAGCACGGCAAGGCCGCGCCCGGCGGCGTCGCGCGCGATCCCGGCGCCGTTGATGCCGCCGCCGACGACGAGCAGGTCGAAGGTCCTGGCACTCGCGGGCACGGCGCGATTCTACCGGATGCGCTAGCATTTCCCCTTTCGCGGCCGCCGGCCGCCACGACGCAGGCATCGCGATGAACCTCGTACCCGAAGCCGCCGCCCTCGACGGCGAGCTGCGCGGCTGGCGCCACCACCTGCACGCGCACCCCGAAACCGCCTTCGAGGAGAAGGCGACCGCCGCGTTCGTGGCCGAGCGCCTCCGCGAGATGGGCCTCGAGGTGCACACGGGGCTCGCCGGCACGGGTGTCGTCGGCGTGCTGCGTCGCGGAACGTCGCGCTCGGCGATCGGTCTCCGGGCCGACCTCGACGCGCTCCATATTCACGAGCAGAGCGGCGTGCCCCACGCGTCGCGGCACGAGGGTCGCATGCACGCGTGCGGCCACGACGGCCACACGACGATGCTGCTCGGCGCCGCGAAGGCGCTCGCGCGGCGCGAGCGCATCGACGGCACCGTCCATTTCGTCTTCCAGCCCGCCGAGGAGAACGAGGGCGGCGGGCGCGTGATGGTCGAGGAGGGACTCTTCGACCGCTTCCCGATGGGCGCGGTCTACGGGATGCACAACTGGCCATCCGCGCCGGTCGGCACGATGGCGATGCGCGCGGGCCCGCTGATGGGCGCGTTCGACGTCTTCGAGATCGTCGCGACCGGCAAGGGCGCCCACGCGGCGATGCCCGACCAGGGCAAGGACCCGATGCTGTTCGCGTCGCACGCGATCGGCGCGCTGCAGACGATCGTCTCGCGCAACCTGCACCCGCTCGACGCGGGCGTGGTGAGCGTCACGCAGGTGCACGCCGGCGACACCTGGAACGTGATCCCGAACCAGGTCGTGCTGCGCGGCACCGTCCGCTCGTTCGAGCCCGACGTGCAGGACACGATCGAGCGGCGCATGCGCGTCATCGTCGACGGCATCGCCGCCACGTTCGAGATGACCGCGACGCTGCGCTACGAGCGCCGGTACCCGGCCACCGTCAACACCGACGTCGAGACCGGGCACGCGATCGCGGCCGCCACGGCCGTCGTCGGCCGCGACCGCATCGACACCGACCCGGTGCCGTCGATGGGCAGCGAGGACTTCGCGTTCATGCTGCAGGCGAGGCCCGGCTGCTACGTGTGGCTCGGGACCGGCACCGGCCCGGACACGCCGTCCCTGCACAACCCGCGCTACGACTTCAACGACGACGCGCTCGCGATCGGGACGAGCTACTGGATCACGCTCGCCGAGCAGCGACTGCCGGCGGCCGGCCGCCGCTAGCCGCAACGCAAGGGGAGACGAGAATGGCCGCACCGATCGGACCGCGCGACCTGCCGCGCATCGTCATCGGCGTGCTGTTCATGCTGCTGCTGGGCTTCGGCAGCCTGTTCGTGCTGCGGCCGTTCCTGCCGGCGCTCATCTGGGCGACGATGATCGTCGTCGCCACCTGGCCGCTGCTGCTTTCGGTGCAGCGCGCCGCGGGCGGGCGGCGCTGGGTCGCGGTCGTCGTGATGGAGCTCGTGCTCCTCGTGATCCTGATCGCGCCGCTCGCCGCCGCGCTCTGGACGCTCGCCGGACAGGTCGAGAACGTCGCGTCCCTCAAGGACGTCCGCATCGCGATTCCTCCGCCGCCGGCGTGGGTCGCGTCGATCCCGATGGCCGGCGAGGCCGTGGCGCGCGAGTGGAACGCGATCGTCGCGGCGGGGCCGGGCTCGCTGGCCGCGCGGCTCGCGCCCTACCTGACCGAGATCGGCAAGTGGCTGCTCGCCCAGGTCGGCGGCCTGGGCGGCATCCTCGTGCTGCTCGGGCTCACGGTGGTTCTGTGCGCGGTGCTCTACACGACCGGCGAGACGGCGGCGCGCGGCGTGCGCGCGTTCTTCCGGCGCCTCGACGGCGACCGCGGCGACCAGGTCGTGCTGCTCGCCGGCGCGTCGATCCGTGCGGTCGCGCTCGGCATCGTCGTGACCGCGCTCGTGCAGACGGTGCTGGGCGCGCTCGGCCTGCTCGTCGCCGGCGTCCCCTACGTCGCCGTGCTCGCCGCGCTGATGTTCATCTGCTGCATCGTGCAGATCGGGCCCACGATCGTGCTGCTGGGAGGCATCGGCTGGCTCTGGTACACGGGCGATCACACGTGGGCGATCATCCTCGGCGTGTGGACCGTGTTCGTCGGCACGCTCGACAACTTCGTGCGACCGATGCTGATCAGGCGCGGCGCCGACCTGCCGTTCCTGCTGATCCTCGCCGGCGTGCTCGGGGGACTGCTCACGCTCGGCATCGTCGGCCTGTTCATCGGGCCGGTCGTGCTGGCGATCGCCTACCGGCTGCTCGAGGCGTGGATCGGCGAGGGCGCGCCGCCGAAGCGGGGCGCGTGAATTACGCGCGCTTGCGCGCGACGAGCTGCACGACGTAGCCCTCGCCGTGGTGCAGGCGGCCCTCGACGACGGTGCGGACGCCCTCGAACGCGTGCTCGATCGCGCAGCCGGCGAAATCCGGCGCGATCTCGTCGAGCGAATGCCTCAGCTCCGCCTCGGGCGGACCGCCGGTCCCGTAGCGCGACTGTTCGGGCCCGTACGCCTCGAAGACGAACACGCCGCCGGGCCTGAGCCCGGCGACCGCGCGCGCGTGCACGTCGCGGCGCGCCTTCGCGGGCAGGTGCAGGAAGATCGACACGATCGCGTCCCAGCGATCGGCGCCGAAGTCGAACTTCGTCACGTCGGCGACGGCGGTCTCGAACGCGACGCCCGCGCCTTCCGCGAGCCTGCGGGCCTTCGCGATCCCCTCGGACGCGACGTCGATCGCGGTCACGCGAAAGCCCTGCCGCGCGAGCCACACGCTGTTGCGGCCCTCGCCGTCGGCGATGCAGAGGACGTCGCCGTTCCTCGGAAAGGCGGGCAGCGACCGGACGACGAAGTCGTTCGGCTCGGTGCCGTAGACGTACTCGTCGGCTGCGTAGCGCGCGTTCCAGAATGCCTGAAGCTTCCCCGGAGGGTCCGGAGCCGCGGTCATGGCGCCCGCCCAGGCGCTTCGTCGCCCGCCTCGTCGAGGATCGCCTGCGCCCGCAGCATCACCGGCTTGTCGACCATCTTGCCGTCGACGGCGACCGCCGCGCCGCCCGCCCGCGCCGCGGCCTCGAGCACGCGCCGCGCCCAGTCGCGCTCGTCGTCGGTGGGCAGGAAGGCGCGATTCACGACGTCGACCTGCCGCGGGTGGATGCACAGCTTCGCGCCGAAGCCCAGCCTGCGGGCGCGCTCGGCGTCCGCGCGCAGCGCCGTCGCGTCGTCGATCGCGGTGCTGACGCCGTCGACCGGCGCGCGCACACCGGCGAGCCGCGACACCAGCACCATCTGCGAGCGGAAGTAGAGGAGCTCGTCGCCCTCGCCATCGATGCCGAGGTCGACCTGGAAGTCGATCGAGCCGAACACGAGACGCTCGACGCCCGGCGCGCCGGCCAGTGTGCGCATCGCGTCGAAGCCGGCCGCGGTCTCGATCAGCGGATAGAGGCGCTTGCCCGCGGCGATCGCGGACGCGTGCGCGAGATCCGCGCGGCGCTCCGCCTTCGGCACGACGACGCCCGCGACGGCAGCGTGTCCGCACACCGCGAGGTCGTCGGCGAACCACGCGGTCTCGGCCGCGTTGACGCGCACGAGCACGGGCGACGGCGCCGACGGCAGCCACGACGCGAGCGCGTCGCGAGCCGCCGCCTTCGCGGCCGGCGCGACTGCGTCCTCGAGGTCGACGATCACCGCGCCGGCGCCTGCGCCGAGCGCCTTCGCGTACCGCTCGGGGCGGTCGGCGGGGACGAACAGGTACGTACGATGGGCCATGGGTCGAACTCTACTCGGACGCGGTTGTTGGGTAACCTCCCCCAGGCCAGCCGCTGACGCGGCGTCGCACACCCCCTCCTGGAGGAGGGGGCGAGCGCCTTCGGGCGGCCGTGCGGCGCTCAAGGGCAACCTCCCTCAGGCCAGCCGCTGACGCGGCGTCGCACACCCCCTCCCGGAGGAGGGGCGAGCGCCTTCGGGCGGCCGTGCGGCGCTCAGGCGAGGAAGCGCGGAACGCGGGCGGTCGACGCGAGCGCGCGGATCGCCGTGATCGCGCCGCGCAGCTCCGCCTCGCTCGCGCCGTCGCGGTAGCGCGCGAGGCGGATCGCCTTGTCCTCGAGCTCGGCCGTCGTCAGCGTGTTGCCGGGATCCCCCCTGGGCTCGTCGACGCGCCCGTCGAGCCGGCGGCCGTCGGCCGTCTCGACGGTCACCTTGCCGATCCATCGGGCCGGGTACGCGCGGTCCACCTCCTCGTCGAGCTCCATCGCGACGCGATCGCGGAACGCGACGACCGCCGGATCGCGGTAGTGCGCGTCGAACTCGGCGAGCCCCGCGTGGCCGTCGACGGCGATCAGGCCCAGCACCGTGCCCATCGAGAACTTCGCCTGGTGCACGGTCGACGGATCGACGACGGGTCCGAGCACGTCGATCGCGCCCTGGTGGACGCGCGCGACGACACGCTTCACGTCGCGCGCCTCGAGCGCGTGCTCGCGCATCACCCGCTGCAGCGCGTCGGCGGCGGGATGCGTGTGCCGGCACGACGCGTGGTACTTGAACGAGGTCTCGGCGAGCGTCCAGCGCGCGCCCAGGCCGTCGACGAGGCGCGACGGATCGGCGTCGGTCGACATGCCCGCGGCCATGCCCTGCCGGCCTTCGAGGATGCGCTTCGCTCCGGTGAATCCGTCGCGGGCGAGATACGCGGCGGCGAGCCCCGCGGCCGCCGCGTGGGCGGTGTGCAGCTGCTTCGAGTCGGCGCCGTCGCGCAGGAATTCCCACAGTCCCGCCGACTGCGTGCCCGCCGAGCCGAGCGCATCTTGCATCTGGCCGGGCGAAAGGCGCAGCAATCGCCCGACCGCGGCGGCCGCCGCGAGCGTGCCCGCAGTGCCGGTCGTGTGGAACGTGCGGTAATGCGACCGGCCGAGGAATTCGCCGGCGCGGATGCCGACCTCGTAACCGGCGACCACCGCCGCCAGCAGGTCGGCGCCGCTCGCACCCACCGCCTGCGCCGTCGCGAGCGCCGGCGGGAACACGACGGTCGCCGGGTGGAACACCGAGCCGTTGTGCACGTCGTCCTGCTCGGCGAAGTGCGATGCCGCGGCGTTCGCGTACGCGGCCATCAGCGGGCTCGTGCCGCGGCGGCGAATCAGGATCTCGGAGGGCCCGTCCGCCGGGCCCATCGCCTCGGCGAACGCGGTGAGCGTCTCGACCGGCCGCGCACCCTTGCCCGCGAGCGCGGACGCGAACCAGTCGATCATCAGCTCCTCGGCGCGGCGCAGCACAGGCGCCGGGACGTCCGCGAGCTCGAGCGTCGACGCGAAGTTCGCGAGTCGTTCTTCCGCGGTCGCCGAAGCTTCGCTCGACCCGAGCGGGAGCCGTGCATTCATATCGCCTTCTCCTTCGCGAGCCGCGCGATCGCGGCGTCGTCGTAGCCCAGTTCCGCGAGCAGCGCGTTCGTGTGCTGCCCGAGCGCGGGCACCGCGTCCATCCGCGCGTGCGCGGCGTCCGGCGCGCCCGGCGGCAGCAGCGCGGGAACCGGGCCGGCGGGCGTCGCGACCTCGACCCAGCGATGCCGCGCCTCGAGCTGCGGGTGCTCCCACACGTCCGCCATCGAGTTGACGCGCGCGTTCGCGATCTGCGCGGCGTCGAGGCGCTCGACAACCTCCGCCGCCGTGAGGCTCGCGAACGCCGCGACGATCAGGCGCTTCAACTCGTCGCGCGACGCCGTGCGCCGCGCGTTCGAATCGAACCGCGGGTCGGTCGCGAGGCCGGGCTGCAGCAGCACCTTCGCGCAGAACACCTGCCATTCGCGCTCGTTCTGCAGCCCCAGCATCACGGTCTTGCCGTCGCCGGTCGGGAACGGGCCGTACGGGTAGATCGTCGCGTGCGCCGCGCCGGCGCGCGGCGGCGGCTCCGCGCCGTCGAACGCGTAGTAGAGCGGATAACCCATCCACTCGACCATGCTCTCGAGCATCGAGACGTCGATGCCCTTGCCCTTGCCGGTGCGGCCGCGCTCGATCAGCGCGGCGAGGATGTTCGTGTACGCGTACATGCCCGCCGCGATGTCGGCGATCGAGCAGCCCGCTTTCGCCGGCTCGTCGGGCGTGCCGGTGATCGACACGAAGCCCGACTCGCTCTGGATCAGCAGGTCGTAGGCCTTCTTGTCGCGGTACGGGCCGTCCGCGCCGTAGCCCGAGATGTCGCACACCACGAGCCGCGGGTAGCGTCCGCAGAGCGCCTCGTACGAGAGCCCGAGGCGCGCGGCGGCGCCGGGCGCGAGGTTCTGGACCAGCACGTCGGCCTTCGCGAGCAGCCGGTCGAGGATCGCCGGCGCCTCGGCGTGCTTGACGTCGAGGGTGAGGCTCTCCTTGCTGCGGTTCGACCAGACGAAGTGCGACGCGAGGCCGCGCACGCGACCGTCGTAGGCGCGCGCGAAGTCGCCCACGCCGGGCCGCTCGACCTTGACGACGCGGGCGCCCAGGTCCGCGAGCTGGCGCGTGCAGAACGGCGCGGCGATCGCATGCTCGAGCGTGACGACGGTGATGCCTTCGAGGGGGCGCATCGCGGGGGCCTCAGAACGATCGCGGCAGCCCGAGCGTGTGCTCGGCCACGTGCGACAGGATCAGGTTGGTCGAGATCGGCGCGACCTGGTAGAGCCGCGTCTCGCGGAACTTGCGCTCGACGTCGTACTCGTTCGCGAAGCCGAAGCCGCCGTGGTACTGCAGGCAGACGTTCGCCGCCTCCCACGACGCCTTCGCGGCGAGGTACTTCGCCATGTTGGCCTCGGCGCCGCAGGGCCGGTGCGCATCGAACAGCGCGCACGCCTTCCAGCGCATCAGGTTGGCCGCCTCGACCTCGATGTAGGCCTCGGCGATCGGGAACTGGACGCCCTGGTTCTGGCCGATCGGCCGGCCGAACACGACGCGCTCGCCCGCGTACTTCGTCACGCGGTCGATGAACCAGTAGCCGTCGCCGATGCACTCGGCCGCGATCAGCGTCCGCTCGGCGTTGAGCCCGTCGAGGATGTACTTGAAGCCCCTCCCCTCCTCGCCGATCAGGTTCTCGGCCGGAATCTCGAGGTCCTCGAAGAAGAGCTCGTTGGTCTCGTGGTTGACCATGTTCGGGATCGGCCGCACCGTGAGCCCGCGGCCGATCGCCTGATGCAGGTCGACGATGAAGATCGACATGCCCTCCGACTTCTTCTTCACCTCCGCGAGCGGCGTCGTGCGGGCGAGCAGGATCATGAGGTCGGAGTGCTGGACGCGCGAGATCCAGACCTTCTGCCCGTTGACGACGTAGCGGTCGCCCTTCCTCGCCGCCGTCGTCTTGATCTTCGTCGTGTCGGTGCCCGTCGAGGGCTCGGTCACGCCCATCGACTGCAGGCGCAATTCGCCCGACGCGATCCTCGGCAGGTAGGCGCGCTTCTGCGCCCCGGAGCCGTGGCGCAGCAGCGTGCCCATGTTGTACATCTGGCCGTGGCAGGCGCCCGAGTTGCCGCCCGCGCGGTTGATCTCCTCCATGATCACGGTCGCCTCGGTGAGCCCCAGCCCCGAGCCGCCGTACTCCTGCGGGATCATCGCGGCGAGCCAGCCCGCCTTCGTGAGCGCGTCGACGAACTCCTCGGGATAGCCGCGCTTCTCGTCCACCTTCCGGTGGTACTCGTCGGGGAACTCGGCGCAGAGCGCGCGCACGGCGTCGCGGATGTCCTGATGCTCGTCGGCGGTGTGCTTGATCATTTTCGTTTCCCCGGATTGGCTCAGGCGAGCTCGGCGTGGGCTTCCATCGCGAGCGCGCCCTCGTGGTCGCGCGCCCACAGCGCGTGGCGCCGGTCGCCCTCCTCGCGGCCGCACACGTGGAAGCTGTGGATGTCGAAGATCGGCCGCACGGCCCGGAACCGGAAGCGGCGCACGCGCGCGCCGGGCAGCTGGCGGCGCACGAGGTCGACGAGCAGCGTCGCGATCAGCGGCCCGTGCACGATCAGTCCCGGATAGCCTTCGACGCCGGTCACGTAGCTGCGGTCGTAGTGGATCCGGTGGCCGTTGAACGTGAGGGCCGAGTAGCGGAACAGCAGCACCGGGTCGGGAACGATCTCGCGCGAGTAGTGCTCGTCCGCCGGCGCGGGCTGCGCCGGGACCGCGGGCGCGAGACCGGGCGGCGGGTTGTCGCGGTAGACGATGTCGTGCTCCTCGGTCAGCGCGACGCCGCGCGCGTCGGAGATCTCGTGGCGCACGGTCACGAAGACCAGCGCCCCGGAGCGGCCCTCCTTGACGTTCACGTCGGCGATGCGCGAGGAGCGCGTGATCTCGTCGCCGACGTGGAGCGGGTGTTCGAACGCGAGCCGCCCGCCCGCCCACATCCGGCGCGGCTGCGGCACCGGCGGCAGGAAGCCGCCGCGCTTCGGATGGCCGTCCGGCCCGATCCCGCTCTGGCGCGCCACCGGCAGGAAGTAGAGCCAGTGCCAGAGCGGCGGCACCTCCGAGCCCGCGACCGGCTCCGGGTCGTCGCGGTCGAGCGTCGCCGACAGCATCGCCAGCGGCGCCGGGGTCACGAGGTCGCCGCGTCGCTCGGTGCGGCCGATCCAGTCGCGCCAGGGGTTCGTGTCGGGGGTCATCGCTGCGCTTCGTCGCGGCCGGAGGGACGAAGCTTCGCGCCAATCGGGGCGAAGGGCAATTCGCGATTCGGGAAACGGGGGTTCGGCGGCGCTTAACCCGTCCCGCGGCAGGGTGGCCGGGCTGCCGCCGCCGGCCCGGCGATCCCCGTCGTCGCCGCGGCCGACGCCCCGCGCCTGCGGGATCTCAGCCCGGCGCCGGGTCCGGCCGCGTCATCGCCGCCGCATCGACCCAGCGGTCGAAGTCCCCGGCCGAGACGAGACCCAGCGCGAGCGCCGCTGCGCGCAGGCTCGTGCCCTCGCGGTGCGCCTTCTGCGCGATCTTCGCGGCGTTCTCGTAGCCGATGTGCGGGTTGAGCGCGGTGACGAGCATCAGCGAGCGCTCGAGGTTCGCGCGGAGGTGCCCGCGCAGCGGCTCGATGCCGCGCGCGCAGCGCAGGTCGAACGAGGCGAGCGCGTCGGCCAATAGCTCGACCGACTCGAGCGCCGCGTGCAGCATCACCGGCTTGTAGACGTTCAGCTGGAAGTTGCCCTGCGTGCCCGCGAACGCGACGGTCGCGTCGTTGCCGAACACGCGCGCGGCGACCATCGTCAGCGCCTCGCACTGCGTCGGGTTGACCTTGCCCGGCATGATCGACGAGCCCGGCTCGTTGTCGGGGATCGCGATCTCGCCCAGGCCCGCGCGCGGCCCGCTCGCGTGCCAGCGCACATCGTTCGCGATCTTCATCGCGGCTCCGGCGAGCGTGCGCACCGCGGCGCTCGCGTTGACGACCGCGTCGTGCGCGGAGAGCGCCGCAAACTTGTCCGGCGCCGTCACGAAGGCCTTGCCGGTGAACGCCGCGATCTCCGCGGCGACGCCTTCCGCGAAACCCTCCGGCGCGTTGAGGCCGGTGCCGACGGCCGTGCCGCCGAGCGCGATCGGCAGGAGCGCATCGCGCGCCCCGACGACGTAGCCGCGCGCCTCGGCGAGCTGCGCGGCCCAGCCGCCAGTGACCTGCCCGAGCGTCACCGGCGTCGCGTCCATCAGGTGCGTGCGGCCGAGCATCACGACGTCCGCGAACTCGCGCGACTTCGCAGCGAGCGTCGCTGCCAGCGCGTCGACGGCGGGCAGCAGGCGCCCGTCGATCGCCTCGACGAGCGCGACGTGCATCACCGCCGGGAACGCGTCGTTCGACGACTGGCTGCGGTTGACGTCGTCGTTCGGGTGGACCGGCTTCTTCGAGCCGACGACGCCGCCCGCGAGCTGGATCGCCCGGTTCGCGATCACCTCGTTCGCGTTCATGTTCGACTGCGTGCCCGAGCCGGTCTGGAACACCACCAGCGGGAACTCGGCGTCGAGCGCGCCGTCGACGACCTCGCGCGCGGCCCGTTCGATGAGCGCCGCCTGGTCGGCGGACAGCACGCCGAGCTTGGCGTTCGCGCGCGCCGCGGCCAGCTTGACGATCCCCAGCGCTCGAATCACCGGCCGGCCCCAGCGGAACCGCGGCACGCCGATCGGGAAGTTGTCGATCGAGCGCTGCGTCTGCGCGCCCCACAGCCGGTCCGCGGGCACGCGGACCTCGCCCAGCGCGTCCTTCTCGGTGCGGAAGGCCTCTCCCATCCGCGCATCCTACTCCCGGCGAGGCTCAGATCCCGAGGACCGAGCGCACGTGCCGGGCGATCATCAGCTCCTCGTCGGTCGGAACGACGTAGGCGGGCACCTTCGAGGTGTCCGTCGTAACGCGCCGCTTCCCGGCGGCGTTCGCGGCCTCGTCGAGCGTGAGCCCGAGCCAGCCGGCGCCGCGGACGATCGCCGCGCGGATCGGCGCGGCGTGCTCGCCGATCCCTCCGGTGAAGACGAGCGCGTCGAGGCCGCCCAGCGTCGCGACGAGCGAGCCCAGCTCGCGGCCTGCCCGGTAGCAGAAGAGCTCGACGGCGGCCTTCGCGCGGGGGTCGTCGCTGGCGAGCAGCGTGCGCATGTCCGACGAGATGCCCGAGACGCCGAGGAGCCCCGACCGGTGGTAGAGCAGGCTCTCGAGGTCGCGCGCGCCCATCCCGCGCGAGTCCATCAGCCAGATGAGCACGCCGGGGTCGATCGTGCCGCTGCGCGTCCCCATCACGAGGCCGTCGAGCGCCGTGAACCCCATCGTCGACGCGACGCTGCGGCCGTCCGCCATCGCGCACATCGACGCTCCGTTGCCCAGGTGCGCGACGACCACGCGGCCGGCGGCGGCGCGCACGTCGAGCATCCGCATCGCGCCGGCGACGTACTCGTAGGAGAGCCCGTGGAAGCCGTAGCGGCACACGCCTTCGTCGGTGATGTCGGCCGGCAGCGCGAACGCCTGCGCGACCGGCGGCTGGTCGCGGTGGAACGCGGTGTCGAAGCACGCGATCTGCGGCAGGTCGGGCCGCCGCGCGGCGATCGCGCGGATCGGCGTCAGGCTGCGCGGCTGGTGCAGGGGCGCGAGCGGCTCGAACACGGTGAGCGCGTCGATCACCGCGGCGTCGACGCGCACCGGCGCGCGGTAGCGCATGCCGCCGTGCACGACGCGATGGCCGATCGCGACGATCTTCACGCGGCCGAAGGCGCTCGCGAGATACGCGAACAGGTGCTCGACCGCGCCGTCGTGGTCGATCGCGCCGGCGTCGTCCCAGCGCTCCTCGGCGAGCACGGCGCCCGCCGGGTCCTTCGCGACGAAGCGCGGCGAGAGGCCGATGCCCTCCATCCGGCCCTTGACGACGAGCGAGAGCGTGTCGCCCACGCCGTGCAGCGAGAACTTGAGGCTCGACGACCCGGCGTTCAGGACGGCGATCGCGTTGGTCATGGCGCCCTCCGGCTCACCGTCCGCCAGGCGCGCGCTTCGCGTGCGCGACCAGCGCCATCACGGCGGTCGACGCGAGGCGCGTGCGCACGGTGTCGGCGCGCGAGGTGAGCACGACCGGGACGCGCGTGCCGAGCACGATGCCCGCGGCGTCGGCGCCGGCCAGGTACTGCAGCTGCTTCGCCACCATGTTGCCCGCCTCGAGGTCCGGCACGAGCAGGATGTCGGCGCGGCCGGCGACCGGCGACTCGATCTTCTTCGCCTTCGCCGCGTGCTCGGACACCGCGTTGTCGAACGCGAGCGGGCCGTCGACGACCCCGCCGGTGATCTGCCCGCGGTCGGCCATCTTGCACAGCGCCGCCGCGTGCAGCGTCGACTCGATCTTCGAGGTCACGGTCTCGACCGCCGACAGCACCGCGACCTTCGGCTTCTCGATGCCGAGCGTGCGCGCGAGGTCGATCGCGTTCTGCGCGATGTCGACCTTGTCGTCGAGCGTCGGGAAGATGTTGACGGCGGCGTCGGTGACGAACAGCAGCCGCGGGTAGGTCGGCACGTCCATCACGAACACGTGGCTCACGCGCCGCGCCGTGCGCAGGCCGGTCGCCGACGGCACGATCGCCGCCATCAGCTCGTCGGTGTGGAGGCTGCCCTTCATCAGCGCCTCGACCTGGCCCAGGCGCGCCATCTCGACCGCCATCTCGGCGGCGGCGTGGCTGTGCTCGGTCGGGACGATCTCGATGCCCGCGAGGTCGACCTTCCCGGCCTTCGCGACGGCCCGGATCCTGCCCTCCGGCCCGACCAGCACCGGCACGATGATCCCGCGCCGCGCGGCCTCCAGCGGCCCGAGCAGCGAGTCGCGGTCGCACGGGTGGACGATCGCGCAGCGGACCGGCGGGAGGCCCTCGCAGCGCTTGATCAGCTTCGCGAAGCCGTCGTTGCGGCGCAGGATCAGCGACGGCGTCGCGACGTTCGAGTAGGCGACGCGCTCGGTCGGCGCGATCACGTGCGCGTGCCCGTCGACCAGCACCTCGCCGCGCTGGTTGACGCAGCGGCACGCGAACGTGATCCGGCGGTCCTTCGCGCGCTTGTGCTTCGCGGTCACCGTCGCGGTGAGCTCGTCGCCCACGGCGATCGTCCCCGCGTAGTGGAGCTCGGTCTCGGCGATCACCGCGCCCGGGCCCGGCATCCGCCGCAGGACGAGGTTGGACACGAGCGCGATGGCGGCCGCCCCCGGGGCCGTGGGGCCCGCGGCGTCGGCGCCCCCCTCGACGTGGAACGGATCGACCTCGCCCGCGACCAGCGCGAGCCCTTCGATCTCGTTCACCGTCATCGTGTGCTTCGCCGACTCGGTCGCGCCGACCTCGATCTCGGCGTAGGTGCGGTTGGTGACGTCGCGCATCGGCGCTGCTCCCTCTCGTTCAGCCACGGCGGCGCTTCGGCGCCCGGGCTCCGGCGCGCTTGCGCGCGCCCCGCGTCCTGCGCGCCGCCGGCGCCCCGCCGCCGGCGGGGATCAGCGCGCGCAGCTCGCCGACGAGCTCGCGCTGGCGATCGTCGAGGTGCGGGTCGGTCTCGAGGCCGTCGAGGAGGCCGTGGAGCTTGCGGCGGTCGGCCGGCGTGGCGACGAGCCGCGGCAGCGTCCGCTTCGCCGCGCGCGCCTCGAACTCGACGATGATCGCCTCGTCGTGCAGCACGCGCCGGAAGTCGTCCTCCGAGAGATCCTCGAGCACGCCGGTCGGCTCGAGCAGCGCGCGCACGGTTCCCATCTGCGCGAGCCTGCGCTTGCCGCCGCCCGCCTTCGCGACGAGGAGGGCCGCGCGCACGATCGCCTCGGGCAGGCCGCCCCGGTCGAGGTCGTCCAGCACCTGCCGCACCGCGGGCAGCGCGCGCGGATCGATGCGCGTCTGGCGGCGGATCGCCGCACGCTGGTCCGCCATCTGCAGCGACATCAGGTTGCCGTAGATCTGGAAGAACGCGGCCTCGCTCGCGGCGTCGCGCAGGTCGCGCCACAGGTCGAGCGATGCCGACACGACGGCCGAGCCGAAGCGCTCGGCGCGCCGGCCCGCGTTGGTCGCGTCGCGCGGCTGGCGCCAGGCGCGCGCCATCGCCGCGCCCACCGGCACGCCGGCGAGCATCGGGTTGCGGTCCGACAGCATCCAGCGCTGCGCGCGCAGCGGATGCCATTCGCGCAGCAGGCGCGCGGCCCACTCGGGCACCGCGTCGCGCACGGCGGGGCGGACGAGCAGCTCGTAGGCGCGCTCGGTCAGCTCCGAGAGCGCGGCAACCGCCTCGAACGGCTTCTCGTCGACGCGATCGAACTTTTGCAGCTTACGGAGCGCCTCGAGCGAGCGCTCGTGGATCGTCACGTCGTAGCTCACTTCGCCGTCGGCGTGCTGGATCTCGTGGATCTCCATCCCGTAGAGGCCGGGCGGCAGCGCCTGGATGTGCTTCAGCACCTCGAAGATCTGCGCGTGCTCCTTCTTCGCGACCTTGCCCGACACGAAGATGCCGAGGTGCCCGATGTCCTCGTGGATCAGCCCGACGATGGTCTGGCCGTTCGCCTTGATCTCCTCGGTCGACGAATAGAGGTCGGCGATCCAGTTGAACGCCTGCTGCGGCGGCGTGATGTTGTCGCCCATCGACGCGAACACGATGATCGGCTGCTTGATCGACTTCAGGTCGAAGTAGCGGCCGGGGCCGAGGCGCGCCTCGCCCTGCGCGAGCTTGTTGCCGACGAACAGGTTGTTGACGATCCAGCGGATCTCCTCCTCGTTCAGCAGGTAGAAGCCGCCCCACCAGCGCTCGAACTCGAGGAAGCGCTCCGCCTCGCCGTCGACGTCGTCGTACAGCTGGTAGTACTTGTCCCAGACCGCGTTCGCCGGATTGAGCGTCTCGAAGTTCGCGACGAGGTGCGCGCCGTCGAACTTGCCGGCGCCGAGGTCGCTCGCCAGCAGCGACACCCACGCGCCGCCGAGGAGCCCGCCCGAATAGCGCATCGGGTTGTCGCCGTCGTTGCCCGCCCAGTACGACATCGGCGCGCCGTTGATCACCAGCGGCCCGGTCATGTCGGGACGCGCGGCCGCGAGCATCATCACCGCCCAGCCGCCCTGGCAGTTGCCGATCAGCGAGGGCTTCGGGCTCTCGGGATGGCGCTCGGCGACGATGCGCACGAACTCGGCCTCGGCGTCGGTGACGTCGGCGAGCGTCTGCCCCGGCTCCGGGTCCGGATAGAAGATCACGAAGTAGACCGGGTGGCCCGCCTTCAGCGCGACGCCGACCTCCGAGTCCTCCTTGAACCCGCCGATGCCCGGCCCGTGGCCCGCGCGCGGATCGATGATGATGAACGGCCGCTTCCGCTCGTCGACCTTCACGCCGCGCGGCGGGACGATGCGCAGCAGCGCGTAGTTGCACGGCCGGTCGAACGTGCGCGCGTCCGCCACGGTCTCGTAGCGGTAGTGCAGGAGCGGCGGCTTGCCCGCCTCCTCGTGCGCGAGCCACTGGTTGCCGCGCTCGCGGATCGTGTCCCAGAAGAGCGCCTGCCGCTGCCCCGCGTCGACGGCGTAGCCGAACCAGTCGGTCCACCACTGCTGCGGGTTCGCGGCCGGGAAGCCGGTCTCGAGGTACTCGGCGTGCGCCCGGCGCACGCTGTCGCCGTAGGCGGCGTACGCGTCCTTCACCCGCCGCGACAGCGTGCCCGCGACGTTGCGCGAGATCGCCATCGACCGGTCGATCGTCTTGTTGATGTCCGCCATCGTGATCGTCGCCTTCGGGGTCCGCATCCGGCATCGGGTGCCGCCGGGAGCGGTCGACCGGGCGCCGCGCGCAGGGATGCTGCGCCGCAGCAAAAGCTCACTGTACCACAGTCGCGGGGGCGTTGCGGAGGGCGAAGCCGGGGCTGCGGCCGCACGCGGCCGCGCGGTGGCCTCCGCCCGGCTTCAGTTCAAAGCCCGAGCCAGCCGATCACGGCGTTCTCGACCTCGGGGTTCGGGACGACGAAGCCCTTGTAGCCGACCGTCTCCAGGGCGGCGGCGCCGCCCTTCGCGTCGCGCAACCCGACGAGCGCATCGCGGATGCGCTGCTGCTCGGCGGCCGGCATCGACGTCGACACGATGAACTGCTTGATCGGGACCGGGCGGGACTTGAGCAGCACCTTGCCGCCCTTGTCGGTCCAACCCTTGACCACCGCGTTCGCGGCGGTGATCGCCACCTGCGCGAAGTTGTTCTCGAGGTAGAACGGCACCGCGTCCTGGTAGCGGGTCGTGATGATCCGCACGGTGCCGGGCACCGGATCGCCGCGACCCTCGACCACCGGGATCTTCTCGGTGCGGAACATCGCCCGCACCATCCAGGCGGTGATCGAATCCGGGTCGGGCATGACGACCGTGTGGCCCTTGAGGTCGGCCATCGTCTTGAACGGCTGCCCCGGGCTCATCAGCATCGACGCCGTGTACTCGGTGTAGCCCTGCGTCCACGCGATCGCCTTGTAGCGGCCGGCCTTGATGTCGGCCATCGAGACGTGCGCCGGGTGGACAAAGGCGACGTCGAACTCCTGCGCCTGCAGGCCCGCCCGCAGGTCGTTGTAGGCCGGGACGAGGACGGTCCGGACGCGTCGGCCGGTCGCAGTCGCGATCACCTGCGCGATCGGCGCGAACTTGTCCCGGATCTCCTTCGGTGTCGCCTGGTAGGTGACGCCCTCCGTCACCGCGAAGACAAGGTCGCCCTGCTGCGCGGAGGCGGTCCCCGCGAAGGCGGTAGTGAACAGGAGGGCGGCGGCGAGGCGACGGATCATGGCGGAACCGGCGGGGGAAACGTGAACGACCCGTGCGCTCGCAAGCTTCGTGCCTTGCGGGCCCGGCAAGCCCGGCAGTGTACGACCGGGCCGCGCTGTCCGCTACAGGGGCCCGGCGCGGAATCGGCCGGCGGAGGGCCGGCCGGATGCGCCGTCAGGCGCGGTGACGAAGCTTCCGGATCGCCTCGAGCTGGGCGAGCGCGGTCGCGAGCTCGGCCTCGGCCTGGGCGATCTCCTCCTTCGAGGTCTTGTTCTGCATCGCCTCTTCGGCGGCCTTCTTCGCCTCGAGCGCCGCCTTCTCGTCGAGGTCCTTCGCCCGGATCGCCGTGTCGGCGAGCACCGTGATGTTGTGCGGCTGCACCTCGAGGTAGCCCCCCTGCACGAACACGAGCTCCTCGCGCTCCTGGTTGGGCAGCTTCATCCGGACCGCGCCGGGGCGGATCTCGGTGAACAGCGGCGTGTGGCGCGGATAGATGCCGAGCTCGCCCATCACGCCCGGCAGCACGACGAACTCCGCCTCACCCGAGAAGATCTGCTCTTCCGCGCTGACGACATCCACCCTGATCGTGTTCGCCATTCCGAGATCCCGCTTCCAACGTGCCACGCCGGAAGGCCCGGCGTCGCCACTTCATCCACCCGCAACGAAACGACGCGTGGACCGGTTGAGCATCGGCGCGCCGACCCTCGATCGAACGCACCCGGTCGCACCGCCGACGCTCCAACCGGATCGCGCGTCGGACCCCCGGCCCGTGCACGGCGCGGTTCGAAACCTCCGCGCCGCCCGCCGCACAACGCTACTGCAGTTTCCCGGCCTTCTCGAACGCCTCGTCGATCGTGCCGACCATGTAGAACGCCTGCTCGGGCAGCGCGTCGCACTCGCCGTCGACGATCATCCTGAAGCCGCGGATCGTCTCCTTGAGCGGCACGTACTTTCCCGGCGAGCCGGTGAACACCTCCGCCACGTGGAACGGCTGCGACAGGAAGCGCTGAAGCTTCCGCGCGCGCGACACCGCCAGCTTGTCGTCGGGCGACAGCTCGTCCATGCCGAGGATCGCGATGATGTCGCGCAGCTCCTTGTAGCGCTGCAGCGTGGCCTGCACGCGGCGCGTCGTCGTGTAGTGCTCCTCGCCGACGACCAGCGGGTCGATCTGGCGCGAGGTCGAGTCGAGCGGGTCGACCGACGGGTAGATGCCGAGCGCCGCGATCTCGCGGGAGAGCACGACCGTCGCGTCGAGGTGGCCGAACGTCGTCGCCGGGCTCGGGTCGGTCAGGTCGTCCGCGGGCACGTACACGGCCTGGATCGACGTGATCGAGCCGGTCTTCGTCGACGTGATGCGCTCCTGCAGCTTGCCCATCTCCTCGGCCAGCGTCGGCTGGTAGCCCACCGCGGAGGGCATCCGCCCGAGCAGCGCGGACACCTCGGTGCCGGCGAGCGTGAAGCGGTAGATGTTGTCGACGAAGAACAGGATGTCGCGGCCCTCGTCGCGGAAGCGCTCGGCCATCGTGAGGCCGGTCAGCGCGACGCGCAGCCGGTTGCCCGGCGGCTCGTTCATCTGGCCGAACACCATCGCGACCTTGGACTTGCCGAGGTCGTCCTGCACGATGACCTTCGCGTCCGACATCTCGTGGTAGAAGTCGTTGCCCTCGCGCGTGCGCTCGCCGACGCCGGCGAACACGGACAGGCCCGAGTGCTGCGTCGCGATGTTGTTGATCAGCTCGAGCATCGTCACGGTCTTGCCGACGCCCGCGCCGCCGAACAGCCCGATCTTGCCGCCCTTCGCGAACGGGCAGATCAGGTCGACGACCTTGATGCCGGTCTCGAGCAGCTCGACCGACGGCGAGAGCTCGTCGAACTTCGGCGCGTGCTGGTGGATCGCGCGGCGCTCGTCGCCCTGGATGGCGCCGCGCTCGTCGATCGGACGGCCGAGCACGTCCATGACGCGGCCGAGCACGCCGGGGCCGACCGGGACCTTGATGTTCTCGCCGGTGTTGCGCACCTTCATGCCGCGCTTGAGGCCGTCGGAGCTGCCCATCGCGATCGTACGCACGATGCCGTCGCCCAGCTGCTGCTCGACCTCGAAGGTCAGCCCCTGCTCGACCAGCTTATTCGAGGCGTCCTGCTCGAGGACGAGCGCGTCGTAGACCCGCGGCATCGCGTCCCGCGGAAACTGGACGTCGACGACCGCGCCGATGCACTGGACAATCGTTCCCTGGCTCATGAGTGATCCTTCAGTCCGTCGTTTCGAATTCCCGGCCGCAGGCGGGCGTCGTCACACCGCGGCCGCGCCGCCGACGATCTCCGAGAGCTCCTTGGTGATCCCCGCCTGGCGCGTCTTGTTGTAGATGAGCTGCAGCTCGTTGATGATCTTGCCGGCGTTGTCGGTCGCCGCCTTCATCGCGACCATGCGCGCCGACTGCTCGGAGCCCATGTTCTCGGCGACGGCCTGGTAGACGGTCGCCTCGATGTAGCGGCGCATCATGCCGTCGAGGAGCGCGCGGGCGTCCGGCTCGTAGATGTAGTCCCACGCGCCCTGCGCCGCCTCGGGCTTCACGACCTCGCCGGTCCCGCCCAGCGACTGGTACCGCATCGGCACCGGGATGATCCGGCCCCCGCGCGGCTCCTGCTTCATCGTGTTGATGAACGACGTGTAGAACACCCACACCTCGTCGACCTCGCCCGCGACGTACTTGTCGAGCAGCGCCTTGACCGGGCCGACGACGCGCTCGAGGTGCGGGCGGTCGCCGAGCTGCACCGCGCTCGCGACGACGCTGGCGCCCATCCGCGTCAGGAACGCGAGCCCCTTGTTGCCGATCGCGACGTAGTCGACGCCGAGCCCCGCGCCCGTCCACTCCTTGTGCTTCGAGAGAAGCAGGCGGAGCACGTTCGTGTTCATGCCGCCGCACAGCCCCTTGTCGGTCGACACGACGATCGCGCCGACGCGCTTCACGCGCTCCCGCTTGTTCAGGAACGGATGGCGGTACTCGGTGTTCGCCTTCGCGATGTGGATGACGATGTTGAACACGCGCTCGAGGTACGGGCGCGACGCGCGCATCCGGTCCTGGGCCTTCTTCATCTTCGAGGCCGCGACCATCTCCATCGCCTTGGTGATCTTGCGCGTGCTCTGCACGCTCTTGATCTTGCCGCGGATTTCCTTCGATCCCGCCATCGTCGCCTCGGTTTCGGTCCCTCGCCGGCGCCCGGAGCGCCTGCGAGGGTTGCGCGAACGCTACTGATTCCCGTCGTCTGAACCCCGACCGCCGGTCAGAACGTCCCCGTCTTCTTGAAGTCCTCGATCGCCGCGGAGAGCGCCTTCTCGTCGTCGGCCGTGAGGTCCATCGTCGTCTCGATGCGCTCGTGCAGCGCCGCGTACTTGCTGCGGATGAAGTTGCGCAGCGCCGCCTCGAACGCGAGCGCCTTGTCGACCGGGACGTCGTCGCAGTAGCCGCGGTTCGCCGAGAACAGCGTCAGCGCCTGGTCGGCGACCGACAGCGGCGCGTACTGCGGCTGCTTCATGAGCTCGGTCACCGTGCGGCCGCGATCGAGCTGCTTGCGGGTCGCCTCGTCGAGGTCGGAGGCGAACTGCGCGAACGCCGCGAGCTCGCGGTACTGCGCCAGCGCGAGGCGCACGCCGCCGCCCAGCTTCTTGATGACCTTCGTCTGCGCGCTGCCGCCCACGCGCGACACCGAGATGCCCGCGTTGATCGCGGGACGGATGCCGGCGTTGAACAGGTCGGTCTCGAGGAAGATCTGGCCGTCCGTGATCGAGATCACGTTGGTCGGCACGAACGCCGTCACGTCGCCCGCCTGCGTCTCGATGATCGGCAGCGCCGTCAGCGACCCGGTCTTGCCCTTGACCGCGCCGTTGGTGAACTTCTCGACGTACTCGGCGTTGACGCGCGCGGCGCGCTCGAGCAGGCGCGAGTGCAGGTAGAACACGTCGCCCGGGTACGCCTCGCGGCCCGGCGGCCGGCGCAGCAGCAGCGACACCTGGCGGTACGCCCACGCCTGCTTGGTCAGGTCGTCGTAGATGATCAGCGCGTCCTGGCCGCGGTCGCGGAAGTACTCGCCCATCGTGCAGCCCGAGTACGGCGCGATGTACTGCATCGCCGCCGACTCCGAGGCCGACGCCGCCACGATGATCGTGTAGCCCATCGCGCCGTGCTCCTCGAGCTTGCGCACCACGTTCGCGATCGTCGAGGCCTTCTGCCCGATCGCGACGTACACGCAGATCAGGTCCTTGCCCTTCTGGTTGATGATCGTGTCGACCGCGACCGCCGTCTTGCCGGTCTGGCGGTCGCCGATGATGAGCTCGCGCTGGCCGCGGCCGATCGGCACCATCGAGTCGATCGCCTTGAGGCCCGTCTGCACCGGCTGGTTCACCGACTTCCGCGCGATCACGCCCGGCGCGACCTTCTCGATCACGTCGGTCATCTTGGCGTTGATCGGGCCCTTGCCGTCGATCGGCTGGCCGAGCGAGTTGACGACGCGCCCGATCAGCTCGGGGCCGACCGGGACCGCGAGGATGCGCCCCGTGCACTTGACGGTGTCGCCCTCGGTGATGTGCTCGTAGTCGCCGAGCACGACCGAGCCGACCGAGTCGCGCTCGAGGTTGAGCGCGAGGCCGAACGTGTTGTTCGGGAACTCGAGCATCTCGCCCTGCATCGCGTCGGACAGGCCGTGGATGCGGCAGATGCCGTCGGTCACCGAGACGACCGTCCCCTGGGTGCGGGTCTGCGCGCCCGTGTCCAGGTTCTGGATCTTCGCCTTGATCAGTTCGCTGATTTCCGAAGGATTCAACTGCATGGTTTCCTCGCGGCGTGGCCGGCGGCGCGCCTGCGCGCCCGCGTCACGCGTTCGTGGTCACAATCAGGCGGTGAGCTCCGTCGCCATCGCGGCGAGCTTGCCGGCCACCGAGTCGTCGATCACCGTGTCGCCCACCGTGATGCGCGCCCCGCCGATCAGCTCCGGATTCACGCGCACCGTCGCCTCGACGCGCCGGCCGAAGCGGCGCTCCAGCGCGGACTTGAGCCCGGCCAGCTCCGCGTCCGCCACCGGGAGCGCGCTCTCGATCACCGCCCGCGCGACGCCTTCCGCGTCGTGGCGGCGCTTCTCGAAGGCCTCGTGGATCTCGCGGGCGAGCCCGATGCGGTCGGACTCGATCAGCACGCGCACGAAGCTCCGCGCGTCCGCGTCGAGCCGGTCGCCGCACACGGACAGGAACAGCGACTCCTTCTCGCCGTCGCCGAGCTTCGGGCTCGCGAGCGCGTCGCCCATCTTCGCGTCCGACGCGACCGCCGCGACGAGCGCGAGCATCCGCGCCCAGGCGGGCAGCGCGTTCTTCTCGCGGGCGATCTCGAACGCGGCCTCGGCGTACGGGCGCGCGATCGTGGACAGTTCGGCCATGGCGGCGCCTTCCTAGAGCTGCTGCTGGATCTCGCGCAGGAGGTCGGCGTGCGCCTTCGCGTCGACCTCGCGCTTCAGGATCTTCGCCGCGCCCGCGACCGCCAGGTCGGCGACCGAGTTGCGGAGCGACTCCTTCGCGCGGGCGACCTCCTGCTGGATCTCGGCCTTCGCCGCCGTGACGATGCGGTCGGCCTCGGCCTTCGCCTCGGCCTTCGCCTGCTCCATCGTCTCGGACTTGAACTTCTCGCCCAGCGCGACGATCTCGGCCGCCTTGGCCTTCGCCTCGGTCAGCATCTCGGACGAGCGCTTCTCGGCCGTGTTGAGGCTCTGCCGCCCCTGCTCGCCGGCGGCCAGGCCGTCGGCGATCTGCTTCTGGCGGCCCTCGATCGCGCGCATCAGCGGCGGCCAGACGAACTTCGCCGTGAACCAGATGAAGGCGGCGAACGCCGCCGCCTGCATGAGCAGCGTCAGGTTGATGTTCATGACGGCTCCCTCTCGCGGTGCGTGGACTGGGGTTTCCCGGCGGGCGACCCTAGCGGACGACGGCGAGCAGCGGGTTGCCGAACGCGAACAGCATCGCGAGGCCGACGCCGATGATGAACGACGCGTCGATCAGGCCGAGGAGCAGGAACACCTTCGCCTGCAGCTGCGGCATCAGCTCGGGCTGGCGCGCCGCGCCCTCGAGGAAGCGCGAGCACATGATGCCGACGCCCACGCACGCGCCGAGCGCGCCGAGGCCGATGATCAGGCCGATGCCGATGCCGGTGAAGGCCTGGATCTGGGCCAGCAGTTGCAGCTTGTCCATGTCGTTTTCCTTTCGGTGTCGCTTGTTGAGGTGGACGGAGACGGTGGAGCCCCGGCGGGGCGGGAAGCGGTCAGTGGTGCTCGTGCGCCATCGCGATGTACACGACGGTCAGCATCATGAAGATGTAGGCCTGCAGCACGACGATCAGGATGTGGAAGATCGCCCAGCCCAGGTGCAGCACGCCGCCGAAGAGCGTGCCGACGAGCCCGGTCGCCGCCCACATCCCCAGCAGCATGAAGATGATCTCGCCCGCGTACATGTTCCCGTACAGACGCAGGCTGTGCGAGAGCGGCTTCGACAGGTACTCGACCGCGTTGAACAGCAGGTTGAACGGCCACAGGAGCGGGTTCGAGCCGAACGGCGCGCAGAAGAGCTCGTGGATCCAGCCGCCGAACCCCTTCACCTTGATCGAGTAGAAGATCATCAGCGCGAACACCGAGAGCGCGAGCGCGAACGTCGTGTTCACGTCGGCGGTCGGCACGGAGCGCCAGTTCTCCAGGTGGAACACGTGCTCGTAGATCCACGCCATGATGTCGACGGGCAGGAAGTCCATCGCGTTCATGAACAGCACGAGCACGAAGGTCGTGAGCGCGATCGGCGCGACGAGCGTCGACGTGCCCTGGTAGATGCCCTTGACCTGGTCGTTGACGAAGTCGATCGAGAGCTCGACGAACGCCTGCGTCTTCGACGGCACGCCCGAGGTCGCCTTGCGCGTCACGAGCCACAGGAAGCCGAAGCACAGCGCGCCGAGGATCAGCGAGGTCACGAACGTGTCGACGTGGAGGGTCCAGAACCCTCCTTCGCCCAGGACCGGCTTCGCGAGGAAGGTCAGGTGGTGCCCGATGTACGAGGTCGGGGTGAGCTCGGTGCCGGCCGCCATGGGATGTCTTTCCGGTTACTCGCGCGCCAAAAAAGCCGTTCTGAACAGCAGGACCGTCACGACGAAGGCGGCGAACAGCGCCGCCAGCACGACGTCCCGGTACGTCGTCAGCACCAGCCAGAGCTGGAGGATGATCACGAAAATCTTCGCCCCCTCCGCGCGCAGCATCGTGACGACCGACGCGCCCGCGGTGGCGGTCCGCCCGATCCCCAGCACGAACGCGTAGACCACGGTCGAGGTGAGCGTGACCAGCCCGCCCAGCGCAGCCGACAGCGCCGCGTGCCCGCCGGCCCACACGCCCGCGACGGCGGCGATCGCGACGGTCGCGAGCGCCTGCCAGGCGAGTACGGTGCGGATCGGCTTGGACTTGAGCGGTGGTTCCACGCCGGCGCCCTCGACGACGGGCGCTAGGGACGGCGAGCGGAGCAAACTTTCGAAGTATAGACTCGCGCGCCTGCCGCGAGCAAGGAAATGTTGCGGCGCAGCGTGATCGCGGCGTGCCGGCGACGCCCCGGACGCAACACGCGAACGGGCGTTCGATGCTGCCCTGCGACGACCGCAGCCGGTTCAGCCCCCCGACAGCGCCGCGACGATCATCACGTCGGTCCCGGGCGGCACCGGCGAACCCAGGTCGCGCACCGCGCGGGGACCGAGGAACACCGCGATGTGCGGCCGGAGCTTCCCCTGCTCGTCGACGATGCGGAACCGGATGCCCGGAAACGACGACTCGAGCGCCGCGACGATCGCGCGGAGCGGCGGCGCGTGGTCGGGCGAGAGCTCGGGCAGCGTGACGATCACCTCGTCGTGGCCGAGCGTGTACGAGACGAGCGGCGACGGGATCCTGACGCGGTAGCGGGCGATCATCGGTTGGTCATCCGTGGCCGCCGGTCGCTTCGCGGCTAGACAGCGGTCTCGACCGCCTGGATCGCCGGCAGGTTCCGCGCGAGGCAGCGCCAGCTGCGACCCTCGTCGCGGCTGCCCCACACCTCGCCCGAGGTCGTGCCGAGGTAGACGCCGGGCGAGTCGCGCCCGTCGACCGTCATCGCCTGCCGCTTGACCGTCCACCACGCCTGCGCGGCCGGGAAGCCCTTGTCCTGCCGCCGCCACGAGCGCCCGCCGTCGAGCGTCCGGTAGACGGCCGGGCGTCCCGCCGGCGCGGTGCGCGGCCACACGTCGGTCCCGTCCATCGGGAAGATCCACGCCGTGTCCGGGTCCCGGGGATGCGCGACGACCGGAAGGCCGACCGCGCCCACGCTCTTCGGCATGCCGCCCCCGATGTCGATCCAGTCGACCGAGGGCCGGTCGAGCCGGTAGAGCCCGCAGTGGTTCTGCTGCCAGAGCCGGTCGGGATCGCCCCCCGCGAAGCGCACGCAGTGCGGATCGTGGCCGTACTCGGGCGCGGGCGACGGCAGGAAGTCGGCGCGCACGCCGCGGTTCAGCGGCTTCCAGTCCGCGCCGGCGTCGGGCGACTCGAACACGCCGCCCGACGACATCGCGACGTAGAGGTGCTTCGCGTCGCGGGGGTCGACGAGGATCGAGTGCAGCTTCGGACCGTCGGGCGTCCCGTCCTGGTCGCCGCCGCACCACGCCTTGCGCTGCGGGTGCTCGTTGAATCCGGCCACGCCGGACCAGGTCGCGCCGCCGTCCGTCGAGCGGAACAGCCCCTGCGGCGAGGTGCCGGCGTACCACGCACCCGGCTCGCTCGCGTGCCCGGGCGAGAGCCAGAACGTGTGGTCGACGGTGCGCCCGCTGCCGGCGCGAAACGCGGGCGGCTTCGACGCCTCGGTCCACGAGCGGCCGCGGTCGGGCGAGCGGAACACCGTCGGCCCCAGGTGTCCGGTGCGCGCCGCGGCGAGCCAGGTCTTCCCGTCGCGCGGATCGGCGACCACGTGGTGGAGGTTGTGGCCGAGGAAGCGCGGCCCGGCGAGCGCCCATCGGCTGCGCGCGGCGTCGCTCGTGAGCGTCCAGAGCCCCTTGCGCGTCGCGACGAGCAGGGTGACGCGCCGGGCGGCGGGACGGGCGTTCCGGGGCGTGGCGGCCATGGCGAGGTCCTCCGGGTCCGGGGCCATCGCGCGAAACCGCGCGCGAGATCTCCGCACGCTACGCCCAAGCGGGGTTCCCCCGCAACCGCCGGGGTTGAAATCGGCGGCGGTCGCTGCGATCCTCGGCCTCCCCCCGCGTCTTCCACCCCGCACGGAGAGATCCCCATGACGATCAAGGTCGGCGACAGGCTTCCCGCCGGAACGCTGATGGAGTACGTCGAAGTCGAGAAGAACGGCTGCTCGGTCGGCCCCAACCCGGTGACGGTCGAGGACCTCACGAAGGGGAAGAAGGTCGTGATCTTCGGGCTGCCGGGCGCGTTCACGCCGACCTGCTCGGCGAAGCACGTGCCGTCCTACGTCGCCAGCTACGACAAGCTGAAGGCGAAGGGCGTCGACGCGATCGCGTGCGTGTCGGTCAACGACGCGTTCGTGATGGGCGCGTGGGCGCGCGACCAGCACACCGGCGACAAGGTGCGGATGCTGGCCGACGGCAGCGCCGACTACGCGAAGGCGCTCGGCCTCGAGCTCGACCTCACCGCGCGCGGGATGGGCGTCCGCTGCCAGCGCTTCTCGATGCTCGTCGACAACGGCGTCGTCAAGGCGCTCAACGTCGAGGCGCCCGGCAAGTACGAGGTCTCCGGCGCGGAGACGATGCTGACGCAGCTCGGCTGACCGGCTCCCCGGCGGCGGCCGCCGACCGCCGCTCCCGCTACTTCGCCGGCTCGATCCGCGTCACCCGGTAGGCGTTGCCGGCCCTGTCGGCGGCGAAGCGCACCTTGTCGCCCGCCTTCACGCGATCGAGCATCGCGGGGTCGGCCGCGACGAACACCATCGTCATCGGCGGCATGTCGATCGACGGCACCGGGCCGTGCTTCAGCGTGATCGTGCCCGCGGCCTTGTCGACCTTGCGGACCTCGCCCTCGCTCAGCGCGGCGGACGCCGCCGCCGGCGCCGGCGCGTGCGCCGAATGACCGGAAGCGCCCTGCGCGTGCGCGGGCGCTCCGGCGAGCGCGAGCGCGATCGCGGCGACCGCCGTCATCATCGTCTTCATCGTTGCCTTCCTCTCCTCCGGGTCGACGACACGGCCCGTCACGGCCGCTTGAGCTTCGCGACGATGCCCTCGAGCTCGTCGAGGCTCGCGTAGCCGATCACGATGCGTCCCCTGCCGCCGGGCTTCGCCTCGATCGCGACCTTCGCGCCGAGCGCCTCGGCGATCTCGGTCTCGAGCCGCGCCGTGTCGGCATCGCGCGCGTGGGCCCTGAGGCGCGCGGCGCGCTTCGCCGGGTTCAGCATCCCGTGCACGAGCCGCTCGGTGTCGCGCACCGAGAGCGCGCCGTTGACGACGCGCACCGCCGTCGCCGTCTGCTGCGCGGCCGGCAGCGCGAGGAGCGCGCGCGCGTGGCCCATGTCGATCGCGCCGTCCATCACGTAGTCCTGCACCGGCTTCGGCAGGTGCGTGAGCCGCAGCAGGTTGGTCACGGCGCTGCGCGAGCGGCCCACCGCCTTCGCTGCCGCGTCGTGCGTGAGCCCGAACTCCTCGATCAGGCGCTTCAGCCCCTGCGCCTCCTCGATCGGGTTCAGGTCCTCGCGCTGGATGTTCTCGATCAGCGCGAGCGCGAGCGCCGCCTGGTCGGGCACCGCCTTCACGAGCGCGGGCACCTCGCGCAGCCCAGCCTTCTGCGCGGCGCGCCAGCGCCGCTCGCCGGCGACGATCTCGAAGCGACCGCCCTCGACCGGGCGCACGAGGATCGGCTGCATGATCCCCTGCTCGCGGATCGAGTCGGCGAGCTCGGCGAGCGAGCCGTCGTCCATCTTCGTGCGCGGCTGGTAGCGGCCGGGCCGCAACCGGTCGATCGCGAGCGTCTGCAGCGCGTCCTTCGACGGCGCCTCGTCGTCGGTGCCGGCGAGGAGCGCGTCGAGGCCCCTGCCGAGTCCCTTGGGCCGGATCATGCCTGCACCCCCGCCGGGGCCGGATTCGAATCCGACCCCGGTCTCGATTCCATGCGTCGCAGGATCTCGCCCGCGAGCGCGAGGTACGCCTGCGCGCCCTTCGACTGGAGCTCGAGCTTCAACGCCGGCATCCCGTGCGAGGGCGCCTCGGCGAGCCGCACGTTGCGCGGCACGACGGTGCGGTAGAGCTTCGCGCCGAAGTGCTTCTCGAGGTCCGCCGCGACGTTCTGCGCGAGCGTGTTGCGCGGGTCGTACATCGTGCGCAGCACCCCCTCGATCTCGAGCCTCGGATTGAGGTGCGCGCGCACCTTCTTCACCGTCTGCACGAGGTCCGAGAGCCCCTCGAGCGCGTAGTACTCGCACTGCATCGGGATCAGCACGCTGTCGGCGGCGCACAGGCCGTTCAGCGTGAGCAGCGACAGCGACGGCGGGCAGTCGAGCAGGATGAAGTCGTACTCGGCGGCGACCTCGCCGATCGCGGTCCGCATCTGCGACAGCGCCTCGGCGAGCGCGTCCTTGAGGCGCGTCTCGCGCTCGGGCAGGTCGACCAGCTCGACCTCCGCGCCGGCGAGCTCGCGGTTCGCGGGCACGAGGTCGAAGCCGCCGGTGGGCGACACGACGCGCACGTCGGCGATCTTCCGCTCGCCGAGCAGCACCTGGTAGACGGTCGCCGCGCGGTCGCGCTTGTCGACGCCCGAGCCGGTCGTCGCGTTGCCCTGCGGGTCGAGGTCGACGAGCAGCACGCGCCGGTGCATCGCGACGAGGCTCGCGGCGAGGTTGACCGCGGTCGTCGTCTTGCCGACGCCGCCCTTCTGGTTCGCGATCGCGATGATGCGGGGGTGGGTCACGCTGCCGGCTCCCTGACGCGCATGACGATGAGATGACGCGCGCCCCCGAGGCCGGGCACGTCGAGCCGGTGCGCGGCGACGACCTCGACGCTCGCGGGCAGCTCGGCGATCTCCTCGTCGGGATGCACGCCCTTCATCGCGAGCATCACGCCGCCCAGGGCGAGGTGCGGCGCCGCGAGGCGCGCGAACGTCGCGAGGTCGGCGAACGCGCGCGAGATCACGACGTCGAATCGGCGGCCGGCGGCGTAATCCTCGACGCGCGTCGCGACCGCCTCCACGTTCGGTAGCGGGAGCTCGATCGCCGCCTGCGCGAGGAATGCCGCCTTCTTGCTCGCCGAGTCGACGAGCACGACGCGCGCGTCGGGCCGCGCGATCGCGATCGGGATGCCCGGCAGGCCCCCGCCGCTGCCGACGTCGAGCACCGCGATGCCGCCGCGCTGCGGCAGGTACGGCACGACCGCGAGCGAATCGAGCGCGTGGTGCGTCACCATGCGCTCGGGCTCGCGGATCGCCGTCAGGTTGTAGGTCCGGTTCCACTTGGCGAGGAGCGCGAGGTAGGCCTCGAGCTTCTCGCGCGCGCCCTCGGGGAGCGCCACGCCGAGCCGCTCGACGCCGTCGGCGAGCGTCGCCGTGTCGCGGGTCGCGACGCCGCTCACGCCGCGCACTCCCGCGCGGGTCCGCGCTTCAGGTGCACGAGCAGGAGCGAGATCGCGGCCGGCGTGATCCCCTGCATGCGCGCGGCCTGGCCGATCGTGTCCGGGCGCTGCTGGTTCAGCCGCTGCTGCACCTCGATCGAGAGCCCGCGCACGCTCCGGTAGTCGAGGTCGGGCGGCAGCGGCGTCTCCTCCTGCGCGAGCGCGCGCGCGATCTCGCCCTTCTGCCGCTCGATGTAGCCCGCGTACTTGATCGACACCTCGACCTGCCCGGCGACCGCCGGATCGTCGACCGGCGCGCCGGCGCCCGGCAGCGTCATCAGCGCCGCGTAGCCGACGCCGGGCCGGCGCAGGAGGTCCGCGAGCGTGCACGCCTCGCCGAGCGGCGCGCCGACGACGCGCTCGATCTCGTGGCGCGCGACGACGTTCGGATTGACCTGCGTCGACGCGAGACGCGCGGCTTCGCGCGAGATCGCGTCGCGCTTCCGCGCGTACGCGTCCCAGCGCGCGTCGTCGACGAGCCCGAGCCGCCGGCCGTGCTCGGTCAACCGCAGGTCCGCGTTGTCCTCGCGGAGCTGCAATCGGTACTCGGCGCGCGACGTGAACATCCGGTACGGCTCGGAGACGCCGCGCGTGATCAGGTCGTCGACCAGCACGCCCAGGTACGCCTCGTCGCGGCGCGGGCTCCAGCCCGCGTCGCCGCGCGCGTGGAGCGCGGCGTTCGCGCCGGCGAGCAGTCCCTGCGCCGCCGCTTCCTCGTAGCCGGTCGTGCCGTTGATCTGCCCGGCGAAGTAGAGCCCGCGCACCGCCTTCGTCTCGAGCGTCGCGTGCAGCGCGCGCGGGTCGACGTAGTCGTACTCGATCGCGTAGCCCGGCCGCAGGACGTGCGCGCGCTCGCACCCCGGGAGCGTGCGGACCATCGCGATCTGCACGTCGAACGGCAGCGACGTCGAGACGCCGTTCGGATAGATCTCGTGCGTCGTGAGCCCTTCGGGTTCCAGGAACACCTGGTGCGATTCGCGTGACGCGAAGCGCACCACCTTGTCCTCGATCGACGGGCAGTAGCGCGGGCCCACGCCCTGGATCACGCCCGCGTAGAGCGGCGAGCGGTCGAGCGCGCCGCGGATCAGCTCGTGCGTCCGCGCGGTCGTGTGCGTGATCCAGCAGGGCCGCTGCTCCGGATGCATCGACCGCGCGCCCAGGAACGAGAACACGGGCTCCGGATCGTCGCCCGGCTGCACGACGAGGCGGTCGAACGCGATCGTCCGGCCGTCGAGACGCGGGGGCGTCCCGGTCTTGAGCCGCCCGACCGGCAACTGGCGCTCGCGCAGCGCCGCTCCCAGCCGCTTGGCCGGCGGATCGCCCGCGCGCCCCGCCTCGTAGCTCTGCAGGCCGACGTGGATCAGGCCGGACAGGAAGGTCCCCGTCGTCAGCACGACGGCGTCGGCGTGGAAGCGGAGCCCGATCTGCGTGACGACGCCCGCCACGCGGTCGCCCGCGACGATCAGGTCGTCGACGCCTCCCTGGAACAGCGTCAGATTCGGCTGGTTCTCGAGGCGGCGGCGGATCGCCGCCCGGTACAGGACGCGGTCGGCCTGCGCGCGGGTCGCGCGGACCGCGGGCCCCTTGCTGGCGTTCAGCGTCCGGAACTGGATGCCCGCCTCGTCGGTGGCGATCGCCATCGCGCCGCCGAGCGCGTCGACCTCGCGGACGAGGTGCCCCTTGCCGATCCCGCCGATCGACGGGTTGCAGGACATCTGGCCCAGTGTCTCGATGCTGTGCGTCAGCAGGAGCGTCGGCACGCCCATGCGCGCCGAGGCGAGCGCGGCTTCGGTGCCCGCGTGGCCCCCGCCGACGACGATCACGCCGAAGCGATCGCAGAAGTCCATGATTTTGAAGTGTTTTTGGCTCGCCCCTGCAAGGGGGGCGAGCTGCGGATTATAGCCCGAAGGGCGGGCCAGGCGCCATCGGCGTTTCACGTGAAACCACGGACGGGCACTGCGGCGGCCGCGCGACGACCGGTACGAGGAAGCGGGGCGCGAACGGGGAACCCGGGATTCGATCGCAGGAGCACGACCGACCGGGGGCCGCGATCGACCCGGATCCCGGCCGAGCCGGCGGGGGCAGGCAGCGACGGCCCACCGCGCTCGCCTGCCACCCCCCGCACGTTCGGATCGATCCGATCCGAGCAGTGGGGCCGCCACCGACGCCGACTCGCTCCACCCTGCCCCGTCCCGGAGGCGGCGCAGCGCCCGTTTGGATCCCGACGCCCCCGGTCAGGGCAGCCCCCCTCCCCGCACGAATCCGGCCGGGTCGCGCCCGTCGAGCGGACGGGTGACGACGAGCGATGGGCGGACGCGCGCCGCAACCCGAGGCTTGACGTGGCTGCCGCCGTGCCAGCTCCCTGTGGGCCGCCTCGCGCCCCGGTCCGGCTTCCGGGGCCGGGCAGACTTAGCTTCGCACCGCCGGTTCCGGGGCGGCCCGGCCGCCCCGGCATCCGCGGGCGCCCCGGACCGTTTCACGTGAAACACCGCAGCGCGGCAGCCGGGAGACCGGAGGCGAACGGTTTTCCGGCCACCGCCACCCGGCCGACCGATGCGCGGGGGGTGCATGAGTCGTGACTGTCCCCGCGCTACGTCGCCGCGACCACCCGAGGTCCCCCGAGGGACGGACGCGGCCGGCGATGCAGGCCCGCCGCTGCGCGAGCCTCCCGGCGCGCCCCCGGAAACGACGACGGCGCCTGCCGGCGCCGTCGGATCGTGACTGATGTTGGTAAGCGCTTGCTGCCCGCACCTATCGCGCCAGACGGCTTCCCAGCTTGTCGCGCTCGACTGCCAGCGCCTCCGGACGCTTGCCGCCGACGCGCGCGAACAGCTCGTCGTGGGCGGCGAGCTCGCGCATCCACGCCTCGACGTCGACGCCGATCGCCTGCGCGTAGCGCTCGGGGGCGAACTCGATGCCGGCCCAGTCCAGGTCCTCGAAATCCGGCACGATGCCGAGCGGCGTTTCGCGGCCCTTGGCGGTCTTCTCGCACCGCTCGAAGATCCACTTGAGCACGCGCATGTTGTGGCCGAAGCCCGGCCAGATGAAGTTGCCGGTCTCGTCCTTGCGGAACCAGTTGACCGAGAAGATGCGCGGCGGGTGGGCGATCCTGCGGCCCATCTCCAGCCAGTGCGCGAAGTAGTCGCCGACGTGGTAGCCGCAGAACGGGAGCATCGCGAACGGGTCGCGGCGCACCTCGCCGATCGTGCCGGCCGCCGCCGCGGTCATCTCCGAGCCCATCGTCGCCGCCATGTAGACGCCCGACTCCCAGGTCGGCGCCTCGACGACCAGCGGCACCGTGTCCGAGCGGCGCGCGCCGAACACGAACGCCGAGATCGGCACGCCGGCCGGGTCGTCCCAGGCCGCGTCGAGCGACGGACACTGCGTCGCCGCGACCGTGAACCGCGCGTTCGGGTGCGCGGCCTTGCGCCCCGCCTTGCCGTCGGCCGGCGTCCAGTCCTTCCCCTGCCAGTCGATCAGGTGGGCCGGCGGCTCCTTCGTGAGCCCCTCCCACCAGACGTCGCCGTCGTCGGTCAGCGCGACGTTGGTGAAGATCACGTTGGACTTGAGCGTGTCCATCGCGTTGGGGTTCGATTGGTACGAGGTTCCCGGCGCGACGCCGAAGTAGCCGGCCTCCGGGTTGATCGCGCGGAAGTGCCCGTCCGGGCCGGGCTTCAGCCAAGCGATGTCGTCGCCGATCGTCGTGACCTTCCAGCCCTCGAAGCCCGGCGGCGGGATCAGCATCGCGAAGTTGGTCTTGCCGCATGCGCTCGGGAACGCCGCCGCCACATAGCGCTTGTCGCCGGCCGGCGAGCTGACGCCGAGGATCAGCATGTGCTCGGCGAGCCAGCCCTCGTCGCGGCCCATGACCGACGCGATGCGCAGCGCCAGGCACTTCTTGCCCAGCAGCGCGTTGCCGCCGTAGCCCGAGCCGTACGACCAGATCTCGCGCGTCTCGGGGAAGTGCACGATGTACTTGTGGTCGCGGTTGCACGGCCAAGCGCTGTCGCGCTCGCCCGCCGCGAGCGGCGCGCCCACCGAGTGGACGCAGGGGACGAAGTCGCCGTCGCTCCCGATCACGTCGTACACGGCGCGGCCCATGCGCGTCATCAGCTTCATGTTGACGACGACGTAGGGGCTGTCCGAGATCTCGACGCCGATCTGCGCGATCGGGCTGCCGAGCGGGCCCATCGAGAACGGCACGACGTAGAGCGTGCGCCCGCGCATCGCGCCGTCGAAGAGGCCGTCGAGCGTCGCGCGCATCTCGCGCGGCTCGCGCCAGTTGTTGGTCGGCCCCGCGTCCTCCTCGCGCCGGCTGCAGATGAACGTGCGGTCCTCGACGCGCGCGACGTCGGAGGGGTCCGAGCAGGCGAGGTAGCTGCCGGGGCGCTTCGCCGGGTCGAGGCGCCTGAACGTCCCCGCGGCCACCATCTCGCCGCACAGGCGCCGGTACTCGGCGTCGCTGCCGTCGCACCAGACGATGCGGTCCGGCTTCGCGAGCGCGGCGATCTCGCGCACCCAGCCCATCAGGCGCGGGTGCTTGACGTAGTCGGGGGCCGCCACCGAGGCGGCGAGCGTGGCGAGGGATTCGGGCTGGTTCATCGGATCGGGTCGTGAGTGGGCGTGTGTCGCGTGGCCGCGCGGTTTCGCGATCGCGGCGCACAATCGGGAGAATCTAGCACGCGCGCGCGGCGATCCGGCAGCCGCCGCCGCCGTGGACAAGTGGCCTGACCAATCCCGCGACCGCGTCAGCGCCCCCCGCCGGCCGCGACGATGAACAGCCGCCGGAACGGGAACAGCGTCGAGCCGTCGCCTTCGCGCGGATAGGCGCGCACGATCCGCTCGCGGTAGTCGAACAGGAACGCCGCTCGCGCCTCCGCGTCGCCTTCGAGTCGCTCGAGGAACGGCAACAGCCACGTCCCCGAGACGAACGCGACCACCGGGTGCTCGCCGTCGTCGCGCGGCGCGAGCCGCTGCAGGTAGATCGTCTCCCAGACGTCGACCGACGCGCAGTGCGGCGCGAGCCAGCGCAGGTAGGCCTCCGGCGCGGAAACCGGTGCGGGCCGCACGAGCCCGCCCAGTCGCGCGCGCCAGCGCCGGCTCGCGGCGGCGGCGGCCACCGCGACGTGCGACGGCGCCTCGAAGTTGCGCGGCATCTGCACCGCGAGCGCGCCGCCGGGAGCGATCGAGCGCGCGAGCCGCGGGAAGAGCGCCTCGTGATCGGGCAGCCAGTGCAGCGCCGCGTTGCTGTAGAGGACGTCAACCTCGCCTTCGGGCGCCCATCTCGCCAGGTCGCCCGTCTCGTACCGGACATCGGCGCCGTCCACGGGCGTTGCGCGCGCCCTGGCGAGCATCGCCTCCGAGCTGTCGACGCCGACGATCGACGCCCGCGGCCACCGCCGCGCGAGGAGCCTCGTCACGTTGCCCGCGCCGCAGCCCAGGTCGACGACCGTGCGCGGCGCGTCGACCGCGATGCGCGCCGCGAGGTCGATCGCCGGCCGCAGCCGGTGGTCCTCGAACTCCAGGTAGCGTTGCGGATCCCAGCTCATCGCGCGGCCTCCCCCGGGCGCGCCGCGGACGGTCGCGCGGCGCTCATCGCGCGCGCCTCGCGTCGCGCGCACGGTACCATCGCCGCGCGCGGTCGAACACGAGCGGCGTCGCGAGCAGCAGCACGACGACGCGCGTCACGTGGAACGCGGTGACGAGCGGGACGCCCAGCTGCAGCACCTTCGCGGTGATGCACATCTCGGCGATGCCGCCCGGCGCGTTGCCCAGCACCATCGTCGCCGGAGGCTGCGCGGTCGTCCACGCGAGCGCGACCCCGAACAGCGCCGCGAGCGCGATCGACAGCAGCACCGTCGCGGCCACCGCGCCGACGAACCGGTGCGCGCCGCGCAGGAAGTCCGGCTGGAACCGCGAGCCCAGCGCGCAGCCGAGCAGCCACTGGCCGGCGTTCGAGGCCGCCGGCGGCAGCGACGAGAGGTCGACCTCGAGCGCCGTCAGCGGAATCGCGACGGCGAGCGACCCCAGCACGAACGCGTTCGGCGCGCCGAAGCGCTGGAACACCGCGCTTCCGGCGAGCGTCGCGGCCATCAGCGCCGCGAAGCCGGCGGCGTCGAAGGACTTCGCGCCGGGAACGTAGACGTCGACGCCGTGGATGCCGAGCGCGGTGATCGCGCCGGGGACGATCGCCACCACGATCAGGATGCGCAGGCTCTGCGCCGCGGCGATCCGGTCCATGCGCCCGCCGAAGCGCTCGCCCAGCGTCGCCATTTCGGCCGCGCCGCCGGGCACGCTCGCGAAGATCCCGGTCGTGAGGTCGAGCCTCGCGAGCCGGGCGAGCGCGACGCCGGACACGTAGCCCAGCGCGATCGCGAACAGCGCTCCCGCGGCCAGCGCGTACCAGAGGCCGGCGACCTCGTGCACGACGAACGGGGTGAAGTAGAGCCCGAGCGAGGTGCCGATGATCCACTGACCGGCGTAGCGCGCGGGCGGCGGGGCCGCGATGTCGATGCCCGCGACGCGCAGGAACGCGATCGTGAACAGCGGGCCGAGCATCCAGGGGATCGGCGTGCGCAGGCGCTCGCACGCGTAACCCGCCAGGGCGCCGATCGCGAGCGCCGCGCACCAGCGCAGCCAGCGACCGGTCGTCTCCGCTCGCATCCTCGCGCGAATTGGGGTCAGACCCCGATTGCCGGCGCTACCGCGAACCGCGGTCCGGATCCTGCCGCCACTCGCGCACGACCTTCCAGAGCCACGGCGCGAGCGCGAGCACGACCGTCAGCGCGAGCAGCGTCGCCGCGATCGGATGCGTGACGAACACCGACGGGTCGCCCTGGCTGATCGCCAGCGCCCGGCGGAACTGCGACTCGGCGAGCGGCCCGAGGATCAGGCCGATCACCGCCGGCGCGACCGGGAAGCCCCAGCGCCGCATCATGAAGCCGAGCAGCCCGAACACGTACAGCGTCGCGAGGTCGACCACCGACTGGTGCAGGCTGTACGCGCCGAGCGTCGCGAACACGAGGATGCCGGCGTAGAGGAGCGGCTGCGGGATCTTCAGCACCTTCACCCACAGCCCGATCAGCGGCAGGTTGAGGATCAGGAGCAGCACGTTGCCGATGTACATGCTCGCGATGAGGCCCCAGACGAGCGTCGCCTGCGTCTGGAACAGGAGCGGCCCCGGCTGCAGGCCGTAGTTCTGGAATGCCGCGAGCAGGATCGCCGCGGTCGCCGAGGTCGGGATGCCGAGCGTCAGCAGCGGCACCAGCACGCCGGCCGACGACGCGTTGTTCGCGGCCTCGGGGCCGGCGACGCCCTCGATCGCGCCGTTGCCGAACTCCTCCGGGTGCTTCGACAGCTTCTTCTCGAGCGCGTAGGAGAGAAAGGTCGGGATCTCGGCGCCGCCCGCCGGAATCGTGCCGAACGGGAAGCCGATCGCCGTCGCGCGAAGCCACGCCGGCCACGAGCGCCGCCAGTCCTCGCGCGACATCATGAGCGACCCGGACAGGTTCTCCATCGTCTCCGGCAGGCGGCTCTGGTACGCGGCGACGTAGAGCGCTTCGCCGACGGCGAACAGGCCGACCGCCAGCACGACGACGTCGATGCCGTCCATCAGCTCGGGCACGCCGAACGCGAAGCGCATCTGGCCGGTCTGGTCGTCGATGCCGACGAGGCCCAGCAGGAGCCCCACGAACAGCATCGTGAGCCCGCGCACCGTCGAGCTGCCCAGCACGGCGGCGACGGTGACGAACGCGAACACCATCAGCGCGAAGTACTCGGCCGGTCCGAACTTGAGCGCGATCTCGACGACGACCGGCGCGAGCACGGTCAGGAGCGCGGTGGCGATCGTGCCGGCGACGAACGAGCCGATCGCCGCGGTCGCGAGCGCCGGGCCGGCGCGGCCGCGCTTGGCCATCTTGTTGCCTTCGAGCGCGGTCGCGATCGACGCCGACTCGCCGGGCGTGTTGAGCAGGATCGTCGTCGTCGAGCCGCCGTACATCGCGCCGTAGTAGATGCCCGCGAACATGATGAGCGCGCCGGTCGCGTCGAGCTTCGTGGTCAGCGGCAGCAGCATCGCCACGGTGAGCGCGGGGCCCACGCCCGGCAGCACGCCGATCGCGGTGCCCAGCGTGACGCCGACGAAGCCCCACAGCAGGTTGATCGGCGTCAGCGCGACGCCGAAGCCGGCGACCAGCGCCTGCAGGGTCTCGGTCATTCGCGCGATCCGTTCAGATGCCCGCGCCGCCGAGCAGCGGTCGCAGCCAGCCGGCCGGGAGGTTCACGTTCAGGAACTTCACGAAGAACAGGAACACCGCGAGCCCGAGCACGACGCCGACGGAGAGGTCGCGCGCGACGCGCACGCTGCCGAAGCCGCGCGCGACGCAGGCGTACAGCGCCGCCGCGGCGAGCACGAAGCCCGCCGTGTGGATCAGCGCCATCTGCAGGAACAGTCCGCCGCTGACCCAGGCGAACGCCGCGAACACGAACGGATGCTCGCCGCGCGCCGACGGGTCGTCCGGCACGGGGTCGCGCCAGCCCCCGGTGAACACCTCGGCGAACAGCCAGACGCCGAGCACGACGAGCCCGACCGCGACGCACTCGGGCACGAAGTTCGGCCCGACCCGCGCGTAGCCGCCGGCCTCCGGCAGCGAGAACGCGATCGCGCTCGCGCCGATCCCCAGCGCCAGCACGCCGAACGACAGCACGACCTCGGCGCGGAAGCGCCGCTGCGCGGCCACGGCTACTTCTTGAGGCCCAGCGACGCGAGGATGCCGGCGATCCGCTTGGTGTCCTCCTCGACGAACGCCTTGTACGCGTCGCCGGCGAGGAACACCGGATCCCAGCCGTACTTCGCGAGCGACTCCTTCCACGACGCCGACTCGGTCGCGGCCCTGACCGCCGCGATCAGCGCGTCGCGCTGCGCGGCCGTGATCCCCGGCGCCGCGAACACGCCGCGCCAGTTGCCGAGCACGACGTCGATGCCCTGCTCCCTGAGCGACGGGATGCCCTCTTCCTTGCCGGGCGCCGACACCGCCAGCGCGCGCATCCGGCCGCCCTTGATGTGCTCGGCGAACTCGCCCAGCCCCGCGACGCCGACCGTCACGTGGCCGCCGACGATGTTGGCGACCTGGTCGCCGCCGCCCTTCGCCGCGACGTAGTTGACCTTCGCGGGATCGACGCCGACCGCCCGCGCGATCAGGCCCGCGAGGATGTGGTCGGAGCCGCCGGCCGAGCCGCCGTGCCAGCTCACCTTGCCGGGATCCGCCTTGAACGCGGCGACGAGGTCGGCCATCGTCTTGTACGGCGAGGCGGCCGGGACCACGACGACCAGGTACTCGCTGGTCAGCCGCGCGATCGGCGTCACCATCGTCAGGTTCACCGGCGACTTCTGCAGCTCGATGCCGCCGACCATCACCATGCCGCCCATCAGGAGCGCGTTCGGGTCGCCCTTCGCGCTGTTGACGAACTGCGCGAGCCCGATCGTGCCGGCCGCGCCGCCCTTGTTCTCGAATTGCACCGACTGCACGACCTTCGCGGACTGCATCGCCGCGGCGAGCGCGCGGCCGGTCTGGTCCCAGCCGCCGCCCGGGTTGGCCGGAATCATCATCTTCACGTTGTCGAGCGCGGCGGCGCTGCCGGCGGCGAGCAAGGTCGCCGCGAAGAGCGCGTGCGTGATGACGCGCCGGGCGTCGCGGACGAGCGTGCGGGTGAAAGCCATCGGGGTCTCCAGGGTTTCTTGGCGGGAGCGGGGAGCGGGGTCGCGCCGGCCTGCGCGCGCGCCGGGGGTGTTCATGGTCCACGCATTCGGCGGGAATTTCAATCGGGACCCGAAAGGCGGCCGTCCCGACCCGGCCCCCTCGTCATCGCGGCCCCCTTGCGACCGCGCCGCACGCGACGAGCGCCGCGCGGGCCGCTTCGTCGTAGCCCAGCTCGGCGAGCAGACGGTCGCGATGCCCGGACAGCGAGGGAGGCGGCGTCCCGGCGACCGGCCGTACTCCGTCGATCCGGAAACCCGGGCGCGCCACGCGTACGTCGCGCGGCGTGCCGGGCACGCCTTCGTAGGTGGCGATCGTCTCGCCGGCGCTCGCGTGCGCGTGCGCGAGAATCTCGGGAACCGTCAGCACCCGTCCCGCCGGGACGCCGCCCGCGACCAGGATCTCCTCCCACTCCGCGGCCGTCCGCGCCGCGAGCTTCGCCTCGAGCGCCGCGGTCAGCTCCGCGCGGTGGCGCTTGCGCGCCTCGCGCTCGGCGTAGCGCGCATCGGCGGCGAGCCCGGGCGCGTCGACCAGGCGGCACAGCGTCTCGAACTGCCTCTGCTCGTTGGCCGCGATGTTGAGGAGGCCCGCGCCGGTGCGAAACGTGCCCGACGGCGCGGCGGTGAAATTGTCGTTGCCCATCGGCCGGGGCTCGACGCCCGCGTTCAGGTAGTTCGACACGACCCAGCCCATCGTCGCGATCGTCGCGTCGAGCATCGAGACGTCGACGAAGCTCCCCTCGCCGGTCGCGCGCGCGCGAAGCAGCCCCGCGCACACGGCGAACGCGGCGGTGAGCCCGCCTATCGTGTCGCACACCGGATACCCGACGCGCAGCGGCGCGGACGCCGCGTCGCCGGTCACGCTCATCACGCCGGCGAGCCCCTGGATGATCTGGTCGTAGGCCGGACGGTGCGCGAACGGCCCCTCCTGCCCGAATCCCGAGATCGCGCAATAGACGAGCCGCGGGTTGACGCGAGCGAGCGCCGCGTGATCGAGCCCGAGCCGCGCCATCACGCCCGGCCGGAAGTTCTCGACCAGCGCGTCCGCGCGCTCGACGAGCCTCAGCAGCACGGCCTTGCCGTCGGGGTGCTTGAGGTCGAGCGCGATCGATTCCTTGCCCGCGTTGACGGCGAGGAACGAGATCCCCATCCGCGAGCGCGCGTACGCCGGGTCGGCGCCGAGGCTTCGTGCGAGATCGCCCTCCGGGCTCTCGACCTTGATCACGCGCGCGCCGAGGCAGGCCAGCTGATAGCAGGTGAACGGCCCGGCCAGCACGTTGGTGAGGTCGAGGACGGTGACGCCGGCGAGCGGGGCGGGGGCGGTCATGGGTCGAGTCGTGCGCTGCGCTCGTTCGATCTTCGCGCGAGTATGACCGCTGCCGCGCGCGGCGCCCATGCCCGTCCCGACGCGCCGGTGCCGGCGCGTGCGCCCGTGCCCTCGCGCCTCATTTGCCGATGCAAGAGCGCGTGAATCGCGGCGGCGCCCTGCGAATCGAGCCGCGCCCGATTCGTCGCCGCGAATGGGTACCCATGCGTGTACTCGAGATCGGTTCGTCATGCGTCATGCGGCTCGGGTTCACGCCGGGAAGCCCTGGAGCCTGTGACAAGCCGGGCACCTTGCCTGCATGGTGAAGGCAGTCAATCGCATCAGGCGCACTTCATCGGGGCGTTCGATGCCGCAGCCAGGGCGCAAGCCCCCCGTGCAAGAAGCTCTTGCACGACCCCCCGGGCAGCCATCACCGGGCTGGCCCATTCATGGCGTGAAGGCACTTCCTCCATGCCGTGAAGGCCCTGCTCCGCCGTCAGCGACATTGCATTTATGGAGGTGTGCTCCATAATTGCGACCATGATCCCCCGCCGGCTCGTCTCCGCGCTCACTTCGGCCCTGGCCGAGGCCCCGGCCGTGGCGCTGCTCGGGCCGCGCCAGGTCGGCAAGACCACGCTGGCACTCGACCTGGCCCGCAAGCTGGACGGCCGGCGACCGGCGGTCTATCTCGACCTCGAATCCGAAGCGGACCGGGCCAAGCTCTCGGAGCCGGAGCTGTATCTCGCGCAACACGCGGACAAGCTCGTCATCCTCGACGAGATCCAACGCACACCGCAACTCTTCGCGAGCCTGCGTGGCCTCATCGACGCCGGCCGGCGGCGCGGGCAGGGCAAGGGACGCTTCCTCGTGCTGGGCTCCGCGTCGATCGACCTGCTGAAGCAGTCGAGCGAGACCCTCGCCGGACGCATCCGCTACCTGGAGCTCGCCCCGCTCGATGCGGGCGAGGTCGGAGGCAAGCGCCTCGATGCGCTCTGGCTGCGCGGCGGATTCCCCGGAAGCCTGCTGGCGGATTCCGATGCCGCGAGCCTGCGCTGGCGGGTGGACTTCATCCGGACCTACCTCGAGCGCGACATTCCGCTGCTCGGGCCGCGCATTCCCGCGGAAACCCTGCGTCGCCTCTGGACGATGCTCGCCCACAGCCAGGGCGGCCTGCTCAACGCCGCGGCGTTCGCTCGCGCGCTGGCCGTGGATGGCAAGACGGTCGCCTCCTACCTGGACCTGCTGGCGGACCTGCTGCTGGTGCGCCGCCTGGCGCCGTGGCACGGCAACGTCCGCAAGCGCCTGGTCAAGTCCCCCAAGGTCTACGTCCGCGACAGCGGCCTCGTGCACGCGTTGCTCGGGGTCGGCGACCGTGAGGCCCTGCTGGCGCACCCGGTCGCCGGCGCGAGCTGGGAGGGGCTGGTAATCGAATCGCTGGTCGCCGCCGCGCCGGACCGCACCGAGGCGCACTTCTTCCGCACCGCGGCCGGCGCCGAGATCGACCTGCTGCTGAAGCTTCCCGGTCAGCGCGCGCCCTGGGCCATCGAAATCAAGCGCGGGCTCGCGCCGAAGATCGAGCGGGGTTTCCATCTGGCCTGCGATGACGTGCGACCGGGGCGTCGGCTGGTCGTGTACAGCGGCGCCGAGCGCTTCCCGCTCGCCGAAGCCGTCGAGGCGGTTTCGCTCGTCGACTTGTGCGAGGATCTCGCCGCGGCATGAGCCGGTTCGCCCGGCTGTGGCGCCAACGGGTCGCAGCCATCGACGCGGCCGCCGAAGCCGGAATGGCGGTGCATGCGGGGCCGGGAACGGCGCGCTTTCACGCCCCGCGATCGATGCCGGCGACTTGCCGGCATTCCCTCGCCGATCGTCTGCGGGCATTGCGCGACCTCGTCGGACCCCGCATCACTTCCCGATGCAGAACCGCGAAAAGATCACCCCCAGCAGATCATCCGCGGTGAACTCCCCGGTGATCGACGCGAGCGCGTCCTGCGCCTCGCGCAGCTCCTCGGCGTAGAGCTCGAGCGGCGGATTCGCCGCGGCGAGGTGCGCCGCCGCCGCTTCGAGCCGCGCTGCGGCGTCCTTCAGCGCGGCGACGTGCCGCTCGCGCGCGATGAACGCGTCCTCGTGCGCCCCCTCGACGCCGGCGATCGCGAGCACCTCGCGCTCGAGCAGGTCGACGCCCGACCCCGACAGCGCCGACAGGAAGACGTGCGCGCGAACCTCGCCGCCCGCCGGCCGCTCGACCGAGGGCGCGCGCGCGGCGAGGTCGCCCTTGTTGTGGACGACGATGCGCGGCAGCGCGGGCGGAAGCCGCGCGAGGATCGCGCGGTCCTCGTTGTGCAGGCCGTCGCCGGACTCGCGCGCGTCCACCAGCACCAGCGCCAGGTCGGCCCGCAGGACGGCGGCCCAGGTGCGCTCGATGCCGAGCCGCTCGACCGCGTCGCCCGTCTCGCGCAGGCCCGCGGTGTCGACGATCGTGAGCGGGATGCCGCCGACGTCGACCTCGCGCTCGACCGTGTCGCGCGTCGTGCCCGGGATCGCGGTGACGATCGCGACGTCCTCGCGCGCGAGCCGGTTCATCAGGCTCGACTTGCCGACGTTCGGCCGGCCGACGAGAACGACGACGAGCCCCGAGGCGAGCCGCGCGCCGGTCGCGGCGCGGGCGACGAGCGCGTCGAGCGCGGCGCGCACGCGCTCGAGCCGCGCGGCGGCGTCGGAGGCGCGCACGAAGTCGAGGTCTTCCTCCGGAAAGTCGAGCGTCGCCTCGGCGAACATCCTCAGTTCGGTGACCGCCTCGACGATCGCGCGGACCTCGCGCGAGAACTCGCCGGCGAGGCTCCGCGCGGCGGCGCGCGCGGCGGTCGCATTGGCCGCGTCGATCAGGTCGGCGACGCTCTCGGCCTGCGCGAGGTCGAGCTTGCCGTTCAGGAACGCCCGCTTCGTGAACTCGCCCGGCTCCGCGAGCCGTGCGCCGAGCTCGACGCAGCGTGCGAGCAGCAGCCGCATCGCCGCCGGGCTCCCGTGACCGTGGAACTCCGCCACGGTCTCGCCCGTGTAGGACGCCGGCGCCGGGAACAGGATCGCGAGACCCCGGTCGATCGGCCCCCCGCGCGCGTCGCGGAACGTCGCGCAAGTCGCGATCCGCGGCTCGAGCGGTCGCGCCGCGACCCCCTCGACGATCGCCGCGACGCGCTCCCCGGGGCCCGAGACCCGGACGACGCCGATGCCCCCGCGCCCGGGCGGCGTGGCGATGGCGGCGATCGTGACGGGGGCCGGCCGGGGCTCCATGGCGCGACTCTACCGGAGGCGCCCGGCCTCGGCGGCCCGGGGCACGCCTATTGCTCACGACCAGAGCGTATCGTTGCGAGCTCGCCCGGCCGACGGGCGCGATGCCAGGACGCAAGACCGTGCCCGCCACCGCCTCCCTCTCCCGCCGCCCGGCGGGTGCCGCGCCGCGACGCTGCCTGACGTGGGTCGTCGCCCTGGCGGCGCTCTTCGCGGCGTTCGGCGCGCTCGGACAGGACTCGCTTGCCAGCCGGGTGCGCGCGCTCGAGCCCGACCTCTACGGCTTTCCGGACCGGGTGGACGCCGCGCTCATCGCGCTGACGCCCGAGGCGGACCGGGCCCCGCCCGCCGAGCGCCGGCTCGCCTACGTCCTGCACGGCCAGGCGATGGTGCTGGTCGGCAAGGTCGCCGAGGCCGACAGCGTCGCCGCCCAGTTGGAGGAGCTGTCCACGCGAAACCGCGATGCCGGCGATCGCGCGGCCGCGCTCCTCGTCCGCAGCGCGATCGAATTCACGTTCGGGGAAGCCTCGAAGTCGCTCGCCCACGCGCAGCTCGCGCGCGAGCTCGCCGCCGCCGCGGCGGATGCCGACCTGCAGTTCTGGTCGGCGCTCGCGTTCGGCACGGCGGCGCGCACGCGCGGTCGGCCGGAGGAGGCGCTCGCGAGCCTGCAGGACGCGCTCTCGCTCGCCGAGGTCTCGGAGAGCGCCTATCGCCGGTCGGCCGCCCTCTACCAGCTCTCGGTCCTCCACCGCGATCTCAGGAACGCGCAGGAGGCGCTCTCGACCGCGCTCGCCGCCTACCGGTACGCGGAGGCCGCGAAGAGCACCTACGCGATGGTGAACGCGCGGATGGCGGAGTCGGCGGTCATGGAGATCCTCGACCGGCCCTCGCGGGAGCTCGCCTCGATGCAGGAGGCGCTCGCGATCGCCCGCAACGCGAAGTCCCGTACGGCCGAGGCGAAAGCGCTCATCAACTTCGCCGACATCCGGCTCCGCCGCAGGGAGTTCGCCGCGGCCGCGGACCTGTCGCGCCAGTCGCTCGCGCTCGCGCAGCGCCAGGGCGACGGGAGCCTCACGGCCACGAGCAAGGCGAACCTGGGCTTCGCGATGCTGGGCGTCGGCCGCGCCGCGGAGGGCAAGCGCTACGCCGACGAGGCGATGGCCGAGTACGAGCGGACCGGCGCGATCGCCGACATCGCCGAGCTCGCGGGCGAGTACGGGCGCGCCCTCGAGCAGACCGGCGACTTCAGGGGCGCGCTCGTGCTCTACCATCGCGAGCGCAAGCTGCGGAACGAGATCGCGCTGCAGGCGCGCCAGCGCATCCTGCTCGAGGTGCAGGAGAAATACGAGACCGAGAAGCGGCGCCGCGAGATCGACCTGCTCAACCGCGAGAACGACCTCAAGACCGCCGAGCTCGCGAACCAGGAGCTGCGCCAGCGCGTCTGGTGGCTGCTGGCCGCGCTGTTCGCCGCCTCGTTCGTCGTCGTCGCCGCGCTCTACCGCAAGCTCCGCGCGTCGAGCCGGCTGCTCGCGCAGAGGAACGCGGAGCTCTCGATCCTCTCGAGCCGCGACCCGCTCACCGCGCTGTACAACCGCCGGCACTTCCAGAGCGTGATCGCCGCGGAGGTCGCGGCGCTCGAGCGGCCGGGCCGCGACGACGCGAGCTCGTCGCGCGCGCTGCTGCTGATCGACCTCGACCACTTCAAGGAGACGAACGACCGCTTCGGCCACGCGCTCGGCGATGCCGTGCTGGTCGCCGTCGCCGAGCGGCTGCGCAACACGCTGCGCGAGTCGGACACGATCGTGCGCTGGGGCGGCGAGGAGTTCCTCGTGCTCGCGAAGACCGCGCCCGACCGGGTCGACGAGATCGCCGCGCGAATCCTGCGCGCGGTGTCCGCCGAGCCGATCGTGCTGAACGACAAGGTGATCCGGACGACCGCGTCGATCGGCTACGCGCCGATGCCGCTGCCGCCGGCCAGCGCGCCGCTGTCGTGGGACCGCGCGATCGGCCTCGTCGACATGGCGCTCTACATGGCGAAGGTCAACGGCCGCAACCGCGCGTACGGCATCCAGCGCCTGCGCGGCGACGACGCCGAGACGCTCGCCGCCGCCGAGCGCGACCTCGAGCACGCCTGGAAGAGCGGGCTCGTGGACCTGCACGTGCTCTACGGCCCGCAGCCGTCGAGCGCGATCAGCCGCGAGATGCGCGTCGTCCGCAACGACCCGGCCGATCGCAACCCGCGCGAAGCCTCGTCGTAAGTCCGCGATTCCGGGGCCGGCGGCGCGATCAGCGCCGCTTCGCGGCCGCGAGCGCCTGCTCCTTCTCGAGCATCCGGTTCACCTGCCACTGCTGGCCGATCTGCAGCACGTTGTTGACGAGCCAGTAGAGGACGAGGCCCGACGGGAAGAACAGGAACAGCACCGAGAACGCGATCGGCATGATCTGGAAGACCTTCGCCTGGACCGGGTCGGTGATCGGCGTCGGCGAGAGCTTCACCTGCAGCCACGCGGTGATCGCGTAGACGACCGGGAGGATGTACCACGGGTCCGGCGCCGAGAGGTCCTGGATCCAGCCGATCCACGGCGCGTGGCGCAGCTCGACCGCGGACAGCAGCACCCAGTAGAGCGCGATGAACACCGGGATCTGCACGACGATCGGCAGGCAGCCGCCCAGCGGGTTGATCTTCTCCTGCCGGTAGAGCTCCATCATCTTGATCTGGAGCTGCTGCTTGTCGTTCGCGTACTGCTCCTGCAGCGCCTTGAGCTTCGGCGCCACGAGCTTCATCTTGCCCATCGAGCGCGCGGCCGCCGCGTTCAGCGGATAGAACGCGGCCTTGATCATCACCGTCATCACGATGATCGCCCAGCCCCAGTTCCCGAGGAGGCCGTGCAGCCACTTGAGGAGCCAGAACAGCGGCGCGGCGATGACCGTGAAGATCCCGTAGTCGACCGAGAGGTCGAGGCCCGTGGCGACCTTCTTCAGGAGATCCTGGTCCTGCGGGCCCACGAACAGCGGCACCGTCACGCGGGCGCTGCCGCCGGGCGCCGCGGTCCCCATCGGGACGATGACGCCCGCCGCGTAGAGCCCGCCCTCGAGCTTGCGCGTGTAGAACTCGCGCGGGACCTTCTTCTCGTCGGACGGCAGCCACGCGGAGACGAAGTAGTGCTCGAGCATCCCGACCCAGCCGTCGGTCGTGTTCCGCGCATAGGGCAGCTTGCGCGACGGATCCGCCGCGAGCTTGTCGATCTCGGCGGGCTCGACCTTCTTGAAGTGGTCGGTCGAGTCGTAGACGACCGGCCCGACGTAGGCCGCCGGCGCCATCGAGTTCTGCGGCACCGCCTGCTTCGTGTCGCGCGTGAGCTGGAAGTACGCGTACGGCGAGATCGGCGCCGCGCCCGCGTTGGCGAGGTCGAAGGTCGCGTCGATCAGGTAGCTGCCGCGGCGGAAGGTCAGCGTCTGCACCACCTTGTCGCCGTTCGCCGCGGTCGTCGCGAGCCTCACGTCGAAGCTGTCCTCGCCCGGGGCGAGCTCGCGGGGGCCCGGCAGCACCTCGTAGACGGTGCGGTGGTTGGGCATTCCCTCGCCCAGGAGCCCGGCCTGCGCGACGAACGTCCGCTCGGCGTTGCGCTGGAGCGCGAGGTAGGGCTTCGCCTTGTCGAACGCGTCGCGGTGCTGCGCGAGCGCGACCTGCGTGATCACCCCGCCGACCGGGTCGATCTCGGCCGTGAAGAGGTCGGTCTTGACGACGATCGGCGCGGCGGCGGGGGCGGCGGCGGGAGCGCCGACCGCCGGGGCGCCGACGGCGGGAGCCGCCCCGGGGACCGCCTGCGCGCCGGGACCGGGGGCGGCGGGCGCGGCCGCCGCCGGTACGTCGGCGTGCTTGTCGGCCGGGGCGCCCGCCACCTTCGCGGGCACGGCGGGCGGCGGATTCATCTCGCGGTTCCACGCCTCGTAGAGCATCACGAGCGAGAACGAGAAAATGACGAGCAGGATCAGGCGTTGCGTGTCCATCGTGTCCGGGATCCGCCGGCATGGGCGCCGGGCGGGAAATCTCAAGTCTCAGGGGACCGGGTCGTAACCGCCGGGGTGATAGGGATGGCAGCGGCCGATGCGCTTGACGGCGAGCCAGCTGCCTTTCGCGGCGCCGTGGCGCTCGATCGCTTCCTTCGCGTACTCCGAGCAGCTCGGAAAGAACCGGCAATGGCTGCCGATCACCGGCCGGATCAGGTACTGGTAGCCGACGATTCCGGCGGTGAGCACTTGCTTCATCGGTCGGGGCTCAAGTCGCCGCCGAGGCGGACAGCACGGCGAGCATCGAGGCGGCCTCGTCCGCGGCCGACCCGAGCTCGGGGCCGGGCGCCGGGCGCTTCAGGCGCACGATCAGGTCGTAGCGCTCGATCCCGGGCCGGGCCGCGCGCAGCGCCTCGCGGACCTTGCGCTTGAAGCGGTTGCGGTCGACGGCGCGCGGGAGCGCCTTGCGACCCACGACCAGGCCGGCGCGGCCCGGCGGTCGGGCGGCCGGGGCGGCAACGAGCTCGATCCATCGGCCCTGGCGTCGACGGCCGGTGCGAAACAGCGCTTCGAACGCCCCGATGCCGGTCAGCCGGAAGCGCCGCTCGCCCGCGGGCGGCCGGCCGGGACGGCAGGCGGAGTCGATCAGGCGGAAAGCCGGACGCGGCCCTTGGCGCGGCGCGCCGAGAGCACCTTGCGACCGCCGACGGTCTTCATGCGGGCCCGAAAGCCGTGGGTCCGCGCGCGGCGGATCTTCGAGGGTTGGAACGTGCGTTTCATGGCGATTCCGATCGCGGTCCGAGGGGTTCGCCCCAGCGCGAAGCCGCTGCCCGGGGAGCTCTTGGGAAAAGCCTTGTATTAGAACGCCTTGACGTATCTCCTGTCAACAAACCCCGCCAACCGCCCCCCGGCGACCCTATGACGCGAGCATTCACTTTCGCGCCGCGGCCGTCCGGACCGGGTGGCCGCGCAACCGCGCTGGCGCGGCTCCCGGCGGCTGTGGATAACTGATTGCCCAACCGCTAGAATGTGCATAACCGCGGGCGCCCCGCCCGGGGTCGAAGGTACCGGCGGGGCGCCCGTCCGTTTTTCGCAAGGCCGCCTCCGGGGAACCCCAGGCACAAGAACGGCCGGCGCCACCCATCCCGAGCACGATGTCCGCACCTGCCCCGACGCCCGCCGCCTGGACGGCCTGCCTGTCCGTCTTCGAGCGCGAGCTCACGCCCCAGCAGTTCTCGACCTGGATCCGGCCGCTCGCCGTCGAGCCCGGCGAGGGGAGCCTCCGGCTCAAGGCGCCCAACCGCTTCGTGCTCCAGTGGGTCAAGGACCGGTTCGGAAGCCGCATCGCCGCACTGGCGCGCGAGGCCGCGGGCGCCCCGCTCGCGATCGAGTACTCGGTCGCCGAGGAGCTGCGCGCATCCGGCGCGACGGGGCAGGCGGCCGGCTACGCGGCCGCGGCGCGGGACGACGAGGACCCGGTCGACGAGGCGCCGTCGATCCCGGAGCTCGCGCCGGCGCCGGCGCCAGCTCCCGTTCAGCGGCCCCCGGCCGCCGTCCCGCGCCGGATCGAGCCCACGAGCCTCAACGGGACCTTCACGTTCGAATCCTTCGTGACCGGCAAGGCGAACCAGCTCGCGCGCGCCGCGGGGATCCAGGTCGCCGAGCACCCGACCTCGTACAACCCGCTGTTCGTCTACGGCGGCGTGGGGCTCGGCAAGACCCACCTGATCCAGGCGATCGGGCACGACATCCTGAAGCGCGACCCGTCGGCGAAGATCCGCTACATCCACGCCGAGACCTACGTCTCCGACGTCGTGCGCGCCTACCAGCACAAGGCGTTCGACGAATTCAAGCGCTACTACCGGTCGCTCGACCTCCTGCTGATCGACGACATCCAGTTCTTCGGCGGCAAGAACCGCACGCAGGAGGAGTTCTTCTACCTGTTCAACACGCTGATCGAGGGGCACAAGCAGGTCGTCATCACCTGCGACACCTACCCGAAGGAGATCGCCGGCATCGAGGAGCGGCTGATCTCGCGGTTCGGCTGGGGGCTCACCGTCGCGCTCGAGCCGCCCGAGCTCGAGATGCGCGTCGCGATCCTGCTCGCGAAGGCGCAGCAGAGCCGCGTGCGCCTGGACGAGCAGGTCGCCTTCTTCGTCGCCAAGCACATCCGGAGCAACGTGCGCGAGCTCGAGGGCGCGCTCAAGCGGATCGTCGCCTACGCGAACTTCCACGGACAGGAGATCTCGCTCACGGTCGCGAAGGAGGCGCTGCGCGACCTCCTCGCCGTCCAGAACCGGCAGATCTCGATCGAGAACATCCAGAAGACGGTCGCCGACTACTACAAGATCCGGCCCACCGAGATGCACTCGAAGAAGCGGTCGCGCGCGGTCGCGCGGCCGCGCCAGGTCGCGATGGCGCTGGCCAAGGAGCTGACGCAGCTGTCGCTGCCGGAGATCGGCAGCAACTTCGGGGGCCGCGATCACACGACCGTGCTGCACGCGTGCCGGCAGATCGCCAAGCTGCGCGAGAGCCACCCGGACCTCAACCACGACGTCAATTTCCTGCTGCAGGTGCTCCGCAGCTAGGCCGTCCGGCCGGTTTCCGGCGGCTGGAAGCCGGGGGGGTTTTGACCTATAATTTGTGGATTAAACAGGCTTTTTCCCGTTTCCCGGGACCGTCCCCAAAACATCCACAGGCGACTCCGCGCGCGTCCCGCCGGCCCTACCGCCGGCAAGCGCCTGATCCACAACGCGAACGCGCAGTTTTCCCGCCGATCGGCGCTCCTCATTAACGAATCCCAGTCTTTGACAATGCAACTCAAACAGATCGCACGCGACGCGCTGCTGAAACCCCTCCAGGCGGTCTCGGGGATCGTCGAGCGGCGCCACACGCTGCCGATCCTCGCGAACGTGCTGATCGAACCGAAGGACGGCGCGCTCGAGCTCACGGCGACCGACCTCGAGATGCAGATCACCGCGCTCTCCGAGTGCGCGTCGAAGGCGGGCGCGGCGACCACCGTTTCCGCGCGCAAGCTCCACGACCTGCTTCGCGCGCTGCCCGACGACGCGTCGCTCAGCGTCGACATCTCCGGCAGCCGCATGACGGTGCGCGCCGGGCGCTCGCGGTTCAACCTGCAGACGCTCGGCGCCGGCGACTACCCGCGCATCAGCCCGGGGCAGGACAAGCTGCAGTCGCTCTCGCTCCCGCAGAAGGCGCTGCGCGCGCTGTTCCGGCTGGTCGAGTTCTCGATGGCGCAGCAGGACATCCGCTACTACCTGAACGGGATGCTGGTCGTGATCGACAGCGGCTCGCTGCAGGCGGTCGCGACCGACGGCCACCGGCTGTCGTGGGCGAGCCTCGCGGTCGACGGCGACTTCACGCGCCAGGAGGTGATCCTGCCGCGCAAGACCGTGCTCGAGCTCGGCAAGCTCCTGACCGACAGCGACGACCCGGTGTCGATCGACATTCTCGCGAGCCAGGTGCGCTTCCGGTTCGCGAACGTCGAGCTGGTATCGAAGGTCGTCGACGGCAAGTTTCCCGACTACAACCGCGTGATCCCGGTCGGGCACACGAAGTCGATCACGCTCGACCGCAACGTGGCGCTCGCGGCCCTGCAGCGCGCGGCCATCCTCGCGAACGAGAAGTTCCGGGGCGTGCGCCTGGTGCTCGGTCCCGGCCACCTGAAGATCATCTGCTCGAATGCCGAGCAGGAGGAGGCCGAGGAGGAGCTCGAGGTCGCCTACCAGGGCGAGGCGCTCGACATCGGCTTCAACATCACCTACCTGCTCGGCGTGCTGCAGAACCTCGACAGCGCCGAGGTCGCCCTCGCGTTCGGCGACGCCAACTCGAGCGCGCTCGTCACGATGCCCGGCCGCGACGACTTCAAGTACGTCGTGATGCCGATGCGCATCTGATCGCATCCAGGTGATTCCCGGCCCGCGCGCGACACGCCTCCCGGGAGGGAGGCCGTGCCCGCCGGGCACCGCGTCCGCCGGCGCAGGCGAACGCGGCGGACGTCCATCGAAGAAGGCTCTCGCAGCATGACCCCAGCAATGCCCAAGCCCCAGCCCGTCCCGGCCGACTACGACTCGTCGAGCATCAAGATCCTCAAGGGCCTCGACGCGGTCCGCAAGCGGCCGGGCATGTACATCGGCGACACGTCGGACGGCACCGGCCTGCACCACATGGTGTTCGAGGTGCTCGACAACGCGATCGACGAGGCCCTCGCCGGCTACTGCGACGAGATCAAGGTCGTCATCCACGCGGACAACTCGGTGTCGGTGATCGACAACGGTCGCGGCATCCCGACCGACGTCAAGGAAGACGACGAGGCGAGGCGCTCGGCCGCCGAGATCGTGATGACCGAACTGCACGCGGGCGGCAAGTTCGACCAGAACAGCTACAAGGTGTCGGGCGGCCTGCACGGCGTCGGCGTCTCGGTCGTCAACGCGCTCTCCGACTGGCTCAGGCTGCGCATCTGGCGCGCCGGCAAGGTCCACCAGATGGAGTTCCGGCGCGGCGAGGCCGTGGCCCCTCTCGCCGTCGCCGGCAGCACCGACCGGCGCGGCACCGAGGTCCACTTCATGGCCTCGACCGAGACCTTCGCGCGCATCGAGTACCACTACGAGATCCTCGCGAAGCGCATCCGGGAGCTCTCGTTCCTGAACAACGGCGTGAAGATCGAGCTCCTCGACCAGCGCGACGGCAAGAGCGAGAACTTCGCGCATTCGGGCGGGATCAAGGGCTTCGTCGAGTACATGAACCGCGCCAAGTCGGTGCTGCACCCGCGCGTCTTCCACGCGATCGGCGAGAAGGACGGCACGACCGTCGAGGTCGCGATGCAGTGGAACGACAGCTACGCCGAGAACGTCCAGTGCTTCACCAACAACATTCCGCAGCGCGACGGCGGCACCCATCTGACCGGGCTGCGGCAGGCGATGACCCGGACGCTCAACAGCTACATCGAGAAGGAGGAGATCGCGAAGAAGGCGAAGGTCGAGACCTCCGGCGACGACATGCGCGAGGGCCTCACCTGCGTGCTGTCGGTCAAGGTGCCCGAGCCCAAGTTCTCGAGCCAGACCAAGGACAAGCTCGTCTCCTCCGAGGTGCAGCCGATCGTGCAGGAGATCGTGGGCGCGAAGCTCGCCGAGTTCCTGCTCGAGTACCCGAACGACGCGAAGATCATCTGCACGAAGATCGTCGAGGCCGCGCGCGCGCGCGAGGCGGCGCGCAAGGCGCGCGAGCTCACGCGGCGCAAGGGCGTGCTCGACGGCATGGGGCTGCCGGGCAAGCTCGCCGACTGCCAGGAGCGCGATCCGGCGCTCTGCGAGCTCTACCTGGTCGAGGGCGATTCCGCGGGCGGCTCGGCGAAGCAGGGGCGCGACCGCAAGTTCCAGGCGATCCTGCCGCTGCGCGGCAAGATCCTCAACGTCGAGCGGGCGCGCATCGACAAGGTGATCGGCTCGCAGGAGATCGTCACGCTGATCACGGCGCTCGGCACCGGGTTCGGCAAGGACGACTACAACCCGGACAAGCTGCGCTACCACCGCATCATCATCATGACCGACGCGGACGTGGACGGCTCGCACATCCGCACGCTGCTGCTCACGTTCTTCTACCGCCAGATGCGCGAGCTGGTCGAGCGCGGCCACATCTACATCGCGCAGCCGCCGCTCTACAAGGCGAAGCAGGGGCGCGAGGAGGTGTACCTGAAGGACGAGCACGAGCTGAAGCAGCACCTGCTCCGCGTCGCGCTCAAGGGCGCGGAGCTCGTCCCGGCGAAGGGCGCGGCGCCGCTCGCCGCCGACACGCTCGCGTCGATCGCGCGCGAGTACCTGCTCGCCGAGGCCGTCGTCGAGCGCACCTCGCGCGTCGTCGACCCGGCGGTGCTCTACGCGCTGCTCGCGGGCGCGAAGGTCGACCTCGCCACCGAGAACGCCGCGAACCGCAGCGCCGCCGCGCTCGCCGAGGCCGTCGCCGATCCGGAGGTCACGATCGAGGCGCGCTACGACGCCGCGAGCGAGAGCCGGCGGCTCGTGATCGTGCGCCGCCACCACGGGACGCCGCACGCGACCGTGCTCGACGGCGACTTCCTCGAGAGCGGCGACGGCGCGCAGCTCGCGACGGCGTCCGCCATGCTGCAGGGGCTCGTCCGCACGGGCGCAGTCGCGCGCCGCGGCGACAAGGCGCAGCCGGTCGGCTCGTTCAAGGAGGCGCTCGACTGGCTGCTCGCGGAAGCGCGCGGCGCCGTGTCGATCCAGCGCTACAAGGGCCTGGGCGAGATGAACCCGGGTCAGCTGTGGGAGACGACGATGGATCCCGCGGTCCGGCGGCTCCTCAAGGTGCAGATCGAGGACGCGATCGCGTCCGACGAGATCTTCGACAAGCTGATGGGCGAGCAGGTCGAGCCGCGGCGCGCGTTCATCGAGACCAACGCGCTAGGCGTGCGCAACCTCGACGTTTGACGGCGGCGCGGCGCGCATGGCGCGCAGGCGGTCCGGGCTTCCGGGCCTTCGTCCTCTTCGCGCGGCTCCCCGAGCGACGAGCGTCGGGCGCCCGCGTCAGTTCGATGGCGTGCGCGCGACGGGGTGCAGCGCCAGGCGCAGCGCGTCCATGCGACTGCGGTGCGCGAGCGCGGCCGAGGCCAGCCGCGATTCCACCGCGTGCAGCTCGAGCTCGCTGCCCGTGGCGTCGCCGTCGTCCAGCAGGCACTCGGCGAGGCGCAGGCGCGCCTCGGCCTCGCCGACCCTGCAGCCCGCCTCGCGCCAGTGCTGCACCGAGCGGCGGAGCCGCTGCACCGCGCGCTCGACATCGCCGTCGGCCGCGGCGAGCTCCGCTTCCGCCGCGGCGTGCATGCCCTTGAGTGCATCCGTGGCGAGCATCTGGGGGTCGGTGGCGAGCACGTCGAGCGCTTCGCGGGCGCGCTCCGGATGGCCCGCCATCACGGCCGCCTGCGCGAGGAGGCACAGGAGCTGGCCGCGCCGCTCGCGCAGCCCCCAGTCGGCCTCGACGAGCGCGCGCTCCAGCTCGCGCAATGCGGCGTCGTGCCTGCCCATCCGCATGTGCAGGATGGCGAAGCTCGGCTGCGGGTCCCATCCCAGCGCATGGGCCTGGCGCAGCGACGCCTCCGCACCTTCGAGGTCGCCCATGCTGAGCTGGATCTCGCCGAGCACGCAGTAGGCATCGCCCTCGGCCCAAGGTGCGACCTGCGCGAGCTCGCGGGCGGCGTTGCGCACCTCGGTCCGGGCATCCTCGAGGTCGCCCTTGGCGCCGAGCACCGCCGCGCGGTGCAGCTGGCAGGTCCCGGGAAACGCGGGCATGCGGCTCGCGCGGCCCCACTCCGAGTAGGCGTCGGCGAACTGCGACGCGCGCAGCCAGTCGCAGCGGTTGCGCGCCGCGTAGAGGACCGAGCAGAGCGTCCAGCCGGCCGCCCACGCGCACACGCCGCCCAGGCGCGTGATCGCGGCCGCCTCCTCGTGCTGGGCCAATCCCTCCGCGACCTGGCCGCGGGCGATCAGCGCGTGGCCGCGGTAGACGAGGCCCAGGCATTCGACGTCCGCGTCGCGCAGCATGCGGCCCAGCGTCAACGCCTCGTCGCCGAGGGCGAACGCGGCGTCGAGATCACCGGTGGCGAGCGCCAGCCGGCTCGCCATCCACGCATAGTGGCCGCGCTCCGGGATCGCCTGATGGCCCTCGAGGTAGCGTGCGGCGCGCTGCAGCAGCCCGCTGGCGATCGTGCCCTGGCGCGCGTCGATGCGGATCTGCACCAGGAGCAGCGTCGCGCGGGCGGCCCCCAGCCGATCGTCTGCGCCGTCGCGCTCGGCCACCGTCCGCTCGAGCACGCGCAGCACGCTCGACCCGAGTCCCGCGCAGATCGCAGCACGGCCCCATTGCTCGACGTCGCTCGCGGCAAGCGGTGCCTGCGCATCGGCGATCGCGAAGGCCTCGCACGCCGCTGCCCAGTCCATGCGATCGAGGGCTGCGCGGGCCTGCGCGAGCGGTGCTCCGGCATCGTCGACGCCGGCTGCGGCGGCGGCACCGTCTGAGCGGCAGGGATCGTCGAGGTGGAAGCGATACCCGTGGCGCGGGTAGGTGCGGACGGCGTCGGGCAAGCCGGCCTCGGCCAGCGCGGCGCGCGCAAGGCTCACGGCGCGCTGCAGCGCATTGTCGACGACGACGGTGCCGGGCCACAGGGCGTCCAGCAGCTCGTCCTTCGACACCACGCGCGCGCGATGACGCACCAGGTAGCACAACAGGTCGAAGACGCGCGGCTGGACCCTGATCTCGCGGCCGTGCACCGTCAACGCGCGCTGCGCCTCGTCGATCTCGCACGGACCGAACCGATGGATCGTCGCCTTCTCCACGCCGCCTCGCGTCGTCACGCCGGAGCCGGGGCATTGTGCCACACGGGTCGATGCCGAAGCCCGCTTCAGTCCGCACCGCCGGCCGGTGCGGGCCCCGACGGCCGCGCGGGCTCCCACAGACCGATCAGCGCGCCGACCGCATCCTCGGCGAGCGCGATGCGCGCCGTGGCCTCGACGTCGAACGGAGCCACGAGGATCCGGCCGCCGCAGCTCGCGACGCGCCGCGCCGCCACGTCGACGCTGTCGACGCGGAGGTAAGGGGTCCAGTGCGACGGCACGCCGCGGTCGACGTCCGATCTTCGCAGCGGATAGAGCGAGCCGAGCGACCGGCCGCCGACGAGGCAGCGCGTGTAGCGTCCGCCGTTGGCGCGCTGCTCCGCGAACGTCCAGCCGAACGCCTCCGCGTAGAAGCCTCTCGCCCGGCCCTCGTCGGTCGCGGCGAGGTCCAGCCAGCAGAAGGCGCCGGGCAGGAGGCCGCCGAGCGTGTCCATCGTCGGCCTCCCGCTTCGCCGATCAGGCGGCCGTCATCGGGCTGATCACGGTCCGCACCTCGGTCACCCGGTTCGCCGGGAACCCGCTCAGCTTCGCGTGCTCGTGGACCGACGACTCCTGGTCGGCGAGGTAGATGCAGAAGGTCTTGTCGTCGACGACGAACGACTCGACCCACTGCACCTTGCCGGCGAGCTTCTCCAGCGCCGCGTTGGACGTGGACGACGCCTGCTTCAGCTGCTGGTCGTTCAGGTTCCCGACGCCCGGGATGTTGCGTTCGATCAGATAGCGCTTCATGGCACCACTCCTCGTTGCGATCCCGCAGCTGCTGGGGAGAACCTTCGGTCCGCGCTGCGGGTCGGCGAGCCGTCGGCGTGACTCGTTCGAACGTTCGGAATGCCGTCGAGCCATGGAGGCATCCTAGGAGGCGGCGGGAACGGAGTCCTCTTCCCGGCCTGATCATTGGCTGATCGTTTCACCGCCATCGCGCGCGTCGCCGCCACGCCGATCGGCGTTCCGGCTCAATGGAGCGGGGACGTCGCGCCAGCCGCATCGCCAGCGACGAACCTGTCCCCCGCGTCCCGGTAGACGATGCGTCCGATGACCGGGGTGATCGCGCCTTCCGGAAGGCCGGTCAGTTCCGCATGCCGGTGCAGCGCCTGCGGATCGACGGCCTGGTAGAGGCACCAGGAGCCGATCGTGCCGTCGTGTTCGCGCACGGCGTAGCTCCGGAGCCAGACCACGCGGTTCGGCCGTTCCTCCTCGGCGACGCGACGCGCCCCTTCGAGGGCCCGCTCGAGCTCCAGGGCGTCCGTCCACGCTGCGCGGCGGCGGACCAGGTAGACCATTGTGGGGGCGAAGCGGCGGGCGACCCACGCGCCGACGACGGGAAGGATCTCGGCGGCCGGCAGCCGCGTCGCGGCTGCGTGAAGCTCCAGAGTCCTGGCGTCCTCGGCCTGGAACGCGCATGCGAGCCCGAAGCTGCCGTCCGTCTCGCGCATCGCGTAGCCGTGCAGCCAGCAGACGGGAAGCGTGTGCGCAGCCGCCTCGAAGTCTCGCAGCCGCACGAGCGCTGCATCGAGCTCGCTGGCATCGCGTGCGATGCCGCGGTAACGGACGAGATAGTCCAGCATCAGGGTGCCTCACGGGCCCACGGGAGCAGGGGCTGCCGGGACGTGCGGTGGGCATCGCGGCACCGGCAGCGGGTCCGCGCCGCGGTCGGCAGGGCGTCGGACCAACGGCGCCAGCGTAGGCCGCGCGGCGCCGCCCGTCCTTGTCCGATGCTGATCTTTTCCTGATGCTTCGCGGTCGGCGGCAGGCTGCGCGACGCGAGCCTTGAGCGAACGACGTTCACGCGATCGCGCTCTCCGGCGCGGGCAAAGGCTGACGGTCCGCTGACACCCGGTGCCGCGATGTACGCATGCACTCGGCTGCCTCTGCCGGGCGCTTCGCCGCATGCGACAATGCCCACCTTGAGGGGCTCCGAGCGAGGGGAGTGAATGCCACTTTCGTTCCGCGCGTTTCCGATCATGAACGCCCTGGTGCTCGCGTGCGCGTTCGCGTCGACCTCCGTCGCGCACGCGTCGGGCCCGCGGTTGATCGTGCAATTCCGCGACGACGACGTCGAGGCCGCGTTCTCGCCGGTCACGCGCGTCGCGAAGATGGCGCGCGAGTCCGGCGTCGAAGGCCGCTACGTGCGACGCATGGCGAACGCCGCGCACCTGGTCGAGCTCCCCGCCGGGACCGACGCCAGGACGGCGGCGAAGGACGCGATGGCCCGCGGCGGCGCGAAGCTCGCGATTCCCGACCGCCACGTGAAGCCGGCGCTCGTGCCGAACGACACCTACGCGCCGCAGCAGTGGTACCTGGCGAACACCGACGTCGCGGTCAGCGCGTACGGCGCGTGGAACGCGACGACCGGATCGTCGTCGGTCGTCGTCGCGGTGGTCGACACGGGCATCCTGCCCCACCCGGACCTCGACGGGCGCATCCTCCCGGGCTACGACTTCGTGAGCGACGTCGACACCGCGAACGACGGCGACGGCCGCGACCCGGACCCGACCGATCCGGGCGACTGGATCTCGCAGGCGGACATCGACAGCGGCAGGTACCCGGGCTGCGACAAGGAGGATTCGAGCTGGCACGGGACGTCGGTCGCCGGCATCGTCGCCGCGAACGGGAACAACGGGTTCGCGCTCGCCGGCATGGACTGGGGCGCCCGCATCCTTCCCGTGCGCGCCCTCGGCAAGTGCGGCGGCAGCTTCTCCGACGTGTTCGACGCGATCGCGTGGGCCGCGGGGTTCACGGTCCCCGGCGTCCCCGACAACCCGACGCCCGCGCAGGTGGTGAACCTGAGCCTCGGCGGGATGGGCAGCGAGCCGTGCACCGCGGACGAGGACGCGTTCCTCGCGCAATTCCTGTCCGCGGACGGACTGCGCGCGATCGTCGCCGCCGCGGGCAACGCGGGCGGCGACGCGAACCTCAATTTCCCGTCGTCGTGCCCGTCGACGATCTCGGTGACCGCGACCTCCGACACCGGCAACCGCACGACCTACTCGAACTACGGGACGAGCGTCGACATCGCGGCCCCCGGCGGCGACAAGGGCGGCCTCTCCGGGCTCATCTACGTGCTGTGGAACACGGGCAGGACGGCGCCCGGCGCGTATGCGATCGGCGCGGGCGGTGGAACGAGCTTCGCGGCGCCGATGGTGACGGGCGTCGCCAGCCTGATGCTCGGCGTGGCGCCGCAGCTCTCGCCGCAGCAGGTGCGCTCGATCATTCAGTCGACGAAGAAGCCGTTTCCTCCGTCGTCGAAGTGCACGATGACGAGCTGCGGCAAGGGCATCGTGAACGCCGAGGGGGCGGTGGCGGCCGCGCTCGCGACCGTGCAGGCGAACGAGGTGCCGGTGGTCGAGTACTTCAACGCCGGCTTCGGGCACTACTTCATGACCGCGCAGCCGGACGAGATCGCGAACCTCGACGCGGGCGCGTACAACGGCGCCTTCGCGCGCACCGGCGAGGGCTTCAACGCCTGGGACGCGCAGATCGCGGGAACGCTGCCGGTGTGCCGGTTTTTCACGACGGCGTTCGCTCCGAAGAGCTCGCACTTCTACACCGCCGACCCGGCCGAGTGCGCGGGCGTCAAGAAGAACGCCGCCTGGCAGTACGAGCAGATCGCGTTCTACATCGCGGTGCCGACCGCGGGCGCGTGCCCCGCGGGCACGGTGCCGGTCTACCGCATGTACAACAACGGGCAGACCGGCGCGCCGAACCACCGCTTCACGACGAGCCTCGCGATCTACCAGGCGTTCACGACGCAGCAGGGCTGGGCGGGCGAGGGCGTCCGGTTCTGCGCGCCGCAGTGAGCCGCGCGGTTCGCGATTACCGCCTGTTCGCCGTCGCGGCCATGTCGGCGCTCGCCGCGTCGTAGCGGCAGGGGGCGAAGGGGGCGGAAACGCCCCCTTCGTCTTTCGCGGGCTCGCGGAGCCGCCGACCGCGGAAGCATCGCGCAGCCCGCGCCGCGAAATCGCGCGGGGATGCGCTAACGCCGCTTCGCGGCGGGCGTCTTGCGTGCGGTGGGGGCCGGTTTCTTCGCGGCGGTCGTCTTCTTCGTCGCGGCGGGCTTCTTCGCGGCCGGCGTCTTCGCCGCGGCTGACGCCGTCTTGCGCGCGGCGGGCCTCGCCGCTTCCGCGGCGGGCTTCTTCGCCGTGCGCTTGCGCGCGACCGGCTCGGGCTCCTTCGCGACCTTGCGCGTCGTGGCCGCGGTGCGCGCGGGCTTCGACGGCGCGCGGCCGGCCTTCTCGTCGACGAGCGCCACCGCTTCCTCGAGCGTGATCGCCTCGGCGCGGTCGCGGTCGGGCACCGTCGCGTTCACGTCGCCGTGCTTGACGTAGGGTCCGTAGCGACCGGCGTAGAGCTCGACCGGCCTGCCGTCCTTCGGGTGCTTGCCCAGCACCTTGAGCGCCGCCGGGGCGGCGCGCGCGCCGCGTGCGGCGCCGGCACGCTCGCGCTTCTCGAACTCGAAGCCGACCTTGCCGTCCGGCTGGCGCACGAGGAAGGCCGAGAACGGCCGGCGCGTGCGCGCCGAGACGAACTGCAGCAGGTCGGTCTTGCCGGTGGCGAGCAGCTTCTCCATCTGCGCGCGCTCGACGGTGCGCTGCAGGATCGTGCGGCCGGAACGGAAGTCGCAGGTGCGATCCGGCCCCACTGCGCGCTCGCACACGTAGGCCGCCGGCGTCTCGAACACGCCCCCGCCGCACTTCGGGCAATGCCCGAGCGGCGTCTGCCCGGTGAAGTCGGGGGCCTCGCCGTCGTCGTCGCCGATCCGCGGGCCGAAGTCGAACTCGACCTCGCTCGCGTCGTTCAGCCTGAGCTTCGCCGAGAACGGGCGGCCGATGCGGCTGCGGAAGCCGTCGAGCGGCCCGATTTCGCGGTCGCGGAGCAGCGCCTCGGCCTCGGCGGGCTCGAGCTGCCGGCCGCCGAGGATCTTCCAGAAGCCGAAGTCGCACTGGACGCACTGGAACTTCTTGTACTTCTCGTGCACCTCGCCGCCGCACTTCGGGCAGCGCACGACGAGCGTCGCGAAGTCGCCGGGGATCGTGTCGCTCTCGTAGTTCTTCGCCTGCGCGACGATGCGCTTCGTCATCGCGACGATGTCCTTCATGAACGCGTCGCGCCCGAGCTTCCCGTGCTCCATCTGGGCGAGCTGGAACTCCCACTCGGCCGTGAGCTCGGGGCTGAACAGCTCGGGGACGCCGAGGCCGTGCAGCAGCGTCATCAGCGAGAACGCCTTCGCGGTCGGGATCAGCTCCTTGCCCTCGCGGTGCACGTAGCGCTCGCCGATCAGTCCCTCGATGATCTGCGCGCGCGTCGCGGGCGTGCCCAGGCCCTTCTCGCGCATCGCCTCGCGGAGCTCCTCGTCCTCGATCGCCTTGCCCGCGCCCTCCATCGCGGAGAGCAGCGTGCCCTCGTTGTAGCGCGGCGGCGGGCGCGTCGTCTGCTTCTGCACGTCGACCTTGACGGTCGCGACCTTCTCGCCGGGCTTCACCGGCACGAGCGAGGCGTTCTCGCCGGCGGCCTCCTTGCCGTAGACGGCGAGCCAGCCCGGCTCGACGAGCACCTTGCCCTCGGTCTTGAACGGCTCGCCCTCGACGCGCGTGATGCGCGTGGTGACGAGGAACTCGGCGGCCGGGTGGAACACCGCGAGGAAGCGCCTGACGACGAAGTCGTAGAGCTTCTGCTCGGCCTCGGACAGGTGCTTCGGCGCGATCAGCGTCGGGATGATCGCGAAGTGGTCGGAGATCTTGGCGTTGTCGAAGATCCGCTTGTTGGGGCGGATCCACTTCTCCTTCAGCACGCGTCGCGCGTGCGTGCCGTACGCGTTGGTCCCGCCCAGCGCCTCCATCGTCTGCTTCACGGTGCCGAGGTAGTCCTCGGGCAGCGCGCGCGAGTCGGTGCGCGGGTAGGTCAGCGCCTTGTGCTTCTCGTAGAGCGCCTGCGCGAGCGAGAGCGTCGTGCGCGCGGAGAAGCCGAAGCGGCCGTTGGCCTCGCGCTGGAGCGTCGTGAGGTCGTAGAGCAGCGGCGGGCTCTGCGTCGAGGGCTTCGATTCCTCGGTGACCGCGCCGGGCCTGCCGGCGCACTTCGCGGCGATCGCGCGCGCCTTCGCCTCGTCCCACAGGCGCTCGGCCCGCGCGTCGGGATCGTCGTCGGGCTTGCGGAACGCCTCGTCGAACCAGCGTCCCGCGTACTCGCCGGCCGCCGCGAGGAACGCGCCGTGCAGCTCCCAGTAGTCGCGCGGCACGAACGCCCGGATCTTCTCCTCGCGCTCGACCAGGATCGCGAGCGTCGGCGTCTGGACGCGACCGACGGTCGTGAGCTGGAAGCCGCCCGACTTCGAGTTGAACGCGGTCATCGCGCGCGTGCCGTTGATGCCGACGAGCCAGTCGGACTCGGAGCGGCATTTCGCGGCGTCGGCGAGCGGCAGCATCGCGGCGTTGGCGCGCAGGCTCCCGAAGCCGTCGCGGATCGCCGCCGGCGTCATCGACTGCAGCCACAGGCGCTCGATCGGTTTGTCCGCCTTCGCGTAGGCGACGAGGTAGCGGAAGATGAGCTCGCCCTCGCGTCCGGCGTCGCAGGCGTTGACGAGCGAGCCCACGTCCTTGCGCCTGATGAGCTTGACGAGGAGCTTCAGGCGCTCCTCGGACTTCTCGATCGGTTTCAGCGCGAACGCCGAAGGGATCGCCGGCAGGTGCGCGAACGTCCACTTGCCGCGCTTGACCTCCTCGTCCTCCGGCATCCCGATCTCGAGCAGATGGCCGACCGCGGAGGCGACGATCGTGTCGTCGCCCTCGAAATAGTCGCCGTGGCGCGCGAGCCCGCCCAGCGCGCGCGCGATGTCGGCGGCGACGGACGGCTTCTCGGCGATGACGAGGCGCTTGGGCATGGGAGGGGGGCGAAGGAGGCGGGATACTACAGAAGGTGCTCGCGTTCGGGCAAGGACGGTTACCTGCGCGCACGCGTGCGTGGGCGCGCGAGCGCGAGGACGCCCGATCTCAGCGGAGGCGCTCCCAGCGTCCTCCGGGCAGGGCGGCCGCGCGTCCGTCGAGCTCGAGGTGCACGAGCGCCACCGCGATCGCGTCGGCGGCGAGGCCGGTCCGCGCGACCAGCCGGTCCAGGTCGACCGGGCCGCGTCCCATCGCCTCGAGGAGCCGCGCGCGGACCGGGTCGGGCTCGACCGCGCCGCCCTGGGCGGCCTCGGGCGGCGGGCCCTCGCGCGCGAGGCGCAATTCGACCAGCACGTCCTGCGCGGTTTCCACCAGTTTCGCCCCCTCGCGGATCAGCCGGTGCGGGCCTTTCGACAGGGGCGAGTGGATCGACCCGGGCACCGCGAACACGTCGCGTCCCTGCTCGATCGCCTGCCGCGCGGTGATGAGCGAGCCGGACTGCGGCGCGGCCTCGACCACGAGCACGCCCTTCGCGAGGCCCGAGATGACGCGGTTGCGCTGGGGGAAGTTCGCCTTGAGCGGAGGCGTGCCCGGCACGAACTGCGTCACGATGCAGCCCCGCGCGGCGATCGCGTGCGCGAGCTCGCGCTGGCTCGCCGGGTACACGCGGTCAGGTCCGGTGCCCATGACGGCGACGGTCGACGCGGCCGTCTCGAGCGCCCCGCGGTGGGCCGCGGCGTCGATGCCCTGCGCGAGTCCCGAAACGACGGTGAGCCCCGCTTCGGCGAGGGTGCGCGCGAACGCCCGCGCGTCGTCGCGCCCCTGCGGTGTCGCCTGCCGGCTGCCGACGATCGCGATCGACGGCCGCGCGAGCAGCTCGAGGCGCCCGATCGCGAACAGCACCGGCGGCGGGTCGACGATCTCGAAGAGCGGGCGCGGGTAGGCCTCGTCGTCCCAGGCGAGCAGCCGGTGCGCCGGATCGTCGAGCCACGCGCGCGTGGCGCGCGAGCGCTCCGGATCGGGCGCGGCGAGCCGCGCGGCGGCCTCCGCGCCGACGATCGCGGCGATCCGGGCCTGCGGCGCGCCGAGCACCGCCCCGGGGGAGCCGAAGGCCTTCAGCAGCGCGACGAGCGCGCCGGTGGGCAACGCGGCCGAGGCGAGCGCGGCCCACGCGTCGGCGCGCTCGGCGTGGCTCACCTCGGATCCTGGGCGGGGCCGCGGCGCCCGGGCGGCGGCGCGGGGAGCGCGCGAGCCGCCGGGCGGACATCGACCGGTCGTCGGGGAGGCCGGCTACGGCCGCCGGACGGCGTCGCCCACCGCGACCGGATCGGTCGTGTTGAGCAGCACCGCGTAGGCGACGCGGTCGAACACGCGGAACACGAACAGCAGGCCCACGCGCTCGTCCGGCACCGCGAGCTGCTTCTGCGGCAGGAACGTCGTCGTCTGGTCGAGGAAGCGCAGCATGAACGGCGGATCGAGGTCCGGCCGCGGATCGTTGATCGGCGGCACGGTCTTGTAGATCGCCAGCACGTGGCCGACCTCGAGCTTGTCGCGCGCGCCCAGGTCGAGCGTGACGATCGCGCCGCGCCCCATCTCGCTCGCGTTCCTGTACGACGCGATGATGCGGCCGTTGATGTCGGTGTCCGGTGCGCGCGGGACGTAGGCGATCAGCTGCTCGCGCGGGACCGGCAGCAGCCGGTCGCCGATGAACACTTCCTCGGTCGCATCGGTGATCTGCACGGTCGAGACGTCCGAGAAGCGGTCGACGCGCACCGCGCCGATGTAGCGGTTCTCGTAGCCCAGCACCTCGCCGTAGAGCGAGAGCAGCGCCTTGCCGGGGCGGTAGATGTTCCAGCGGTCGCCCTGCTTCGGGTCGAGGCCGACGACGTAGACGCGGTCGCCCTCGCCGCGGATGACGCGCCCGCGGTCGCGTCCCTCGACGATCTCGGGCGCGCTCTGGAGCCCGGGCGTGTCGGTGATGACCGGTCGGGTCAGGTAGGGCTCGAGGTCGCCGGGCGGGATGCTCGGGATCGCCTGGGCGTCGAGCGGCTCGGCGCGCACCCGCGGCGAGAGGCGCTCGTCGGCGAGCGTCGGGCCCCTGGCGATGGTCAGCCGCGGCTGGCCGTCGGCCGCCGTCCGGTCGAGGACGATCACGTCGCCCGGGTAGATCAGGTGCGGGTTGCGGATCTGCTCGCGGTTCATCCGCCAGATGTCCGGCCAGCGCCACGGGTCCTTGAGGAACCGGCCGGAGATCGCCCACAGGGTGTCGCCTTTTTGCACGGTGTAGGAGGACGGAGCGTTGTCCGCCAGCGCGATCGGGTCGGCCGCGGACGCCTGGGCAGGCAGCAGGATCGCCCCCGCGACCAGCGCGAGGGCGAGGCGGATCCCCATGCTAAACTGTTGACGCATAAGACCTCTTCCGGGCAAGGCGGGTCTTGCGAATGTCCTAAACCGCCGCAAAATAAGGACTTGCAAAAGATTCTGCATCCGGCACTTGCATTTGTCCAGCAGACATGTTGCTTCCCATCCTCGAATTCCCCGACCCGCGGCTGAGAAAAGTCGCGGCGCGCGTCGGCACCGTCACCCCCGAAATCGCGCGGCTCGTTCGCGACATGGCCGAGACCATGTACGCCGCCCCGGGCATCGGGCTGGCGGCGACGCAGGTGAACGTGCACAAACGCGTGATTGTCATGGACATTTCGGAAACCCGTGACCAGTTGCGCGTGTTCATCGATCCGGAGATCGTCTTCGCCGAGGGCGAGGCCGAGTGCGAGGAAGGCTGCCTGTCGGTCCCCGGCTACTACGACAAGGTGACCCGGGCAGAGCGCGTGCGGGTCCGGGCGACCGGGGTCGACGGCAAGCCCTTCGAGCTCGAGGCCGAGGGCCTGCTCGCCGTCTGCGTCCAGCACGAAATGGACCACCTCCTGGGCAAGGTCTTCGTCGACTATCTCTCGCCGCTCAAGCGTGCGAGGCTCACCGGCAAGCTGCGCAAGAAGCAGCGACTCGCCGGCTGACCGGCGGCGCGCCCCCTCCCGGCGAGGGGGTCCGCGACGCGGCGAAGGCGGCAGGTCCACTGGAGGTTCACCCACCCATGCGTGTCGGTTTCGCGGGCACCCCGGCGTTCGCGGCGCGGGCGCTGGACGCCATCGTGGCCGCCGGCTACAAGGTACCGCTGGTGCTCACGCAGCCCGATCGGCCGAAAGGCCGAGGGCTGAAGCTGGAGGCGTCGCCGGTCAAGGCGCTCGCCGCCTCGCTGGGCCTCCCGGTGCTGCAGCCGGCCACGCTCAGGACCGGAGCGGCGCGCGCCGAGGCGCTCGCGATCCCCCTCGACGTGCTGGTCGTCGCGGCCTACGGGCTCCTCCTTCCCGCGGAGGTGCTCGGCTGGCCGCGGCACGGCTGCCTCAACATCCACGCGTCGAAGCTGCCGCGCTGGCGCGGCGCGGCGCCGATCGTGCGCGCGATCGCGGCGGGCGACGCAGCGACCGGCATCACGATCATGCAGATGGACGCGGGCCTCGACACCGGCCCGATGGTCGAGGTCGTCGACGTGCCGATCGGGCCGCGCGAAACCGCCGGGACGCTGCACGACCGGCTGGCCGAGGCGGGCGCCCGCGCGATCGTCGCGGTGCTGCGCCGGCTCGAGCGCGACGGCGCGCTCGCCGCGACGCCGCAGCCTGCGGCAGGCGTGACCTGCGCGCCGAAGATCGGCCGGGACGACGCGGCGATCGACTGGACGCGGCCCGCTTCCGAGCTCGACGCGGCGGTTCGCGCGTTCGATCCTTCGCCGGGCGCGCACGCGACGTGCGCGGGCGAGCCGCTCAAGGTCTGGCGCGCGCAGGCGGTGCCGCGCACCGTGCCCGCGGCGCCGGGCGAGGTGGTCGGGCGGGCGGCGGGCAGCCTCGACGTCGCGTGCGGCGCCGGCGAAGGCGACGGCGCGCTGCGCGTGCTCGAGGTTCAGCCCGCCGGCGGGCGCCGGATGGCGGCGGACGCCTACGCGGCCGGACGCGGCGTCGGCGTGGGCTCGCGCTTCGGCGCGGGCGTGCGCGAGGCGCGGTAGCGGCCCGCGAGACGATGGACGCATCGCAGCGGCAGGCGGCGGACGCGGTGGTCCGCGTGATGGGCGGTGCGACGCTCGCCCGCGCGCTCGAGGCGACCGGCGCGGAGGCGACGCCCGCGCGCGCGTTCGTCCACGAGCTCGCGTACGGCACGCTCCGGCACTGGGGCGCGCTCGAGGCGATCGTGCGCTCGCTCGCGCACAAGCCGCTCGCCGACCCGATGCTCGTCGCGATCCTCGCGGTCGCGCTCTACCAGCTCGAGCACCTGCGCGCCGAGCCGCACGCGGTCGTCGACCGCGCGGTGGCCGCGGCGGGCGACGCGGTGCGCCCGCAGGCGAAGGGACTCGCGAACGCGCTGCTGCGCCGTTACCTGCGCGAGCGGGACGACGCGCTCGCGCGCGCCGCGTCGACGCCGGTCGCGCGCTGGTCGCATCCGCGCTGGTGGATCGCGCGCGTGCGCGCCGACTGGCCCGCGCACTGGGAGCGGATCCTGTCCGCCGGGAACGAGCGCCCTCCCCTCACGCTGCGCGCGAACGCGCGCGCCGGCTCGCGCGACGCGCTCGTCGCCCGCCTCGCCGCGCAGGGGATCGAATGCGCGCCGGTGGGCGACGCGGGCGTGATCGTCGCGCGCGCCCGCCCGGTGCGCGACCTCCCGGGCTTCGACGAGGGCGCGTTCTCGGTCCAGGACGCGGGCGCGCAGCTCGCGGCGCCGCTCCTTCGCGCGCGCGACGGCGAGCGCGTGCTCGACGCCTGCGCAGCGCCCGGCGGCAAGGCCGCGCACGTCCTCGAGCTCGCGCGCGTCGAGCTCACCGCGCTCGACAGCGACGAGACGCGCCTTGCGCGCGTGCGCGAGAACCTCGCGCGGCTCGGGCTCGCCGGCTCGGGGGAACGCGTCGTCGCCGGCGACGCCGCTGCGCCGTCGACGTGGTGGGACGGGCGCGCCTACGACCGCATCCTGGCCGACGTGCCCTGCACCGCCTCGGGCATCGTGCGGCGTCACCCGGACGTCAAGTGGCTGCGGCGGGCGAGCGACGTCGCGGCGTTCGCCGTCCGGCAGCGCGCGATCCTCGACGCGCTGTGGCGCTGCCTCGCGCGCGGCGGCACGCTCCTCTACGCGACCTGCTCGGTGTTCGTCGAGGAGAACGAGGCGCAGGCCGCGGCGTTCGCCGCGCGCACGCCCGACGCGTTGCGCGAAAGCCCGGACTTCCCGCCCGGGGCCGAGGCGGCGGGCGGGCAACTCTTGCCTTCGCTGCCGGGCGCACGCCACAATCAGGACGGCTTCTTCTACGCGCGATTCCGCAAGGCGTGATGCGCGGACCGCGCCCGCCGCGGGGCCTCTCCCACGCAGGCACGATGCCCCGGATCCCTCCGACCCGAACCGCCCGACCCGTCGACGCCGCGCGCCGGCGGGCGCTCGCGCTCGCGCCGGCGCTCGCGCTCGCGTGCCTCCTGCCCGCGCCGGTCGCGCGCGCGGACGTGATCCCGGTGAAGGGCGCGGAGATGCGCGTCGAAGAAGGCGAGGTGCTGTTGAACGCGGAGTTCGATCTCGCGCTCAACCCGACGCTCGAGGAGGCGCTGCAGAACGGCGTGCCGCTCTACTTCGTGCTCGAGACCGAGATCGCGCGCCCGCGCTGGTACTGGCTCGACGAGAAGGTGCACTCGACCTCGACGACCTGGCGCGTCTCGTACGCGCCGCTCTCGCAGCAGTACCGCGTCGCGAGCGGGCTCTACAGCCAGACCGTCGGATCGATCGCCGAGGTCGAGCGGCTGATCGGTCGCGTGACCTCGCGGCCGATCATGCGCGCCGCCGACCTCTCGCCCGGCGCCCGCTACGAGGGCGCCGTGCGGCTGCGCCTCGACGTCAACCAGCTTCCGAAGCCGTTCCAGGTCAACGCGCTCGCCTCGCGCGAATGGCAGCTCGCGAGCGACTGGCGGCGCTTCCCGTTCACGCCGTGAGCGCGCTTTTCTCGTCGCAGGGCCTGCGGTGGCTGCTCGTCGTGTCGGCGAGCCTGTCGGCGATCGGCCTGTTCCTGCTCGCGACCGCGACCGAGAACACCGAGCTGTTCGCGCGCGGCTACGACACGCTCCTCGTCATCAACGTCGCGCTGGTCGCGGTCCTGATGGCGATCGTGGGCTGGCAGCTGTGGCGGCTGAGGCGCAACTACAGCCGCGGCGTGTTCGGCTCGCGGCTGGGCGCGCGGCTCGTGCTGCTGTTCGCGCTGGTCGCGGTGCTGCCCGGCGCGCTCGTGTACGCGGTGTCGGTCCAGTTCCTCGGGCGCTCGATCGAGAGCTGGTTCGACGTGCGCGTCGACCGCGCGCTCGAGGGCGGGCTCGCGCTCGGGCGCAACGCGCTCGACTACCTGATCCGCGAGACGACCAACCGCGCGACGCAGATCGCCGACCAGGTGGCCGACCCGCCCGGTCCCGTCGCGGTGGCGCTGTCGCGCGCGACCGAGCAGGCCGGCGTGACCGAGGCGGCGCTGTTCAACGCCTCCGGCGGCGTGCTCGCCGTCGCGGGCGCCGGATCCGGTCCCGTGTCGCCCGAGCCGCCGCCGCCGCAGGCGCTGCGCCGCGCCCGGCTCCAGCAGTCCACCTCGTCGATCGACCAGCAGGCCGGCGGCGGCATCCGGCTGCGGGTCGTCGTGCCGGTGAACAGCGCCGACCGGCGCGAGCCGCTCAAGCTGCTGCAGGTGATCGAGCCGGTGCCGCGCGGCCTCGCGCAGGAGATCGAGAAGGCCGAGGCGGGATTCCGCGACTACCAGGAGATCTCGTACTCGCGCGGCGCGCTCAAGCGCCTCTACGCGCTCACGCTGACGCTCACGCTGCTGCTCGCGCTCACCACGGCGCTCGGCCTCGCGGTCGTGCTGTCCGAGCGGTTCAGCGCGCCGCTGGGACTGCTGGCCGCGGGCACGCGGGCGGTCGCGCAGGGCGACTTCACGCGGCGCCAGCCGGTGACCTCGCGCGACGAGCTCGGCATCCTCACCGAGTCGTTCAACGCGATGACCGCGCAGCTCGCCGACGCGAACGCGCGCAACGAGGAGTCGCGGCGCGCGATCGAGACCACGCGGGCGTACCTCGAGAGCATCCTCGGCAACCTGTCGTCGGGCGTACTGGCGTTCGACGACCGCACGCGGCTGCGCACCGCGAACCCGAGCGCGAGCGTGATCCTGCAGCAGCCGCTCGCCGAGCTCTCCGGCCTCGCGCTCGCCGAGTGGGGCCGCAAGCTGCCGGCGCTCGCGCCGCTCGCGGAGCTCGTCGCGGAGGGCTTCCGCGGCGCGCGCGAGGGCCAGTGGCAGCGGGAAGCGCAGGTCGGCGTCGCGAGCCTCTCTCGCACGCTGCTGATGCGCGGCTCGCGGCTCCCCGGGACGCCGCACGGCTACGTGCTGGTGTTCGACGACGTGTCCGAGCTCGTGCAGGCGCAACGCGACGCCGCCTGGGCCGAGGTCGCGCGGCGCCTCGCGCACGAGATCAAGAATCCGCTGACGCCGATCCAGCTCTCGGCCGAGCGCCTCGCCGTGAAGCTCGAGGGCCGGCTGGAGGGCGCGGATCTCGAGACGCTGAAGCGCGGGACGCAGACGATCGTGAACCAGGTGAGCGCGATGAAGCACATGGTCGACGACTTCGCGGTCTACGCGCGCCAGCCGCGGCCGGGGCAGCTCCAGCCGGTCGACCTGTCGGCCCTCTTGCTCGACGTGCTCGCCCTGTACGACAATCTACGACCCCACGTCGCGCTCGATCTTCCGGCCGCTCCCGTCGTCGTCCAGGGCGAGCCCACGCGCCTGCGCCAGGTGCTGCACAATCTGCTCCAGAATGCCCTCGATGCCCAGGCCGACCGCGCCGACCCGTCCTACGCGATCTCGATCGAGATCGCGGAAGGCGAGGCCCGGCTCTCGGTCGCCGATCGCGGCCCGGGGTTCCCCGCCGACGTGATCGCGCATGCGTTCGAGCCGTACGTGACGACCAAGCCCAAGGGCACGGGCCTCGGGCTCGCGATCGTGCGCAAGATCGTCGAGGAGCACGCCGGCCGCGTCCTGATCGCCAACCTCGAGCCGGGCGGCGCGCGCGTGACCGTCGCGCTGCCGGTCGCGACCCCATGACCGTCAACGTTCGCGAGATCCTCGTCGTCGACGACGAAGTCGGCATACGCGAGCTCCTGTCCGAGATCCTGCAGGACGAGGGCTACCGCGTGGCGGTCGCCGAGAACGCGCAGGAGGCGCGCGCCTACCGCGCGCGCTCGCAGCCCTCGCTCGTGCTGCTCGACATCTGGATGCCCGACACCGACGGCGTCACGCTGCTGCGCGAGTGGGGGTCGTCGGGCCTGCTCACGATGCCGGTCGTGATGATGTCGGGCCATGGGACCATCGAGACGGCGGTGGAGGCGACCCGCATCGGCGCGTTCGACTTCCTCGAGAAGCCGATCGGGCTCGCGAAGCTGCTCGGCACGATCTCGCGCGCGCTCAAGACCGCGGCCTCGCGCGAGCCGCGCCGCGTCTCGCTCGCGGCGCTGGGGACGAGCGCGCCGGTGCGCGAGACGGAGCGCGCGCTCGAGACCCTCCTCGCGGCGCGCCGGCCGATCCTGATCCTCGGAGAGGCCGGCACCGGCCACGACGCCGCGGCGCAGGCGCTGCGCGCCCCCGACGCGCCGTTCGTCGCGCTCGCCGACGGCTCGCGGCTCGCGGCGAACCCGGCGGCGCTGCTCGAGGAGGCGCAGGGCGGCACGCTCTGGTGCCCGGAGGTCGGCCACTACTCGAAGGCCGAGCAGAAGGGGCTCGCGTTCCTGCTGCCCAAGCTCGAGCGCGCGAACGCGACGCTCGTCGCGACGTCCGCGGAGCCGCTGGGCGAGCTCGCGGCCGAGGGAAAGTTCGACGCGGCGCTCCTGTCGGTCCTGTCGGCCGGCGCGGTCATCCTCCCGCCGCTTCGCGCGAGACGCGAGGACATCCCGCCGCTGATCGAGCGGCTCTGGCACGCCGGGGGCGGCGCCGAGCCGCTGCTCGGGACGCTGCAGCCGTCGACGCTCGCGACGCTCGCGAACGCGCACTGGCCGGGCAACCTCGACCAGCTCGCGAGCGTCGTGTCGAACCTGAAGCTCCTCCGGGGCGAGATCGGACCCGACCAGGCGAAGCGCCTGATCGGCGAGGCCGCGGCGGCGGCGGGCAGTCCGCCGGTCGCGCCCGAGCTCACCGCGCGGTTCTTCGACATGCCGCTGCGCGAGGCGCGCGAGGCGTTCGAGCGCATCTACTTCGAGCAGCTCCTCGGCCGCGAGCAGAGCAACATGAGCCGCGTCGCCGAGAAGGCCGGGCTCGAGCGCACCCACCTCTACCGCAAGCTGAAGCAGCTCAACATCCGCTTCGCGCGGCGCGGCGAGGACCCCGGCGCCTCGGGTTGACGCTCCCGCGCGAAAGGGACCGATGAGCGCCGACGCGGCACACGGCGTCAAGCAACCGATGGCCCCGCTGATGCTCGGCGCCATCGGCGTCGTGTTCGGCGACGTCGGCACGTCACCGCTGTACACGATGCGAGAGGTGTTCGGGCCGCACCACGGCATCGTGCTCAACGCGGAGAGCGTGCTGGGGCTGCTGTCGGTCGTGTTCTGGTCGCTGATGATCATCGTCACGCTCAAGTACGTGACGCTGATCATGCGCGCCGACAACCGCGGCGAGGGCGGCATCCTCGCGCTGACGGCGCTCGTCTCGGGAGGCCTCGCGCGCGAGGGGCGGCTGCGGTGGTGGCTGGTGGGGCTCGGAATCTTCGGCGCCGCGATGTTCTTCGGCGACGCGATGATCACGCCCGCGGTCACGGTGCTGAGCGCGGTCGAAGGGATCGAGGTGATGACGCCGGCGTTCAACGCCTACGTCGTTCCGATCGCGCTCGCCATCCTGATCGCGCTGTTCGCGATCCAGAAGCGCGGGACCGGGTCGGTCGGCGCGCTCTTCGGCCCGATCTGCGCGGTGTGGTTCGTCGCGATCGCCGCGCTGGGCGCCTACCAGATCTGGCTCGACGCCACGGTGCTCGCGGCGCTCTCGCCGACGTACGCGGTCGGCTTCGTCGTCACGCACCCGAAGGTGACGTTCCTGGCGCTCGGCGCCGTCGTGCTGGCGGTCACCGGCACCGAGGCGCTCTACGCCGACATGGGGCACTTCGGCGCGTCGCCGATCCGGCGCGCGTGGCTCTTCTTCGTGATGCCGGCGCTCGTGCTCAACTATTTCGGCCAGGGGGCGCTCCTGCTCGCCGACCCGAAGGCGATCCAGAACCCGTTCTACCTGCTCGCGCCGCAGTGGGCGCTGCTTCCGCTCGTGATACTCGCGACCGCCGCGGCCGTGATCGCGTCGCAGGCGGTCATCTCGGGCGCGTACTCGATCGCGCGCGCGGCCGTGCAGATGGGCTACTGCCCGCGCATCGCGATCCGGCACACGTCCGAGAAGACGATGGGCCAGATCTACGTGCCGTTCATCAACTGGACGCTGCTCGTCGCGGTCGCGCTGCTCGTCGTCGGGTTCCGCAGCTCGAGCGCGCTGGCCGGCGCCTACGGGATCGCGGTGACGATGTCGATGCTGATCGACTCGCTGCTCATCTACTTCGTGATGCGGCGCCTGTGGGCATGGCCGCGGTGGGTCGCGCTGGGGATCGCCGCGCCGCTCGCGCTGCTCGACAGCGCGTTCCTCGCGTCCAACGCGCTCAAGATCCCCGACGGCGGCTGGTTCCCGCTCCTGATCGGCGGCATCGTGTTCACGCTGCTCACGACCTGGAAGCGCGGCCGCAAGGTGCTGATGGACCGCCTGTCCGAGGACGCGCTGCCGCTCGATCAGTTCATCCAGTCGATCGAGCTCGCGCCGCCAGTGCGCGTCGAGGGCACCGCGGTGTTCCTCACCTCGACGCCCGACCGCGTGCCCCACGCGCTGCTGCACAACCTCAAGCACAACAAGGTGCTGCACGAGCGCGTCGTGTTCCTGACCGTGGTCACGCGCGACATCCCATACGTGCCTCCCGACGAGCGCATCGAGTTCCGGACGCTCGGCGCCGACTTCACGCGGATACTCGCCTACTACGGGTTCAAGGAGGAGCCGGACGTGCCCGAGCTCCTCGAGGAGGCCGGCCGGCGCGGCTTCCCGTTCGAGATGATGGAGACCTCGTTCTTCGTCTCGCGCGAGACGCTGGTCGCGACGGCGCGGCCCGGCATGGCGCGGTGGCGCGAGCGGCTGTTCTCGTCGATGTCGAAGAACGCGATCAAGGCGAGCGACTTCTTCCACGTGCCCGCGAACCGCGTCGTCGAGCTCGGGACGCAGGTCGAGCTGTAGCCCCGTGGGTCGGGCTTCGGCCTTGTGGGTCGGGCTTCAGCCCGACGCTTTTCTCGATGCGTCGCAAACACGTCGGCCTGAAGACCGACCCACACGGCGTCGTGGGTCGGGCTTCAGCCTCGTGGGTCGGGCTTCGCCCCGACCGGGTTCGGAGGATGAGAAACGAGAGTTGTCGGTCTGAAGTCCGACCTACGATCCGACCTGCGGTCCGACCCGCTCTCCGACCCACGATCGCGCGCCACGCGAACGAAAACGCCGGCGCGGGGCCGGCGTCGTCGTCGATGCGGAAGCTTACGCGTCAGGCGGCGGCCGGGAACGCCCCGCGCATCTGCTTCAGCGCCTTGCTCTCGATCTGGCGGATCCGCTCGGCGGACACGCCGTATTCGTCGGCGAGCTCCTGCAGCGTCGCGGGCTCGGTCTCCTTGAGCCAGCGCGCCTCGATGATGCGCCGGCTGCGGGCGTCGAGCTTCGCGAGCGCGCGCTTCAGCCCGTCGCTGCGCCCCTGTTCGGTCTGCTTGCGCTCGAGGACCTGCGCGGGCTCGTCCGCGCCGTCGGTGAGCCAGGCGATCGGCGCGTAGGCGTGCTCGTCGTCGTCCGAGGGCGTCGGGTCGAGCGCGATGTCGTGGCCGGACAGACGCGTCTCCATCTCGACCACTTCCTCGGGCTTGACGCCCAGCTCGCGCGCGATCGCCGCCGCCTCGTCCCGCGACAGCGCGTGCGACGACTTCTTCATGCTGCGCAGGTTGAAGAACAGCTTGCGCTGCGCCTTCGTGGTCGCGACCTTCACGAGCCGCCAGTTGCGCAGGATGTATTCGTGGATCTCGGCCTTGATCCAGTGGAGCGCGAACGAGACGAGCCGCACGCCCCGCTCGGGATCGAACCGGCGGACCGCCTTCATCAGGCCGACGTTGCCCTCCTGGATCAGGTCGCCCTGCGGCAGCCCGTAGCCCAGGTAATTGCGCGACACGGCGACCACGAGCCGCAGGTGCGACATCACGAGCTGCCGCGCCGCATCGACGTCCTCCGCCTGCCGCCAGCGCCGGCCGAGCTCGGTCTCCTGCTCGGCGGAAAGCAGCGGAAAGCGATTCACCGCCTGGATGTAGTGATCCAGACTCCCGAGCGAAGCCGGGGTCGGGAACGCCAGCGCGGAACCGGTCATTGCACATCTCCTCTCTGGGGTGCCGGGGAGCCCTTCGGACCCTCCTGCCCAGCACCATATTAGCACTCGAGGGGTGAGAGTGCTAACAAGCCGGAAAGTTCCTGACTGCTCCAGTCGGATATGACGGATGACGCCTCCGGTGGCGCGACAGGCGGCAGGCGTCGACGAGCATCGGGGGAACGGCGTCCGTTGAGGCGCCCGGCAGCGCTTCGACTGGCGAGTGAGTGAGCGCTCGCCGATCGCTACCGGCACGTGAGCGGTGGCGAGGCGCCGCTCAGGCGTCGGCCGGCAGCAATGCGTCCACGAACTCGGTCGCGGTGAACGGGCGCAGGTCGTCGACGCCCTCGCCCACCCCGACGAAGGCGAGCGGCACCGGGTGCTCGCGGGCGATCGCGGCGACGACACCGCCCTTCGCGCTCCCGTCGAGCTTGGTCATGACGAGCCCGGTCAGGCCGACGGCCCGGTCGAACGCGCCGACCTGCGCGAGCGCGTTCTGGCCGGTGTTGGCGTCGAGCACGAGCAGCACGGCGTGCGGCGCGCCGTCCTGCGCCTTGCCGATCACGCGCTTCACCTTCGCGAGCTCGTCCATCAGGTTCTGCTGCGTGGGGAGGCGTCCGGCGGTGTCGGCGAGCACGACGTCGATGCCGCGGGCCTTCGCCGCGCCGACCGCGTCGAACGCGACCGCCGCCGGATCGCCGCCCGCCTGCGCGATCACCGCGACGCCGTTGCGCTCGCCCCACACGGCGAGCTGCTCGCGCGCCGCCGCGCGGAACGTGTCGCCGGCCGCGAGCAGCACCGAGAGCCCCTGCTGCTGCAGCCACTTCGCGAGCTTGCCGATCGACGTCGTCTTGCCCGCGCCGTTGACGCCCGCGATCATGATCACGAACGGCCGCTCGGGTCCGATCGCGAACGGCTTCTCGATCGGCGCGAGGAGCGCGAGCAGCGCCTCGCGCATCAGCGCGCGCGGGTCCGCGTCCGCGCCGGCGCGCTTGTAGCGGGCCTTCAGGTCCTCGATCAGGTGCGAGCTCGCCGCGACGCCGACATCCGAGGTCAGGAGCGCGGTCTCGAGCTCCTCGATCGCCTCGTCGTCGAGGGTGCGCCGCCGGAACACGCCCGCGAGCGCGCCCGACAGGCGCTCGCGCGACGCGGCCAGCCCCCCGGTGAGCCGCTCGGTCCACGAGCGCTTCGGCGCGGCGTCGTCCGCCGGGGGCCTGGGCGCGGCGTCGTCGGTCTTGCGCTTGAACAGGTCGAACATCGATGTCGTGGCGATGGGTAGACTGCGATCTTACCCGCGCAGGCGAGGCCGCCCCCGGGCGCGGCGCGCGCAGCGCGACTTCGACGGGCCGGGCCGGTGGCGATTCCGACGACCAACCGCGTGCGCATCATCGGCGGCCGCCACCGCGGCCGCGTGCTGCGCTTCCCGGGCGTGCCGGGGCTGCGCCCGACGCCGGACCGCGTGCGCGAGACGCTGTTCAACTGGCTGGGGCAGGACCTCGCCGGCCGCTCGACGCTGGAGCCGTACGCCGGCAGCGGCGCGATGTCGCTCGAGGCGCTCTCGCGCGGCGCGGCGCTCGCGGTGGCCGTCGACCGCCACGCGGCGCTCGTGCACGCGCTCGCCGACAACGCGGCGCTCATCGGCGCCACGGGGCTCGAGGCGCACCGGGCCGACGCGCGCGCGTTCCTCGCGCGCGAGACGCGGCGCTTCGACGTGATCTTCCTCGACCCGCCGTTCGGCGACGATCCCTGGGACTGGCTCCTGCCGGCCTGCGCGGGGCGGCTCGCCGAGGGTGGCGCGATCTACGCCGAGGCCGCGCGCCCGGTCGCCGCGCCCGAGGGCCTCGCGGTGGTCCGCGAGGGGCGCGCCGGGCAGGTGCATTATCATCTCCTCGCGCCATGCTGACCGTCGTCTACCCCGGCACGTTCGACCCGTTCACCCGCGGCCACGAGGATCTCGTGCGGCGCGCGGCGCGGCTGTTCGACCGCGTCGTCGTCGGCATCGCGGCCTCCGAGGCCAAGCGGCCGATGTTCCCGCTCGACGAGCGCATCGCGATGGCGCGCGAGGTGCTGGCCGACCTGCCCAATGCGACCGTCACGGGCTTCTCGTCGCTCCTGATGGCGTTCGTGCACGAGCAGGGTGCGCGCGCGGTCCTGCGGGGCCTGCGCGCGGTGTCGGACTTCGAGTACGAGTTCCAGATGGCGGGCATGAACCGCCGGCTGTGGCCCGAGGTCGAGACGCTCTTCCTGACGCCGTCCGAGCAGTACATGTTCGTGTCGGCGACGATCGTGCGCGAGATCGCGCGCTTCGGCGGGGACGTGGGCGACTTCGTGCACCCCGCGGTCGCCGCGCGGCTCAGGGCGAAGGCCGGGGGCTGACGTGGCGTTGATGATCACCGACGAGTGCATCAACTGCGACGTCTGCGAGCCCGAGTGCCCGAACCAGGCGATCTCGCAGGGCCCCGAGATCTACGTGATCGACCCTGCGCGCTGCACCGAGTGCGTCGGCCACTACGACGTCCCGCAGTGCCGCGAGGTCTGCCCGGTCGACTGCATCCCGGTCGACCCGGCGCACGTCGAGTCGAAGGCGGAGCTCCGCCTCAGGTACGAGGGGCTGGTGAAGGCGAAGGCCGAGACGGCCGGCTGACGGGTCGGCACGGCGGAATGCGTCGGGCTGAAGCCCGACCCACATCCTGAGTTCCTTCGGGTTGGCCTTCAGGCCGACGCAGATTCCCTGTGGACTCGACTCGAACACCGTCGGGCTGAAGCCCGACCCACGCGCTAGGCGTTCGCCGCCAGCGGCAGCTCGTCCTGGGCATGGACGAGCGCATCGATCCCCGCGACGCGCGCCTCCAGCGCGCGGGCCTGCGCGTCCAGCGCCTCCCCTTGGGTCACGAGCTCGGCCACGCGCTCCTCGAGCTCGTCGCTCGCGCGGTGGATGCGCTTGATGCTCTCGAGCCGGCGCTTGAGCTGGAGCTGGTGCTCGCGCACCTGCGTCTCGAGCGGCGACATCACCCCCTTGAGCCACGCGTCGACGTCGCGGTTGGCGATGTCGTAGAGGTGGCGCACGCGCGAGGCGACGGTCTCGAAGAAGCGCTTCATCAGCGGGAACTTGGCCTTGCTCGCCATGTTCCACAGCGTGTTGATGTGCTGCTGGTAGGCGCGCTCGAGCCGCTCGACCTCCTTCATGTACTTGAGCACCGAGAACGGCGGCGGCGCGAACGGCTCGAGGTTGTGCTCCTTCGCGAAGCGCGCGTACATCGCGCTCATCATCTCGTGGATCTCGCCCGACTTCCTCGCGGCCGCGTCGAGGTCGGCGCGGATCTGCGCGAAGAAGTCGTTCATCGCGCCGCGCACGCCCTTCGTGAACAGGCTCGCCTCGATCGCCCGGCGCGTGCGGCCGGCGTTGGCGCGCAGCGAATCGAGGCCGATCAGGTCGTAGAGGGCGGTCGTGTGCTGGGTGAACACCGTGCGCAGCGCCGAGAAGCGCGCGAGCCCGCGCTCGAACACTTCCTTCTCGTCGCGCACCCGCTGCATCATGTGCTCGACGACGTCCTGGTTCTTCCCGCGCAGCGCCTTCAACTCGGCGAGCTGCTCGGCGACGCCGGTCGCGCGCGCGTCGAGGATCGTCCGGACGCCGGCGGCGATCGTCCTCGCTTCGGCGAGCGCCGCCCCGCCGACGATGTCGCGCTTCGCGGGCACGAGCTTGTTCGACAGCGCGTGCTCGAGCCGGGGCACCCGGCTCTTCGCGAGCAGCGCGTCGTCGCCGTTCACCTTGGCGAGCAGCGCCTTCTGCGCCGAGACCGGGAACACCTGCTCGGCGGGCACGGCGAGCGTCTCGGCGCTCGCGCGCACCTGCCGCGCGATCTCGGCCTCGACCTCGGACGCGGGCTTCATCTCGTCCCACAGCCCGTCGATCTTGTTCAGGATCACGAGGCGGCCGGCTTGCGTCGCGGCGTCGGTGCCGGCCAGGTGCTCCTTCCACACCTCGAGGTCGGTCCTGGTGACGCCGGTGTCGGCGGCGAGGATGAAGAGCACCGCGTGCGCGGAGGGCAGGAGCGACAGCGTGAGCTCGGGCTCGGTGCCGATCGCGTTGAGCCCCGGCGTGTCGAGGATCACGAGGCCCTGCTTCAGCAGCGGGTGCGGGAAGTTGACCACCGCGTGGCGCCAGCAGGGGATGTCGACCGCGCCGTCGTCGGCGTGCTCGAACGAGGCGACGAGGTCCTCGTCGTGCAGGCCGTAGCGCCGCGCGAGCGCGATCGGCACGCGCTTCACCTGCGAGACGCGGCCCAGCGCGTCGGACATGCGCTCGGCGGAGCCCAGGTCGAGCGGCAGCGTCACCCACTCGTCAGCGTAGTTCCTGAGCTCGGCGACCGTGCCGTCCTTGAGCCGCGACTCGATCGGCAACAGGCGGATCGACGGCGGGCGCGACGAATCGTGCAGGATCTCGGTCGGGCACATCGTCGTGCGCCCGGCGGCCGACGGCAGGAGCCGCTGGCCGAAGTCGGCGAAGAAGATCGCGTTGATGAGCTCGGACTTGCCGCGCGAGAACTCGGCGACGAACGCGACGACGAGCTTGTCCTGGTGGAGACGCTCCAGCAGCCGCTGCACGCGCAGGTCGACCTGCGCGTCGGCGAGGTCCTGATCGGCGAGCCACTCGTGCATCGCCGAGATGCCGGAGGAGAGGCGCCGGCGCCAATCGCCGTAGGCCTCGAAACGGGCTGCGAGCTCGCGAGCGTGGATCATGCCTCCTCCTGCGGATCCCGCGCCCGTCTCCGATGGGCGGGCGGCGACTGTATCACACAGGTCAAGCAGGAGTCGTGCCCGGGGGCCTTACCTCTGGCAGGCCGGACAGTAGAACGTCGACCGCTGCCCCTGTCGGACGGACCGGACCGGGGTGCCGCAGGCGGGACACGGCAGCCCTTCACGGCCGTAGACCGCGTACTCGAGCTGGAACGAGCCGGGCTCGCCGGCGCTGTCCACGTAGTCGCGCAGCGTGCTGCCGCCCCGGTCGAGCGCATCCGACAGCGTCTGGCGCACCGCGTCGACCAGTCGCGCCAGCCGGGCGCGCGAGAGGCGGCCTGCCGCGAGCGTAGGGCGGATGCCGGCCCGGAACAGCGCCTCGTTCGCGTAGATGTTGCCGACCCCTACGACCAGCCGGTTGTCCATCAGCGCGAGCTTGATCGCGGCGCGGCGGCCGCGCGTGCCGCGGTGGAGAGCGTCCGCGGTGAATCCGCCCGAGAACGGCTCGGGCCCGAGCGGGGCGATCAGCGCGTGCGCCGACGCGTCGCCCGCCACCCAGAGCATCGTCCCGAACCGCCGCGGGTCGCGGTAGCGGAGCGTCGTGCCGTCGTCGAACACCAGGTCGACGTGGTCGTGCGGCCCGCGCAGCGGCGCCTGCCGGTGGATCCTCAGGCTGCCGGTCATCCCGAGGTGGACGAGGAGCGTCCCGTCGCCGCTCGACCCTCCGCGAGGCGCCGCCATGCGAAAGAGCAAGTACTTGCTCCGGCGATCGACCGCCACGAGCCTGCGCCCGGCGAGCCGCCGCTCGAGCCCGGCGGGAACCGGCCAGCGCAGCCGCCGGTCGTAGACGCGGACGGCGGCCACGCTGCGGCCGACGAGGGCCGGCGCCACGCCGCGGCGGAGGGTCTCGACTTCCGGCAGTTCGGGCACGTTGCGCGGTTCCCGGAACGCGCCGCGTCCGGGGCGCGCACGTTTGTTGGGCCGCGGACTATAGCCTAAGATCGAACGTTCGGCCGGCACGATTCCCGCGCCAGAGGAACACCTCCACGATGTCCACGAGTCTCGCCCCCGGCCGTCGCCTTCCCGCGATGGCCGCCATCGCCGCGGCCCTGGCGTGCACGTCGCCCGCACCGGCGCAGCCCGCGCCCGCGGCGCCGGTCCAGCCTGCGCCCGCGGCGACGGACGACCTCCCGACCGGGCTCTCCGCGGACCTGTTCTACCGCCTGCTGCTCGGCGACATCGCGTTGCAGCGCGGTGACCCCGCGCTCGCGGCCCGCGCCTACCTCGAGGTCGCGCGGGAGCTCAAGGACGCGCGCCTCGCGCGCCGGGCCACGGAGATCGCATATGCGACGCGCCAGCGCGCCACCACGGAGGCCGCGGCGAAGCTGTGGAGCGAGCTCGCGCCCGACGCCGAGCGGCCGCGGCAGATCCTCGAGGCGCTGGCTTCCGGCGGCAGCGCGCGCGAACCGGACTCGGGCTCCCCGACCGAGGCCGACCTCAAGGCGCGGCTCGAGAAGATCCTCGCCGACCAGGCGCTCTCGGGCGCGGGCGTCGCCGACGCGTTCCTGCAGCTCAATCGCGCGCTCTCGCGCCTGACCGACAAGGCCGCGGTCTACGAGCTGATCCGCGACCTCGCCGCGCCCTACGCGTCGTCGCCCGAGGCGCACTACGCGGTCGCGCTCGCCGCGCTCAACGCGAGCGGCAACAATCCCGCGATGGAAGCGGTCGCGCTCGAGCGCGTCGACCGCGCGCTCGCGCTCAAGCCCGGCTGGGAGCGCGCCGCGCTCCTCAAGTCCGAGCTCCTCGCGAAGCGTTCGAACGAGGAGGCGGTCGCCTACCTCACGGCGTTCCTCAAGTCGCAGCCGGACTCCCGCCCGGTCCGCGGCGCGCTCGCGCAGCTCTACGTCGAGCAGAAGCGCCTGCCCGAGGCGCGCGCGATCTTCGAGGCGCTCGCCGCCGAGGAGCCCGACGTCCGCGAGTACGCGATGGGCGTCGCGATCCTGTCGTTCCAGATGAAGGACTGGAAGTCGGCCGAGGCGCAGTTCACGAAGCTCGCCGCGAAGGGCGACGACGGCACGGCGCAGCTCTACCTCGCGCAGATCGCCGAGGAGACGAAGCGCTACGACGTAGCGATCGCGCGCTACAAGGCGGTGGCCGACGGCGACCGCGCGTGGCTCGCGAAGCTCCGTGTCGCCTCGCTGCTCGGCAAGCTCAATCGCGTCGACGAGGGCCGCCGCTGGCTCGCCGACCTGCCCGCGGTCACGATCGACCAGCGCATCCAGGTGCGCCAGGCCGAGGCGTCGCTGCTGCGCGAGGCGGGCGACCTCCCGGGCGCCTATGCGGTGCTGGAGCAGGGGCTCGCCGAGTTTCCCGACGCGCCGGACCTGATCTACGACAGCGCGATGCTCGCCGAGAAGCTCGACAAGCTCGACGTCGCCGAGGCGCGCCTGAAGCGCCTCGTCGAGCTGAAGCCCGACGACGCCCAGGCGCTGAACGCGCTCGGCTACACGCTCGTCGACCGCACGTCGCGCGCGGAGGAAGGGCGCGCGCTGATCGAGCGGGCGCTGAAGCTCGCGCCCGACGACCCGTTCATCCTCGACAGCATGGGCTGGGCGCTCTTCAAGCTCGGCCGCTACGACGAGGCGCTCGATTACCTGGGCCGCGCTTTCGCCGGCCGTCCCGATGCCGAGATCGCCGCGCACCTGGGCGAGGTGCTCTGGGTCAAGGGCGAGAAGACGCGCGCGAAGGAGATCTGGGCCGCGCAGCTCAGGGACTCGCCCGACCATCCGGTGCTGCTCGAGACGATGCGCCGGCTGTCGCGGTAACGGACCCCGCCGCTTGCGCACGCCGACGCTCGCGCTCGCCGCGTGCGCGCTGCTCGTCGCGGCGTGCGCGACGCTCCCGCCGCCCGCCCCGGCGGCCATCGAGGCGTCCGACGCCGCGTTCGACGTGAGCGGGCGGCTGTCGGCGCGCCGCGGGACCGAGGGCGCGGCCGCGCACTTCGCGTGGGAGCACGCGCCCGGCCGCGACGCGATCGCGCTCGCGACGCCGATGGGCACGACGCTCGCGCGCCTCGAGCGCGACGCGGACGGCGCGTCGATCGAGCGCGCCGACGGGACGGTCGAGCGCGCCCCCGACGCCGCGACGCTCGCCGGGCGCGCGCTCGGATTCCCGCTGCCGGTCGAGAGCCTCGCGTGGTGGATCCGCGCCGCGCCGCACCCGGGCTCGGCGCACGCGATCGAACGCGATGCGGCGGGTCGCGTCCTCGTGCTGCGTCAGGATGGCTGGTCGGTCGCGTATGCGTACGACGATCGCGCGTCGAGGCCGGTGCGCCTGCTCGCGACCACCTATCCCGACCTCGAGGTACGCCTCGTGATCGACGCGTGGCGATGACCCGCGCCGCAATGCCTCGCCGGCTCGTCGTCCCCGCGCCCGCGAAGGTCAACCTGTTCCTGCACGTCACGGGCCGCCGCGCGGACGGCTACCACACGCTCGAGTCGCTGTTCACGCTCGTCGACCTCGCCGACGCGGTGACGCTCGAGACGCGCGACGACGGCGCGATCGTGCGCTCGGGCGAGGTTCCCGGCGTGCCGGTCGACGAGGACCTCGCGCTGCGGGCGGCCCGCCGGCTCAAGGAGGCGACCGGGACCGTCCGCGGCGTCGCGATCGCGATCGACAAGGCGATCCCGATGGGGGCGGGCCTGGGCGGGGGCAGCTCGGACGCCGCGAGCGTGCTGCTCGCGCTCAACCGCCTCTGGGGCCTCGGGCTCTCGCGCGAGGCGCTCGTCGACGTCGCGGCGGAACTGGGCGCCGACGTGCCGTTCTTCGTGTTCGGCGAGACGGCGCTCGCGCGGGGGATCGGCGAGCGGCTGACGGCGATGACGATGCCCCCCGCCCACCTCGCGCTCGCGTTTCCCGACGCCCGCGTGCCGACCGCGTCGATCTTCGCGGCCCCGGATTTGACACGTTCGACGCCCTCGGCGAAAATAGACGTCTTTTCCGAGAGTTACGGCCGGAACGATCTGTCGGGCGTCGCGTGCGTCCGGCATCCGGCGGTGGCGGAGGCGCTCGCGGCGATGACGAAGCTCACGCCGCTCGCGAGGATGACCGGCTCGGGCGCCTGCGTGTTCGCGCCGTTCGAGCGGGAGGACGACGCGAGGCGCGCCGTCCGCGCGTTGCCCGCGGGCCTGCGGGCGCGCGTCGTCCGGACGATCGCGCGCCATCCGCTCGCCGCGTTCGCGTAACCTCTCGGCAGGACGAGTTGCGGGGATCCAGCGGTCCCCGCGCGCCGATGGCCCTCGCGGGCCATGCGCCGGTTTCCGCTGGGGAGTCGCCAAGCTGGTTAAGGCACCGGATTTTGATTCCGGCATTCGAGGGTTCGAATCCTTCCTCCCCAGCCACTTTGACGCGTCGGGCAGGCCGCCGGACGGCCGGCGACCTGCCCGCGTCGTGGTGAGACACCGACGATGGCCTACGAACGGATGCGCGTCTTCACCGGCAACGCCAACCCGAAGCTCGCGGAGGCGGTCTGCCGGCACCTCAACATCAGCCTCGGGCGCGCCGTCGTCGGCAAGTTCTCGGACGGCGAGGTGATGGTCGAGCTGCTCGAGAACGTCCGCGGCCGCGACGTCTTCGTGCTGCAGTCGACCTGCCAGCCGACGAACGACAACCTGATGGAGGTGCTCGTGATGGTCGACGCGCTGAAGCGCGCGTCCGCCGCGCGCATCACCGCCGCGATGCCCTACTTCGGCTACGCGCGCCAGGACCGGCGGCCGCGCTCCGCGCGCGTCCCGATCAGCGCGAAGGTCGTCGCGGACCTGCTGATGACCGTCGGCGTCAACCGCGTGATGGTGATGGACCTGCACGCGGACCAGATCCAGGGCTTCTTCAACATCCCGGTGGACAACGTCTACGCGACGCCGATCCTGCTGGGCGACCTGTGGAAGCAGAACTACGACAACCTGCTGATCGTGTCGCCCGACGTGGGCGGCGTCGTGCGCGCGCGGGCGATCGCGAAGCGGCTGGACTCCGACCTCGCGATCATCGACAAGCGGCGCCCGAAGGCCAACGTCGCCGAGGTGATGAACATCATCGGCGACGTCGAGGGCCGCACCTGCGTGATCATGGACGACATCGTCGACACCGCGAACACGCTCTGCAAGGCGGCGACCGCGCTGAAGGAGCACGGCGCGCGCAAGGTCGTCGCGTACTGCACGCATCCGGTGCTCTCGGGCGGCGCGGTCGCGCGGATCGCGTCGTCCGACATGGACGAGATCGTCGTGACCGACACGATCCCGCTGTCCGAGGAGGCGCGCGCCTGCCCGCGCATCCGGCAGCTCTCCTGCGCGCAGCTCATCGCCGAGACGATGACGCGGATCTCGAACGAGGAATCGGTCTCGTCGCTGTTCATCGACTGACCGGAGACGCGGGTCGGCCAGAACGGCGGGTCGGACTTCGGTCCGACGCTCCCGCTTGCGGGTCCGGCTTCAGCCGGACACCATTCGCTTCGACGACACGAACCCCGTCGGGCCGAAGCCCGACCCACAGAACCCGGCCGCACGAGCGGAGGAGACCTGCATGACCGAGACCATAGCGCCCGATCTCGCGGGCAAGTCCGTGCTCATCACCGGAGCGTCGACGGGCATCGGCGCCGCGGCGGCGCGCGCGTTCGGCCGCGCGGGCTGCAACGTCGGCATCCACTACAACGCGAGTCGCAACCGCGCCGAGGAGGTGGCCGCGGACGTGCGCCTCGCCGGCGGGCTCGCGCACCTGATCGGCGGCGACTTCACGGACAGCGCGGTCGTGCGCCGCGTGATCGACGAGGCGGCCGGCGCGCTCGGCGGCATCGACGTGCTGATCAACAACGTGGGCGGGCTCGTGCGCCGCGTGCCGCTCGCCGAGATCGACGACGCGTTCTTCGACGAGGTGATCGACCTCAACGCCCGCTCGCTCGTCACCGCGTGCGCGGCGGTCGTGCCGCACATGCGGCGCGCCGGCCGCGGCAACATCGTCAACGTGACGAGCATCGCCGCGCGCGTCGGCGGCGGGCCCGGCGCCGCGATGTACGCATCCGCGAAGGCGTTCGTCAGCACGTTCACCCGCGGGATCGCGAGGGAGCTCGTCAAGGACGGGATCCGCGTCAACGCGGTGTCGCCCGGCGTGATCGAGACGCCGTTCCACGAGCGCTACTCGACGCCGCAGATGCTGGAGACCTTCCGCGGCGCGATTCCGATGGGCCGCCTCGGGACCGCCGGCGAGTGCGCGGGCGCCTTCCTCTACCTCGCGTCGGACGCGCTGTCCGGCTACGTCACCGGCCAGGTGATCGAGGTGAACGGCGGCCAGTTGATGCCGTAGCCAGGGATCAGGTATCAGAGGACAGGGATCAGGAGCGGCGGCGTCTCCGGTGGCGGCGCATCGAGCGCCGAGGGTGCGGCCTGCCCGTAGGCAGGAGACAGGAGACAGGAGACAGGAGACAGGAGACAGGAGACAGGAGACAGGAGACAGGAGA
>WBZU01000078.1_pt1 | contig 110257 bp, 108 predicted proteins | sample 5204311 | NCBI WGS metagenome assembly WBZU01 (sample SAMN12344359, study PRJNA552823) | activated sludge metagenome | biome: Activated sludge suspended growth; feature: Nitrification reactor; material: Wastewater; isolation source: activated sludge from nitrification reactor of wastewater...
GGCTGTCGAGGTATTCGCGCCGGCGCAGCGCTTCGCGGATGGCGACGAATTCCATCTCCGGCGTGACGATGCCCGCCCGCGCGTAGTGCATCTGCGTCACGTTCCGGCCAGCCTTGGCGCGGCGGGGCTTGCGATGCAGGCCGGGGAAGCGCAGCTCGGCGGTCGCCGGGTCGGCAGCGCGCTCGCTGCCGTAGCGGCTGGTGAGTGCCGCGAGTTCTTCGCTGTCGCCGCGCTCGGCGATCCAGCCGGCGCGCAATGCGGGCAGGCCGCTGCGGATGTCGATCTTCGCAGCGGGGTCGGTGTACGGGCCGGAGCAGTCGTATACGGTGACCGGCGGATTGGTCTCCGCACCGAACGAGGCCGGCGTGTCCGACTGCGAGACCTCGCGCATCGGCACGCGGATGTCGGGGCGCGACCCGGTGACGTGGATCTTGCGCGAATTGGGCAGCGGCGCGACCGCGGCGTCGTCGACGTGCGCGCTGGATGCGATGAATTTGTCGTTTGCGTTCATGGTCTCTCCTTGCGAGGGCCCGAATTGGAGACAGAGGCGGGCAAGGAGCGACGGGAAGATCGATGCGACGGCGGGGCGGTCGCTGCGCTTCCCTTCGCCGGCATTACCCGGATCAGGTTCAAAGGGTATCTCTCACCCGGTTTCATGCTGCGCAACTGATCGCCATGCGATCGGCGCGGCGTGCACCAGGACCCCCAGTTCAGCGTCACGACGATACGCGATTCCGCACAGCGAGGCAATTCCGGGATGGTTTCCGCACGCTGCCCGCGGCAAATCTCTCGCGCTCGCGCAGTCGGCCGGCGTTGTGCCCTCAAGCTTCCGGTCAGGGTGTCGATAAGGGGACACGCACATCTCCTTGTAGTGGGCTTGAGGCCGGGTTGTCTCCGGCCCCTTTTTTGGGACACCGACATGCGCAGGACCATACCGCTTCTCGTCGCCGCAGCCGCGGCGCTTCAGGTACATGCCGCCGACTGGCAGAACGTCGCCACCGACAAGGGCGCGCGCATCGACATCGATCGCGCCAGTCTGCTGCCATCCGATCCCGGCAAGAAGATCGTCTGGATGCGGCTGGTGATGGCGCCCGAGGATGCGACGCGCGAGGGCTACCACACGCTGAAGGCGCTCAATCGCTACGACTGCCGCGCCAATCGCTACGCGACCATCAAGCGCGTCTATCTGCGCGAGGACATGACCGTGATGCGCGAGGAGCGCGTCGAGTCGGAGCGCGAGAACGCGGTGCAGACCGGTACCGCGGACGCAAAACTGTTCCGCGAGGTGTGCCAGCCGCCGACGACCGGTGAATTGAAGAAGGTCGCCCTGCAGGCAGCGGATGCGGCGCAGAAGGCCGCCAAGCCGGCCGAGAAGGAAACCAGAGCCGAAAAGGCCGAAGCGCATGGCGCTGCCGATGCGAAGAAGGGCGCCGAACCCGGCAAGGACGCGGAGGCGAAAAAGCCGCTGGTCGACATCCGCCCGTCGATTCGACACGCCGACCTCAAGGCCGAAGCCGAGGCGAACAAGGCCGAAGCGGGCGATCCGAAACACGCCGCGAAACCGGCATCCGCGAAGGCGGATTCCCAAGCGCCGGCGAAGCCGGAGAAACCCGCGGTCGCGCATGCTGAGTCCAAGGCTCCCGTCGTCGATAGCCGTCCGCATGCCGAGAAGATGCCGCTGCGCGTGGCGAACGAACGCAAGGCCGTGCTCGCCGAACTCGAGCGCGCAAGGCCGGCCCCCGTGCACGGACCTGCAAGCGGCCCGACGGCAGCGAAACTGCAGCTTGCAATGGCGAACCCGGCGCATACGACGCCCGCCACTGCAGCCGTGCAGGCGAGAGACTCGCACGCCGACACGCACACCGGTACCGGACACGACGTGCATTGGACTTACGACGGAGAGACGGGGCCGGACAACTGGGCCAAGCTCAAGCCCGAATGGAAGACCTGCGGCACCGGCGATCGCCAGTCGCCGATCGACATCCGCGACGGCGTGCGCGTCGATCAGGAGCCGGTGCGCTTCTACTACAAGCCGAGCGGATTCCGCGTCATCGACAATGGCCATACGGTTCAGGTGAATGTGTCGTCGGGCAATCGCATCGTCGCCATGGGGCGCGAGTTCGAGCTGGTGCAGTTCCATTTCCATCGCCCGTCGGAAGAGCGCGTCAATGGCAAGCTGTATGACATGGTGGCGCATCTGGTGCACAAGGACCGCGAGGGCCGCCTTGCCGTCGTGGCGCTGCTGATGAACAAGGGCGCGGGCAATCCGAACGTTCAGGCGGTGTGGAACCATCTGCCGCTGGAGCGCAACGTCGAATACCCGGCATCGGCCGCCCTCGATGTCGAGGCCATGATGCCGGAGGACCGCGCGTATTTCTCATACATGGGCTCGCTCACCACGCCGCCCTGTACCGAAGGCGTGCTATGGATCGTGATGCGCAATCCGGTCGATGTTTCCGCCGAACAGATCGCTGCGTTTGCCCGGCTCTACCCGAGCAACGCGCGCCCGATCCAGCAGGTGGCCGGTCGCCTGATCAAGGAATCGCGCTGATCCGCGTGCGAGGCAAGGCATGACGGGGCCGAGAGGCCCCGTCGGCGTTTACGGCCCGGCCCGGGGCCGGCGCACCATCGTCTGCTTGGCGTGCGGCGGACGATGCCGCTTCACGTGCCTGCTGCCGGTTTCGGCGCGAGGCGCATGACATAGGTCACCGCGCGCGCATCGCGCTTGAGCACGGCGAATCCGTTGCGTTCATAAAAGCGTTGTGCGTGGCGGCTGTGCAGCCCGGTCTGGAGGTGCACGCCCGTCGCGCCGCGTGCCCTGATGCAGTCGACGAATCGCTGCAGCAGTGCGGTCCCGAGGCCGCGACCGCGTGCGTGCGGCAGCAGATCGATGTGCAGGTGCGCCGGAAACGGCGCTACATCGGGGTCGGGACGGTAGCCGCGATGGATCGCCCGCAGCATGCGCGCGTCGGGCGAGGTGTCGTCCACTGCCGGCAGTGGGTGGCGGCGTCTCAGCGCGGGATACCAGTCGCGTTCGCAGTGGTCGGCGAAGGAACGGGAGTCCGCCGTGCCGACCACATATCCGCAAACGCCTTGCGCGTCCTCGGTGACGAAGCAGGACGCCGGTTCCAGCACGGCATACGGGCCGGCGTAAACCTCGCCAACGAGACGGGGATCGGCATACATCTGCCTGGCGTCGTCGCCATCGTTTCCGGTGGCAAGGCAAATGGCATAGAGCGCGTCGATGTCGTCGGGCGCGAAGGAGCGAATCCGGAATTCGTCAGTCATCGTTTCCGGGGCGTCGTTGCAGGGCGATGGCGCGGACGGCGGTCGTGCGTGCCGTCGGTCGTCGAAACGCCAGTCTGTCGGGTGTCGTCGTGCGACGCAAGCGGAGTGATCGCGCCGGCGTGGCGTGCGGGCTGCGGCTTAGGCGTGGAAAGGGGCCGGACGCTGGCGCGACGCGTCAGGCGTCGATCCCGCATTCCTGCTTGAGCAGGCGGCGAATTGCGGCGTCGACGCGTCCGTTCGGCTGGCGTTGAAGCCACAGGCTGATGCCGATCACGCGCGGGCGGATCTCGTCGATGTCGAGGGCCGCGGCGGAAAGCTGGGCGAGCAGGTCGCCTGCCACGTCGTAGGCATCGCTGCCCGCGGGCGCGAGTATCTGCGTCACCAGCGCCAATGCGGTCAGGTCGGCGAGGTGGCCCTCGTTGAACCAGGGTTGGCCGATGGCTTCCAGCGCGATCAGCGCCGGCAGTTCGGTCTTCACCGGATTCTTGATGCCCAGCGGTAGCAGCCGTTCTTTCATCGTCTGTTTTACGGCATCCCGACGGGATACTTGAGGGCGACGTTCGCTGCAGCAAGCGGACCGGCCCGTCGCCGGAACGCAGTTGCAATTCCCCGGCATCGCGGCGGCGACAACGACGCAGAGCGGCCGGCGGCATCGAATTTGCCGGCGCGGCTCCGTCGAGCCCTCAAGATCTGGCCTCGATGTTGCGTAGACACGGTCATCAGTGGGGCAAAAAGGGCCGATCCGGCCGGTTTGTCGCGCTGCAGCAGGAATCTTGCACCGCAAGAGTGCGAGTCGGGCGCCAGGCGCACCGCAGGGAGACGCAGATCGAGCAACTTCTTGACGGGAGCCCGCGATGCACGAACTGTATGCCATCCTGATGTCATGGGCCGTGACACTTTCCGGCCTGCCTGCGCCGCAGCGTATGCCCGAAATCGTCCGCGTTCCGCACGCCGAGTTGGTCAAGGCCGCATGCAACGGCCGCGAGTGCAAGGTGATGGGCTGGTTTCCGCCCGGACAGACGATTTACCTCGACGAGCGCCTCGATCCGGCGGAGAACCTGCTCGCCTCCTCGGTCGTGGTGCATGAGATGGTGCACTACCTTCAGCACCGGGCGGAGGCGCGCGAACTGGCGCTGGATTGCCCGTCCACGATCGCGCTCGAGCGCCAGGCCTATGGTGTCCAGCGCGAGTACCTGCTCCGCTATGGCGTCTATCAGCCGGTCGGCGTGTCGATGCACAGTGTCGGCTGTGAGGAAGCGTCGACACGTGGTCTCGCTGCCCGCGCGCAGCCGGAGCATGCGCGCGACACGAAGTGACGGAGATGTGTTGCGCGCCCGGCAGCAAGCCGATTGCAGCTGCCGGCGCGTTTGCGCTCAAGCGGCATTCATTCGGGTGAATGAATGCCGTGCCAATGCCGTGGATTGTCGCGCGTCGATCAGTGCGCCGTGCCCGCATGCGCGCAGAGCACGCTGGTGTCGGCTTCGCCCGAGGCCGCGATTCGTTCCAGATTGTCCAGCACCTTGAGGCTGGCCGCTTCCATGCACTCGATCTCGGCCAGCGCCCGTTCCAGTTCGCCGGCCTTGACCATGCGCACGGCTTCCACGCCGTGGCGATGCACCTGGACGTGCGGATCCTCCACTTCGCGGTAGCCCGGCAGGCGCGAGAAGCAGTGCTTGCCTTCGCCTTCGTAATACCAATTTCCGAGACGGCAGCCGGTGTGCGAGGCGAAATCGCCTTCGCGCTTGTCCGACAGTCCCATCGCGACGCGATAAACCTCGAACTTGAACAGCAGGTGATCGACCTTGGCGACCTCGACGAAGGAACGCAGCGACGATGCGGCGATCACGCCTTCCATGTTGCGCGCCAGATCGACCAGGCTGTGCATGGACTGCGTTGCCTGCATGCCGTCCTGGCTGTAGCGGGCGGCTTCATCGGCCAGCGACTGGATGCCGGCCATGGCTCCGGCCGTGTCGGTCTGCACGCCGCCGACGAGTTGCTCGATCTCGGCGGTTGCGTTGGTGGTGCGCTCGGCGAGCTTTCGCACTTCGTCGGCCACCACGGCGAATCCGCGACCCTGTTCGCCGGCGCGTGCCGCTTCGATCGCGGCGTTGAGCGCGAGCAGGTTGGTCTGGTCGGCGATGGCGCGAATCATCTTGACGATGCCGCCGATCTGCGTTGTCCGGTCCGACAGGCTTTGCACCGCGTTGGCCTTGTCGGTCGAATGCGCGGCGAGTTGCTCGAGGCTGTGCGAGATCTGCTCGATCGCCCGGCCGCTTTCGCCGGATACGACGGCGGTGCGGATCGCCTGTTCCTTTTCGCCCTTCATGGTGTTGGCGAGCGCGGCCAGGCTGGACTGGAATTGGGAGAAGGATTGCCCGAACGTCTGGAGGTTGCTGCTCAGGCCGCGCAAGAAGCGCGCCTCGTCGCGCGCGGTTCGCGCTTCGTTCTCGGCGCTGGCACGGGCCGATTCGGCGGCGGCCAGCGCCTCTCGAAGACGCGTGATTTCCTGCTCTTGCGCCTGCTGTGTCGGGTTCGTTCCGGTCTGGGTTTTTCTTGTTCCGAACATCTCGGGTTCCTTTCAATCGAGACTTACAGGGCGTTATTACGGCCACCGCGTCAGGATCTTGATTTCATTCAAGGTGGACGATTGCAGGCCTGGAAGGCGCGTGGATGCGGGCTCCCAGGCCGGTGTGCCGTGAAACGGCCTTGCGGTGCGGCCGCTGGAGAGGGGTGCCCTGTGGGCAAGGCAGGATGCGGCCCGTAGGCCGATATGGTTTTGCTTCTGACCTGCGGGTCGCTGCAGCCGCGTCAGGCGGCGGCGAGGTCGCGTCCCGGTGCCAGCGCGCTTTCGATCTCGCGCTTCAGCGCCTCGAGCTGGTCGAGCTGGCTCACCAGGGTCGCGTCGGAATGCTTCAGTTCGTCCACGCGCTCTTCCAGCGTGTCGCTCGCCTCGTGGATGCGCTTGACGCTTTCCAGCCGGCGCTTGAGGTGAATCTTGTGCTCGCGCACCTGGGTCTCGAGCGGTGCCATCACCGCGCGCAGCCACTGCTCGACGTCGCGGTTGGCATTCTCGAAAATCCGGCGTGCCTGAACCGCGACGGTTTCGAAGAACTTCTGCGTCAGCGCCTTCTTTTCGATGGTGAGGAAGCTCAGCACGCTGTTGTACTGGTCGTTGCAGCGCGCTTCGAGTCGCTCCAGTTCCTTGACGTAGCGCAGCATCGCGAACGGCTGCGGCGGCGCGAGCCGCGCACCCTGTTCGTCGGCGAAGCGCTGGTACATCGCTTCCATCATCTTGGTGATTTCGGTGGTTTCGCGCCCGGCACGGCCGAACTTGCCGCGCAGATCCTGGAAGAACTCGGCCATGGCGCCGCGCAGCCCGGCAGAGAATGTCGATTGCAGCATGGCTTCGCGCGTGCGGCGTGTTTCCTCTCGCAGCGCGTCCATGCCGATCTGCAGGTAGAGGTTGTTGGTGAGTTGCGAGAAGACGCTGCGCACGGCGTAGAAGCGCTGCAGGCTGCGATCGAACTCGTCTTTCTCTTCCTTCACCTTGCGCATGATGTATTCGACTACGCCCTGATTCTTGCCGCGCAGGTCGACCAGTTCCTGCATCTGCTCGCGCAGGCCGGCGCGGCGAGCGTTGAGCAGTTCCTGCGAGCGGGCGAGCACGTCGAGCGCATCGGTGCGCGTGTTCTCGGCCACGATGGCATGCCGCGTCGGCAGCAGTTCGTCGGCCAGCGCGGCTTCGAGAGCCGGCAGCCGGCTGCGCTGCAGCAGCGCAGCGTCGTGCTGAACCTTGGAGACCAGACCCTTTTGCGCCGAGACGGGGAACACCTGGCGCGTTTCGATCTCCAGCGTGGCGGCCACGCTGCGCATCTGTCTGGCGATGTCATGCTCGATCTCTGCCTCAGAGCGCAGGCCGTCCCACAAGCCGTCGATCTTGTTCAGCACAACCAGGCGGCCGCGCTGGCTGGTGCGGCCGGTGGCGACATGCTGGCGCCACACGGCGAGGTCGGAATGCGTCACACCGGTATCCGCCGCGAGGATGAACAGCACGGCGTGGGCGTTGGGCAGCAGCGAGAGCGTTAGTTCGGGCTCCGCGCCGATCGCGTTGAGGCCCGGCGTATCGAGGATCACCAGCCCTTTTTCGAGCAGTGGGTGCGGGAAGTTGATGATGGCGTGGCGCCAGCATGGCACTTCGACTTCGCCGGCCGCGTTGGGCTTGATGCCGTTCTCACCGGTCGGATCGATCGCGAAGCCGAGCTGCTCGGCTTCGACGCGCGGCACATGTCTGACCTCGCCGACGCGCTTGAGCGCGGCGCTCATCGATTCGGTCGAATCGACGTCGAGCGGAACGCGCACCCATTCCTCGGGAAAGCGCCGCAGTTCCGCGATCGAGGCGTTGCCGGCGCGCGTGGCGATGGGCAGCAGGTCGATCGAGGGCGCGCGGCTGGGTTCGTACAGCAACTCGGTCGGGCACATCGTGGTGCGCCCGGCCGAGGACGGCAGGACGCGGCTGCCATATTCCGAAAAAAAGATCGCGTTGATCAGTTCCGACTTGCCGCGCGAGAACTCGGCGACGAACGCCACGGTGAGCTGGTCGCTTGCCAGCCGCTCGATCATCGCGGCGAGGCGCATGTCGGTCTGCGCGTCGCCGAGATCGTTGTCGGCCAGCCAGTTTTTCAGGCGCCGAAGGCCGTCCACCAGGCCCGAACGCCAGTCGGAATAGGCAGCGAACTGCTGTACGAGACTCATCCCGCTCTCCCGTCGGTCGCCGGGACCGTTGATCGGAAAGGAAAAATTACTGCAACAATATTCGGAACGACTCTAGCACATTGCGCCAAGTCATTGGAAGTGCAGAATTTTCACTTCTGACAGGACGGGCAGTAGAAGCTCGAGCGCTGGCCCTGTCGCAACGTCCGTATCGGCGTGCCGCAGATGCGGCAGGGTTGGCCGTCGCGGCCATAAACGAAATAGTGCTGCTGGAAGTAGCCCGGTTCCCCGTCGGCGGAAAGAAAATCGCGCAGCGTGCTGCCGCCGGCGGCAAGTGCGTCGGTCAGCGTCTCACGTACGGCGTCGACCAGCCTGTCGCAGCGGGTGCCCGCGAGTCGTCGCGCCGCGGTGCCGGGACGGATGCCGGCGCGAAACAGGCTTTCCGACGCGTAAATGTTGCCGACCCCGACCAGAACATGGCCGTCCATCAGAAATTGCTTGATCGCGCAGCGCCGGCCGCGTGTTGCGCGGTGCAGCCAGGCGCCGGTGAATTCGGCGCCGAAGGGCTCGATGCCGAGCGAATCGAGCAGCGGATGCATGTCTTGCCAACCGTCGATCCAGAGCATCAACCCGAAGCGGCGCGGGTCGCTGTAGCGCAGGACGGCGTGCTCGAAGCGGATGTCGACGTGGTCATGCTTGCGTGCCGGCGTGTGGGGCGGCAGCACGCGCAACCCGCCCGACATGCCGAGGTGGACCAGCAGCGTGCCATGGTCGAAGCGCATCAGCAGATACTTGCCGCGCCGGTCGATGCGCACCAGTCGCTGCCCTTCGAGCGTCGCGGCGAGATCGGCGGGCACCGGTTGGCGCAGGCGACGCTCGCGAACGTCGGCACCCTTGACAAAACTGCCGGGCAGACTGGCGGACAGGCCGCGGCGCGTGACTTCGACTTCGGGCAGTTCGGGCATGGTTCCGGTTCTGATTCAGGCGCCGTGGCATGCAAATCGGGGCGCCGCTTGCCGCGTCGGGAAAACTGCTAACATCGTCCGAACCAAATTGTAGAGCAGGCCTCCAACAAACGTGTTTTCCATCGATTTCGCATTTCGTCGTTCCGTGATCGCGGCGGCCGTGATGGCAGCACTGCTGAGCGGCTGCGCGACGCAAAGACCCCCTTCGGCAAGTGCGGGCGAGCAGCCTGCGGCCGGGCGGACGCAGCCGCAAGCCGATTCGGACGACGACGAAGAGGCCGATGCGCCGCTTCCCGCGCACGCGCAGATGCAGGCGCCGCGCATCGAGAATCTGCCGAAACAGGAACTCACGCCGCAGATCCTTTACCAGATGCTGATGGCGGAGGTTGCCGGCCAGCGCGGTAACCTGCCGCTGTCTACGCGCGCCTACATTGATCTCGCAAAGTCGACGCGCGATCCGCGCATTGCGCGCCGGGCGACAGAGATTGCCATGTTCTCGCGCCAGAACGATGTGGCCCTCGAGGCTGCGAAGCTCTGGAACGAGATCGAACCCGATTCGCCGCAGGCGCGCCAGACGCTCGCCGGCGTGCTCGTCGGCAGCGATCGACTCGACGAGGCGGAAACGCATATCGCGCGCCTGCTGGAGCAGGAAGGCGCGGCCTTGCCCGGCGCGTTGTTGCGGCTCAATCGCCTGTTCGCGCGCCAGAGCGACAAGGGGCAGGTGCAGCGCGTCGTCAACAAGCTTACGCAGCCTTATGTCGCGCGGCCCGAGGGCCGGCTTGCGCGCGCCGAGGCGGCACTGAATGCCGGCGCCGGCGATGCCGCAGTGCAGGAGGCCGACGAGGCCTTGCGCCTGAAACCCGGCTGGGAGCAGGCCGTTCTGATCAAGGCGCAGGCGCAGCGCGCCGCGTCGCCCGAGAAGTCGGTCGCGACCCTGCGCGAATTCCTGTCGCGCAATCCGAAGGCGCGCGAGGTGCGGCTCCAGTACGCGCGTTCCCTTGTCAATGACAAGCAATACAAGGAGGCGCGGTCGGAGTTCGAGCGCCTGCTGAAGGATTTTCCCGGCAACGCGGACGTCGTATATGCCGTGGGCGTTCTGTCGATGCAGCTCAACGACTACGACGCGGCGGAGGCCAGCCTGCGCAAGCTGCTCGACATGGAGTACCGCGATCCGAACCTGGTGCGACTGTATCTCGGACAGATTGCTGAAGAGCGCAAGCAGACCGACGAGGCGATCAAGTGGTTCTCGAGCGTCGAGGCTGGCGAGCAGTATGCCGCTGCACAGGTGCGCATTGCCAACCTGCTTGCGCGCCAGGGGCGCATCGACGAGGCGCGCCGCTCGCTGCAGGGTGCCGCGGCGAACAGTAGCCGGGACCGCGTGCAGTTCCTGCTGACCGAGGCACAGATCATGCGCGATGCGGGTCAGGCGCAGGAGGCGTTCGACCTCGTCAGCTCGCAATTGACGAGCCAGCCGGATCAGCCCGATCTGCTCTATGAATCCGCGCTGCTCGCAGAACGGCTCGGCAGGATGGACGTGCTCGAGACCAACCTGCGTCGGCTGATCGGCCTCAAACCCGATCATGCGCACGCCTACAACGCGCTCGGATATTCGCTGGCCGATCGCGGCGAGCGCCTCGACGAGGCGCAGGCGCTGGTGGCCAAGGCCCTCGAGATTTCACCGGACGATCCATTCATCCTCGACAGCATGGGCTGGGTGCTGTTCAAGCGAGGCGATGCGAACGGTGCGCTCGCGCCGTTGCAGCGCGCTTACGGCATTCGTCAGGATCCCGAGATCGCGGCGCACCTCGGCGAGGTGCTCTGGGCGCTGGGCAAGCGCGAAGATGCCCAGAAACTGCTGCGCGAGGCGGCGAGTGCGAACCCGCAGAATGAAGTTCTCGCCAACGCCATCAAGAAACTGATTCCCTGATCGGTTCGATGTCAATGTCGTTGCTCCCGCGGGCGATCGTGCTGGCGCTGGGTTGCAGTCTGATTGCCGGATGCGCCGGCCTGGCACCGGCGGACGTGCAGACGGAAGGCCGTCCGGCGCGCGAGGCGATCAAGTCGTTCGTGCTGGAAGGCCGCGTGTCGATCACGCGCGCCACCGATCGCGCGCAGGCATCGATTGTCTGGCAGCACGCGCGGGGCGCGAGCGACGAGATCGATTTGTTCACGCCGGTTGGGAGTCAGCTCGCACGGCTGACCGCGACGCCGACCGGGGCGCAGCTCGACACTTCCGATCAGCGTCGATTCGAAGCACCCGATGCCGAAACGCTTTCCGCGCAGATTTTCGGTTCGCCGCTCCCGCTAAATGGCATGCCTGACTGGGTGCTCGGCCGTTCGGCAGGCCGCGAAGTCACCGTGCAGCATGACGCTGCCGGGCGATACGCCTACCTTGCCGAAGCCGGCTGGGTGATTCGCTACCTCGATTACGAAAGCGCGGCGCCAGAGGCCTTGCCGCGGACCCTGGACTTCGAACGCGGCGACTTGAAGGTTCGGCTTCGGATCGACGTGTGGCGCGACCTCCGATGAGGCAGCGCGTCGAATGGGGGCGGGCGTTGCCGGCGCCGGCAAAGCTCAATCTGTTCCTGCACGTCGTCGGGCGCAGGCCGGACGGTTATCACCTGCTCCAGACCGCATTCCGTTTCATCGACCGTTGCGATCTGCTGCGACTGCATCGGCGCGACGACGGTCGGGTCGTGCGCCTGAACGATGTTGCCGGCGTGCCGGAGGAAGAGGATCTGTGCGTTCGTGCAGCGCGTCTGCTGCAATCGCATGGTGCCGGCGGGCAGGGGGTGACGATCGAGCTGGAAAAGCGCTTGCCCATGGGGGGGGGGCTGGGCGGCGGCAGTTCCGATGCGGCGACCGTCCTGCTGGCGCTCAACCGGCTTTGGCAGCTCGATCTTTCGCGCGAACGCCTGCAGGAGATTGGCCTTGCATTGGGGGCTGACGTGCCGGTGTTCGTGTTCGGTCGAAACGCCTTCGCCGAGGGCGTCGGAGAGCGGTTGCAGGCGATCGATCTGGCGCCGGCCTCGTATGTGGTGATCGAACCGGGGTGCTGCGTGCCGACGCAGCAGATTTTCTCGGCGCCGGATTTGACACGAAATTCGAATCCCCTCAAAATAGCGGACTTTTCATCGGGTTGGCAGGGAATCGCGGCATTGCGCAATGATCTTCAAGGGGTCGCGCAGCGCCAGTTCCCCGAGGTTGCCAAGGCACTCGACTGGCTAGGAGCGCGCGCAGGAACGCGCTTCGTGCGGATGACCGGCTCTGGTGCCTGCGTCTTCGCCGAATGCGAGTCGGAGATTGATGCCCGCACCATCGCCGATGCCGCATCCGGGGTCTGGTCGGCGTGGGTGGCAAAGGGGCTCGGTGAGCATCCGCTGTACGGCGTCTAGCCGGTCAGGGCGGAAAAGGTTTTTGGGGAGTCGCCAAGTTGGTTAAGGCACCGGATTTTGATTCCGGCATACGAGGGTTCGAATCCTTCCTCCCCAGCCAGGTGTAAATGACGGGCAGGCCTAGAGCGCCTGCCCGCATTGTTTCTGAAGTCGCAACGCCGGCGGTGCCGGCAAGAGTGTGGTCCGAGGCGATCATGGCGTACGACAGTCTGATGGTATTCACCGGCAATGCGAACCCGAAGCTCGCGGCCGATGTCGTTCGCCGTCTCAACATGCCACTCGGTCGTGCGACGGTCGGGCGTTTTTCGGATGGCGAAGTCAACGTCGAATTGCTCGAGAACGTGCGCGGCAAGGACTGCTTCATCCTCCAATCGACCTGTGCGCCGACGAACGACAACCTGATGGAGCTGCTGATCATGGCCGACGCACTGAAGCGTGCTTCGGCCGGCCGCATCACCGCGGCGGTTCCGTATTTCGGCTATGCGCGGCAGGATCGCCGCCCGCGTTCCGCACGTGTGGCGATCACCGCCAAGGTAGTGGCCAACATGCTGCAGGCCGCCGGTGTGCAGCGTGTGCTGACGGTGGACCTGCATGCCGACCAGATCCAGGGCTTCTTCGACATCCCCGTCGACAACATCTACGCCGCGCCCATCCTGCTTGGCGACATCTGGAAGCAGCGCTACGAGGATCTGCTGGTGGTGTCACCGGACGTCGGCGGCGTGGTGCGCGCGCGTGCCCTGGCCAAGCGCCTGGAATCCGATCTGGCGATCATCGACAAGCGCCGTCCGAAGGCGAATGTGTCCGAGGTGATGAACATCATCGGGGAAGTGCGCGATCGCACCTGCGTGATCATGGACGACATGGTCGATACCGCCGGGACACTTTGCAAGGCCGCGCAGGCGCTGAAGGAAAACGGTGCCAAGCGTGTGCTCGCCTACTGTACCCACGCCGTGCTGTCGGGCGCTGCGATTCAGCGTATCGGCAGTTCGGACCTCGACGAGTTGGTGGTGACCGACACGATCCCGCTGCGCGATGAGGCACGTGCCTGCGATCGCATCCGCCAGATCTCCATCGCGGAGCTGATGGCTGAAACCATGTTGCGCATCAGCAACGAGGAGTCGGTCAGCTCACTGTTCATGGAATAGTTTTCACACCGTCGCCTGGTCGCGGGCGGCGGATTTTGCTGCAGTAACTTTTGGAGTCATCTCATGTCTATCATTCTCAAAGCATCCAAGCGCGATGAGCAGGGCACCGGAGCGAGCCGCCGCCTGCGCCGCGCCGGCCGCGTTCCCGGCATTCTCTATGGTGGCGAAGGCGCTGCCGAGCAGATCAGCGTCGATCACAACGAAGTGTTCCACCTGCTGCGTCAGGAAGCTTTTCATGCCTCTGTGCTCGCCATGGACATTGACGGCAAGCGCCAGACCGCCATCCTGCGCGACGTTCAGGTGCATCCGTACAAGCAGCAGGTGCTGCATCTCGACTTCCAGCGCGTGGATGCCACGCACAAGATCCACGTCAAGGTGCCGCTGCACTTCGTCAACGCCGAGGTTTCGCCCGGCGTGAAGCTGCAAGGCGGTGTGGCGTCCCACGTGATGAACGAACTCGACGTGTCCTGCCTGCCGGGGGATCTGCCTGAGTTCATCGAGGTCGATCTGGCTGCGCTTTCGGCCGGCCATTCGCTGCACGTTTCGCAGATCAGGATGCCCGAGGGCGTCGAGCCGGTTCTACACAAGGGCGAGGATCCGGTCGTTGCGGCCATCGTGCTGCCGCGTGGCGCGAAGAGCGACGAGGCGGCGGGCGAGGCTGCGTCTGCGGAAGCGCCGAAGAAGTAAGAGCATGCCTCTGACGAGGTTTGTGCCTCGAACGCATGAACGTCGCACCGCGATTGATCATCGGCCTCGGTAATCCCGGGGCTGACTATTCCGAAACCCGGCACAACGCCGGGTTTTGGTTTTGTGAGCGCCTTGCTGCGCAACTGGGCTTGTCGCTCAGCCGCGAGGCGCGTTTCCACGGCAGGGTGGGCCATGCGCGCGGTGACGACATCTACCTGCTCGAACCGCTGACCTTCATGAACCGTTCGGGGCAGGCGGTCGGTGCCCTCGCGCGGTTCTATCGCATCGAGCCGGCGCAGATGCTGGTGGTGCATGACGAACTCGATATTCCGCCGGGCGATCTGCGCGTTAAGTTTGGTGGCGGGCTGGGCGGGCACAATGGTCTGAAGGACATCACCGCCCATCTCGGTACGCAGGATTACTGGCGCTTGCGCGTCGGCATCGGACATCCGGGCGACCGCAACGAGGTGGTGAACTACGTGCTGAAGCCGCCGCGCCGGGAGGAGCAAAATCTGATCGATGAGGCCATTTCGCGCGCCCTGCAGGCATGGCCGTCGATCGCGAAGGGTGAATGGAATTCGGCGATGCAGAAGCTTAACGGCAAGACGGCCAAGCCAGTTGCATCGAACCAACAGGAAGGCAAATCATGAGTCTCAAATGCGGCATCGTCGGACTGCCCAACGTCGGCAAATCGACGCTATTCAACGCGCTGACCAAGGCCGGCATCGCGGCGGAGAACTATCCGTTCTGCACCATCGAGCCCAATGTCGGCATCGTCGAAGTGCCCGATGCGCGGCTTGCACGACTGTCGGAGATCGTAAAGCCGCAAAAGGTGCAGCCGGCCATCGTCGAGTTCGTCGACATCGCCGGTCTGGTGGCCGGTGCGTCGAAGGGTGAGGGATTGGGCAACCAGTTCCTTGCCAACATTCGCGAGACCGACGCGATCGTCAACGTCGTGCGCTGCTTCGACGATCCAAATGTGGTGCACGTCAATGGTCAGGTCGATCCGATCGCGGACATCGAAACCATCGTCACCGAACTCGCGCTGGCCGATCTGGCAGTGGTCGAGCGCACGCTCAATCGCGACGTAAAGAAGGCGCGCGCCGGCGACAAGGATGCACAGAAACTCGTTGCGGTGCTCGAACGGCTGCTGCCGCATCTCAACGAGGGCCGCCCGGCGCGCACGCTGGATCTGTCAGCGGACGACAAGTTGTTGCTGCGTCCCTTGTGCCTGCTGACAGTCAAGCCGGCGATGTACGTCGGCAACGTGCTGGAAGACGGCTTCACGAACAATCCGCACCTCGACCGGCTCAAGGAACACGCTGCGAAGGAGGGTTCGCCGGTGGTTGCCTTGTGCGCCAAGATCGAGGCGGAGCTTGCCGACCTCGACGACGCTGACAAGCACGCCTTCCTCGCCGACCTCGGACTCGATGAGCCCGGCCTCAACCGGCTGATCCGCGCCGGCTACAAGCTGCTCGGCCTGCAGACCTACTTCACCGCCGGCGTGAAGGAGGTTCGCGCCTGGACCATCCATGTCGGCGACACCGCACCGCAGGCTGCCGGCGTGATCCACACCGATTTCGAGCGCGGCTTCATCCGCGCGCAGACGATCTCGTTCGACGACTTCATCGCCTGCGGCGGCGAGCAGGGCGCCAAGGAGGCCGGCAAGATGCGCGCCGAGGGCAAGGAATATGTCGTCAAGGATGGCGACGTCATGAATTTTCTGTTCAACGTCTGATCGCGATGCGGCGCTGGACACGCTGGTTGCCGTTGCTCGTTGCACTGCTGGTCGTGCTGGCTGCCGCGTTGTTCGCACGCCACCGCATGATCGAACCGACCGACATCGGACACCTTTGCGATGCCGGGCGGGGGCCGTGGTGGTGTGATTTGCGCCTGGCGATCATCATGAGTTTCTCGCGCGGCTGGCTTGGCTGGTTCGTGCTTGGCGCCGGGCTTGTCGCAACGGTTTTGCGCTGGCGCTGGCTCGCAGTATGCGCCGCGCTCGGCGGTGTGGCCGGCCTGGTGCTCTATCAGTTCGTGTTTTCTGCAGCCGGACTGTTGCTGGGTTTGCTGGTGCTTGCCCGACCGGCGCAGCTAGTGCGCTTTCCGAGGTAGCAGTACTGACGCAGCGAAGACTGCACCTACCCCCGCCCAAACCAGCGCGTGGATGTTGTGCAACCCCTCCAGTGCAACGATCAGCGGCAGCGTGGCGGCGATCACAAGCGCAAGGAGCCGTTCCTCGTGCTCCTCGCCGGGTGCGCTGTCGCCGAACAGCGCGACCAGTCCGAACCCGGTCGCCGGCACAATCAGCCATTCGGTCGGAAAATCCCGGTAGCGCGAATCGAAGACCAGCAGCAGGTTGGTCGCGGCAGTGCCGAAAAGCAGGACCAGTCGCGACAGCGCCAGCAGGCGGCTGTGCGAGCCAAGGAAATCCGCAATTGCCGGAACCGCACGCACCCGCCCGCCGTCCGCCCAGCGGGCAAGCGCCCGCGCCAGCATGAAGGCCGCGAGCAGCGAGAACGCGGCAAAGGCAATGCCCACGCTCCATTCGAAAGGCGTGCGGGCCGTCAGCGATACGGTGCGCGCCTGCACGGCGAGTGCGACGCCGGCGCTTGCGCCGCCGCCGATCAGTCCCGCAACGCCGAACCAACCCGGGCGCTGGCGTGAAACCAGCGCCGACGCTGCGAACAATGTCGAGAGCAGCCCGGCTGCAGCCAAGCCGAACGCCCAGCGCGGTTCCTCCACCACCGGACCGTGGAGCGGAAACTTGGCGCTGCCGTCGCTGGCAAAGATGCCCCAGTAACCACCGACAGCGCCCTCGAGCTGGCGCTTCCATGGCTGGTCGAACGCCTCTACGATGTTGTAGCCGATGTTTCGCGCTTCCGCCGCCGACACTACGCCGCGCACGAAGCGGGCCGCATTGACGCGCGACGGAATCGCGCCTTCCCGGTCGCGGCCGACCGTGGGCCAGCCGGTTTCCCCGATCAGTACCTTGTGCTTCGGAAAGCGCGCCTGGACCTTGTCGTAGATCGACAGTACATGTTCGACCGCGTGGTCGACAGGCACCGGGTTGTCTTCCCAGAATGGCAGGATGTGCACGGTCACGAAGCTTGCCGCATCTGCCAGTTGCTCATTGCGCAACCAGAACTCCCAGACATCGGCGTAGGTCACCGGCTGCGGCACGGCCGCGCGCACGCGCGAAATGTAGGCCACAAGTGCCTCGGCCGGCTGCTCGCCGCGCAGCAGTACCTCGTTGCCAACGATTACGGCGGTCACGGTGTCCGGATAGGCGCGTGCCGTCTCGATCGCAAGCGCGATTTCCTTCTCGTTCAGCTTCCCGTCTCGGCCAATCCAGATGCCGAGCATCACCGTCATTCCCAGCCGCTGGGCGACCTTGGGCAGCGCACCCATTCCCTGGCTGACCGAGTAGCTGCGGACGCAATGGGTATGGCTCGACAGGAAGCGGAGGTCTGCCTCCAGGCGTGCTTCCGTGACCGACTGCGATGGGTCGAGCGGCGTTTCGCCGGGGAGGCGGAAGGCAGCGTACGAAAGACAGGCGATTCGCCTGACCTCTTCTTCCGCAAGCGGAACAGGCTGGCCCTGCCGGAATACCCAGGCGAGCGAAGCGATGGCTGCCAACGCAAGCAGAACGACAATCAGGCGGCGGCGTTTCATCGTCGGGTCGGGTGTGGATCTGGAGGTGGCGCGGCCGGCTATCCGGTCCGATTCGAAAAATTGTTGAGTCCGCGGTATTCCGGATCGCGGGACTGCGCGTTATGGCCACAGGCAATGCGCTGCCGGGCCGACATTCTGCATTCCGCACAAGGGCTTGGCAATCGCAATCGAGGTTCTGGCCTGGGAGCGTTGAATTTTTCGCGTCGCTTGTCGAAGACATCTGGAATTCCCGATGCTGCAGTGCGATAATCCGCGCGCCAGATTCGCCGAACATGACCCGATAGATTATAACTAATTGAGACAATGGAAATTTCTACAGTGAATTCTGTTGCAGAACCCGTTGTTGATGGGGCTGCGCCGGTGGCGCACCAACCGGTCACGCGCGATCGATTCAAGTTCGGTCTGGATGCGCTGCTCGTCGCCCTGCTGGTTGCGGTGATCAATTTCGTCGGGTGGCAGTGGTTCAACCCGGCGGTCGATTTCGTGGCTTGGGAAGAATCGGGCGTGCAGGGCTTTGCCTACTCGGGCTTCCAGCGCCACCAGGATCCTCGCGAAGGGACTTACCCGACCGAGAGCGACCTGCGCGGCGATCTTCAGCTTCTTTCCGAACATACCCAGCACATCCGAACCTATTCGTCGGTGGCCAACGAGAACGTGCCGGTGATGGCGGCCGAGTACGGATTGAAGGTGACCGCAGGTGCCTGGCTCGGTACCGACAGGGCCAACAACGAACGCGAGATGGCAGCGCTTGAGCGCTCGGCACGCAAGGCGAGCAACGTCCAGGCGATCATCGTCGGCAACGAGTCGGTGCTCCGCGGCGACCTGACGGTGAAGGAACTCACCGCCTACATCAAGCGCGTGCGGGGCAAACTCGGCGTGCCGGTCACCACTGCAGAGCCGTGGCACGTCTGGCTTGCGCATCCGGAACTCGCCAAGCAGGTCGACTACATCACCGTCCACCTGCTGCCTTACTGGGAAGGCGTCGGCGTTGAGTACGCCGTGGACCATGTTTTCCGGCGCTACAACGAGCTGCGCAGGAACTTTCCGACCAAGAAGATCGTGATCGGCGAGGTCGGCTGGCCGTCCAACGGCGACCGCATCGGCGAAGCCATTGCATCCAAGGAGAACCAGGCGCGGTTCATGCGCGAATTCCTCGATCGAACGCTCGAGCAGCCTGTGCGCTACTACCTGATGGAAGCCTTCGACCAGCCCTGGAAGATCACCGAAGAAGGTCGTGCAGGCGGCTACTGGGGCATGTTCGATGCCTATCGCGAAATGAAATATCCGCTCGACGGACCGATCGTTGCGGATACCAACTGGAAGAACAAGGCGCTGCTCGCATCCGCCCTGGCGCTGGTGCCGATGCTGCTTTTCGCCGGCGCGTTCCGCCGCTTGCGCGTGACGGGGCGTGTGTTCTTCTGCGTCCTGATCCAGGTCTGCGTCACCCTGTTCGTCTGGCTCGCAGCGCTGCCCTTCGAGTTCTATCTGAAGCCCGCGGACTGGGCGATGTATGCGCTGCTGATGCCGGCGCTGCTGTTCATGATGGCGACACTGCTGGTCGGTGGCTTCGAACTGGTCGAGGTACTGTGGGCGAAGCACTGGCTGCGCCGTTTCACGCCGATGGCCGCGCGCCTCGATCCGACGGTGCAGCCCTTCGTCTCGATTCACCTGCCCTGTTACAACGAACCGCCGGAGATGGTGAAGCTCACGCTCGACAGCCTGGCGAAGCTCGAGTATGACAACTTCGAAGTCCTGGTGATCGACAACAACACCAAGGATCCGGCCGTCTGGCAACCCGTCGAGGCCTATGTTGCCCGTCTCGGGGCGAAGTTCCGCTTCTTCCACCTCGACAACTGGCCAGGCTTCAAGGCCGGTGCGCTGAACTACGCGCTGACGCAGACCGACCCGCGCACCGAGGTGGTTGGTGTCGTCGATGCCGACTACGCGGTCAGCCCGGACTGGCTGTCACGCCTGGTCGGCCATTTCGACTCGCCCAAGGTTGCCGTCGTGCAGGCACCCCAAGCGCATCGCGAGTTCAAGAACAATGCGTTCCGCGCCATGTGCAACTGGGAGTTCGATGGATTCTTCCGCATCGGCATGCACCATCGCAACGAGCGCGATGCCATCATCCAGCACGGCACCATGACGCTGGTGCGCAAGTCGGCGCTGGTCGAAACCGGCCAGTGGTCCGAGTGGTGCATCTGCGAAGACGCCGAACTGGGATTGCGGCTGATGAACAGCGGTTGGGAAACCCGCTATGTCGATGCGGTGCTCGGCCAGGGACTGACGCCGAACGACTTCGCCGCGTTCAAGTCGCAGCGCACGCGCTGGGCGTTTGGCGCGATGCAGATCCTCAAGCGGCGCTGGAACTGGCTCACCGGCAAGGGCAATCTCTCGCTCGGCCAGCGTTTCCATTTCGTCACCGGCTGGTTCGGCTGGTTCGCGGATGCCCTGCATCTCGTGTTCACGCTCGCCTCGCTTGCGTGGACGGTCGGCATGGTCGTCGCCCCGGCGGATTTCAGCCTGCCGCTGCCCGTCTACCTCGTGCCGGTACTCGGTTTCCTGTTTGCCAAGGCATCGTTCGGCCCCCTCCTGTATTTCAAGCGCGTGCATTGCAATTGGCGCGATGTGGCCGGCGCCTCCCTGGCCAGCCTGGCGCTTTCGCACGCGATCGCGCGCGGCGTGCTGCAGGGACTCTGGGCTAAGCAGGGCGTGTTCGTGCGTACCGCCAAGGGCGGGCGCGGCGACACGCTGCTGGGTGCGCTGACTGGTGCGCGAGAGGAAGTTCTGTTGCTTGCGGCCCTAGTCATCGGTGCCGTGGTTTCGATCATTGCGATGACGGCGCCGCCGGCCATCAACGCTGCCGGCAACGTGCTTCCGGGCGGCGAGACCAAGGTCGAGGCAATCATGTGGGCGGCGATCCTGATCGCCCAGTCGATGCCTTATGCCGCCTCGCTCGCCGTTGCGCTGATCTCGGCCCGCTCCGCTGCGCGGCAACGCCGTCCGCACGCGGCTGGGCGGCTCGTCGCTGCCGGCGACGCGGCCTGAACGTTCCTATGTCTTCTGACGGGCGGTCGTTCCGCCCGCCCGTCATTCAGCTTGGTTTGCCCTGCTGCGCTGCCGCGATGTCGGCGCGCACGGCATCCATGTCCAGCGCGCGCATCTGGCCGATCAGTTGCTCGAGTCCGCTTGCCGGCATGGCACCGGGCTGGGCGTAAAGCACGATCTGATCGCGAAACGCCATCAGCGTCGGAATCGAGCGGATATTGAACGCCGCCGCCAGTTCCTGCTGCTCCTCGGTATTCACCTTGGCGAAGACGATGTCCGGATGAGAATCCGAGGCGGCTTCGAAGGTCGGCGCGAAGCTTCGGCAAGGTCCGCACCACGGCGCCCAGAAATCGATCAGCACCATGTCGTTGCCTTCGATCAGTTCGTTGAAGTTGTCGGTTGTTGCTTCGATTGCCGCCATGCGACGTACTCCGTGCAAAGGGAAGGGAAAGGCCAGTTTCCGGGTTTGAATAGCGTTTGCTCGCCGCGGTGTCGTGCCGTGCGTTAGCGTCGCGCCGCTTCGCCGGACGAGGCGGGGCGCTGTGCGTCGAGCGACCCCGCGTCGGCGTCGACCGCGCATTGCAGGGCCGATCCGCCACGCCGCTTTGCAATGTACATCGCGATGTCCGCCTGTTGCAGCAGGCGTTCGGCATTCGGGGCGTGGTCGGGGAACAGTGCGAGCCCGATCGAGACACCGAGGAAATACTGGCGACTGCCGATCGCCACCGGTTCCCGCACCGTTTCAATGATCTTCTGCGCGACCGTCGCCGCGTCCTCGGTGTGCAGGGTTTCCGGCAGCAGGACGACGAATTCGTCGCCACCGAGCCGCGCCACCGTGTCGGACTCGCGAACGGCCTGTCGCAGGCGATTGCTGATCGCGATCAGCACCTCGTCGCCGGTCGAATGGCCGTGGGTGTCGTTGATGATCTTGAAATCGTCCAGATCGAGCAGCATCACTGCCACACGATGGCCCTTGCGCCGCGCCCGTGCAATCGCCTGTTCGAGGCGGTCGGAAAACAGGCGCCGATTCGGCAGCCCGGTCAGCATGTCGTGGTAGGCGAGGTGGCGATATCGCTCGGCGCCGCGCACGCGCTCGGTAATGTCTGTGCCGACGCCGTGGTAGCCGCAGAACCGTCCCTGCTCGTCGAACACCGGGTTGCCGCTGCTGGAACACCAGCGCAGGTCGCCCGAGGGGCCGAGCACCTGATAGACGAAATCGCGAAACGGCCGGTGTTGTTCCAGCAGCTTGCGATGGGTGCGCCACTGTTCCGGGCTGACGCCGCGCACCGACGCATCCTCCCAGCGCCGCTTGCCCAGCGTGTTCGAAAGGTCGATGTTGTGCTTTTCGAAGATCGAACCGGAAATGCGCGTGAAGCGGAATTCGGCATCCTGCTCCCAGTACCAGTCCGATGAGAGCGACACCAACCGGCGGAAGCGGTCTTCCGACGCCTTGAGCGCGGCCTCGGTCTTGAGCCGGTCGGTGATGTCCTCGCCCATCCACACCATGCCGAGCGCGAGGTTGCCCGGGTCGACGGCCCTGCCGGTGATCTCGGCGTTGAATACCGAACCATCGCGGCGCCTGAACTCGGTCACCGTCGTGTACGCGCGGCCGCCGCGGATCACCGGTTCGCATTCGCGGGCGATGCGCCGCCACTCGTCGAGACTGGCCAACCAGGCCCAGGAGGGGCGGCCCACGATCTCCTCGATCGGGTAGCCGACCAGGTCGGCGAAGCGCCGATTGCACTTGACCATGAAGTGCGGCTTGACGAAGCAGATCGCTTCGGCGGCGGTGTCGAGGATAACGTTCTGCTCCTGGGCCAGCGCATCGCTTTCCAGCCGCCTGACCAAAGTGGACATCAGGCTGCGGTGGAAAAGGTCGTGCAACAGCGCGAGCAGCAGCGCGTAGGCCAGCATCGACCAGCCGGCCAGCGCGAAGACCTTGACCTGTCCGGCGATCAGGGTCGCCGCAAGCGGTAGCATGGCCGGGACGATGAAGGCGAAGAACGCGATGCGGCTGGGGGCGAGGACACCTGTTGCCCCGAGGGCGACTGTACCCAGTGTCAGCACCAGGAACAATTGCTGTGCCTCGGCCCCCTTCGGCAGCGCGATCAGCGCCAGCACGCCCCAGGCGACGCCGTTGAGCAGGCTTTTCGCGGCAAAGCGGTTTTCCCAGACGACGGCGGTTCGCGCGTCCTGCGGGGCTTCGCGAAAGCGCCGGTACATGATCAGGCCGACGGTGATCAGCCCGACCATCGCGGCGACCCATGCGCCGACCAGATGCCGGTCGATCATGAACCACAGCCAGTATCCGACCACCACCACGACCGTGCCGCTGATCGGCAGCGCATTGCGTCCCAGCGTTGCGAGCAGGCGCACACACTCCAGCCGCGCCAAGCCCGGAATGGACTGATCGCGACGCGCGCTTCTCTTGCTGGAGACGGGGAGGGCTGCGGGCATGCGGAAAATCGGGGCTGCGAGGTGGTCGAGAATGATTCTCGTTGGTTTATCAATGGGTAGGCAATCGACGACCACCCGCGTGGCTACAATGTCCGTCCAAGCGAACGCGACGTCAACTGGACGATGGTTATAGGCGGACCCCGGATTGTCCCGCAAACGGCCGCTTGGCGCCGATTCCCCGCTACCCGTTTTCGATAATTGTTTTGGCGCAGGCAAACCCCATAAACCTTGTTCTTTCCGACAACCGCGTTCGCATCGGGCGCTTCGCGCCATCGCCGAGCGGGCCACTGCACTTCGGCTCGCTGGTGGCGGCCCTGGGTAGTGCGCTCGAGGCTGCCCGCGACGGTGGACGCTGGCTGGTGCGCATCGAGGACATCGATGCGCCGCGCAACCTGCCGGGTGCCGATCGCCTGATCCTGCAGCAACTGGAGCGCCTGGGATTCCGTTGGGATGGCGAGCCGGTCTGGCAGAGCCGGCGCATCGACCTGTATCGCGCGGCCTTGGCCGAACTGGCGGCGCAGGGGCGCACCTATGGCTGCGCCTGCTCGCGCAAGGAGATCGCCGATTCCACGCTGGCGCGGGCCATCGACGGCGCGCGCCGCTACCCCGGCACCTGCCGCAACGGGCTGGCGCCGGGGCGCCGCGCGCGCGCGTCGCGTCTGCGCGTCGACGCCGCGCGCGATGACGTACGGATCGTGTTCGACGATCTCGTGCAGGGCCGCATCGAGCAGGATGTGGCGCATGATGTCGGCGATTTCGTGCTCGACCGCGCCGACGGCCAAGTCGCCTACCAGCTTGCAGTGGTGGTGGACGATGCCGAACAGGGCGTCACCGAGGTCGTGCGCGGTGCCGATCTGCTCGATTCCACGCCGCGTCAGATCTTGCTGCAGCGCATGCTGGGCCTGCCGACACCGCGCTACGCGCACCTGCCGGTGGTGCTTGACCGGCATGGCGACAAACTCTCGAAGCAGACGCGCGCGCGGCCGATCGAGGGCGGGCCGCCCGCCGCTGCCCTGTGCGCCGCGCTCGGTTTCCTTGGGCACGCGCCGCCCGGTGAGTTTGACGGCGCGCCCGTTGCCGCGGTGTGGGACTGGGCACGCGCGAACTGGTCGCTGGCACGCGTGCCGCGCGTGCGCGGCGCACTCGCGCCGGGGCCCATGCTCTGACTGAATGGCCTGCGAGGCGCATCCACCGGACCTCGCCAGGCATGCCGAGCTACGAGGCGCGTGGAATGGCGATCGCAGGCCCGAATGGTCTGAGCGCAAGCATTCATGCGGGTTACAGCCGCGACCATAGTGCGGCGCAACTTCAGTGGTGGCGCAGGTAACCGGTGATGCCCATCATCAGCCGCACCAGTCCGTAGGCGAACCAGCTCGACAGGCGGCTATACAGCGGCACGCGTTTCCAGTCTGTCGGTCGCAGTTCCTTGGCGCCGATCGCCATTGCGCGCTCGAGGCTGCCGCGCAGTTCGCCGGCGAAGCCGGTGTCGCGCACGATGACGTTGGCTTCGCGCGCCATGAGCAGGCTGAACGGGTCGATGTTGCTCGAACCGACGGTGCTCCACACGCCGTCGATCACCGCAACCTTGGCATGCAGGAAGCTGCGGTGATATTCGTGGATGCGGATGCCGCCGTCGAGCAGTGCGCCGTACAGTCCGCGCGTCGCGTAATGCAGCAGCAGATACTCCACGCGTCCCTGCAGCAGCAGCGTCACCTTCACGCCGCGCGCCGCCGCGCGCAGCAGCGCTTGGCGGAATCGCCGCCCGGGGAGGAAGTAGGCGTTGGCGATCAGCACTTCGCGCGAGGCGCCATTGATGGCATCCAGATACGCATTCTCGATGTCGCGACGGTGTCGCAGATTGTCTCGGATCACGAAACGCGCGCGCTGGCTGCCCGCGTGCCCCGTATGCGCGGGTCGGGCGTTGCCAAGCAGCAGACGACGTCGCATGCCGGCCCAGGCAACCAGTTCCCACAAGCGCCGGCACGAAGCGAGGATGTCGGCAAGAATCGGCCCCTCGATGCTAACCGCATAGTCGTAGCGCGGCGGCGTGTGCTTGGGCGTATGCATGTCGTCGATCACATTGATGCCGCCGACGAAGGCCAGCCGCCCGTCCACCACCACCACCTTGCGATGCAGGCGGCGCAGGCGGTGACGGCGCAGCGAATAGGTCGCGATCTCGCGTCGGTAGACCAATACCTGCACGCCGCCCGCCACCAGCCAAGGCATCAGCGCGTCGACGAACTCACGCGCGCCGAACCCATCGACCATCAGCCGCACCGCGACGCCGCGGCCGGCGGCACGAATCAGCGCAGCGCCGATGCGTCGGCCGGTCTCGTCGTCCTCGAAGATGTAGGTCTGCAGGAAGATTTCATGGCGCGCCGCGTCCAGTGCGTCCTCCAGCGCGGGAAAATACTGGGTCCCGCTTTCCAGCAACGTGATGCGATGGCCCGGCTGGAATTCGGCGTCGTCGCCGGTCATGTCAAAGGGGGGCGAGTTGCGCCGTCAGCGCCGCGTGGTCTGAGATCTTCGACCACGGCAGGCCGTAATGGGATTGCGCGCTTTCCACCTGGAATCCGCGCACGTAGATGCGATCCAGCCGTAGTACCGGCAAGGTGGCCGGAAAGCTGCGTGCGGGCCGGCCGCGTTCGCCGGCGAAGGCTTCGATCACGCCGAGCGAATCGCACAACTGATCGTCTGCGCGGTTGCGCCAGTCGTTGAAGTCGCCGGCGATGATGAGCGGCGCTTTCCCGCCGGCCAGAGTGTGCATGCGCTCGACGATGGCCTGCATCTGGCGCCGGCGCGTGCCGCCGGTAAGCCCGAGGTGGATGCAGGCGCAATGTACCGGGTCGGCACGGCCCGGAAGCGCGATCTCGCAGTGGAGCAATCCGCGCCGTTCGAATGCGTGGTCCGAGATGTCCTGGTTGTGCGCCGAGAGTATCGGGTAGCGCGACAGGATGGCATTGCCGTGGTGGCCGTGGTCGTAGACCGCATTGCCGCCGTATGCGGTTTGCAACCAGAAGTCCTCGGCCAGGAATTCATGCTGCGGCCGTTGCGGCCAATCCGCATGGCGCGCCGAGTGGCGCACGTGCAGCCCCTGCACTTCCTGCAGGAACACGATGTCCGCGTCCAGCGTGCGCAGGCGTTCGCGCAACTCGTGGATCACCATGCGCCGGTTGAACTGCGAGAAGCCCTTGTGGATGTTGTAAGTGCACACGCGCAGACGCGGCTGCCCCGCGCGATTGTCCTCCGTGCGCGGCGCACGCGGTTTCGATGCATTCATGTCGAGCGGCCGGTCGGCGCGACGCCCCGAGGCGCGCGCGCAGTTCAGCTCTGCTGCCAGGGCAAGCCGGCGAAGCGCCAGCCGCCGACCCGGTTGCGCTGGCCGTTGGCGTCCTTGTCGCCCTCGAATCCTTCGAGCACGTTGTAGGCGTCGCGGAAGCCAGCCTCCGTGGCGGCAATTGCCGCTGCATGGGAGCGGGCACCGCTGCGGCAGATGAACATGACGAGCGATTCGGGATCGACCTGATGCTTCAATTGGGCGACGAAGTTCGGGTTCGGCTGGTTGCCGGGGTAGACCAGCCACTCGATCTCGACTGCGCCGGGAATGCGGCCGACCCAGTCAAGCTCTGCGCGGGTGCGCACATCGACGATGCGTGCGCCGGGTGCGAGCTGCAGCACTTCCCAAGCTTCCTTCGGCGTGAGCGCACCTTCGTAGCTGAGTTTCATCTCCGTGGCGCGCGACTGCGCGAGTCCGAGCACTTCAGTGAGTTTTCCCATGGTCTGCAACTGCGTGAGGGTTGGATCGGATCGAGTATACGCCGGCCGCCGTGCCCAAATCGATAGTGCGATGGCGCCTTCACGGGCGGCGCCCGAGCGGCTGGGTGCAGGGCACTGCGATGCAGATCGCACCCGATCGAGGCATCCGGACGGCCTTCCGACATGCGTTTTCGACGCGAGAGGAGAAATCGGAATGCGCCGCACCAAACCGGTGCGACGCCGTGTTCTGGGCGCCCCAAATCGGTGCGTTATTCCCGTGGCGACCCGGATGCCGGGCGGGCCTTGGCTTGTGGCACAATGCCGTTTTTGCGCTCGCCGTGAATGGCATGAAACGTGCTGTCAGGCTCGGGCGAAAATACCGCCTCGCGGACTCACACCACGCTTCAAGTCATCTATCAGGAGTGAACATGTCACCTCAAGACGTCCTCAAACTGGTCAAGGAAAAAGAGGTCAAGTTTGTCGATTTCCGCTTTACCGATACGCGCGGCAAGGAGCAACACGTCGGCGTGCCGGTCAAGGCTTTCGATGCTGATAAGTTCGAGGACGGCCACGCCTTCGACGGCTCGTCGATCGCCGGCTGGAAGGGCATCCAGGCATCCGACATGCTGCTGATGCCGGACCCGGCCACCGCCTACATCGATCCGTTCATGGACGAAACCACCCTCGTTCTGACCTGCGACGTGGTCGAACCGGCCGACGGCAAGGGCTATGACCGCGACCCACGCTCGATCGCCAAGCGTGCCGAGGCCTACCTCAAGTCTTCCGGCATTGGCGATACCTGTTTCTTCGGACCGGAACCCGAATTCTTCATTTTCGACTCCGTCGAGTGGTCGGTCGACATGTCCGGCTCCTACTGCAAGGTATTCTCGGAAGAAGCCGCCTGGGCCTCCGCCGAAAAAATCGAAGGCGGCAACACTGGCCACCGTCCGACCGTCAAGGGCGGTTACTTCCCGGTTCCGCCGGTCGACAGCTTGAACGACGTGCGTGCCGCGATGTGCCTGGCGCTCGAAGCCTGCGGCGTCGAAGTCGAAGTGCATCACCACGAAGTGGCCACCGCCGGGCAGTGCGAAATCGGCACCAAGTTCGGTCCGCTGGTACGCCGCGCCGACATGACGCAGGTACTCAAGTACATCGTGCATAACGTCGCGCACAGCTACGGCAAGACCGCGACCTTCATGCCGAAGCCCATCGTTGGCGACAACGGCTCGGGCATGCACGTACACCAGTCGATCTGGAAGGACGGAAAGAACCTGTTCGCGGGCAACGGCTACGCCGGCCTGTCCGAGTTCGCCCTCTACTACATCGGCGGCATCATCAAGCACGCGCGCGCGCTCAACGCCATCACCAACCCGGGCACCAACTCGTACAAGCGTCTGGTTCCCGGCTTCGAAGCACCGGTCAAGTTGGCCTACTCGGCCCGCAACCGCTCGGCCTCGATCCGCATTCCGTTCGTGCAGTCGGACAAGGCGCGCCGCATCGAAGTGCGCTTCCCGGACCCCACCTGCAACCCGTATCTGGGCTTCACGGCGCTGATGATGGCCGGCCTCGACGGCGTGCAGAACAAGATCCACCCCGGCGATCCGGCTGACAAGAACCTGTACGACCTGCCGCCCGAAGAAGACGCGAAGATCCCGACCGTTTGCTCCAGCCTCGACCAGGCGCTCGAGTACCTCGATAAGGATCGCGAATTCCTGACGCGCGGCGGCGTCTTCTCCAACGAGATGATCGATGCCTACATCGAACTCAAGCTGGAAGAAGTCACCAAGTTCCGCATGACGACCCACCCGGTCGAGTACGACATGTACTACAGCCTGTAACATGGGCTGTACGTGTCCGGTCAGCGCATGACCGGGCAATGCGTTATGAAAGGACGGGCTGCGGCCCGTCCTTTTGTTTGTGGGTCAAGACGGCGGGCGCCGGCCCGTTAAAGGCACAACCAAAGCGTGACATACTCACGCATGCCGCGGGGCGGCGACGCCTACACTGGGGCCGTTGTGCTTTGTGGCTCGATGGGGATCGAACACGATGAGATTTCTGCAGATTGCTGCCTTGACGGTCGCGGTGCTGGGCGCCGGTGCCGTGCGGGCTGACGTCTTCAAGTGCGTCGACGACGAAGGTCGCGTGACCTACACCAACACCAAGGGTGGCAAGGGCTGTACCGCGCTGTCACAGGATCTGCCGGTTTCATCGGTGCCTTCGGCCAGCCCCCAGAAGAAACCGGCGCCCACGCCGGGAGCGTTTCCCAAGGTCGATGGCGAGACGCAGCGCGCGCGCGATAATGACAGGCGCAAGATCCTCGAAGAGGAGCTTGCGAACGAGCAGAAGTCGCTGGAACAGGCAAGGAAAGAACTCGCCGACGCCGAATCCGACCCCGAGACGTTTCGCCGCAAGGGCGGCGGCACGGGCCGTAACGTTGCGGCCTACGAGGAAAAGGTGAAACCTTTGCAGGACAAGGTCTCCCTGCATGAGCGCAACATCGAGGCGCTGAAAAAGGAGATTGGCAATTTGCGCTGAGCCGCGCGATGACGAGCCTGCCAATGGTGCAGTTCTTGCTGATTGGTTGGGCATGTCGGCTCCACGTCCTCCTGTTTCTGTCAGCGCATTTGCAGGGCTTGATCTGCTCTCTTCGGCGGTCGTGCTTGCGCGGGCCGATCTGACGATCTGCTACGTCAATCCCGCTGCAGAAAATCTCTTTGCCATCAGCAGCAAGCACCTGCTGTGCAAACCGTTGGCCACGCTGCTCGGCGATCCGCCGGGCCTGTCTGCCGCTTTCGACGCGGCACTGCGAGACAACTGGAGTTACACGGGTCAGAACATCACGGTGCACCGTGGCGGTGCGGAGACTCTGCACCTCGATTGCACGGTTTCGCCGGTCGAGGCGGCCGATGTGCGTCTGCTGCTCGAATTCCGGCCGATCGACCAGCAGCTCAAGGTGGCGCGCGAAGAACAGCTCCTGCAGCAGCAGCAGGCCAGCCGCGAACTGATCCGCAATCTTGCGCACGAGATCAAGAACCCGCTCGGCGGCATTCGCGGATCGGCGCAATTGCTCGAGCGGGAACTCACCAATCCGCTGTTGCGCGAGTACACGCAGGTCATCATAGACGAGGCCGACCGCCTGCAGGATCTGATGAACCGGCTGCTCACCTCGCATCGATTGATGCAGCCGGCGCCGGTGGCGATGCACGAGATTCTCGAGCGCGTTCTGCGCCTGATCCATGCCGAATATGCCAGCGTGAAGGTGCTGCGCGACTATGACACCAGCCTGCCTGACCTGACCGGCGACCGCGAACAGCTGATCCAGGCGATCCTCAACATCGCTCGCAACGCCGCGCAGGCGATGGAAGGCGAGGGTGAGATCGTGTTCCGCACCCGCGCTGTGCGGCAGGTCACGCTTGCCAAGAAGCGCTACCGGTTGGCATTGGAATTGCAAGTCATCGACAATGGTCCCGGCATTCCCGAGGCAATCCGTGACAAGATCTTCTACCCGCTGGTGTCCGGCAGGGACGGTGGCAGCGGCCTGGGGCTGACGCTGGCGCAAAGCTTCATCCAGCAACACCACGGAACGATCGAAGTCGATAGCTGGCCCGGCCGCACCTGCTTCACGATCAGGTTGCCACTGGGCCGCGATCAGAGCGGGCAGTGACCCGCGACATTGAGGACATAGCGTGAATCCAGTCTGGATCATCGACGACGACCGTTCCATCCGCTGGGTGTTCGAAAAGGCACTCGCGCGAGAGGAGATCCCCTTCAAGAGCTTCAGCACGGCGGGCGATGCCCTGGCCGCACTCGAGGACGACATGGCGCCCCAGGTGCTGGTGTCGGACATTCGCATGCCGGGCGAGTCGGGCCTGTCGCTGCTGCAAAAGGTGAAGGCGCGCTACCCGTCGCTGCCGGTCATCATCATGACCGCCTATTCCGATCTCGACAGTGCAGTGCAGGCCTTCCAGGGCGGCGCGTTCGAATACCTGCCGAAGCCCTTCGACGTCGATCATGCGGTGGAACTCGTGCGCCGGGCGGTTGACGAAAGCATGCACCAGGATAGTGCGCCCGAGGTTTCGAACATGGCGCCCGAGATTCTCGGGCAGGCGCCGTCGATGCAGGAGGTCTTCCGCGCCATCGGCCGCTTGTCGCAATCCCATGCGACCGTGTTGATCAACGGCGAGTCCGGCACCGGGAAGGAACTGGTGGCGCGGGCGTTGCATCGGCACAGCCCGCGCAGGGATCAACCCTTCATTGCGATCAACACCGCGGCGATTCCGCGCGACCTGCTCGAGTCCGAATTGTTTGGCCACGAACGTGGCGCCTTCACCGGTGCGACGACCATGCGGCGCGGCCGCTTCGAACAGGCGGAGGGCGGCACACTGTTCCTCGACGAGATCGGCGATATGCCGGCCGAGTTGCAGACTCGCCTGTTGCGCGTGCTTTCGGACGGCAATTTCTATCGCGTGGGCGGCCATCAGCCGATCAAGGCCAACGTGCGCGTCATTGCGGCGACCCACCAGAACCTCGAAGACCGCGTCAGGAACAACCTGTTTCGCGAGGATCTGTTCCATCGGCTCAACGTGATCCGCCTGCGCCTGCCGAGCCTGCGCGAGCGGCGCGAGGACATTCCGCTGCTCACCAAGCATTTCCTGCAAAAGAGTGCGCTGGAGCTGGGCGTCGAACCCAAGCGCATTTCGGAGGCGGCGCTCAAGTATCTTGCTTCGCAGGATTTTCCCGGCAACGTGCGGCAACTCGAGAACCTGTGTCACTGGCTCACTGTCATGGCGCCAGGGCAGCTCATCGACATCAACGACCTGCCGCCGGAAGTGCGCGAGCAGGCGCCACGCGAGGCGGCGGGCGACTGGCTGGCGGCATTGGCGCAAGAGGCCGATCGCATGCTGGGCGCACGCGAACCCGAAGTCTTCGACAAGCTCACGCGGGCATTCGAGAAAACGCTGATCACGCGCGCCCTGGCCGCATCGGGCGGGCGGCGCATCGAGGCCTCGCAGATGCTGGGCATCGGCCGCAACACCATCACGCGCAAGATCCAGGAGCTCGGCATCGAGGGGGCCAAGTCCGCAGATCACGACGAGGATCGCTAATCCCCGGGTGTCGTGCCGCTTGTCGCAAGCGCCGGGCCGCGGTTTCCGGGATAATTGCGGCCGTCCAGAGACGGTGGCAATGTGATCAATCCCGACGACAAACTCGATGGCGCCCGCATACGGGCCGCTTCCGGACTTTCAGAACAAAGATTCGTGCTTGAACTGCGCGATGCTTGCCCGTCGACCAACTCAACCATTCTCGAACTGGCGCTGCCCGCCCGCGGCGTGCTTCAGTTGCTTGCATGCGAGAGCCAGACTGCCGGTCGCGGCCGGCGCGGGCGCAGTTGGCTTTCCTGGGGCACAGGCAGCCTGACTTTTTCGGCACGCTGGCAGTTTCGGCCCGGCAACGCGGCGCCTGCGGGGCTGTCGCTGGCCGCGGGCGTTGCGGTGGCGCAGGCGTTGGAGGGCATGGGCGTGCGTGGTGTCGCACTCAAGTGGCCCAACGACATCCTTCTCGACGGCGCCAAGCTGGGCGGCATATTGACGGAACTGGCGACCGACTCGGCGGGCGCGATGTCCGCCGTGATCGGCATCGGACTCAACCTGCGGCACAACGACACGTGTTTGCCGGATGTGTCGATCGCCGCGCTCGACGATGTGCTTCAGCCGCCTCCCGATCGCAGCGCGCTGCTTGGCGCTTGCGCAGCGCAGCTTGCGGCGATGCTGGAAGCGTTCGCGTCCTCCGGCTTTGCTGCCTACCGGCAGGCGTGGCAGGCGCGCAACGCTCACGTCGGGCGCCTGGTACGGGTGTCGGGCGAGATGGGCGCCGAACGCGAGGGCCTGTGCGTCGGCGTTGACGACGACGGCGCCATGCTCATCGAGGCGCACGGGCAGCCCGTGCGGATTCTTTCGGGCGATGTGACATTGCGGCCGGCATGATCCTTTGCATCGACGCGGGCAATACGCGCATCAAATGGGGTGTTGCCACTTCCGCAACCGGCCCGTGGCTGGCGCAGGGCGCCGTGCTTACCGCCGCGCCGCAAGATCTCCCCAACCAATTGCCGGGCTGCGCCGCGGCGGGTTCGGCGCTTGTCTGCAGCGTTGCGGGCGACCAGATTGATCAGGCGCTGGCAAAATTGCTCGAATCGCGGGGCATTGCGATCTCCTGGTTGCGCGCCGGGTCGGCGGCGTTCGGCGTGCGCAACGATTATCGCAACCCTGCCCAACTCGGTGCCGATCGCTGGGCGGCACTGATCGGTGCACGCGGGTTGCATCGCGGCCCGGTGCTGGTGGTCATGGCCGGAACGGCGACGACCATCGATGTGCTCGATGCCTCCGGCTGCTTTCGTGGCGGATTCATCCTGCCGGGCTTCGACCTGATGCGCAGCGCGCTGGCGCGGAACACGGCACAATTGCCCCTGGCCGAGGCTGAACCCAGCGAGTTTCCGCGCTCGACCGACGAGGCGATCGTCAGTGGCTGCCTCGCGGCACAGGCCGGGGCCGTGGATCGCATGTTCCGGCGCATTGCGGCAGAGCCGCACGCCTGTTGCCTCCTCTCGGGCGGCGGGGCTCAGCGGCTGGCATCGGTGCTCGACCTGCCCTTGAAACGCGTCGACAACCTCACCCTCGAAGGCCTGCGCAGGGCGGCGTTCGAGGGCGCTGATCCGGAATTCGATCGATGACATTCCTTCGCACGCTGTTTTTCTTGCTGCTCACGGCCAATGTGCTGTTCCTGATCATGGGGCGCGGCATGTTCGGCGGTGTCGCGGGAGGCGAGCCCGGCCGGCTGTCGGCCCAGATCGATCCGGCGAAGATCCGCATCGTTGCGTCGGCTGACGCGGCACGGCCGGTGACGCCAGACGCGCAACCGGAATCATCGCCAGCGCAGTCGAAGATCGACGTCCCCGCTTCGCCGGCACAACAGCAATCTGCCGCAGCGGCGCCGGCGGCAGCCGAGGCGGTCTCACCTGCCGCCGCGGCAAATGGGGGCGCAGAGCGTTGCACGGCCGTCGCCGGTCTTACCAGCGAGCAGATTGCGGCGCTCAAGTCGAAGCTGCAGAACGACGACTCGGTGAAGATGCAGGACCGCGCCCTGGATGGTTCGTCATGGTGGGTCAACATTCCGCCGCAGGCCGACCGCGACGCCGCGGTACGGCGCGCCGAAGAGGTGCGCGGCCAGGGTGTCGGCGGTGCCTTCGTGATCCGGGAGGAGGGCGAGCACCGCAACGCGGTGTCGCTCGGGTTGTTCAAGAGCGACGTGTCGGCGCAGGAATTCATGCGCCAGCTTCAAGCGAAGGGCGTCAAGGGTGCTCGCATCACGGTGCGATCGGTACCGGGCACGCGCCATGTGCTGAGCATGCGCGGGCCGGCAGACCGCGTCGGCGAACTCGTCGAACTTGCGCTGGCGGCCAACTCCGGGGCGAAGCGCGAGGAGTGTCAGGCGCGATGATGCCGAAGCGTCCGCTGGTGGTCGGGCTTACTGGCGGCATCGGCAGCGGCAAAAGTCTGGTTGCCGAACTGTTTCGCGAACATGGCGCGGCAATCGTCGATACCGATGTGATCGCGCGCGAACTGACCGGGCCGGGCGGGGCGGCGATGCCGGCAATACGTGCCGCGTTCGGCGAGAGCGTGATTGACGTGCGTGGCGCCCTCGATCGGGCCGCCATGCGAGCGCTGGCCTTTGGTGACCCGGCGCAGCGCGAACGACTCGAGGCAATCCTCCATCCGATGATCCGCCGGCAGTCCTGTGAAGAAGTCGCCGCGGCGAGCGCCCCTTACGTGATGCTGGTGGTGCCGCTGCTGGTGGAATCCGGCACCTACCGCGAGCGCGTCGATCGCGTGCTGGTGGTCGATTGCAGCGAACGGACGCAGCTCGGGCGCGTGATGGCGCGCAACGCGCTGGCAGCAGATGCCGTGCGCGCGATCATGGCGGCGCAGGCGACGCGGGCCGAGCGGCTCGCCGCGGCAGACGACGTGATCGACAACGAAGGCGATTTTGCTGCGCTGCGGCGCCAGGTCGATGAACTGGATCGCCGCTACCGCGGCGCCGTCTGAGGTTAACAGCGCTTGTGCTATGATCCGCAACAATAATTCCACCCGAGTTGCGACCCCCGGCGAACGCGGTGATCACCTACGAATACCCCTTCAACGAACGGATCCGCACGCTGCTGCGGCTTGAGGATCTGTTCGACAAGGCGGCGCATTTCATGCGCGGCGAAACGCAGTACGAACACCACGTATCCCTGCTCACGCTGTTCGAAATCCTCGACGTGGCCGGCCGTGCCGACCTGAAGGTCGACCTGGTGCAGGAACTCGAACGCCAGCGCCAGGCGCTGCTGAGTTTTCGCAACAATCCCGAGGTCTCCGAAGAGGCGCTCTCGGGCGCGCTGTACGAGATCGAGCAGGCCTCCAGCGCGCTGCTTGCGATGGCCGGCAAGATCGGCCAGTACCTGCGCGAGAACGAGTGGCTGATGAGCATCAAGAGCCGCGCCTCGATACCCGGCGGCGTGTGCGAATTCGATCTGCCCTCGTATCACTACTGGCTCAACGCGACGACCGAGCAGCGCCGGCACGACCTGGTGCAATGGGTCGGCCCGGTGCTGCCGATCCGTGACGGCCTGGCAATCGTGCTGCGCCTGCTGCGCGCCAGCGGTCGGCCGGAGCGTTGCTCCGCGCCGCGCGGCGCCTTCCAGTTGATGCTCGGCGGGCGCACTGCGCTGATGGTGCGTGTGCGCATCGGGCGCGGCGAACCCTTCGTGCCCGAGATCAGCGCCAACAAGTACGCGCTGAACATCCGTTTCACGTCGCCCGGTGTCGAACTGCGTCCGCGCCAGTCCGACGCCGAGGTGCCCTTCGAACTCACTTTCTGCAACCTCTGATGGCCGAGCCGGCGCCGCGCATCGTCAAATGCCCGGCATGCGGGAAGGATGTGTCGTGGAAACCGGAGAGCAAGTGGCGGCCATTCTGCTCGGAACGTTGCCGCAACATCGATCTGGGCGCCTGGGCAACCGAGTCCTATCGCGTCCCCGCGAGCGCGCCGCCCGATCCGACTGCTGAGTAGCATCGGCCTGCACGTCGCATGGTTAGGCGACCTTCGGCCTGCCTGTCCGGGGTGCGTTGTACCACGCGGCTTCTGGGGGTGGGTGCCTGAAGCGTGCCTGTCCATGCGGATTTCAGGCATGCCGGCCGAAGGTTTTCAGCCTGCGGCGGGCAAGACCGCCACGGCGAGATCCTCCTGCTGTTGCAGAGCCCACATCTGCGCATAGGCGCCGCCGCTCATCAGCAACGCCAGGTGATCGCCGCGCTCGACGATGCGTCCGCCATCGAGCACCAGAATCTCGTCGGCATTCATGACGGTCGACAGCCGGTGCGCGATGATCAGCGTGGTGCGGCCGCGGGCCGCGGTTTCGAGTTCGGCCTGGATCGCCTTCTCGGTCTTCGAATCGAGCGCCGAGGTCGCTTCGTCGAAGATCAGGATCGGCGGGTTCTTCAGCAGTGCGCGCGCGATGGCCACGCGCTGTTTCTCGCCGCCCGAGAGTTTCAGGCCGCGCTCGCCGACCCGTGTCTCGTAGCCGTCCGGCAGCCGTTCGATGAATTCATGCAGGTGAGCAGCACGCGCGGCAGCGAGCACGTCGTCATGTTGGGCATCGGGTCGGCCGTAGAGGATGTTGTAGTAGATGGTGTCGTTGAAAAGCACGGTGTCCTGCGGAACGATGCCGATCGCGGCGCGCAGGCTTGCCTGCCGGATGCGCCGGATGTCGTGTCCGTTGATCGAGATGCCACCCTGTCCCTCGGGCGTGCCGACATCGTAGAAGCGGAACATCAGGCGTGCCAGCGTACTCTTGCCCGAGCCGCTGTGGCCGACCACGGCCAGCGTGCGCCCGGGCGGAATGGCGAAGTTCACACCGAACAGGATCTGCCGCTTCGCCTCGTAGGAGAAGTCGACATTGGTGAAAGCGACCTGCGCCGGCCCGTTGTCGAGTTCGGTGGCGTCCGGTGCGTCGGCAACTTCGCGATGTTCGCGCATCAGGGCGAACATGCGTTCGATGTCGGTCAAAGACTGGCGGATCTCGCGATAGATCACGCCGAGAAAATTGAGCGGAATGTAGAGCTGAATCAGAAAGGCGTTGACCAGCACGATGTCGCCGATGCTCATGCTGCCGTTGGCCACGCCGACGCTGGCTCGCCACATCATCGCGGTGACGGCGGCCGCCACGACGAGCGCCTGGCCCATGTTGAGGAAGGACAGCGACACCTGGCTCTTCACCTGCGCGGCCTCCCACTTCTCCATCTGTGCGTTGTAGCGCCGCGCCTCGAAATCCTCGTTGTTGAAATACTTCACCGTCTCGTAGTTGATCAGGCTGTCGACGGCACGCGTGTTGGCGGCCGAATCGAGTTCGTTCGCGGTGCGGCGCAGGTGGGTGCGCCAGTTCGTCACCACCACGGTGAAGGTGATGTAGAAGGCCAGCGCGGCCAGCGTGATCAGGCCGAAGCTCGGTTCGTACTTGGCGAACAGGATGCCCAGCACCAGCGCGATCTCGATCAGCGTGGGGAGGATCGAGTAAAGGGTGTAGGAAATCAGCGAGCCGATCGACCGCGTGCCGCGCTCGATGTCGCGCGTCAGGCCACCCGTTTGGCGTTCGAGGTGGAAGCGCAGCGACAGCGAATGCAGGTGGCGGAACACCTGCAGCGCGATGTTGCGTACCGCCTGCTGCGTGACGCGGGCGAATATCAGCTCGCGCAACTCGGTGAACATCGAAGTCGAAAAACGCAGTACGCCATAGGCGACCAGCAATGCCGCCGGCACGACGATGAGCGCCTGGTCGCGCCCAATGTCGAGCGCATCGATCAGGTGCTTGAATACGATCGGCACGCCGACGTTGGCAAGCTTGGCGAAGACCAGGCACGACAGCGCGAACAGCACCCGCCAGCGATAGGTCCAGATGTAGGGAAACAGGGTGCGGACGGTCTGCCAGTCGTGGCGTTCGGTCGGCTGGGGCCCGGGCAGGGCGGATTGCGCGTGGCGTCTCATCGCGAACATTGTACTTGGCTGTGCGGCGGCGCAGCGGCGCACCGCGCCCCATGCATAGGACGTTCGTCTAGTTGCCGCGGGCGGGTCGCGCGACTACGGTTGACGCATGATGACCAATGCATCGAAGGTGCCGGCGCCGAGCGCAGCCGGCATGGAGGCGGGAACGCATCAGCCTGCCGTGGCCCGCCCCGTGGCGAGCCGTGCGAGCCGCATGGCGCTCGGGGCCGCCATCGCGCGGGCGACCCACCAACGGCATGACTGGCCGCGGGTGTTCGACGACCCTTACGCCTTCGACATGCTCTACGGGCACTGGCGCTGGGTGGTGGCAAGCCGCTTTCTCGACTGGCTCGTCCTGCGCAAAGCGCTGAAAATCATGCGACCGGTTTACGGCCAGGTGGTGGCACGCTCGCGCTTCAGCGAAGACGCGCTGCACGCGGCGATCGCGCGCGGTGTGCGCCAGTATGTGATCGTCGGCGCGGGACTCGACACCTTTGCGCTGCGCGCCGGGCCGGCCGCCGCTGCGCTGCGCATCTTCGAACTCGACCATGCGGCCAGTCAGGCAATGAAGCGCCGGTTGGTTGCGCGCGTCGGTGGTGCGCCGTCGAATGTCGAGTATGTCGCAGCCGATCTCGAACGCGAGTCCCTGTCGGCCGTGCTGGCGCGCTCGGGCTTCGATCCCGCAAAGCCAGCCTTTTATTCATGGCTCGGAACGACCTATTACCTGTCCGAGCCCGCGGTCCTGTCGACGCTCCAATCGATTGCCGCGAATGCCGCGGCCGGCAGCGAGGTCGTGTTCGACTTCTGCGTGCCCGACGCCTCGCTCGGCGGACGCGACCGAGAGGAGCTTGCCGCACTAAAGCGTTTCGTGGCCCGACGCGGCGAACCCTTTGTCTCCAGCTTTCTGCCCGCGCAACTCGCCGCGAAGGTTTTGCCCGAAGGGCTGGAGGTGATCGAGAATGCCTCGCCCGATCGGCTCGAGCAGCGCTATTTCTCCGGGCGTACCGACGGATTCCGCCCGAGCCGCTTTGCCTGGGTGGCGCACATGCGCGTTCGGCAGCGGGACTGAACGGAGTCGCTCCAAAAGCCGCATGTCGCGGCGCATGGCGAAGTTAACCAACTCGTTGAATGTCATCGGGTGCAGTGCACCATCTCAGCGGATCTAGAGGTGCGCCTCTAGCGCGACGGTTGACAGGCCGCCTGCCGCCGTCCAACATTCAAACACTCGTTTGAATTGAGTGTTTGATGGACATCGCTGCTACCCGACCCGAAGCCGACACGCGCAGCCGCATCCTCGATGCGGCGGAATCGCTGTTCGTCGAGCACGGGCTCGAAGCGACTTCGATGCGCATGATCACCTCGAACGCGTCGGCCAATATCGCGGCCGCTCACTATCACTTCGGATCCAAGGAATCGCTGATTGAAGCCGTGTTCCGGCGCGGCTTGGCCCGGCTCAACGAGATGCGCCTGCGCGAACTCGATCGGCTCGAGCGCGAAGCCGGCGGGACGCCGCTCAAGCCACGACAGGTGCTAGAAGCCTTCTTCGGCACGGCGCTGGTGCTCGCGGCCGATCGCGAGACCGGTGGTGCGCAGTTCATGCGCCTGCTCGGTCGCACCATGACCGATCCGAACCAGTTCATACGCACCTTCCTCGCCACCGAGTACCGCGAGGTGGTCGATCGCTTTCGCGCCGCTCTTTTTGCTGCACTGCCCGAGGTGCCGCGTGAAGAGATCATCTGGCGCCTGCACTTCATGCTTGGAGCAATGTCTTACGCTTTGTCCGGCATGGACGCACTGCGCCTCGCCGCGGGCATCACTGGCACGGACGACCCGCGCGCCATCGCGCCGCGGCTGATGGCTTTCCTGCTCGGGGGCTTGCGCGCGCCGCTGCCCATGTTGCAGGAACCGCAGGTTCCGACATTCCCCGGTGCGACCGGGAAGCAGATTTCCACGAGAAGCCGCAAGACCAAGCGGACCGAAGACGAGGGAGCCACGCGCGCTCGAGGACACCGTCCCGCGGTGCGCAGTACTAGGAGCAGCAAATGATCTGGTTGATTCTCGCCCTTCCCGCGATCGGTCTTGCGCTCGCCTACCTCGGCGCGCCGCTCGTGGTCTGGACTGTTGCCGCCGCCGGCTGGCTCGCCGCCCTGGTTTCGCTCGGCGACTGGTCGCCGCTCGCGAGCGGCTTCGTGTTTCTCGCGTTTGCGGTCGTTGCGCTGCTGTTCAACGTCAAACCGCTGCGTCGCGCGGTGATCAGCTCGCCGATGCTTTCGGGATATCGCCGCATCCTGCCGCCAATGTCGGAGACCGAGCGCATCGCGCTCGAAGCGGGCACCGTGTGGTGGGAAGGCGAATTGTTTCGCGGCAAGCCCGACTGGTCGAAAATGCTGGCCTATCCGAATCCGGTGCTGACGCCCGAGGAGCAGAGCTTCCTTGATGTCGAGACCGAGGAACTGTGCCGCATTTCGAACGATTGGGAGGCGTCCCACGAGTTGGGCGATCTGCCGCCGCATGTGTGGCAGTACATTCGTGACAAGGGATTCCTCGGCATCATCATCCCCAAGCAGTATGGGGGCAAGCAATTCTCGGCCTACGCGCATTCGCAGATCGTTACCAAGCTGTCGACCCGTTGTTCGGCCAGTGCGGTCACGGTGATGGTGCCCAATTCGCTCGGCCCCGCGGAGCTGCTGCTGCACTATGGCACCGAGGCGCAGAAGAACCACTACCTGCCGCGACTCGCGAAGGGTCTCGAGATTCCCTGTTTCGCGCTCACCAACCCCCACGCCGGTTCGGATGCTGCGTCCATTCCCGATGCCGGTGTCGTCTGCAAGGGAATGTGGGAGGGGCGAGAGGTCGTCGGGATGCGCGTGACATGGGACAAGCGCTACATCACGCTTGGACCGGTGTCGACGCTGCTCGGACTTGCGTTCCGCCTCTACGACCCGGACAGGCTGCTCGGCGAGGTGGAAGACTTGGGCATTACCTGTGCGCTGATCCCGTCGAATCACCCAGGCGTGAACATCGGGCGTCGTCACCTGCCGCTCAACGCCGTGTTCCAGAACGGGCCGAACTGGGGCAAGGACGTTTTCATGCCGCTGGACTGGATCATCGGCGGTCCGAAGATGGCCGGCCAGGGCTGGCGCATGCTGATGGAGTGTCTCGCTGCCGGCCGGTCGATTTCGCTGCCAGCCTCGAATACCGGCATGGCCAAGCTAGCGGTGCGTGCCGTTGGCGGCTATGCGCGCGTGCGTAGCCAGTTCAAGACGGCGATCGGCCGCTTCGAGGGGATCCAGGAGCCACTGACCCGCATGGGCGGCAATCTGTACATGATGGATGCCGCACGCACCATGACAGCCGGCGCAATCGACCTCGGCGAGAAGCCGTCTGTGGTCTCCGCAATCGTCAAGTATCACATCACCGAACGTGCGCGCCAGGTCGTCAACGACGGCATGGATATCGTTGGCGGCAAGGGCATCTGCCTCGGACCTTCCAATTTTCTGGGGCGCGCCTACCAGCAGATCCCGATCGGCATCACCGTCGAAGGCGCAAACATACTGACGCGCAGCCTGATCATTTTCGGCCAGGGGGCGATCCGCTGCCACCCTTACGTCCTGCGCGAGATGCTCGCGGCGGGCTCGAAGGATCGCGCCGCTGCCGTAGCCGAGTTCGACGACGCCTTGTTCTCTCATGTAGGCCACGCGATTCGGAGCGCCGCGCGTACGCTGGTGATGGGCTTCACGGGGTCGCATTTCGTCGGCGTGCCGGGCAATGTCGCGCCGGAGACGCGGCGCTACTACCAGCAGCTCACGCGCTTTTCTTCGGCGCTCGCCTTCCTTGCCGACGTTTCGATGGCCACCATGGGCGGAGACCTGAAGCGCAAGGAGAAGCTGTCTGCGCGACTCGGCGACATCCTGTCGCTGCTGTATCTGTCGAGTGCGACGCTCAAGCGCTACGAGGCCGAGGGCCGTCAGCAGACGGACGCGCCGCTGATGCACTGGGCAATCTGGGACGCCATGTTCAAGGCGCAGAACGCCTTCGAGGGTGTCATATCCAATTTCCCGGGGCGCTTGATTTCGATCCTTTTGCGCCGAATCGTTTTCCCGATAGGCCGGCCCTATGTGGTGCCGGCGGACCGTCTCGGCGCGCAGGTCGCAAATCTGCTGATCGAGCCTTCGGCCACGCGTGATCGACTGACTGCGGGCATGTACGTTCCACGTGACGAGAACGATGCTGTCGGGGTGATCGAGCTTGCGCTCGAAGCCACGGCTGCTGCCGAGGCGATCGAAATGCGTATGCGTGCAGCGAGCAAGTCCGGCTTGATCGGCGGTCGCGGGGCAGAACTCGCGAAGCGCGCGCTGGAGGCCGGGGTGATCAGTACCGAAGATCTTGCCGTTCTGTCGCGACGCGACGCATTGCGTGACAAGACCATACGCGTTGACGACTTCCCTCAGGATCTCTGCATCCATGGACGGGCCGAGGACAGGCCCGGCTTGCGGGCTGTCGCATAGGCGGAGCGACAAATGAGCAAGACGATCTTTGTAGTCGATGGGGCGCGCACGCCTTTTCTCAAGGCGAGGAATGCCCCCGGGCCGTTCTCAGCGTCCGACCTTGCAGTCGCCGCGGGCCGCGCGTTGCTTGCGCGACAGCGATTCGCCCCCGGCGATCTCGACGAGGTGATCCTGGGGTGTGCGGCACCTTCGCCGGACGAGACCAACATCGGGCGTGTCGTTTCGCTGCGCATGAACTGCGGGCAGAAGGTGCCGGGCTGGACGGTGATGCGAAACTGCGCCTCGGGCATGCAGGCGATCGATTCGGCGATCATGAACATCCAGTCCGGACGCTCGACACTGGTGATGGCGGGCGGCGTCGATGCGCTGTCGCGTGCGCCGCTGCTTTATTCCGAGGCGATGACGCGCTGGTTCGCCGCTTTTGCATCGGCGCGCACGCTCGGCCAACGCGCAGCGCAGTTGATGCAATTCAAGTTGCGCTACCTGGCGCCGGTCATCGGGATCATGAAGGGACTGACGGACCCGGTCATCGGACAGATCATGGGGCAGACGGCCGAGAACATCGCTTTCCGATTCGGCATCGACCGGTGTCAGATGGATGCCTATGCCGTGCGCAGTCACCAGCGGGTCGCCGCGGCGCAGGATGGCGGGCGGTTCGAGGAGATCGTGCCGTTGGTCGGGGCGGACGGCGAGGTCTATCAGGCGGATGATGGCGTGCGTCGTGATTCATCGATGGACAATCTCGCCAAGCTGCGGCCGTTCTTCGACCGCAAGTACGGCAACGTCACCGCCGGCAATTCCTCGCAGATCACGGATGGTGCCGCTTGGTTGTTGCTCGCATCGCAGGAGGCCGTCGATCGCTACGGATTGGAGCCGATCGCACGCATCGTCGATTCACAATGGGCGGCGCTCGATCCGGCGCAGATGGGGCTGGGGCCGGTCCACTCCGCGACGCCGATCCTTCAGCGACTCGGACTCGGGCTGAACGACGTCGATGCCTGGGAGATCAACGAGGCGTTTGCGGCACAGGTGCTCGCATGCATCGCAGCATGGAAGGATGACGCATACTGCCGCGAGCAACTCGGGCTCGAAGGCGCGCTTGGTACTCTCGACGAGAACACGCTCAACGTCGATGGCGGCGCCGTGGCGCTTGGCCACCCGGTCGGTGCGTCGGGTGCGCGCATCGTGCTGCATCTGATCCATGTCCTGCAGCGGCACGGCGGCGGTCGCGGTATCGCATCCATATGCATCGGCGGTGGCCAGGGCGGCGCGATGATGGTGGAGGTTTGAACATGGCGACATATCGACACTGGAACGTGCGGCGTGACGAGTCGCGCATCGCTTGGATCACGCTCGATGTGGCGGACTCGCCGATGAACAAGCTCTCGGCGGACGTCATGTCCGAACTCGACACGCTCCTTGACGATCTGGATCGTTACCCGCCCGCGGGGGCTGTGTTCCAGTCGGGCAAGGACGCCGGCTTCATCGCAGGGGCGGACATCGAAGAATTTACGCGGCTTGATTCCCCCGAGAAGGCGCGTTCGCTGGTCGAACGCGGCTGGAATCTTTTCAATCGTGTTGCGGGGTTGAGCTATCCGACTTGTGCCCTGATTCGTGGTCACTGCCTTGGTGGCGGCCTCGAGTTGTCGCTCGCCTGCCGCTATCGCGTTGCGGTCGACGAACCCGGAACCAGGCTTGCGCTGCCCGAAGTGATGCTGGGCATTGTGCCGGGGTGGGGGGGCATGCTTCGACTCCCCCAGGCAGTCGGCCCTGTGGCTGCGCTGGACATGATGCTTACCGGCAAGGCCGTCAACGCGCGCAAGGCGCACAGCCTCGGCCTGGTGGACGAAAGCGTGCCGGCGCGCGTGATGCAGAATGCCGCTCGCTCGCTGGTGCTTTCCGGCAAGCCGCCGCGACAGTTGCCGTTCGTGCAGCGGATGCTCAACGGCCCATTGAAGGCTGTCGTTGCGCGCCAGGCGCGATCCCAGGTTGCGCGCCGGGCGCCGCAAAAATACTACCCGGCGCCGTGGGCCATCATCGACATGTGGGCAAACTACGGTGGCAATGCGCTCGCCGTTCCCGGCAAGCGGCCGACTTCACTGGATGCAATCGCCGCTGCGCCGACCACGCGAAATCTGGTTCGCGTGTTCTTCCTGCAGGAACGTCTCAAGGGCTTTGGCAAGGATGCCGATTTCGAACCGCGTCACGTGCATGTCATCGGCGCCGGTACGATGGGCGGTGACATCGCGAGCTGGTGCGCCAGCAGGGGGATGACGGTCACGCTGCAGGACCAGGCGATCGAGCGCATTGCGCCCGCGATCCGCCGTGCGGCCGAGGTTTTCGATCGCAAGTTCCGTGGCGACAAGCTCAAGACCCGCATGGCGCTCGAGCGCATCGTGCCGGATACGGATGGCCGCGGGGCGCGTCAGGCCGATGTCGTGATCGAGGCGATCTTCGAGAACCTGGAGGCGAAGCAGAAGCTGTTGTCCGGCCTCGAAAGAATCGTGAAGCCCGATGCAGTGCTGGCGACCAACACCTCCAGCCTGAAGCTGGAGGACATCGGATCCGCGCTGAAGAACCCTTTGCGTCTGGTCGGCATTCATTTCTTCAATCCGGTTGCTAGGATGCCGCTGGTCGAAGTGGTCAGTGCGAGTGACACCGACCGGTCGATGGTCCGTCGGGCGGCGGCGTTCGTCAAGGCGATCGACAAGCTCCCGCTGCCGGTGGCCAGCGCACCCGGCTTTCTGGTCAATGCGGTGCTCGGACCGTACATGCTGGAGGCGATTCGATGTGCAGATGAAGGAATCGCGGTCGAGGTGATTGACAGGGCGCTCGTCGATTTCGGCATGCCGATGGGCCCGATCGAGCTTGTGGATCTGGTGGGGCTCGATGTCGCGATGGCGGCCGGGAAGGCGCTGACCGGAGCGGGTGCGGCGCCGCGGCGGCTGACGGACCTTGTTGCCGCTGGCCATCTCGGCAAGAAGACAGGCAGGGGGTTTTATGCCTGGATTGGCGGCAAGGCGCAGAAGACCAAGGCCGGTACGGTACCCGACGGGCTCACAGAACGTATCGTCCGCCCGTTGCTAGATGCAACGCGGCGCTGCGTGAACCAGGGTGTAGTTGCCGATGCCGATCTGGCCGACGCAGGTGTCATTTTCGGCACCGGGTTTGCGCCCTTTACCGGCGGGCCGATGAACTATCTTGCCGCTCGCGGGGGAGTCGCTGCGGTCGATTCGGGAGACGAACTTGTTGTGTTGCCGAAGGCGGCCTGAAAATTCCGAGGATCTGCATCTGCCATGACACGGCCACCCGAAATACCCGTTGCGCTGCCCGATCGACAACCGACATTGCGCGTTGCGACAATGCCTGCCGATACCAATCCTGCCGGCGACGTGTTCGGCGGATGGATCATGTCGCAGGTCGACATTGCAGGTGGAATTGTCGCAGCGCAGCGTGCGCGTGGCCGCGTGGCGACCGTCGCGGTGAATGCGTTCGTATTCAAGCAGCCCGTGTCGGTAGGCGACGTGGTGAGTTTCTATGCGGACGTGGCCCGAACCGGTCGGACTTCAGTGACGGTCGACGTGGAAGTGTATGCGCTCCGGCATCCGACGGACCCGCTGGTGGTGAAGGTGACAGAGGCCACGCTGACCTACGTTGCGGTGGATGACAGCGGTTCAAAACGAGAGATCGATGTGGCTACCGAGGGGTGAATGTTGCGGAATTGATACAGGTACATGCCAGGTACTTTCCAGCGCCGGTCTGGAGCGTAGAATCGAACAGGGGGTCGCTCGCAGCGGGCAGCGCGACCGGCAATCCAGCCCGCATCAACAATCAAATGGTGTAATCGGATGAGGAGACTGAACATGACGCAAACGAAACTTGCCGTCCGTACATTGCCGGTGCTGCTGGCTGGCCTGTTTTCCGGCACCGCCATGGCGGCGGGGTTTCAGTTGCAGAACCAGAATGGCGCGGGAACCAGCAGCGCCTATGCGGGCGCCGCAGCAATGGCGGATGATGCAAGCACCATTTTCTTCAACCCGGCCGGCATGACGTTTCTTCCGGAAGGGCATACGGTATCGGTCGGCGGCACGATACTTCAGCGTTCGCTTCGGTACGACGACAGGGGAACCACCACCATCACCGGCACGGCGTTGCAGCCTGGTTCGGACGGAGGGCAGGCCGGTGGTGTTTCGCTGATTCCCGTGGCGTTCTACACGATGTCGCTGACGCCGGACCTGCGGTTCGGTTTCGGAATCACCGCGCCGTTCGGCAACAAGACGGAGTACGACAAGGACTTCAAGGGCAGTTATCAGGGATACTACTCGCATATCAAGACGCTCAACCTCAATCCGTCGATTGCCTATCGCGTGACGCCGACCTTGTCGGTCGGCGCCGGCATCAACTATCAGAAGATCGATGCGGATCTGCGCAGCTTTACGCCGATCCCCCAGGTCGGCGGGGTGTTCAACACCAAACTCGAGGGTGACGACACGGCGTGGGGCTGGAATGTGGGCGCGATCTGGCAGGTTTCGCCGTCCACGCGCATCGGTGTCACCTACCGTTCCTCGGTCGACTATGATGTCGAAGGCACGTTGAAGCTGGCACTGCCTGCGGCGGTTCCGGCGCCCCTCGGTGCGCTGCGCTCGCGCAATGTCAAGGTTGGCGTGGAGTTGCCCGAAACCGCCTCGATTGCCGTGTTCCAGAAGCTGTCGGACAAGTGGGACATGATGGGCGATTTCACGTGGACGGGTTGGTCTTCGCTTCCCGAGTTGAAGGTTGTATCCAAGGCCTCTGGCGCCGCAATCTCCAGCGAACGACTCGGCTTCGATGATTCCTGGCGCGTCGGTTTCGGTGGTCAGTTCCATCAAAGTGACAGCCTCAAACTACGTGCCGGTATTGCCTACGACCGGACGCCAGTGCCGAACAAAGTCGATCGCACGGTGCGCTTGCCTGACACCGATCGCTATTGGGTCGCGTTTGGTGCGCGCTACTTCTTCTCGCCGAATTCGTCGATCGATGTCGGGTATGCCCACATCTTCTTCGAGAAGGGCAAGATCGATCGCCGGACGCTGCTGTCGGGCACGCCGACGGGACAGTTCGTGCGTGGCGAATTCGAGACCAGCGCCAACCTGCTTTCGGCTCAGTTCAACCACACGTTCTGAGCCTTGATCTAGCGAGCAATCGCATTTAAGCCTTATCCCCGGCATCCATTCGGATGCCGGGAATCCCAAGCCAGATTTGCCTTCATTCTTCTATTGGTGATGTCATGAGCCAAGGTAATTTCATCGTCCGCAAGGTGGCCGTGCTCGGTGCCGGCGTGATGGGTGCGCAGATCGCAGCGCACTGCGTGAATGCGAACGTGCCGGTGGTGCTGTTCGATCTAGCCTCCAAGGAGCGCGATCCGAACGCCATCGTGAAAAAGGCGCTCGACGGACTGAAGAAGCTCGAGCCGAGCCCGCTTGGCACGAAGGACCGTGTCACGCTCATTGAAGCCGCCAATTATGACTTGCATCTCGACAAGCTGCGTGACTGCGACCTGATCGTCGAAGCCATTGCCGAAAAGATGGAGTGGAAGCGTGACCTCTATGCAAAGGTAGCCCCCTACGTCGGCGCTCAGGCCATCTTTGCCACAAACACTTCCGGCCTGTCGATCAACACGCTGGCCGAAGCCTTTCCGGCGGCGCTGCGCAGCCGATTCTGTGGCGTGCACTTCTTCAATCCACCACGCTACATGCAACTGGTCGAACTGATTCCGTGCATCGGAACCGACGCTGCATTGCTCGACAATCTGGAGAATTTCCTCACCACTACGCTCGGCAAGGGCGTGGTGCGGGCGCTCGATACGCCCAACTTCGTTGCCAACCGTGTCGGCGTGTTCTCCATCCTTGCCGTCATGCACCACACGCAACGGCTGGGGTTGGGGTTCGACACGGTCGACGCACTGACCGGCCCCTTGATCGGACGTCCCAAGAGCGCCACCTATCGCACGGCGGACGTGGTTGGCCTCGACACCATGGCGCACGTCATCCGCACCATGACCGACAATCTGCCGTCCGATCCCTGGCACAAGTACTACGCCAGCCCGGTGTGGCTATCGGCGCTGATCGAGAAGGGCGCGCTCGGGCAGAAGACCCGCGCCGGCATTTTCACCAAGAAGGGCAAGGACATCCTGGTCCTCGACCTCGCGAAGCAGGACTACCGGCCGTCGGCCGGGGAGGTCGAGCCCGAGGTTCAGGCGATCCTCAAGGGCAAGGATCCCGCCGAGCGTTTTGCCAAACTGCGTGCGCATCCGAGCACGCAGGCCCAGTTCCTCTGGTCGATCTATCGCGACGTGTTCCATTACGTCGCCGTACATCTCGGTTCGATCGCCAACAACGCACGCGACGTCGATTTCGCCATGCGCTGGGGTTTCGGCTGGAGTCAGGGTCCGTTCGAGACCTGGCAGGCTGCCGGCTGGAAGCAGATTGCCGAGGCGATCAAGGCCGACATCGAAGCCGGCCAGTCGATGGTCGACACGCCGCTACCAGACTGGGTATTCGACGGCCGCGACGGCGTGCATGGCCGTGACGGTTCGTACTCCGCCAAGAGCGGTGGAGTGCAGGCGCGGTCGCAACTTGCGGTCTACTGCCGCCAGTGGTTCCCTGAGCGCGTGCTCGGGGAAGTGCAGGATCCAGGGACGACACTCTTCGAGACCGAAGGCGTGCGCCTGTGGCACACAAACGAAGATGGTGGCCGCGATTTTCCAATCCTGTCCTTCAAGAGCAAGATGTGCTCGCTCGGGCCTGACGTCGTCGAAGGTATCATCGAGGCGGTGGCGCGCGCCGAGGCCGGACATCGCAGCTTGGTCATCTGGCAGCCGAAGCCGCCGTTCTCTGTAGGCGCCAACCTTGTCGCGGCCGGCGAGATTCTCAAGTCGGGCGGCTTCGCGGCGCTCGACAAGTTCGTCGCACGCTTTCAGCAGATGGCGATGACAATCAAGTACGCCCAGATTCCCGTGGTGGCGGCCGTCAATGGCATGGCGCTGGGCGGCGGTTGCGAGGTGGTGATGCACTGCGCCCGCACGGTGGCGGCCCTCGAGTCCTACATCGGCTTGGTCGAGGCCGGCGTCGGCCTGATCCCGGCCGGCGGCGGCTGCAAGGAGTTCGCGCTGCGTTCGGCCGAGGCCGCGCAACGCACGGCCAACAAGGACCCGTTCGATTTCCTCCAGTCGGCGTTCATGACCATCGCCATGGCCACCGCGTCGAAGAGCGGCCTTGAGGCGAAGGAACTCGGTTTTCTCCGTGAGTCGGATGTCATCGTCTGCAACGCACACGAAGCCCTGTTCGTCGCCAAGGCACAGGCCCGCGCGCTGGCCGACGCCGGCTATCGGCCGAAGCTGCGACCTGTCGCGATTCCGGTAGCCGGCCGCAATGGCATCGCGACGCTGGAGATGATGCTCGCCAACATGAAGGAAGGCGGCATGATCTCGGCGCACGACTACTGTGTCGCCAAGGCTGCGGCGACCGCGCTGTGCGGCGGCAATGTCGACAGCGGGTCGCTGGTCGATGAAGACTGGCTGCTCGCCGTCGAACGCCAGCAGTTCGTCGAACTGCTTAAGACGCCGGAAACGCAGGCGCGCGTCACCCACATGCTCGAAACCGGCAAGCCGCTGCGCAACTGAGCGGCCGCAGCGAACGAACAGGAGATCCAACATGAACCGACAGATCCAGGACGCCTACATTGTTGCCGCGACGCGCACGCCGGTGGCCAAGCGCAAAGGCGCGTTCCGCAACGTGCGGCCGGACGACATGCTGGCGCACGTGCTCAAAGCGGCGGTCGCAAAACAGCCGGGGCTCGACGCCGGAGAGATCGGCGACGTCATCGTCGGCTGTGCCTTCCCGGAGGCGGAGCAGGGCCTCAACGTGGCGCGCATCGGCCTGCTGCTGGCCGGTCTGCCCGACCGCGTGCCCGGCATCACCGTCAACCGCTTCTGTTCCAGCGGCCTGCAGGCGGTTGCGATGGCGGCCGACCGCATTCGTCTCGGCGAAGCCGACGTGATGATTGCCGCCGGCACCGAATCGATGACCATCATGCCGCAGATGATGGGCAACAAGCTGTCGATCAGCCCGGCAGTGTTCGAGCGCGACGAGAACTACGCTATCGCATTCGGCATGGGCATCACCGCCGAAAAGGTTGCGGCGCAATGGAAGATCTCGCGCGAGGAGCAGGACGCTTTCGCCGTCGAGAGCCATCGCCGTGCGGTAGCCGCGATCGGCGCGGGCAAGTTCGCTGCCGAGATCTCCCCGTACACAGTTCGGAGCTACGCGCCTTCGCCGGACGGCACGGTGAAGATCACCGAGCGCCTGTTCGATACCGACGAGGGGCCACGCACCGAGTCGACGATGGAGGCGCTGGCCAAGCTGAAGCCGGTGTTCGCCACAAAGGGCTCCGTTACCGCCGGCAACAGCTCGCAGATGTCCGATGGTGCGGCCGCTGTGCTGCTGATGAGCGAGGCTGCGCTGAAGCGCTACAACGCCACGCCGATCGCGCGCTTTGCGGCTTTTTCGGTGGCTGGCGTGCCGCCGGAGATTATGGGCATCGGCCCGGTCGAGGCGATCCCGCGCGCGCTCAAGCAGGCAGGCATCACGCAGGAGCAGGTCGACTGGATCGAGCTCAACGAGGCGTTCGCCGCCCAGGCGCTTGCCGTGGTGCGCGAGCTCAAGCTCGATCCGGCCAAGGTCAATCCGCAGGGTGGTGCGATTGCGCTCGGCCATCCGTTGGGCGCGACCGGCGCCATCCGTGCCGCGACGCTGATGAACGCCATGCAGCGCGAGAAGTTCCGTTACGGCATGATCAGCATGTGCATCGGCACCGGCATGGGCGCGGCCGGCATCTTCGAGCGAGTCTGACATGTCCGGTGCGGTCCTGCTCGATGTCAGCGACGGTGTGGCGACGCTGACCTTCAACCGTCCGTCGGCGCTCAACACGATGGATGTGGCCGCAATGCAGGCGTTTCGCGCCGCAGTTGACGGCATCGCGGCCGACGCCTCGATCGAGGTCGTCATCATCGCAGGTGCCGGTGACCACTTCATGGCTGGTGGCGATATACGTGAGTTCAACGGCATCGTGACCGCGCATCCCCCGCTCGATCGCCTGCGCCAGTTCCAGTCGATGATCGAGACCTGGATCAATCCCGCCATCGTGCAGTTGCAGAACCTTCATCAACCTGTGATAGCCAAGGTGCGCGGTGCGTGCGCGGGCATCGGTCTATCATTCATGGCGGGCTGCGATCTCGTGGTCGCTGCCGGGGATGCCCAATTCAGTACCGCCTACGCGAGCATCGGGCTCAGCCCGGACGGTGGCGCGAGCTGGTTCCTGCCGCGCATCGTCGGTACGCGACGCGCGCTGGAGTTGTTGTTGCTCGCCGAGCGATTCGATGCGGCGACCGCGCAGTCTCTCGGACTGGTGTCGCGCGTGGTGCCGCCTGCAGAACTGGATGTCGCAGTGGCGGACCTGGTTGCCCGGCTGAAGGCCGGCCCGCGGCATGCCTACGGTGAAATCAAGAGGCTCGTGCATGCGAGCGGCGCAAACAGTCTGGACATGCAGCTTGCGCAAGAGGCGGCCGCATTCGGGCGCTGTAGCGCCACGAACGATTTTGGCGAAGGCATCGCCGGTTTCATCGAAAAACGAAAACCGCAGTTTCGCGGGCGCTGATCCGTCGATTCATGCGATTGCCCGGGCAGTTTGCCCGATTGGGGTCGTTTCTCATCTGACCCGACCATCAGCAGTCTCGCATCACCAACCAAGACCAAGAACTGGAGGAGACGAATGATCAAGCGTTCATTGTTGGCTGGAGCGGTTGCCTGTGCTTTCGCGGCGCCGGCGGCAGCTCAATTTGATGGAACCGCATTTTTCGGCGATAGCCTCAGCGACTCGGGTACGTTTGCTGCGATCGGTGCAGTTCCATCCGTGGTCGGGAAGTTTACGACCAATCCGGGGCCGGTATGGACCGAGATTCTTGCAGAGAAATATGGGGGCTCGGGACGTCCCGCCGTTGCAGGCGGCGACAATTACGCGGTTGGTGGTGCGCGAGTTTCCAGCCTTCCGGGATACCCCGCCACGCCACCGACCGATCTCGCCACGCCGGTTGCCAGCCAGATTTCCGCCTATCTGGCCGCGAATGGCGGCCGGGCGAATCCGAATGCACTGCACTCGGTCTGGGCCGGGGCAAACGACATTTTCTTCATCGCCCCGACGCCGGCTTCCGCACAGGCCTACCTGTTACAGACGACCGGCGAACTCGTGGCGCAGATCGCGCGGCTTCAGGCTGCCGGGGCGCGCTACATAATCGTGCCTGCGATACCCGATATCGGCATAACACCGGCCGGGCTGTCGCAGGGGGTGGCAGGGGCCGCGGGGCTGACGCAGTTGTCGCAAGGATTCAACCAGTTGCTCTTTGGTGGAATCGGGTTGGCTAACCTCAACGTCGTGCCGATCGACACATTCACGCTGTTGCGAGAAATCGTGGCGAGCCCTGCGGCCTACGGCTTTACCGGCACCGCTGCGACGACGGTGCCCGCTTGCGGAAGCACACCCTCCCTGATCTGCTCGAGCGCATCGTTGCGTCCGGGCGCGACGCCCTTGAACACGGTTTTTGCCGACGGGGTCCACCCGACTACCGGGGCACATCAGATCATCGCCGATTTCGTTGCGGCACAACTTGCAGCGCCCGGGCAGATCTCCTTGCTCCCCGAGTCCATGATCAAGGCCCGGATCGGCCTGAACGAGACGATTCACAATCAGATCGCGATGTCTCGGGCCGGTGATGGCAATGCAACACGCGTATGGGCAACCTTGGGTGGCAGCCGCCTCGAATTCGAGCGCAATGCCGCGTTTCCTCAGGCGGACGGCCATCCCTATGGTTTGACCGTCGGCGTCGACAGGCGAATTTCGCCCAACCTGATGGTGGGGGCAGCCGGCAGCGCCGGACGCTTCGACGCCGATTTTTCCGGTGGCGGCGGATACAGTCAGGATGATCTTGCAATGAGTTTCTACGCTGCCTGGGCGAGCGGGCCGATCTCCGTCACGGCGATTGGCTCACTGGGTCAGAGCAATTTCGATATCGACCGGGTCGTGCGACTTGGTCCTGCGGTGCGCAAGCTTGGCGGGGATACCGACGGCGAGCAGGCATCGCTTGCGGTGCGCGGTGCATTCGAGCTTGGCGTTGGCGCGCTGAATCACGGGCCGTTCGCGGGCGTGACCCTACAGAGGTTGGACGTCAATGGGTTCTCGGAGAAGAACGGTGGTTCTGCCGCACTTGGATTCGATAACCAGAAGCGCAATTCGATCATCGGCGAACTCGGCTATCAGGCGAGCTACGACCTGGGAACGTTCATGCCCTTCGGAAGAATCGGCGTGGAGCGGGAATTTCGCGACAGCGATCGGAACGTGAATGCCTTTCTGCTTTCCATGAGTGCACCGGCGTTCCAGATGCCCGCGGCGAAACTCGATCGCACTTGGGGAACGGCAACCTTCGGTGCCGCGATCAGGCTCGGCGGCAATCTCACGGGCAGCGTGGCGCTGACGTCACAGTTCGGGCAATCCGACGTGCGCAACTACGCGGTGCAGGTCGGACTCGCCATCGGGCTCTAAGTTCGCTGGCTGTGTCGTGCTCTGATCGATGCCGCACGCTTCAGCGTGCGGCATCGATGCCCAGCCTGATCGCGGCCAATCCCAGCAATTCGTGTAGCGCCGCGGATGACTGGTGCATCGCGGCATCCCCGGGCAGAAAATCGTAGGAAACACTCGGGTGCGGCGACGCGAAGCCGGTCGGCGCCGCGATTACCTCGAAGCCTGCACGTTGGAAATACTCGCGCGCGCGTCGCATGTGCGAAGCATGGGTCACCAAGACGATGCGGCCGACCCCTTCCTTCTTCAGAATGTCGCGCGAATAAAGCGCATTTTCGCGCGTATCGATGGAAGCCGACTCGGTCCATTTCACCGGCACGCCGAACTCGTGCTCCAGTGTCTCGCGCATCGACTGGGCAATCGGCGTGCCGCCCGATGGCGCTCCACCGCAAACGAGTACCGGCAGTCCGGTCTGCTTCGCCAGGCGCGCCCCGTAGCGAACGCGCTGCAGCGTGGATAATCCCACGGTGTCGGCGCCGCCGTACTCAGGTGCGTGGTTGTACGATGCGCCGCTCAGGATCACGATTGCCTGCCCCTTCTTCGCGGCCGCGATGTCGACCGGCGGAATGTCTTCCAGGCCGCTGAGCAGCAGGCTCGATGCAAATGGCGTGCTCAGCAGCAGCGCGCTGAGGATTCCCGACCAGAACAGCAGCCGGCCGGTGCGCGGCAGTCGGCTGGCGATCAGTGCGCCAAACAGCATGGCAAGGATCGGTCCGACCGGAGGCAGAATCAGCGAAGCGGCGAGTTTTTTCGCGAAGAAGAGGGGCAGGAATTCGTCCATCGGGATCGTGGTCCGGATTGTTGCCGGCGGCCGGTACGGCTATTATCGCAGCCGGAATCCCGAATGCCATGAACACGCCTACATCCAACCCAAAGTGCCATCAGGCGAAGCCTGCGGCTTCAATCTGATGAATTTCGGCGCACCCGGCTGGAAAGAAGCCGTGTTTGCTGTCGTGGTGATCCTCGCGCTCTATGTCGGTCTTGCCCTGATTCGCTTGCTGCGGCCGAGAACGGCCGAGACCCGTACGGAGATGCCGCCGGCGCCGGACCAAACCTTGCTTCGCGGACTGCAGACGGAACTGGTCGGGCTTCGAGCCCAGATGGAGGCATTGCAGGCGGCTTGCGACGGATTGCGCGACGATGTCGATCAACTCAAGGCATCGCGCGCCGTTTCGCCCCAGTACAACGATGCACTGTCGCTTGCCCAGAGGGGAGGGCATGCCGAGGATATTGCCGAGGCTTGTGGCATATCCATCGGGGAAGCGGAGCTGGTCTGTGCTTTGGCAAGAAGCCGGGGAGGAGCGGACGCGTGATCGACAAGACGGCTTCGCCGAACTCGGACAAACGGCGGATCGAGCGGGGCGAGCGCAACAAATTGCTGGTGCGCATCGGTATCGCCGTGGTCCTGATTGTTGCCCTGATTGCTGCCCTTGCTTTGTTCGAAGGAACGCAGAAGGATGCCGAGCCGGAGGTCTCCGGTGTTTCGCCAAGCGTTGTACCGCCCGCGAAACCGACGCCCGGCGGAGCAAATCAGGCAAGCGGTTCGATTCAGTCGCCGCAGGTAGCGGATTCCCGAGTCGAGTCGCCTGCGGAACCCGAGCGCACTGCCGCGCCGGAGGCCGCAAAACCGGCTTCTCTAGACCGCGCGGGGTCTGCACCGGAAGATAGCTATCCGAGGCTTGTCGTCGGTCGGGGAGGCGAGCGATCGTCGCCTCACAAGATGCCGGCGGCATCGGCTGCGCCTGTACGAGCTGGTGCCGTGGAGCAGGCGTCGAGGGAGCGTGTCGCCGAGTCGCCGGCTACGCCGATGAAAGCGGAAGCGCCTTCGCCGGGCAAGCCGCCGAGCGGATTCGTCCTTCAGGTTGGCGTGTTCTCGAATCTTTCCAACGCGGAGGATTTGCGCAGGCGCCTTGTCGACGCCGGCATCCCGGCACATATCGAAGCGCGCGTGCAGGTCGGGCCGTTTGCATCACAGGCCGAAGCAGTGGCTGCGCAGCAGAAGCTGCGGGCACTCGGCATGGAACCGGGTATGCTGATTGCGCCGAAGCGCCCCTGATTGGGGCCTTACGCCGGGCCGCAGACCGGGCATGCCGGATCACGCGCCAACTGGATGCTGCGCCAGTCTGCCGACAAGGCGTCGAAAAGCAGCAATCGGCCGTTGAGCGTTTCGCCGATACCGGCAACGAGCTTCAATGCCTCCGCAGCCTGCATAGTGCCGACGATGCCGGTCAAGGGAGCGAATACGCCCATCACCGCACATCTGACCTCTTCGACATCTTCCCCTTCAGGAAACAGGCAGTGGTAGCACGGGCCATCTGCCCGCCGTCGGTCGAAAACCGAGATCTGTCCGTCGAATCTGATCGCGGCCCCGGATACCAGCGGTTTTGCGCGGCGAACGCAGGCTCGATTGACCGCGTGGCGCGTTGCAAAGTTGTCGCAGCAGTCCAGGACGACCGTTGCGGCAGCGACTTCAGCATCGAGCCTCTCGCCGTCCAGACGCGATTGCAGCGCGATCACATCGACGTCCGGATTGATCAGGTGAAGGGTATCGCGGCCCGATTCGACCTTCGGTCGCCCGACCGAAGGGGTGTGGTGGAGAATCTGTCTTTGCAGGTTGGTCAGGTCGACGGTATCGCCATCGCAAAGTACGATCGTGCCGATTCCGGCGGCGGCGAGGTAGAGTGCCGCCGGGGAGCCGAGACCTCCGGCCCCGATAACGAGGGCGCGCGCTTCCAGCAACCGCGTCTGCCCCTCGATGCCGATCTGGTCGAGCAGAATGTGGCGGCTATAGCGAAGCAGTTGTTCGTCGTTCATCTCGAAGCGTTGTCAGGCGTGTCCGGTGCGTTGAAGGCCGATTACTTTCGTCCGGACGGCCCGGCGCTGGGCAAACGGTTACTTGTATTCGCGCAGTTCCGGCGGCGTATCGTCGCGATCACCGTGGAGGTGGTGATCCCACGCCTTCACATAGACCTCGTTCGACTTCTTGATCAGTCGTTGCGGCGACCGGAGGGTATGAAGCTGCGTCTGCTCGCAGTATCGAACGAGGGCCCGGACAATTTTGCTGTACAGCGTGTTGTCCAGATGAAAGCCCTGTTGCCGTAGGGCTTCTTCGAGACCCTCGAGTGTGTAGTCGAAAATGTCGTACGAAACCGTCAGCGCGCGACGGCCCTCGATGGCCTCGACGCGCAAACCCTCCAGGCCGGACAGTAGCTCGAATGCCCGATGCGTTTGTTCAGGCGGCAGCGCGCCGAAGCGAAGCTCGCGACGCTTGAAAGTGCCCGGTGTGGGTACGAACGTCGGTCCGGAATGCACTGCGTGGCCGTGGTTGGCTGACTGACGCATCCTGCCTCCCCGCCCGGCTGCCGCCGGGGCGCATTATTTTGCCTGAATGATCTGCAATCCCTTGAGCAAATTCACTGCCTGCGAGAGCTGATAGTCGTTCTTCCCGCCGATCTCGAACGGCGGTTTGCCCTCTTCGTCCTCTGCCTTCGGTTTTGCATCTTTCTTGTCGGCCTTGCTCTGCGGTTCGGGTTTCGCCTTTGGAGCCGCACCGCCTTCCGGGTTGTCCAGATGGCGCTCGAGGTCGGCTTCCCGAATGCGCGGGCCCAAGTCTCCGCCTGCGGTGTCTTCCACCTTGATGTCCGGTTCGATGCCCTTGGCCTGGATCGAGCGTCCGTTCGGCGTGAAATAGCGGGCCGTGGTCAGCTTGATCGCGGTGTTGTTATTGAGCGGCAGGATGGTCTGCACGGAACCCTTGCCAAAGCTCTGGGTCCCCAGAACGACGGCCCGCTTATGATCCTGCAGTGCGCCGGCGACAATCTCGGACGCGGAGGCAGATCCGCCATTAACCAGTACGACCATCGGTACCGTCTTGACGGATGGCGGCAGGGTCTTCAGGAAATCCTCTCGCGTCCCGCGCAGGTAATCTTCGCTGATCGCGAAATACTTGCGCTTGGCGTCTTCGGTGCGTCCGTCGGTCGAGACAACCAGTGCCTTGGGCGGAAGGAAGGCAGCCGAGACGCCGACCGCGCCGTGGAGCAGACCGCCCGGATCGTTTCGCAGATCAAGCACGAGTCCTTTCATCGGGCCCTGCTTGAACAACTCGTTCAGGTGCTTGACCAAGTATTGGGTCGTGCTCTCCTGGAATTGCGTCACACGGACGTAGCCGTACCCCGGTTCGACCAGCTTCGACTTCACGCTCTGAACCTTGATCACTTCGCGAACGAGGGTGATGACGAGCGGTTTGGTTTCTCCCTTCCGGGAAATCGTCAGCGTAATGGGCGTCTTTGGCTTGCCGCGCATACGCTTGACGGCATCGTTCAGCGTCATGCCCTTCACGGCGGTATCGTCCAACTTGATGATCAGGTCGCCGGCCTTGACCCCGGCGCGGAATGCCGGCGTGTCTTCGATCGGCGAAACCACCTTGACGAAGCCGTCTTCCATCCCGACTTCGATTCCCAGTCCACCGAACTCGCCCTGGGTGCCGACCTGCAGATCCTTGAACGCGTCCGCATCGAGATATGCCGAATGGGGATCCAGGTTGGACAGCATGCCGCTGATCGCGTTGTTGATCAGCTTCTTGTCTTCGACCGACTCGACGTAGCCAGTCTTGATCGCGTTGAAGACGTCGGCGAAGGAGCGCAATTCCTCGACCGGCAGCGGACTCGCCGCCTCCTTGTTGGCGTTCGCCGAGAAATTCAGGCTGATCAGCACGCCGGCCAGCACACCGATCCCGACGAGTCCTGCTTGCTTCAACTTGGTCTGCATTGACGTTTCCTACCTGAGACTGACCCACCGCATCGGGTCGATGGGCTGCCCACGATGCCTGAGTTCAAAGTATAAACCGGATTCCTCGCTGCCACCGCTGTTGCCTACCGAGGCAATCGCGTCGCCGGCGCGCACCGTTTCTCCGACCCCCTTCAGGACGGATTCGTTGTAACCATAGATCGACATGTAGTCTTCTCCATGATCGACGATCACCAGATTGCCGAAGCCCCGCAGCCAATCCGCAAAGGCGATCCGTCCCGCTGCCACTGCCTTGACTTCCCCGCCGGTTCCGGCCCGGATGAACACCCCGCGCCACGACGAACCTCCATCCGCTCTTGGACTGCCAAACCGGTTCATCAGTTCGCCGCGCACCGGCAAGCGCAATTTCCCCCGCAGTTGGGCAAACGGGGTGCCGCCGGGATGTGCCTGCGGAATTTGTTCGACGCGCGAAACGGGCGGTGGGTCTGTTCTGGTGGGATCAGGTACGCGTGCGGCGTGCGATTGCGGCGGCTCGGCCGGAGACGGCGATTTCGTCTCCGCCGCGCTTCTTGCAATCGCTTCCTGTTGCCGCCGCTTGTCCTCTGTAAGCTGTGCAAGGCGGTGCGCCTTTTCGGCGGCGATAACCTGTTTGCGGGCCAGTTCGGCGAGACCGTCGATCAACCGGGTCAGCCGCCCTTCGTCCCTCTTCAGATTGCCGACCTCCCGCCTTTGTGCTCGCAGTTTTTCCGACAAGTGGGCCAGCATGAGCTTGCGTTTCTTCTGCTGTTCGGCCAGTTGTGCGATTTCTTGTTTCTGTTCCGATTCGATTTCGGCCAGGGTATCGCGGGTTTGTCTTGCCTGGTCGAGCAGCGCCTTTTGCTCTGCGAGCGAGGTGCGCAGCTGGCCGATCAGGTCGGCCTCCGAGCGGGATAGCTGCTTCAGGTAATAGAGGTCGCGCGCCAGCTGGTTCGGATCGCTGCCCGACAGCATGTGGCGGAGTCCCTGCGCCTGGCCGCTGACGTAGTACCGGTTGAGCAGCTTCTCGAGAGCGGTCTGCTGGGAGCGGATGGTGCCCTCCAGGCGCCGCCCCGTCTCCGCTGCGCGCGCCAACTCGCTTTCCGCCGCCGCACGATTGGCGGCAAGTTCCCGTAGGTGGCGCTGGCTCGCCGATATCGACTGTTCGGAGTCGCGTAGCGCCTCGAGGGTGTCGTCCCGCGATTCTTCGCTGCGAGCGATTTCGCGCTGCAGGTCGCGGATGCGCGCCTGGACGTCCTGAAGGCTGGAGCGGCGCTCCGCGATCGACGCGCCCGGCGCATCCTTCTGCGCCATGAGTGGGCCGGGGGCGAGAGCAAGTGCACCCCAGAGCAGCGCTATGGCTGCGGCAACCTGCCCCCGGCGCATCGGCTCGGTTCTGGCGGCGCGAGTATCGGTCAGCCCTTCGACTTGCCCTGGTTGGCTACCGCGGCCATGGCGGCCGCGATCTCCTCCGGGTTGCCAAGATAGTAGTTGCGGATCGGTTTCAGGTCGTCGGTCAGTTCGTAGACCAGCGGCTGGGCGGTCGGAATGTTGAGCCCGACGATATCCTTGTCCGATACGTTGTCGAGATACTTGATCAACGCACGTAAACTGTTGCCGTGTGCGGCGATGAGTACGCTCTTGCCGTCTTGTACCGTCGGCGCGATGGTTTCGTGCCAGAACGGGAGAAAGCGTGCAACCGTGTCTTTCAGGCATTCGGTGCGAGGGAAATCGGAGGCAGCAAGGTCGGCGTAGCGCGGGTCGTCCAGCGAAAGGCGAGGATCGCCCTCGTCAAGCGCAGGGGGCGGTGTGTCGTAGGCGCGCCGCCAGATCAGAACCTGTTCGTCACCGAATTTCGCTGCAGTTTCTGCCTTGTTGAGCCCCTGTAGGGCGCCGTAATGCCGTTCGTTCAGACGCCACGAATGCCGGACCGGTATCCACATCCGGTCCATTTCCTCGAGCACCGTCCACAGCGTCTTGATCGCGCGGCTCAGCACCGAGGTATAAGCGATATCGAATGCGTATCCCTCTCGTTTGAGGAGCTGTCCGGCAGCCTTGGCTTCTGCGAGGCCTTTCGCCGTTAGCCCGACGTCGGTCCAGCCGGTGAAACGGTTCTCCTGGTTCCAGATGGATTCGCCGTGGCGCAATAGTACGATTTTCTTCATGACAATGGATTCTAGTAGAGAGGGAAGATCGGGTGATTCTGTCTGGCGCCTACGTGGCAGCGTCACGCAAGCTGCCATGGCCGGAAAAATCGGGAAGGGCGCCGACGCGGCAAAAATTCCATTCTATAATAAGCGCTTTACCAACACGACCGCATTGCAGGCTTCATACGTGGGAAATCCGGCAGAAATCAAGGCGATCACCAGCATGATCGACAAGCAGGAGCACATCGAAACTGCGGCGCGAGCGCTGAAATCGATCGCCCATCCTTTGCGTCTGAAGATTCTTTGCGTGCTCGGCAGTGACGAGGTGTGCGTGCAGGATATCGTCGATGCGGTGGGCACGTCGCAGAGCAATATTTCCCAGCATCTCGCGATCCTGCGCGACAAGGGTGTGCTTTTGACGCGCAAGGACGCCAACCGCGTTTATTACCGTATTGGCGACAGCCGCACTTTGCAGCTCATATCCCTGATGCGCGAAGTCTTTTGCGAAGATTCGCCGCAGCGCTGAACGCGGCAGGGCATTCGGACCAATCATGGATTTTCTCAAAGCAAACCTGATGTGGGTGGTGATGGCGGCGGTTTCCGGCGGCATGCTGTTGTGGCCCCTTATTCGCAGCCGTACGGCGGGCCCCAGCGTATCGCCGCTCGAGGCGACGCTCCTGATCAACAGGGAAGATGCACTGGTTCTGGATGTGCGCGAACCTGCCGAATGGTCGAGAGGCCATATTCCCAATGCGCGGCATATACCGCTCGGGCAGATCGAGAAGCGGCTCGGGGAACTCGACAAATACAAGAACAAGCCGATCATCGTCAGTTGCGCCAGCGGCACCAGGTCGAGTTCGGTATGCGGTACCTTGCGCAAGGCGGGTTTCGAGAAAGTTTTCAATCTGGCCGGCGGCATTCCTGCGTGGGAACAGGCCGGACAGCCCGTCACAACGCGTTAATCGTGAAGATGCCCAAGGTCGTCATGTATTCGACCGGCGTGTGCCCTTACTGCGTTCGCGCCGAGCAGTTGCTCAATCGCAAGGGCGTAACCAGCATCGAGAAAATCCGCGTCGATCTTGATCCGGCTCGGCGCGTCGAGATGATGGAAAAAACCGGCCGGCGCACCGTGCCGCAAATCTACATCGGCGACACCCACGTTGGCGGTTTCGACGACCTGGCAGCGCTGGATCACGCCGGTTCGCTCGATGTGCTGCTTGCCGGCTGAATTTCCGATAAACACCCATCCGCGCTAGGCGCGGCCTTTACATCCAACGAGACCATCATGGCTGAAACCGAGCAAGCCCAGTTCACTATCGAAAAGATTTACGTCAAGGATCTTTCCCTCGAAATTCCCAATGCGCCCCAGATCTTCCTGCAGCGCGAGCAACCGGAAGTGCAGGTGCAACTCCACACCGAAGCCGCGGCCGTCGACGAAGGCATCTATCAGTGCCTGCTGACGGTTACGGTCACGGCGAAGCTCGGCGAAAAGACCATGTTTCTGGTGGAGGCTGGCCAAGCGGGCATTTTCCAGATCCGCAACGTACCGCAGCAGGATCTCGATCCGATACTGTCGATTGCGTGCCCGAACATACTGTTCCCGTATGTTCGAGAAACGATCTCCGACACGATCGGTCGCGCGGGCTTTCCGCCCGTGTTGCTCGCCCCGGTCAATTTCGAGGTGCTCTACCAGCAGCGCCTGCAACAGCAACAGGGTGCGCAGCAGCCGGCCGCGCCGCTGCAGTAACGCGATGCGTGCGGGCATTGTCGCCGCGCTGCTGCTTTCCGTGGCGGCGCTTCCCGCAATGGCGGTCGAGTATCGATCGCTGGCCGAGAACGCACTGCTCTACGATGCCCCATCGGGCAAATCAGAGCCGAAATTCATCATCGCGCGCGGAACGCCGGTCGAGTTGGTGGTTGCGCTCGACAAGTGGGTCAAGGTGCGAGATGCCGGCGGTGCGCTCCTTTGGGTCGAGCGCGCCAAGCTGCTCGACCGCCGCACGGTGATCGTCACAGCGGTCAGCGCGTCTGTCTTGAAAGCCGCCGAAGATAGCGCGCCGGTCGTTTTCGAGGCCGCGCGCGATGTTGTCCTCGATCTGCTTGAAGCCGCTCCGCCCGGCTGGGCGAAGGTTCGCCATCGCGATGGACAGTCGGGCTTCGTGCGCGTGTCCCAAATCTGGGGCGTTTGAGCCGCGCAACCGATGAAACTCGCGATTCTCGGCGCCGGGGCATGGGGCACCGCCCTCGCGGCGTCTTTCGCGCCCTGGCACGACACGCTGATCTGGTCGCGTGACGCTGTGCAGGCAGCAGGCATGCGCGCTGCTCGCGAGAACGCGCGATACCTGCCGGGCTGCACCCTGCCGGCGAGTCTGGTCATTGAAAGCGATCTCGCGCGCGCTGTCGACGGGGGCGACCTGCTGCTTGTGGCAACCCCGTTGTCCGGACTGCGTGCGACGCTGGAGAGCCTGCGCCGCCTGGAAGGCAACCAACCCCTGTTGTGGGCGTGCAAGGGACTTGAGGCGGGATCGGCCAAATTGCCGCATCAGATCGTGGCCGAGGTACTGGGCGAGGGCGTTCCGTGCGGTGCTCTGACCGGTCCCAGTTTCGCCGACGAGGTCGCGCGCGGACTGCCCACGGCAATCACATTGGCGTCGCGTGACGCCGCTTTTGCGCGTGAAACGGCCGCTGCGCTTCATCATCCGCGATTGCGGATTTATGCCAATACCGACGTCGTGGGCGCCGAAATCGGCGGGGCCGTCAAGAACGTGATGGCCATCGCGGCGGGAGTCAGCGATGGCATGGGTTTCGGCCTGAACGCGCGGGCGGCGCTCATCACCCGCGGGCTGGCAGAAATCGCGCGTCTGGGCGAGGCACTCGGGGCGCGACGCGACACCTTCATGGGGCTGGCCGGAATGGGCGATCTGATCCTGACCTGTACCGGGGATCTGTCGCGCAACCGGCGGGTTGGTCTGGCACTTGCGCAAGGCAAGGCGCTGGATGACATCTTGCGTGAACTGGGACACATCGCGGAAGGCGTGAACACTGCGCGCGAAGTGGATCAGCTTGCCCGAAAAATCGGGGTGGATATGCCGATCACGCGAGCGGTGGTGTCCCTGCTGTTCGAAGGCCGGTCGGCCAAGCAGGCCGTGGAAGCGCTGCTCGCGCGCGATCCCAAGCTCGAGTAGCGTTCGACTGGCGGCTCAGCGCCCGTAATACTGGCCAGCAGGCGAGGGAATCGGCGAATCGGCCGTTACACCGCCGCCGGGGCGCATGCGCAACCAAGGCGTTGCGCACTCCTGAACGGCAGGAAAGTAGGCACGGGATTCCGGGCAGTAGAGCCGATCCTGATTGGGAATTTCGTACGTGGTGCCGGGGATGCCGCCGTAATATCCGCCGAGGTAGCCCGGCAAAGTCCGGCCGTAACGTACGTCGCCTCGCGCTGGTGTCGATGGGGACACCACGACGTAACCGCGCTGGCGCGCGCCATCCGGCACGGGGGCGATGAGCAGGGCACCATCAGGCCCTGTACGCCTGCCCAGGACGACTCCGCCATAATCGGAAGCGATAACGGGGGCCGCGGAGCCAAGTAGCGCGCCCGCCAGGGCGATTGTCAGGACTGGATTGATCCGCATTGTTGTTCTCCCGGAATGGCCGCTCGACGGCGCACAATACACTTAACAGCCTACTCCATTTGCTGCTTACCCGCTTGTGCCGAACGGATGATCTGCGCCGGCGAACCCGATCTGGCGCCAGGCTTCGAATAGGATGACCGCCACGCTGTTGGAGAGGTTGATGCTGCGCGATCCGGCGCACATCGGGATGCGGATCAACTGATCTGCCGGCAGCGATTCGAGCACCGACGACGGCAGCCCTCGTGTCTCCGAACCGAACAGCAAGACGTCGTCGCGCGAGTAGGAAACGTCGGCATAGCCGGTCGTGCCGCGCGTAGAGGCTGCAAACATGCGCCGGCTGCCGAGGGCCGCGGTGCAGGCCGGCCAATCGTCATGCACGCACACAGTCGCAAGCTCGCGATAGTCGAGTCCTGCCCGCATCATCGCCCGGTTGGTGAGCTGGAAGCCGAGTGGCCTGACCAGATGCAGGCGTGCACCGGTATTCGCGCACAGGCGCATCACGTTGCCCGTGTTGGGTGGAATCTCCGGCTGGTAAAGCACGATGTCGATCATGGTGCTGGATTATGGGTTGCGCGCGATCATTCGCGCAGGGTTCGCGCAACGACCACATTGACGACGCGACTCGCGCCGCGCTGCTTGAGAACGCGCGCGAACTCGTCGAGCGTGGCGCCGGTGGTCATCACATCATCGACCACGACTACCTTCTTTCCACCTAGATCCTGCGTGCAGCGAAAGGCGCCGCGAATGTTCTTGCGACGCGCTTTCCAGGGTAGGCTCGCCTGAGGTGCGATTATCCGGTCCTTCACGCACAGGTCGACCAACAGCGGCAGATTCCAGTGCTGCGCAAGGTGGCGCGCGATCTCGACGGACTGGTTGAAACCTCGTTCGGCCAGCCGGGCCGGGTGTACCGGCAACGGGATCAGGCAGTCGGCTTCCTGCGGCCGGAACTGGCCGGCCAGTGATGCGGCGAGCCAGGGCGCCAGTGCAAGGCGGGCGCGATACTTGAGCGCCAGAATCATTTCCCGAACCGGGAAGTCGTAACTCCATCGCGCAAAAGTGGCATCGAAGTGCGGCGCATCGCGCAGACAGGCCCCGCACGTCTGCCCGGCCGGGCTCGGCAGGGCGCACTGGGGACAGCGCTCCGCAGGCAATGCCGGCAGGTCTTTCCGGCAGTCGGTGCAAAGGAAGTCGCGACCCGCCGGCGCGCCGCAGGCGTAGCAATCCTGCGGCAGCAGCCACGCCGCGAGGCGGCCTGCAGCGCTCACGCGGGATCTCCGCGCGGAGTGCCCGGAGTGCCTTGTGCGGCGCGTATAATCCCGGCTTCCCGCAGTCTGCCTGCCATTCGGGGTGATCCCATGTCTGCCGTCGTCACGAGCCCTGTCGAGTCCGCCGCCACACCCGCCCAAAAACGCTGGACCGTGGCGCAAATCGAAGCCTTGTTCGCCCTGCCGTTCACTGACCTGATGTTCCGCGCGCAGCAGGTGCATCGCGCACATTTTGATGCCAATGCGATCCAGCGGTCGACCCTGTTGTCGATCAAGACCGGCGGCTGTTCCGAAGACTGTGGCTATTGCTCGCAGGCGGCGCGCTACAACACTGGTCTCGAACGCGAGGAACTGATGCCGCTTGGCGAAGTGCTGCAGGCGGCGAGGACTGCCAAGGAAGGCGGCGCGTCGCGCTTCTGCATGGGGGCGGCTTGGCGTGGCCCGAAGCAGAAGGATCTCGATCAGGTGCTCGAGATGGTGCGCGAGGTCAAGTCGCTCGGACTGGAAACCTGCGTCACGCTGGGCATGCTCAAGGAAGGCCAGGCCGAACAGCTCAAGGATGCCGGGCTCGATTACTACAATCACAACATCGACACTGCACCGGAGTTCTACGGTGCCGTCATCGGCACCCACAACCAGGGCGATCGCTTCGATACCCTGGAGAAGGTACGCGATGCAGGCATCAACGTGTGTTGTGGCGGCATCATCGGCATGGGCGAATCGCGCCGCATGCGCGCGGCGCTGATCGCCGAACTCGCCAACATGGATCCGCCGCCGGAGTCGGTGCCGATCAATCATCTCGTGCAGGTCGAAGGCACGCCGCTCGCGAACGCGGCGCCGCTGGACCCGTTCGAGTTCGTGCGCACCATCGCCTGTGCGCGCATCACCATGCCGAACTCTTACGTGCGATTGTCCGCCGGGCGGCAGCAGATGAGCGACGAGTTGCAGGCGCTATGCTTCCTGGCCGGCGCCAATTCGATTTTCTACGGCGACAAGCTGCTCACCACCGGCAATCCGGAAGCTGATCGCGACCGCGGACTGCTCGAGCGGCTCGGCATGAAGGCCGTCTGATCCCTTTGTGCCGTTGAAGCTGGCGCAGGGCCGCGCGGACGATTCGCGCTTTGACATCGAACGCAATGCGGTGCTGCGCAATGCCTCGCGCGCGGCGCGGGGCTACGATGCCGCGGCCGTGCTGGCGCGCGAGGTGTCCCGCCGCATGGGCGAGCGGCTCGATCTGGTGAAGATCCAGCCGCAGCGCATTCTCGACGTCGGATGCGGCACGGGTGCGGATTTGCGCCTGCTCGCCGAACGCTATCCCCAGGCCCATCGCGTCGGCTGCGATTTCTCGAGTGCGATGCTGCGCGAGGCGGGCGGCGAGCTGCCGTGGTTCAAGCGCCTGCTGCCCGGCGGCCGTGCACGCGAGGCGGCGCGCGTCTGCGGCGAGGCTTCGCGCCTGCCGTTCGCCGAGCGCAGCATGTCGATGCTATGGTCGAACCTGATGCTGCACTGGCTGACCGATCCGCTGCCTGCGTTGCGCGAAATGCATCGCGTGCTGGCAATCGATGGCCTGCTCATGTTCACCGCCTTCGGGCCCGATACGCTCAAGGAATTGCGCCGGTGCTTCGGACAAGCGGACGATGCGCCGCACGTGCATCGCTTCATCGACATGCACGATCTGGGCGACGCACTGGTTGGCGCCGGATTCGCCGAGCCGGTGATGGACATGGAGACGCTCACCCTGACCTACGATTCGCTCGACGCATTGTTGCGTGATTTGCGTGTCTCGGGTGGCCAGTGTGCGCTGGCCGGGCGCAGGCGCGGGCTGACCGGCAAGCAGACCTGGTCTCGGGTGCGCGCCGCTTACGAGCTGCACCGCCGCGAAGGCCGCTTGCCTGCGACCTTCGAGGTGGTCTACGGCCACGCGTGGAAGCCCGCGCCGCGCACTGCGCCGGATGGGCGCAACATCGTCAGATTCGATCCGAAGCAACGCGGCAGGGCGCTGTGAAGCGCGCCAAGCAGACGCGGATCAAGCCGCGCAATCCGGTCGCGACAGCACCCCTGCTGACCAAGGGGGGCGCACATCAGTTGCGCGGCAAGAAAGCGAAACGGGCGCGGCAGAAGGCGGCCTTCCGCAAGGATCTGCTTGCGAAATAGGCAGGCGGCGGCGTTTGCGGACGCCTCGATTCAGGCTGAAGTGTGATATTTGTCACGCCGCTTGAACGCTTGGCAGAGGGAAATCATCCGTTAGACCTATGGTTAAGTTTGTCGGGCGCTTGTTACGATGCGTTTCATCGGGAATCACAAGAAGACACCGACAGGGCGTCCGAGCACAGCGAGCAAGGTCTGGAGGTCAGTAAAAAAGCAAATCGCGCTCATCGGATAGCAAACAGAAGAAAGTCATACGAGGTCAGGAAATTGGATTCCCTTCGCCGGCGACAAGCCGGCGATTTGTTTTGTGGCACACCTGAAAGGCGCATGGGCCGGGTGTTCTAGGTCTTGCTGGCTGCAGACTCAGCGTACATGCGCCTTCCGAGGTCGGGTGCCTGTAGGTCGTTAATCCACGGGCATCTCGGGCGGGTCAGGGATTGAGCTGACGATACACGCTGTCGGCAACCCGCATCAGGTCGGACTTGGCGATCTCGCCCGACAGGGCATAGCCAAGTTTGCCGTCGAGCCAGTAGAACACGCCGACCTTGCCCTCCTGCGCGAAGCGGAACGCCGTCTCGCGGTTGTCGCTCGCGTCCGTACGTACGTAGAGCGTGAGCCGCTGGCCTCGCGTGTCCTGGTACATGAACTGCGCCACCGGACCCGATTCGCCGGGCAACAAGCGCCCGCCGACCAGTTCGAATCCCTCGTTGCGCAGGGCGGGCGCCCTGACCGACGAACCGAGCCGTTTCGAAAGCCAGGTGACGAGGTGCTGTTCCTGGTCCGCCGTGACTTCCACCGGGTGGCGTACCTCGGGCACATAGACCACGTGTGCGATGGCAGCAGCCCTTGGCAGTGCGGCGGTTTCGAACTGGCCGGTGCCGCCGACATGGCCGCGCGCGACATAGCCGACGACCACGCCGAGCGCTAACCAGGCCACCATCGCGGCGATGCGCAGCGGCATCGCGCGGGGCGCGTTGCGTGCGGCGTGGGCCAGCCGCGCGGGTATCGGCTCCTGCATCACGCTGTCGTAGCGCCGGTGCAGCAGACCGTTCTGATCGCGCCAGGCGGCAAGCTGCTCCTGCACCGCCGGGCGTTCCTCGAGCCACGCCGCCACCTGCAGCCGCTCTGCTGCGTCGAGGCGACCGTCGGCGTAGGCGTGAAGCTGCTCTTCGCTGATCGTCTGTACGCTCATTTGATCACCTTGAGCTGGGGCGCCGCTGCAAGTTCCACGCCGGAGAGCAGCGCGCGCAGGCGCTCCCGTCCGCGCGAGAGGCGCGACATCACGGTGCCGATCGGCGTGCCGACGATGCGCGCTGCCTCTTCGTAGGAGAGGTCTTCCAGGCCGACGAGCAACAGCACTTCGCGCTGTTCTGCCGATAGCCGCGACAGGGCGCGGTCGAGATCGCGCAACTCCAGGTTGTCGGATTGCGTCGCACGCAGCGGAAGATCGGGCAGCAGTTCATCCGCGAGGTAATCGATGTTCGCCGCGGATTTGATCTGGTTGACGAAAATGTTGTGCATGATGGTGAAAAGCCATGCGCGCAGATTGCCCGGCCGCCACAGCGAGAACCGCGACAGCGCGCGTTCGAGCGTGTCCTGTACCAGATCGTCCGCACGCGCTGCGTCGCCGGTCAACGCGCGGGCGTAACGGCGCAGGCGCGGAATTTCGGCGACGATGAGGTCTCGGCTGGACATGAGTTCGTTGGGTGGCGACGATGCCCGGGCTATCGTCGCGTTTTGTCATCATCCTGTAAACAGTCCGGTTGCGCGCTTATTCCGTTTTCCTCCCGTTGCATCCTGGGGCAGGCGGGGCCGCGGGGTACGCGATGGCGGCATATCATTGCCGGATGGATCATCTGAACGCATTCATGCAGGCCCGGGCAGCGCTGGCCGAGGCAGATGTCGATCGCAAGCTCGATCTGACGGGGCGCATTGCCGCGCTGTCGATCGCACCGGAAGATGCCGTCGCGGCCTGCGATCTGATCGACCAGCCCGGCCGTCCGGCGCGGCCCCGGCTTGTGCCCCCGCAGCAGGTCGGCCGGCGGCGTGTCGGCAGCCGACAGGGACACGCGGCCCTGATCCACGCGCTGGCGCACATCGAGTTCAACGCAATCAACCTGGCGCTCGACTGCGTCTGCCGGTTTCGCGGGCATCCCGTCGACTTCTACCGCGACTGGCTCAGAGTGGCGGCGGAAGAGGGGCTGCACTTCCGCTTGCTGCGCGATCACCTGCGCACCCTCGGCTTCGACTACGGGGACTTCGATGCCCATGACGGCTTGTGGCAGATGGCAGTCCGCACTGCCCACGATCCGCTCGCCCGCATGGCGCTGGTGCCTCGTCTGCTCGAAGCGCGCGGACTGGATGCGACACCCGGCATCATGGACAAGCTCGGTGGCATTGGCGATACCGCGGGGGTGGCGATCCTGGAGATCGTCCTGCGCGACGAGATCGGCCACGTCGCCATCGGCGATCGCTGGTTCCGCCATTTGTGCGCCCTGCGCGGCGTGGCACCGGAAGCGACCTACCGGCGTTTGCTCGAGGAGTATTCGGCGCCGAAGCTTGCCAGGCCGGTCAATCGGCAGGCCAGGCTGGCGGCCGGGTTTTCGGCCGGCGAGATCGACGCGCTGGAGGCGGCGGCCGACTGAGGGATAGCTAACGCAATAGAAAAAGGGCGCCGCGCGGGCGCCCTTTTCTTTCGTACCGTCGTAACGGCAATCAGGCGATCAACGCAGCCCGGCGATGTAATCGGAAACGGCCTTGATCTCGGCATCCGTCATCTTGATTGCGATCATGCGCATCATCTGGTTCGGGTCATTCGCGCGCTCGCCGGCGCGGAAAGCCTTGAGTTGCGCCTCCGTGTATTCGGCAAACTGACCGCCCAGGCGCGGGAACTGCGCAGGAATGCCGGCACCGGCCGGGCCGTGACAGCCGGCGCAGGCGGGCAGGCCCTTGCCGGCTTCGCCGGCGCGGTAAAGCTTTTGCCCGAGCTCGATCGACTTCGCGTCCTTGGCCGCTTCCGGATTCAACTTCTGGCCGGAGAAGTAGCTTGCCAGGCCTTTCATATCGTCGTCGCTGAGCGCGGCGACCATGCCGCCCATGATTGGGTTGTTGCGCTCTGCCGGCTTGCCATCGGCAGCCTTGAAATTTCGCAACTGCTTGTAGATGTATTCGGGATGCTGGCCGGCGAGCTTCGGATTGACGGCTGCGACGCTGTTGCCGTCGGCACCGTGACAGCCCGCGCAAACGCCTGCGGCGATCTGTTGAGCCTTGCCGGCATCCGGCGCGGACGCGGCCTTGTCTTCGGCGTGGGCGAAGCCTGCGGCGACGGCAAGAGACAGAATCAGGGAACGCAGAATCATTTCGGCTACCTCGGTGCGGGAGTGTCGATACAAACCTGATATTCTACAACAATCGCGCCGCACCGCACCACGCTGTCGCGGCCCAAACCGCTGGCAGCACCAGCTGCAAATTATGTCTCTGTTTCGAAACGCAGTTTTTGTCACCTCGGTCGCCAAGCCCGGCGCCTTGCCACCCACGGAGGGCGCCGAGATCGCCTTTGCCGGTCGTTCGAACGCCGGCAAGTCGAGCGCCATCAATACGCTGGTCAGGCACACACGGCTTGCATTCGTCAGCAAGACACCCGGGCGCACGCAACTGATCAATTTCTTTCGCCTGCCGAGTGGCGCATTCCTGGTTGACCTGCCTGGCTACGGCTATGCGGAAGTGCCGGAACCAATACGTCGCCAGTGGCAAAATTTGCTGGAGCGCTACCTGAAATCGCGCGAAAACCTGATCGGGCTCGTGCTCATCATGGATGCGCGGCATCCGCTTACGCCACTCGACCGCCAGATGCTCGACTGGTATGCGCCAACAGGGCGCCCGATCCACGTCTTGCTCACCAAGTCGGACAAGCTTTCTCGAGGGCCGGCACGTCAGACGCTGGAGCGCGTTCGCCAGGAACTCGCGGAATGGGGCGACCGGGTGAGCGTTCAATTGTTCTCCAGCCTGAAGAAATCCGGCATCGAAGAAACCGAGGCGATCGTCGGACGTTGGCTTGGAATCGAGCCGGAGAACGTTCCGAAGGATGTAGGTGAAAGCAGAAAAGAAAAGCCCCCGGTCAAAGGGGAGAAAACCGGGGGCTGAACGCCTTAATCAGTAAGGCACCCGCTCAGGGAGGTGAAGCGGGAGACGACTTGCGCCATCTGTTTCTAAGATAGATGCTCGGTACGAATAGTTCCCGCAGTTCGCACCCGAGACCAAAGATTTTTGCAAATAACCATGAATATCAAGAGGTTTTGACCCATGGCCAGCTTTCCTTCGACACGTCTGCGCAGGATGCGTCGCGACGATTTTTCCCGCCGATTAATGCGTGAGCATCGACTCACCGCGGACGATCTCATCTACCCGGTGTTCGTGCTCGAGGGGCAGGACATCACGGAGCCCGTTGCGTCGATGCCGGGCGTGTTCCGGCGCTCGCTTGACCGCTTGCTCACGGTCGCGGAGGAGGCGCATGTGCTCGGGATTCCGGCGATCGCATTGTTTCCGGTCGTGGAGGCGTCGAAGAAGAGCCTTGCAGCGGAAGAAGCGTGGAATGCCGACGGGCTGGTACCGCGCGTCGTTCGTGCAATCAAGGATCGCCTGCCCGACCTCGGCGTGATCACGGATGTCGCGCTCGACCCCTACACCAGCCACGGACAGGACGGCCTGATCGACGAGAGCGGGTACGTGCTGAACGACGAGACGCTTGAAGCGCTGGCTAGGCAGGCGCTGTCCCATGCACGGGCAGGTGCCGATGTGGTAGCGCCATCCGACATGATGGATGGACGCGTTGCGAGAATCCGCAGGGAGCTCGATGCGCACGGCCAGATCCATACGCGCATCCTCGCCTACTCGGCAAAGTACGCTTCGAGCTACTACGGGCCGTTCCGCGATGCCGTCGGCTCGGCATCGAATCTCGGCAAGGGCAACAAGTACACGTACCAGATGGATCCAGCCAATTCCGACGAGGCCCTCCGCGAGGTCAGCCTGGACATCGAGGAGGGAGCGGACATGTTCATGGTGAAGCCCGGCATGCCGTACCTGGACATTGTGCGTCGCGTAAAACACGAACTGAAGGTGCCGACTTACGTGTATCAGGTGAGCGGCGAGTACGCGATGCTCAAGGCTGCCGCCGCCAACGGCTGGATCGTGGAGCGCGCTTGCGTGATGGAAGCTTTGCTGTCGTTCAAGCGCGCAGGGGCGGACGGAATCCTGACCTACTTCGCGATGGAAGCCGCCCGTTGGCTCCGGGACGGTGACTGAGGTGCGATTCGCTCAGAGGCCAACCAGCGAGGTATGCGTCACCAACCCCCTGTTGTCGAGGTGGATGATTAGCGAACTCGTTTCGCCGGGCCCGGCGCAGAATCCAAGCCCGTAAGCCATTTCTCCGTTGCGTTCCGCGTCGGGGTTGCCCAGCTGGTCGGTGATGGCCTGCCGAGTCATTCCGGGCCGGATTACGCGTTCGCGCAAGTCGCGCAGCATGCGGCCACGCAGGCATCGAATCTCGCCTTCCATCGACCTTGCGTCGTTCCATGCCTGCCTGTCGAAAGGGGAACCCGGGCCGCGAAACACGCTGACGTAAACCGCAGCGGCAAGCAAACACAACGCAACGGCAACGAACAATCGTCTGATGGTGTTGTTCAATCGCGGGGCTGACGGTTGCTCAGACGTTGCTGACTACGGGCTGCGATAGGCAAGCGGCGCACAGCATGGGCCACTGGCTTGCCCACTGCGCCATCGGCTCACGCGTGAAGCCGCTCTTTGCGAACAGGTTCCAGCGTCCGATCACGTAGCACATGAGCATGTTTGCGGCTGCACCAACGTCTTCCGAGGCGAGCAGTTCGTTGTTCGTCACGGCGATCCGAAGTGCCTGCTTTAGCGCGGCCTCACACCGGTCGATCAACTGGTTGATACGTGTCTGCAGGCGTTCGTCTTCGTTGACCAGTGCATCGCCGACGAGGACGCGAGTCAACCCGCGATTCTTTTGCGCGAAACCAAGCAGAAGGCCCATCACGAGCTCCACTTGCTTGATGCCGGACTGCTGCTCGGCCTGAATGGTGTTGATGACGGAAAAGAGGCTCGATTCGATGAACTCAATCAACCCTTCGAACATTTGCGCCTTGCTGGCGAAGTGCCGATAGAGCGCCGCTTCCGAAACATCCAGCCTGGCTGCGAGTGCGGCTGTGGTGATCTTCTCGCCTTTCGGATTCTGCAGCATCTCCGCGAGCGTCTGCAGAATCTGCAGCTTGCGCTCGCCGGGTTTGGTCCCCATCGTCGCCCCCTTGTTCCGTTCTTTTAATTGCGCCCCGGCCCCTGTAGTCGATGCGGCAGGCGGGCCAAGTCGAGAATCGATTCTATCCTGACATCGACAAAAGCGGGTCTTCGCGGGCGCCTCGAAACGAGCACTGTCTGCATCCCGAGAAATTTTGCAACGCGCAAGTTCGCTGCGCTGTCTTCGACCATGATGCAACGCGTCGGAGCGAGCCCGAGGTCGCGCAACAGGCGCAGGAATCCGGCGCGTTGAGGTTTTGGTTGAAAGCGCGTGCTTTCGATCGAATAGACCGCTTCGAATAGCGGGGAGAGTCTCATTTCCCGCAGCACGGCCTCGGCGTAGTGCCGCGGTGAATTGGAGAACACGACCTTGCGGCCGGGAAGCCTGCGGAGAATGCTGCGAAGCGCGCCTTCGTAAACGAGCAGACCGGCGAGGTCATCGAACTGATGGGTGTGCCAGAGAAAGTGATGTGGGGCTGTGCCGTGGTGCTTCATCAGGCCGATCAGGGTGGCACCATAGCGATGCCAGTAGCGGACGCGCAGCGCGCTGGCCTCATTTTCGTCCAGGCCAATTTGCTCGGCAACGTAGGCGGTCATGCTGCGATTGATGGCCGGAAAAACACCCGGGGTCGCGTAATGCAAGGTGTCGTCGAGATCGAAAATCCAGACGAGCGATTGCGGCTCTGCTGACTGCGGCGCGCATTGTCTGGTGATATGGGCCGACACTGGTGCGGCGACCTGTCGGCTGCGGAACACCTGTGCTGCCGGATTACTTGGACTTGATGAGTGTCCCGACCCCGGCCTCGGTGAGCACCTCGAGGAGCAGCGCATGTTCGACGCGACCGTCGATGATATGCACGCTCTTCACGCCACTGCGGGCCGCGTCGACCGCCGAACTGATCTTGGGGAGCATGCCGCCGGATAGCGTACCGTCCGAAACCATGTCGTCTATCTGTTTGGGCGTCAGCCCGGTCAGGAGCTGCCCTTCCTTGTCGAGTACGCCAGGGGTGTTGGTTAGCAGAATCAACTTCTCGGCCTGGAGAATTTCGGCCAGTTTCCCTGCCACGACGTCGGCGTTGATGTTGTAGGACTCGCCCTCGGGACCAACTCCGATTGGCGCGATGACCGGGATGAAATCGCCGGTGTCGAGAAACGCAATGATCGACGGGTCGATCGACGTGATATCGCCGACGAGGCCGATGTCGATCATTTCTTCCGGATTCTCCTTGTTGGGCATCAATAGCTTGCGTGCCCGAATGAATCCACCATCCTGCCCGGTCAGGCCGACTGCCTTGCCGCCGTGGCGGTTGATCAGATTGACGATCTCCTTGTTGACCGAGCCGCCGAGGACCATCTCGACGATATCCATGGTTTCTTCGTCGGTCACTCGCATGCCCTGGATGAACTGCCCCTGCTTTCCGACGCGCTTCAACAAGTCGTCGATCTGCGGGCCGCCGCCGTGCACCACGACAGGATTCATTCCGACGAGTTTGAGCAGCACGACATCGCGCGCGAAACAGTCCTTCAGCGTCGGGTCGGTCATTGCGTTGCCGCCGTACTTGATGACGATCGTTTTGTCGAAGAAGCGCTTGATGTAGGGAAGCGCCTCGGCAAGCACACCGGCCTTGGTTTCGGGCGAGATCGACGAGGTATTCATGGCATGCGCGGCGAGGTCTGGGAAGCTGGATTGTAACGGTGCGTCGCACAAAGAAAAAGCGCCCCGGCCATTGCTGGCGCGGGGCTTTCAAGGTCAGGTTCTTGAGAAACGCCGGTTTACTGGATCGAGAGGCGCCTCGAGTGTGCAGACGTTTTCTTGGGTAGCGTCAATTCGAGTACTCCGTCATTGAATTTTGCGGTAGCACGCGCTTCGTCGATTTCGCTCGCAAGCTGGAAGCTGCGAGAAACCTTTCCGAAGTAACGTTCGCTGCGAAGGACACGCTCACTCTCCTTCGTCTCCTTCTCCTGCCGACGTTCGGCGCTTACCGAAACAACGGCGCCGTCGATCGACACATGGATGTCTTCCTTCTTAATGCCCGGAAGTTCGGCATGCACAGCAAAACCTTCTGGCGACTCCTTGACGTCAATCTTGATCGACGGTGCTTCGGCAAGCTGCGAATCGAACTCGACGGGCCGTACGAAGAAACCGCGAAACAGCTCGTCCAGCGGATCCCAGCGGGAAATATTCGCCATCTCAACCTCCTTGATTCGTCTATGCCACGAATTCACTCGGCCGAATGCATCCGGTCGCTCCGAATATAGGACTGGGGGCAACGAATTCAAGCGAGTAGGGCTGAGAGCTTGTTGCAGGTCAACGGATTGAAGGCCATGGTCGCTGCCTTCGGCGCAGTTATTGAAAGAGCGCCTGGCAACCTACCCGGTTGAGTGTGCGAAGCGGTGCGGGAGTTCCAGAATCGTGTCCCGGTTGGTGTATGAGAAGCATTTTTCAGCCGCTTGGCGCCACGGAAGCCACATGAAGGCACGATGTTCCGCTGGTGAGATGGCAATCGGTATGCCATCCGGTACGCAGAGGCTGAATATGTGCTCTTCGTTGTGCGTCACGCCGGGAGCGTAACGAAAACGCCATTCAAGAAAGATCTCCCAGACGCTGCTGCGCTTCCAGTCGTCCAGCGTGTAACGCGACGCGTCGATCCCCGTTTCCTCGAAAACTTCGCGTCGTGCCGTGTCGGCGAGGGTTTCACCAAGTTCGGCGCTGCCGGTGACCGATTGCCAATAGCCGGGATGCTTTGCGCGCTCGAGCAGGAGCACGTCAAGCTTCGGGGTGTGGATGACCACCAGTGCCGAGACCGGTTGCTTGTATCTCACGATGTTAGTCGACGAGCGGGTCGGCAAAGCTGCTGCCGTCCGGCGCTGGCGAAAAGAGCGTCCAGAAAGGTATGCCCTCCTCGCTCCAGTACGCAGCCGTTTCCGCAAATATCTCGATGAGCATGTCGAAGTCAGAAGGCTTCTCGCGCCGCAACGCGGTATGGCCCTCCACGTACAGCACATATCCTGGCGCCGGCTTCCAGGAAAGGTCGCACAGGCAATCTGCGAGCGCGTCCCAGTTGTGGCCGAACCAGTCCGGTAGCCTGAGTGCGATCGAGAGTGCCGCGAAAACATCCTCCTTGTCTTTGGCGGTCGACAGGTCGATGTGGGCGAAAGGAAACTGCAGCTCTTTGCTTGCCGTTTTCAGTGCATCAAGTTCGGTTGGCGGAAACGCGCGCAATCCGGCCTCGTTGGCGTTGCGAAGGATCGTTTTCAAACTCGATTCAGTCACTCACGGATCCTCCAGAAACTGCGGTAATGATCCCTCGTGTAGTAGTACTCACCCGACGTCCGGATATCTCCGCTATGGCCGGCGCCGGCGACAATGCGTCTTGCTCCGCGGTCACGGCTTCCCGGAGTTTCGACGGTGAACTCGCGATAGTAGCCTCGCGGCTGGTTCGGCAGGTTTCCCTCGCGGTTCTGGAACACGACACCATCGCGTCTGTGCGGGTATGGCCCTCCGTTGCGGATTCGGACAAGTGTTTCGCGTGCTTCCGGTGGAAGTCTTTCGACTGCAATGTCGCCACGCAGTCCGCTGTTCGAAGGCCAGTCGAAAGCGAAGGCGCTGCTGGCGGCGAAAAGCATCCAGAGGAAGATCGCCGACAGGAATCTTCCACGAACACAAAAAAACGGCCGCAAGAATTTCATGCGGCCATTCTATAACGCAGGCGAGTTGGTCGAGCGACTCGGCGGACTCTATGCCTGCTGGGTCGGGTTTCGCAGCCGGATATGCAGTTCGCGCAGTTGCTTTTCGTCGACCGCCGATGGCGCCTGAGTCAGCAGGCACTGGGCGCGCTGAGTCTTGGGGAAGGCGATGACGTCGCGAATCGACTCGGCACCGGTCATCATGGTCACGATGCGGTCGAGGCCGAACGCGAGCCCGCCGTGCGGCGGTGCGCCGTAACGCAGGGCATCGAGCAGGAAGCCGAATTTCTGCTGTGCTTCTTCGGCGCCGATGTTGAGTGCGCGGAACACCTTGCTCTGCACTTCTTCACGATGAATACGGACCGAGCCCCCGCCAATCTCCCAGCCATTCAATGCGAGGTCGTAGGCTTTTGCGAGGCATTTCCCGGGGTCGGTTTCGAGCCAATCCTCGTGGCCGTCCTTGGGGCTGGTGAATGGATGGTGGCATGCGGTCCAGCGCTTGTTTTCCTCGTCATGCTCGAACATCGGAAAATCGACGACCCACAAGGGACGCCAGGCATCCCCGGTCGTGAGCTTCTTCTCGTGACCGATCTTGACGCGGAGAGCGCCGAGCGCGTCGTTGACGACCTTGGCCTTGTCGGCACCGAAGAAAACCAGATCGCCGCTTTGGGCTCCCGTGCGTGCCATGATCTCGCGCAGGGAGGATTCGTCGAGGTTTTTGACAATCGGGGACTGCAAGCCTTCTTCGTTCAGTTTCGAAGCGTCGTTGACCTTGATGTAGGCGAGCCCCTTCGCGCCGTAAATCTTCACGAACTCTGTGTATCCGTCGATCTCTCCGCGAGACATGCCGGAGCCGCCGGGAATGCGCAGCGCGGCAACGCGCCCGTCCGGCGAATTGGCCGGCCCGCTGAAGACCTTGAAAGCCACGTTCCTGACAGCGTCTGTAATTTCGGTGAGTTCAAGCGTGACACGAAGGTCGGGTTTGTCCGAGCCGAATCGGGACATTGCTTCCGCGTAGCTCATGCGCGGGAACGGGTTCGGGAGTTCGACGGATAGCGCATCCTTGAACACGATGCGAATCATCTCTTCCATGATCGCCGTGATCTCTGCTTCGTTCAGGAAGGACGTTTCGACATCGACCTGTGTGAACTCGGGCTGGCGGTCTGCACGCAGATCCTCGTCGCGGAAACACTTGGTGATTTGATAGTAGCGGTCGAATCCCGCGACCATTAGCAACTGCTTGAAGAGCTGCGGGGACTGCGGAAGCGCGAAGAACTGGCCGTCATGAACACGCGACGGCACCAGATAGTCGCGTGCGCCTTCGGGCGTGCTCTTGGTCAACATTGGCGTTTCGATGTCGATGAACCCGTTCGCATCGAGGAAGCGGCGAAACGCCATCGCGACCTTGTAACGCAGGATCATGTTCTTCTGCATCTGCGGACGACGCAGATCTATCACGCGGTGCGTGAGGCGAACGTTCTCCGAAAGGTTCTCGTCGTCGAGCTGGAAGGGGGGGGTGGCAGCCGGATTGAGAACCTCGATGTCATTGCAAAGTACTTCGATCTCGCCGCTCTTCATGTTTGCATTGGTCGTGCCTTCGGGGCGGCGCCGAACCTTGCCGATGATGCGAAGCACGAACTCGTTCCGGATGGATTCCGCGACCTTGAACATGTCCGGACGGTCCGGGTCGCAAACGATCTGAACGAGACCCTCCCGATCGCGAAGATCGATGAAGATGACGCCGCCGTGATCCCGCCTGCGGTGTGCCCAGCCGCAGAGCGTGACGGTCTGGTCGAGATTGGAGGCCGTGACGAGGCCGCAGTAATGGGTGCGCATGTGAGATCCTGAAGATGCCCGAGAGAGGGGCGAGTAAAACCCGTAATTCTAATTGTTCCGCAGCTCGGCTGCCGCTCCGGGTTTCCGTCCCGTAGGGGCGACAACACCCATTGACACGATGTACTTGAGCGCTTCGTCAACCGACATGTCCAGTTCGATGATTTCGCTGCGCGGAAGCATCAGAAAAAACCCGGAAGTCGGATTTGGGGTGGTCGGTACATACACGCTCACGTGGTCAACCAGATGCGTGGCAGCGTCGCCACCGGGTTGGCCGGTAAGAAAGGCGATTGTCCACACGCCTTGCCGCGGGTACTGGACCAAGAGGGCCTTGCGGAATGCTTGGCCGTTGGTCGAGAACAACGTGTCCGATACCTGTTTGACGCTGTTGTAGATTGACTTGACGACCGGTATTCTTGCGAGCAGGCTATCCCAGTAATGCACCAGCCGTTGGCCGATGTAGTTCGCCGCCACGACGCCCGTGGATAGGACTACGAGCAGGGACAGGAGTACACCCAGTCCTGGCACTTTGAAGCCAAAAGCGTGCTCGGGTTGCAACCGAGTTGGCAGAAGCAACAGTGTCTGATCGAGCGTGCTGACAATCCAGGCGAGAACCCAAACCGTAATGACGATCGGTATCCAGATAAGCAATCCTGTGACGAAGTAGCGCTTCATCGGATGTCAGCTAGTGACAGCTGCACGACCCTCCGCACGGTGTTGCAGGCGGACTGTCCGTGGCAGGCTTGGCTGGTTCCGACGGAGAATCCTTCCCCGTCGATTTGCCCCCGCCCTTGAAGTCCGTCGCGTACCAACCGCTACCCTTGAGCTGAAACCCGGCGGCAGTGAGCATCTTCGAGAAACTGGTGCTTCCACACGCGGGGCAGGTTCCGATCGGCGCATCCGAAATCTTCTGCAAGAATTCCTTCTGGTGGCCGCAATCTGCGCAGCGATACTCGTAGATGGGCATGGAATAATCTCCTGAAAAATCAAGTATACCTTACCAGTTTGATAGGGTGCCATGCAGACAGCCGACGATCACTTCCCTGACATGGGAACGGTCCGACGCGAGGCGAACAGTCAATTGGGCCCGAAACCGCAGAAATCAAGGATTGGCGCGTCAGCCCAGTAGCCCCAGATAGGTTTGGGTCAATTCCTTGCCCCAAAAAAGCGCGATCATCCCTGCGATCGCAAGGTAGGGGCCGAAGGGCATCGGAATCTCGCGCCCGCGCTTTGCAATGACGATCAGAGCCAATCCTATGATTGCCCCGACCACCGAGGATAGAAGTATGGTGAGCGGGAGTTGCTGCCAGCCGAGCCATGCTCCGATTGCCGCGAGCAGCTTGAAGTCACCGAAACCCATTCCTTCCTTTCCGGTTGCGAGTTTGAACAGCCAGTAAACGGACCACAGCGTCAGGTAACCGGCTACGGCGCCAATCACTGCCGACCGAAGATCGACATGCGTAGCGCCTAGATTCACAAGCAAGCCGGCCCAAAGCAAAGGAAGCGTAAGTGCATCGGGTAGAAGTTGGGTGTCGAGGTCGATGAATGTCAAGGCAAGCAGCGTCCAGATAAAGACGAGGCTCGCAATTGCAGTCCAGCCGGGTCCGAAATGATATGCCGCAAAACCGGATAGGAGCGCGGTAAGAACCTCTGTGGCGGGGTAACGCAAGCTGATCCGAGCCTTGCAGTGACTGCAACGGCCCTTCAACATTAGATAGCTGACGATCGGGACGTTCTCTATTGCGGTGATCTGGTGGCCGCAATGCGGGCACCGTGAACGGGGGCGGGACAAAGTGATTCTGTCGTCATCGGGCGCCGGTTCACCGCGTACCTCGGCGCAGTTCGCATTCCACTCCTGCTCCATCATCCTCGGGAGCCGATGGATTACCACGTTCAGGAAACTGCCGACGAGCAGGCCCATTATCGCGCATCCGACGATGAATTCGGTCGGAGCCATTGCAGCGAGCGTCATGTTTCGGCAGCCGTAATTCGAGCCGGGCGGCAGTCGTGCGGTCGCCCGGCTTTGTGGATGTAGATCAGACGACTTGTCCCAGTTTGAAGATCGGAAGATACATCGCTACGACCAGGCCACCGATCACGATGCCGAGGAAGACCATGATGACCGGTTCGATCAGGCTCGACATCGCCGCGACGGCATCGTCCACCTCTTGCTCGTACATGTCGGCGACCTTGCCCAACATGGAATCCAATTGGCCGGATTCTTCGCCGATCGCAACCATCTGGACGACCATCATCGGGAACACCTGAGCATTCTGCATCGAGACCGTCAGGCTCGTACCTGTGCTGACCTCGGTCTGGATCTGCCGAGTCGCGACTTTGTAAATGTGGTTTCCGGATGCCCCGCCCACCGAATCGAGGGCCTCGACCAGCGGTACGCCCGCTGCGAACATGGTGGAAAGCGTGCGGGTCCAGCGTGCAATCGTTGCCTTGCGAATGATGTCGCCGATCACGGGTGCTCGCAGCAGCATCCGGTCGATTACCACCTGCATGGCGACCGAACGTTTCCAAAAGTAGAAGAAGGCGAATATTCCGGCACCCAAGGCGCCGAAAATGAAATACCAGTTGGCAACGAATGCGTCCGAGATTCCGATTACAAACAAAGTAGGTGCTGGCAGATCGGCGCCGAAGCTCGAGAATACTTTCTTGAACTCCGGAACGACGAACAACATGATGACCGCGGTCACGATGAAAGCGACAATGATCACCGCAGCCGGGTAAAACATTGCAGACTTGATCTTGCTCTTGAGAGCAATGATTTTTTCTTTGTATGTGGCGAGTCGATCGAGCAGGTTATCAAGAATCCCCGCCTGTTCGCCGGCGGCGATGAGATTGCAGTACAGCGCGTCGAAGTGCACCGGATGCTTGCGAAAAGCCTGCGCGAGGCTACTGCCCGTCTCGACGTCGGTACGAACATCAGTCAAAAGCTTCCCGACGGCCGGGTTCGACGCGCCCTTCGCAGCGATGTCGAAAGCCTGGAGCAATGGAACGCCGGATTTCATCATCGTCGCCAATTGGCGCGTGAAGATCGTGATGTCCTTCTCAGATATCCGTCCGCCGCGGCGGAACTTCTGTTTCTTGATTCGCGTGACGATGATGCCCTGGCGACGCAAGGACGCTGACACGAGATTCTCGCCAGTCGCCCGCATTTCCCCGCGCAACTGTTTGCCGGTCTTGTCCTTGCCCTCCCACAGGAACATCGCTTCGCGCTCGGAGGCTGCGCGGCGGGTTGCCCTGCTGGTTGTTGCTGTTGCCATCGTCCTCTCCCGGCTGCGCGGCGCGCAGCTTCAACTGGAAAATTACTCGTTCGTTGTCGCGAGCACTTCCTCGAGGGAAGTGACACCTTGCTTGACTTTCAACAGACCGGACTGGCGCAGGTCACGTACTCCTTCTCGTTGAGCCTGCTCGGCAAGCTCGAGCGAGTTGCCGGTGGTCATGATGATGCGCTGCATGTCTTCGGAGATCGGCATGACTTGATAGATACCGACACGCCCCTTGTAGCCGCTTCCCTTGCAGCGATCGCACCCGCCCGGGCCGAAGAGCTGCCACGAACCGTCGAGATCTTCCTCCGAGAAGCCGGCCTGAATCAGCGCTTCGACGGGGACCGAAACCGGTTTCTTGCAGGAACACAGCCGACGCGCAAGTCGCTGCGCGGTAATCAGGATCACACTTGATGCGATGTTGAACGACGGTACCCCCATGTTGGCCAGCCGGGTTAGCGTCGATGGCGCGTCGTTCGTATGGAGCGTCGACAACACGAGGTGGCCTGTCTGCGCGGCCTTGACCGAAATTTCGGCTGTTTCCAGGTCGCGGATCTCACCGACCATGATGATGTCCGGATCCTGGCGGAGAAACGCGCGAAGCGCGGTCGCAAAGGTCAGACCAGCCTTCTCATTGACATTGACCTGATTGATGCCTGCGAGGTTGATTTCTGCAGGATCCTCTGCCGTCGATATGTTCGTGCCCGGTTTGTTGAGCAGATTCAGGCACGTATAAAGAGATACCGTTTTGCCGCTGCCGGTCGGGCCCGTAACGAGGACCATCCCGTAGGGCCGCTCGATTGCGTTCATCATTGCGGCACGCTGGTCCGGCTCATAACCCAAGGCATCGATGCCCAGCATCGCCGAACTCGGATCGAGGATGCGCATGACGATCTTCTCGCCATGCAGCGTTGGCAGCGTGCTGACACGGAAGTCGATGGCCTTGGTCTTGGACAACTGCAGTTTCATCCGACCGTCCTGCGGAACCCGCTTCTCTGCGATGTCCAGTCGGGAAACGACCTTGATGCGCGACGCGATCTTCTCGCGAAGCACGAGCGGGGGTTGCGCGATCTCGCGCAACAGCCCGTCGGTACGGAATCGAATGCGGTAGTACTTCTCGTAGGGTTCGAAATGAATGTCCGATGCGCCCTCGTTGATTGCATCCAGAAGCATCTTCTGGATGAACTTGACGATGGGCGCGTCATCGACTTCAGCCTGCGCCGCCTCGCCGGAGCTCTCGCCAAGGCTTTCGTCGCCTTGGAGGAGGTCCATGTCGAATTCGTCGCCGAGCGTCAGATCCCGCAGCGCGTGGGCCGCTGTTTCGGAGAGTTTGGCAACTGTCGTCGCAAGCTTGTCGACTTCGGCCACGACCGGGTCGACCGCCATTCCGGTTTGAAAGCGGATCTCGTCCAGTGCACGCAGGTTGGTGGGATCGGCGAGTGCAACTGAGAGGCGGTTGCCCCGCTTGTTTAGCGCGACCACCATATGCGACTGCATCAGCTTGTAGTCGAGCAGTTCCCGCGGAAATTGTGTCTCGTCGTACGCCGACAAGTCGATCACGGGATATCCGAAGGTTTGCGACGCGAAGACCGCAAGTTCTCGCGGGCGAATGGCACCTTTTCCAACCAGTTCGGCTGGAAACCCGTGACCAGATTGCCTGGCTTGAGTCGTGAGCGTCAGGGCTTCGGGTTCGGATAGCCGACCCTGTTGCACCAGTGCTCTCGCCAGCCCGCTTAAAGCAATCTGTGGGTTTGCTGCCATAGGACCTTGTTTTTACAGGGATAGATGCAGTCGAAACGTTGATGATGCACGCCTGAACCGTGTTTGTAAAGGCAATTTCCGCAGTATGTCCCCAGTTCAGGCCGGGGCACGATGTATTTCACGGTTCGAATCGCTCTGGCTTGAATACGAGAACGGTCTCCGCTCTCTGGTCCGGCGGCCTGTTCCATCGGAAACCGAGGATGCCAATGCTCACTCCTTGAGACGGAGAGGGCTGCGTAAAGTCTGACCGTTTGCCCGGTTGGCGGATGTCGGGAACATTTCGGGTTGGAGCCGAGTCTTGCCGGTCTTCAGCGGGACGAGAGCCGCTTTTTTTGGGTAGCGGGCACGGACCCGTGGTTTCCCGCGCGTCGGGTTGGATGCTCCCCGCCCGAGATCGCCCGGGCGTCGTGACTGAAGTCAGGCGCGGTTCAGCAAGACCTCGAGCACAAAGCGACTTCCGACATACGCCAGCAGCAATGTCAGGAACCCGGCGAGCGTCCAGCGCAGTGCGACCTTCCCGCGCCAACCACGCAGATGCCGCCCGACGAGTAATGCGCCGAACAGTACCCACGAAGTGATGGCAAACACCGTCTTGTGGTCCAGCCGGAAGGCCTTGCCGAAGAGCGTTTCGGAAAACACGATACCTGTGCCCAGCGTCAGGGTAAGCAGCACAAACGCAATCGCGATAAGTCGAAACAGCAGGGCTTCCATCGTCAGCAGGGGTGGCAATCCGGCAAGGGCGCGGGAGAGCCGTCCCTTGTGCAGGCGCTTTTCCGCTGCGGCCATAAGCAGTGCATGTAGGGCTGCGAGCGTGAAGAGGCTGTATGCAAGCATCGCCATCATGAAATGCGCACGAAATACGGCAGAACCTGCATTGGCCAGCAGATGCTGTCCAGGAAACGCCATCGGCAAGAGTACGCAAATTGCCGCCATCGGCATTGCAAGTGTCTGCAATCCCTCGAGCCGGGCATAAATATTTTCGATCCAGTAAAACACCAGTGCCAGCCAGACCATCAGGGAAATCGCGTAGCTGAATCCGAAATGCATGGCGCCACCGGGAAACAGAAGCGCATACAGGCCGCCACCGTGGAGGAATATGGCGACGAGCAACAGCAACCTCTCCCACGCCGACAACCTGCGAGTTGCCATGCCGGAGCCCAACGTGCTCTGGGGCGCATCGGACCATCGGGTGCGCCAGAAGTGCAAGCCCAGCAAGGCATACAGCGTCGCCGGAAGTACTTGAAGTAAAATCTCCATTTCGCCAGTTTACCGCATGCATCAGGGGAACTCTGATTTCGCCAGATGGGTTCGTTTCAGGACTTCAGCTTGCGTGGAAGCGTGTGCGGTACGCTCGCCCTGATTTGGTAATTTCCGGTACCCCAGCATGCTCGACACCCTGACCCAGCGACTAGCCCGCGTCGTCAAGACAGTACGCGGCCACGCCCGCCTCAACGAAGACAACATCAGCGAAGCATTGCGCGAGGTCCGCATGGCCTTGCTTGAAGCCGATGTGGCGTTGCCGGTGGTCAAGGATTTCATTTCCCGGGTCAAGGAACGGGCTGTCGGCGAGGAAGTCATCGGATCCCTGACGCCCGGGCAGGCGCTGATCGGTGTCGTGCATCGGGAACTCACCGAGCTCATGGGCGGGGCACACACCGGCCTGAACCTCGCAGTCCAGCCCCCGGCCGTGATCCTGATGGCAGGCCTGCAAGGTGCCGGCAAGACCACGACCACCGCAAAACTCGGGAAACTGCTGCGCGAAGCCCAGAAGAAGAAAGTTCTGGTCGTGTCGTGCGACGTCTATCGACCGGCCGCGATCGAGCAGTTGCGCCTTGTCGCCGAGCAGGCCGGGATCGATTTCTTCCCGTCTCAAGGAGGGCAGAAGCCGGCCGACATCGCGGCGGCGGCACTGGATTTCGCGAAAAAGCACTACTTCGACGTGTTGTTCGTCGACACCGCAGGCCGACTTGGCATCGACGAGGCCATGATGGCCGAGATCAAGGCACTGCACGCCCAGTTGGCGCCGATAGAAACCTTGTTCGTGGTCGACAGCATGCTCGGGCAGGATGCCGTCAATACGGCGAAGGCGTTCAACGAAGCCCTTCCGCTTACGGGCGTGATTCTCACCAAACTGGATGGCGATTCACGGGGTGGCGCGGCGCTCTCGGTGCGCCATGTCACCGGGAAGCCGCTCAAGTTTGCCGGCATCGGAGAAAAGCTGAACGGGTTGGAGGAGTTCCACCCGGATCGCATGGCGTCCCGCATCCTCGGCATGGGTGACATCCTCGGGCTGGTCGAAGAGGCGCGCAAGAATGTTGATGAGGAAAAAGCGCGTGCATTTGCCCAGAAATTGAAGACGGGCAAGGGATTCGATCTCAACGATTTCAAGGAACAGATCGCCCAGATGCGCAAGATGGGCGGCGTTTCATCGCTGCTCGACAAACTGCCTGCGCAATTCGCCCAAGCCGCCGGCCAGATGCAAGGGGGCCTCGAAGACAAGGCGATTCGTCGCATCGAGGGCATCATCAATTCGATGACTCCGCAGGAGCGCGGCAAGCCGGAACTCATCAAGGCGAGCCGGAAGCGCCGCATCGCGGCCGGGAGCGGGGTGCCGGTGCAGGAGGTGAACCGCCTCCTCAATCAGTTCGAGCAGACCCAGAAGGTGATGAAGCAGTTGAGCAAGGGGGGTATGCAGAAACTCCTGCGCGGCATGAAGGGAATGCTGCCGGGCATGCCCCGCTAGCGAACGACGGCGCCGTGTGGCGGGCACGCGTTGCTTCTGCTGAACCAGGGCGCTCAACGAACACTTGGGCGCGACGTCAACATGATCTTCGGATTTCGTGTGCTGCCGCGCACTATGCGGTTCGTAAGACGATGACCGATACCCGGCGCGTGCGATTCCGCAAACAATGAACCAGCACCAGAGTGGGCAGGAGGACGTGTACCGACAATCGGTCGGCGCAGTCCCTCTTGCCGATTTGCCGGTGCCAGCGTGTCTGTTGGACGCGGGCGGACGCGTCGTGGCAGCGAACCAGCCCTGGTGCAGGCTGCTTGGTGTTGCAGACGGACGGACCAGCTTGGACTGGTCTTCGGGGTTCGACGATGAGAGCTTGATTGCGCTTCGCGAGTCCGTCGTCGAAGCTGCATCGTCGGGAAGCTGTCCGGTCGTCAAACTCAACTCGGCGGGTTCCAGCGGCCATGGTGCTGCATTCGAAGTCCGCATTGCCTGGATACCGGATCGAACGGCTGCGATCGCGGTGTTTCGCGACTGCACTCCGGAGCATGGGCTGGCTGCTGAAAGCGCATCACTGCGCCGACTGCTGGACCTCGCGCGCGGGCAGCTCGAACAGGTGTTTCTCGCTGCCACCGATGCCCTGGTGCTCGTGGATTGCGAGACGCTGCAGATTCTCGAAGCCAATCCGGCTGCGGGGCGGCTGTATGGTTACGTGCCGGACCACCTGCGAAGTCGCGTATTCACAGACCTGACGGTCGAGCAGGCCGAATCGGAGAGCCAGCCGATTCTGGCGAGGCGCGACAGATTGCCGGTTCGGTTTCACAGACGCCAGAACGGCTCGCATTTTCCGGTCGAGATCTTTGCCCGCTACCTTGTGCGCGATGGTCGCGAGGTTGCGGTGCTGTCCATCAGCGATGTCACGAACCGCAGCAACAGGGAACGTGTCCAGCTCGAGTCGGAACTCAGGTATCGCGCAATCTTCGATGCTGCGCCTTACCCGATCATTCTTCTCGATGATGGTGGTGCAGTGCTCGACGCAAATCCGGTCGCCTGCCAACTCTATGGGTACGAGCGCGACGAAATCCTCGGTCTGGGCATCGATCGGCTGTTCGGGAATCAAAGCGGTGTCGATGCCATGCTGCGGGCACGCTCGACGTTCATTCCTGCCACCACGCACATGAGGCGCGATGGCACATCGTTCCTTGCGGAGACCACGCTGTCATTCACGCGACTCGACGACGGGCTGATCCTGCTGGCCGTCGTACGAGACATCACGGACGAGCGGCGTACCCTGGAGCGTCTGCAGGAGGCCGAGGAGCGCTGGCGCTTTGCGCTGGAGGGGGCGGGCGATGGCGTCTGGGATTGGAATCTCGCCACGCAGGACTTCTACCACTCGCCTCGCTGGCGCGAGATGCTTGGCTACGCTGCTGACGACACGCGCTTGTCGTGGCACAACCTGCTGCATCCGGAAGACAAGCAGCAGGTATATGGAAACCTCGACGCCTACCTGAATGGGGAATCTGCCTTGTACGAGGCGGAGTTCCGTCTGCGTTGTGCGAATGGCTCGTACAAGTGGATCGCCGCACGCGGCAAGATCATGTCGCGCGACGAGCAAGGCAGGGCGTTGCGCATGCTCGGCACGCATCGCGACATTACCGAAAGTCGGCGCATGATGGAAACGCTGCGCGCATCGGAGCAGCGCTGGCAGTTCGCGCTGGAAGGGCACGGCGACGGGCTCTGGGACTGGAACCTCGCTGCCGGACGCCTCACGTTGTCCGACCAGTTTCGCGAGATCCTCGGTTTTGGTTCGCGCGGGCTGTCCCACGACGTCCATTGGGAGGGTCTCGTGCATCCGGATGAATGGCCCGCTACGCACGACGCTTTCGAGCGGCATCTGGCAGGGCATGCGCCCTTGTTGTCGGTCGACACACGCATGCGTTGTGCGGACGGGACATGTAAATGGGTTGCCCTGCGCGGCAAGGTGATGGAATACGGGCGGCTAGATCGCCCGATGCGGATGATTGGCACGCTGCGAGACGTCGAGGAGGCCAAGCGTCGCGAAGTGCGGGAGCGCAACGAGCAGGAGAAACTCTCGCACGCCAGTCGCCTCATCACCCTGGGCGAAATGGCCTCTGCGCTGGCGCACGAACTCAATCAGCCGCTGACGGCAATCCGCAACTTCAGCGCGCTGGGTTTGCGCCGGCTGGGCGACCATCCGCCGGAGGGTGTGCGCAACACACTCGAAATCATTGCCGAGCAGTCGATGCGGGCGGGCGAGATCGTGCGCAGGATCCGCAGCTTCGTGCGCAAGGGCGAGATTCGGCTCGAGCCGGTTCACATCAACTCGGTGGTCGGCGATATGGTGCGATTTTCAGCACCCGACGCGAGGGAGAATGGCGTTCAGGTAGTGCTCGAACTGGAGGAGCCGCTGCCCGCCATCAATGGGGACAGAACCGGCCTTGAACAGCTCGTCATGAATCTGCTCCGAAACGGCATCGAGGCCATGGCCAGGATCGAAGGCGAACGGCGGCTCACCGTGTGCACGGCCAAGCGCGCGGATGGAACCGTCGAGTGCAGCGTGACCGATCTGGGGGAAGGGCTCTCGCCGGACGTTCTGGCCGGCCTGTTCGAACCATTCGTCACGACCAAGCCCGACGGGGTCGGGCTTGGTCTGGCAATCTGTCGCACGATCGTCGAGAATCACGGCGGTCGTCTCTGGGTCGAGCCGACACAGGGGCGCGGCGCATCGTTTCATTTTGCTATCCCGATCGCGTGGAAAGGTTCGCATGGCTGAGCACGGCCTGGTTTGCGTTGTCGATGACGACGAAATGGTTCGCATGTCGGTCAGCATGCTGATCGAAACGCTTGGCGTTCGCGCAAGGGCCTATGCCAACTGCCTCGATCTCCTCGAGGATGAGGCCAGCCTTGCACTCTGCGGCTGCCTGGTGCTCGATGTCCGTATGCCGGGCATCAGCGGGCTCGAGATGCAGGAACGCCTCGAATCCCTGCGCGTGGATGCGCCGATCATCTTCATCTCGGGCCATGGTGACGTGCCCATGGTGGTGCGTGCGATGCGGGGCGGTGCGCTTGATTTCCTGCAGAAGCCGTTCAATGAACAGATCCTGCTCGACCGTGTGCAGCAGGCACTCGAGATTAGCGCGCGGCGTCGGCGCGAGCGCATCAAGCGCGCGACGGTCGAGGCACGCCTGGCGACACTGACTCCGCGCGAGACGGACGTTCTGGAAGAGATCGTCGCCGGCCGCCAGAACAAGGTGATCGCAGACAAGCTCGGCATCAGCATGAAGACCGTAGAGCAGCATCGGGCGCGCATCATGGAGAAGATGCACGCGGCTTCACTCGCGGAACTGGTGCGCCACGTCACCGAACTGCGTCGTAGCGATACCCTTTGAGGCGCGAGAGCCGCCTGGGACGGTTCAGGGAAATCCCGGAACGTTGACCGGGATTGCGCCGATTTTTCCGTGGCTTTGTCTGCAGCATCCTCCCTAGGCTGGCAAGGCTTCGGTTCCGGGCGATTCTCTGATCGCTCTGCCCCGGTGTTTCGTGCTTCTTCGACTGAAGGAGCTGTCCGATGATCTCGCAATTAATGACGGGACAGCATTGCGTCATACGCGTCCGTGGCGAGCTCGATGCGCAGAGCGTGTTCGAACTGCGAGACCGGGTAACGCGGGCGTTCGCGAATTATGGTTCGATCCAGGTCGATCTGTCGGAGGTGAAGTCGCTCGATACGGCCGGCCGCAGCATGCTGGATTTTTTGCGTTCAATTGCGTCGCCGATGTTCCGGGTCACGTCGCCCGGCGCGGAAATCGAGGAAACAGAATGCAGGATGCAGTCATCCACGAAGTCATCGCGCTGAACAAGGCGGCCATGCATGGCGCGTTGGACGCCCTCGAAAAAGCGGTCTCCGGGGCAGAGCGGATCGCGCGCCATCAGCTGGACAGCGCATGGTCGATGATCCGCGGCACGATCGACGGCGCCGGCGTACCTGCGGATCCAAAGCAGGATGCGCTCGACGCCTGGCGCAGCGAGAGACTGCAGCCCTTGGTGTTGCGATTCCTCGATGATTCGCGGCGGCACTTCGAGCTCAGCGTCCTGGCGCAACAGCAGGTTACCGACGTGGCGGAAGAGCAGTTTGCAGAGTTCGCACTGCGCTCTGCGCAGACTATCGAGCGCCTGTCTCGGGATCATGACGCCGAGATGGCGCCCTTTCTCGATACGGTTCGCCGTACGGTCGAGATCAGCGCCAGCACGCTGGACGAGATGCGGCGCATGACGCGCCAGCTGGCACTGCTTGCGGCAGTGGGGGTGGTTGCGACCGGCGTTCAGCCGCGATAGATCGAGTTGCGCGCGCCGCTCCACGGCGCGAGTCCCTCGCCGGGCGAGGAGTGCCCCGCAAGTTGTTTGCGCTATGGCTGGCGCGGCTGTGCCTGAGCGAGCGTCGACCGTTGCCACGACCACTTGCCTTCCCAGGCGCTGCGCACGAGGTTCGGATACTCGGGCTGGCCAAGGCTGCCGTTGTAACGGCCCAGCGCGCGATACAGGTCGCCCTTTTCGATGTCGAGGTAGTGGCGCAGGATCGTGCACCCGAAGCGCAGGTTGGTGCGCATGTGGAAGAGGTTGCTGTCGGAGTTGCCGATCAGCTTGGCCCAGAAAGGCATGATCTGCATATAGCCGCGCGCGCCCGCACTGGAAACGGCGTACTTTCGGAATCCGCTCTCGACGTTGATCAGCCCGAGCACCATCTGCGGGTCCAGTCCGGAGCGTGTCGCCTCGTAATGTACAGTCTTGAGGAAATCGATGCGCGCCTGCGGGTCCGGCATCTTGTTGCGCAGGCGGTGCGACATTTCCGACAGCCAGGCGATTTTCTCCTCCGAACTGGCAAAGCGCGAATCCGGCGAAGCCTGGTCGCTCACGGCCGCATGCAGCGCTGCGCGAACGCTGGCTGCCAGCGGCTCGTACTGCTGGTTGCCGGCCCGCGCCAGCGGTGACAACCAGAATCCGATCAGCAGGCAGGCCAGAAGGCGCATGGATAGGTCATCCGCGAAGGCGCTGGCCTGCGAAGCCCGCCAGATCTGCCATTGCGACCGGGGTGGCCTGGGCGTCCCGCCGAGCCTGGTATTCAGCCTTGCCATCTTTCAGGCCGCGCTCGCCGATGACCACGCGATGCGGAATGCCGATCAACTCGCAATCGGCGAACATGACGCCGGGACGCTCGTCGCGGTCGTCGAGCAGAACATCGTGGCCGGCGGCCGTGAGTTCTGCGTAGAGCTTGTCGGCGGCTTCGCGGACGGCTGCGCTCTTGTGATAGCCGACCGGCACGATGGCCAGCTCGAACGGCGCAATCGCCTGTGGCCAAATGATGCCGCGTTCGTCGAAATTCTGTTCGATCGCCGCGCCGACGATGCGCGAGACGCCGATTCCGTAGCAGCCCATTTCCATGATTTCGGGCTTGCCCTGCTCGTTGAGGAAGGAGGCCTTCATCGCCTCAGCATACTTGGTGCGCAACTGGAAGATGTGGCCGACTTCGATGCCGCGGCACAATTCGAGCGCGCCCTTGCCGTCCGGCGACGGGTCGCCGCTGACGACGTTGCGCAGATCGGCGACGGCTTGGGGATCGGGCAGATCGCGCACAAAATTGACGCCAGTGATGTGGAAGCCGGCATCGTTCGCGCCGCAGACGAAGTCGCTCATCGCCGCGACGGTGCGATCCGCAAACACGGCGACGCCGGAGACGCCGACCGGTCCGATGTAGCCGGGCTTGCAGCCGAGCGCGGCGACGATTTCTTCGTCGCGCGCGAAACGGAATTCGCCGATCGCCTTGGCGGCCTTGATCTCGTTGAGGTCGTGGTCGCCGCGCAGCAGCAGCAGCGCGAAGCGGCCCGCCTCGCCTTCGGCGATGTCGTTGCGGATCACCGCGATCGCCTTGACCATCGATTGCACCGACACATTGAGAAACTCCGCGACGTCCTCGCAGCGGATCTTGCCCGGGGTGGCGACTTTCTGCATGGACTGCGTGGCCGCGCCGCGCGCTGCGGACGGCGCCAAGGCTTCGGCCAGTTCCACGTTGGCGGCAAAGTCCGACGCGGGGCAGAACGCGATCGCGTCTTCGCCTGAATCGGCCAGCACGTGGAATTCGTGCGAGCCGGTGCCGCCGATCGAGCCGGTGTCGGCTGCCACGGCCCGGAACTGCAGCCCGAGACGGGTGAAGATGCGCGAGTAGGTGTCGTACATGTTGCGGTATTCGCGCTCGAGATCGGCGTAGTTCGAATGGAATGAGTAACCGTCCTTCATCAGGAACTCGCGTCCGCGCATGACGCCGAAGCGCGGCCGGATCTCGTCGCGGAATTTGGACTGGATCTGGTAGAGATGTAACGGCAGCTGGCGGTAGCTCTTGATCTCCCGCCGGGCGACGTCAGTGATCACTTCTTCGTGCGTCGGGCCGATGACGAAATCGCGCTGGTGGCGATCCTTGAAGCGCAGCAGTTCGGGGCCGTACTTCTCCCAGCGGCCGGTTTCCTGCCACAGTTCGGCCGGCACCACGGCAGGCATCAGCAGTTCGATGGCGCCGGCGCGGTTCATCTCCTCCCGCACGATGTTCTCGACCTTGCGCAGCACGCGCAGCCCGAGCGGCATCCAGGTATAGATGCCGCCCGCGAGGCGCTTGATCAGCCCGGCACGCAGCATGAGCTTGTGGCTGACGATTTCGGCGTCGGAGGGGGCTTCTTTCAGGGTGGCGAGAAAAAACTTCGAAGAGCGCATGGGGAGCAAGGCAAGTATCGGATAAACCACGGATTCTATCCCAGTGTGGGGCGCCTCGTGCGGTGTTCGGGCTATGCCTGTGGCGCCTTTGCAAGCCTGGTGAAATGTGGAAGAATCGTTTCAATCAATTGATTTCAAGGTAACCATCATGCTCGATCGTGAAGGCTACCGCCCGAACGTCGGCATCATCCTGGTCAACGCGCGCAACGAGGTCTTCTGGGGCAAGCGGATACGCGAACACGCCTGGCAGTTCCCGCAAGGGGGCATCAAGCACGGCGAAACGCCGGAGCAGGCGATGTACCGTGAGCTGTACGAAGAAGTCGGATTGCGCCCGGACCATGTGCAGATCCTCGGGCGCACGCGGGACTGGCTGCGCTACGACGTTCCGCGTCAATGGATCAAGCGCGAGTTCCGTTCGACTTACCGCGGCCAGAAGCAGATCTGGTTTCTGTTGCGACTGGTGGGGCGCGACTGCGACGTATGCCTGCGAGCGAGCGAGCATCCGGAGTTCGACGCTTGGCGCTGGAGCAGCTTCTGGGTGCCGCTGGATTCCGTGATCGAGTTCAAGCGCGAGGTCTATCAGCTTGCACTCCAGGAGTTGTCGCGCATCCTTTTCCGGCCACTGAAGGATGTCCGTAGGCCGGGATCGTCACATCGGGCGGAGCCGGTACAGGCGCAACCCGGAGAGGATGCGGAGTCCTCTGCCGTCGAGTTCGCTGCAGGTACCGCGGATCGGGTGCCGCACGACTGATTTTCGGCCGCTACCTACGCAGTCGTTCCCCTGCAGTCCCAGGTGGGCGGTAGGGGAATCCCATTGGCCCGATTCTCGGGTCGAACGAACGAATCCCGCGATCTAGAATCAAAACAAACCGGCGCTGCCGCGTGCATAGGCACAACGAGATCCGGTTGCAAAAGCCCATCAACCTGATGACGGAGGCTGACCATGGTTCGAGAGCGCTACAACGCGATTCCTTCACGCAGCCTGGCTTCATGTGCGCCGAGTGGGTTGCCCGAGACGATGGTGCCGCCGCGGGTTGCGATCGATTCTCCCGCGATCGAGGTCATGACCGATTTGAGGCGCGTGCCGGCAGTTTCCATCGGCCCGGATGTCGGTCTGGACCATGCCAACAACGCCATGATCCTGCGCGGCGTGCGGCTATTGCTGGTGGTCGGCGACGACGGCACGGTGATCGGCACCGTCGGCGCCACCGACATATTGGGAGAGCGCCCCTTGCAGCGAACGAGCGAAAAACGGGTGAACCGGAACGAACTAGTTGTGCGCGACGTAATGGTTCCAGCGGATGACGCCGATGTGCTCGATCTCGGCGATGTGCTCCACGCCGAGGTCGGCCACGTCGTGGCGACGCTGGAGCGTCTCGGACGGCAGCATGTGCTGGTCGTCGATCGCGATGCCGCCGAGGGGTCGCTGGTACGAGGCATATTTTCGGCCACGCAGATTGCCCGGCAACTGGGGGTTGCGTTGCAGACCACCGAAATTGCACGAACGTTTGCGCAGATCGAATCCACGTTTGCCGGTTGAGTCGACGGTATCGATGGTGTTGCGCTGACAGGTTCAAATTGACACGCAAAAATCCGATTTCTATACTCAGTCTAAAAGACAGATAACTTCTTGTTTCGTCTCAACCACCAGAAGGAGATGTTCATGCAACTCAAGGGTTCGAAAACGGAAGACAACCTGAAGGCCGCGTTTGCCGGCGAATCTCAAGCCAACCGTCGCTATCTGTACTTCGCGGCAAAGGCCGACGTGGAAGGCCAGAACGACGTTGCCGCTGTGTTTCGTTCGACCGCGGAAGGTGAAACGGGCCACGCACATGGTCACCTCGAGTATCTGGAGACCTGTGGCGATCCCGCAACGGGTTTGCCCTTCGGCTCGACGCGTCTGAACCTCAAGACGGCCATCGCCGGGGAAACCCACGAGTACACCGATATGTATCCTGGCATGGGCAAGACGGCCCGCGAAGAGGGGTTCGACGAGATCGCAGACTGGTTCGAAACGCTCGCGAAGGCCGAGCGTTCTCACGCCAATCGCTTCCAGAAGGCCTTGGATGTGTTGACGGACTGAGCGTCCGCACGAGTTGGGAAGTCAGGCGGGGCGCATCGAAATGTGCCCCGCCTTCGTGTCTCGCGTCCCGCAAGAGGAGAAAACATGACAGTGCGCGAGGGCAGTCTGGAAGCCCCGAAGCGGCATCCCCTGGACTGGAAGAATCCCGAGTTCTATGACGAGGAAAAACTTTACGCAGAGCTGGAGCGTACCTATGACATCTGCCATGGATGCCGCCGCTGTGTGAGTCTTTGCAATGCCTTCCCGAAACTCTTCGACCTGATAGACGAGGGAGAATCGGGCGAACTCGATTCCGTACCGAAGCAGAAGTACTGGGATGTCGTTGACCAGTGCTATCTCTGTGACATGTGCTTCATGACCAAGTGCCCTTACGTGCCGCCTCACGAGTGGAATCTTGATTTCCCGCACCTCATGCTTAGGGCGAAGGCGGTGAAGTTCAGAAAGGGCGAAGTGAGGATGCGCGATAAGTTGCTGACCAGTACCGATGCGCTCGGAAAGCTTGCTGCCATTCCCGTCGTCGCGCAGACCGTCAATGCGGTGAATGGTGTCGGTGTCGCGCGCAGCGTGATGCAAAGCGTCCTTGGCGTTCACAAGGATCGCGAATTGCCGCCCTTTGCGCCGACCAAGTTTCGCGCGGGAGCGAAGCCGAACGGAAGCTTTGCCGTTCGTGCCGGCGAGCGGGCGCCGGGCAAGGTCGCGATTTATTCGACTTGCTATGTGAACTACAACGAGCCGGGCATCGGCAACGACCTGCTTGCGCTGCTCGCGCACAACGAGATCCCGTCGGTGCTGGTCGAGAAAGAGGCCTGTTGCGGCATGCCCAAGCTCGAACTCGGTGACTTGCAGCAGGTAGAGAGACTCAAGGACATCAACATACCTGTGCTTGTGCGCCTCGCACGGGAAGGATATGCAATCCTTGCGCCGATTCCGTCGTGCGCACTGATGTTCAAGAGTGAACTACCGTTGATGTTTCCGAATGATGTCGATGTTGCGGCCGTTGCTGAAGCAATGTTCGACCCGTTCGAGTATTTCATGCTTCGCCGGAAGGACGGACTGCTCAAGACCGACTTCAAGCAGCCCCTCGGCAAGGTCTCGTACCACATTCCATGCCACTCCCGGGTGCAGAACATCGGCCAGAAGACCCGCGAAACGCTGCAGCTTGTTCCCGATACGACAGTGAATACCGTCGAACGCTGTGCCGGTCACGATGGCACGTGGGGTGTCAAGGAAGAGTATTTCGCCATGTCGATGAAGATCGGACGACCGGTGTTCAGGGCGATGGCGTCCACCGAACCCGACTACATCAGTTCAGATTGCCCGATCGCCGGCCGACACATCCAGCAAGGCATTCGTGATGGCGGAACGCAAAGCCACGCCCGGAAGGCGCATCCGCTAACGTTGCTGCGCATCGCATACGGCATCTGAACATCTCGAATGCTTGAGGAAATACGCCGGAGACGTTTCATGCCCCAGATCACTCGTGAGAGCTTGCTGTCGCTGGAATCCTATGCTCGGCAGCGCGGAGAATTCCGCGTGCGCGTGATGGCGCACAAGAAAAATCGTACGTTACATGTGGGAAGCAACGTTACGCTGATTTTCGAAGACGAATTGACGGTGCGCTACCAGATCCAGGAAATGTTGCGCATCGAGCGAACCTTCGAAGAGTCCGGAATCGTGGGTGAACTGGACGCCTACAATCCCTTGGTGCCTGATGGCAGCAACTGGAAAGCAACGATGCTCATTGAGTATCCGGACGTTGACGACCGGCAACTGTGGTTGGCACGTTTGATCGGTATCGAGGACAGGGTGTGGGTCCAGGTCGCTGGCAACGAGCGTGTTTTCGCCGTGGCGGACGAAGATCTGGAGCGGGAGAACGAGCAGAAGACTTCGTCGGTGCATTTCCTCCGATTCGAGTTGAATGAGACAATGAAGGCCGCGTTGCGTGGCGGGGCGGATGTCGCGGCCGGCATCGATCATCCGCAATACGAAGCCTTGGTTTCGCCCGTGCCGGGCAACATACGAATGTCATTATGCGGGGATCTGGATTGACAAAGTTCTTTCGGGTACTACTGGTTGTGGTTCTCTCTGCAGCAGGAGGCGGCATCGCAGCCGCTGCGCCTGCAGCCGACGACGGTGAGGAGCAGCAGCGGCCGGCGGTGGAGAAGGAGGTCGCGTTTCCTGCGTTTCCTGCCAAGGAGTCCCTGATTCCGGTCTATGCGGGAGTGACGAGCACCAACCGCTTCCTGCTCGATCAGACTTCGATTTCGATAGGTGATGATGATGTTGTCCGATTCGTGCTCGTCACTCGTTCTGCCAGTGGCGTGGAGAATGTGAGTTTCGAGGGGATTCGCTGTGATTCGCTGGAACGTCGCATCTACGCCTTGGGGCGCTCTGACCGGACGTGGTCAAAGTCGCGCAATTCCAACTGGATGGCGATCAGTAGCAGCACGGTGTCCCTGCCGCACTGGGATCTGGCCAAGCGGTATTTTTGCGATTACGGGCTACCGGTCAGTTCGCCGCGTCATGTGATCGACGCAATCCGGCGTGGCAGTCAGCCGGGTTGGCTTGGTTCCTGAATGGTTTCGATGCATGCGGAAACCATGTTTGCCACGCTCCGTGTGGATTGAAGTACGCCTGAGGGGGCAAATGATTGACAGATTGATATGTGAATTCGACAAAGGATTGCGCACGGTTTTTTCCAACGCGCGATCCGGGCGACAGATTCCCGGTGACAATCTCCCGGACGTAGAGATGTCGGATGCGGATCGTCGTCATGTTGCGGCCTTGATGCGCGTGAATCACGTCGGCGAGATCTGCGCGCAGGCGCTATATCAGGGGCAGGCGATCATGTCGAGTCAGCCGTTGATCAAGTCTGCACTTGAGCAGGCTGCCAACGAGGAAACCGAACACCTTGCCTGGACGGAGCACCGCATCGCCGAACTGGGTGGGCGCAAAAGTTTGCTGAACCCCGTTTGGTACGGTGGCGCTTTGGCAATCGGATTGCTGGCTGGCCGGTTTGGAGACGCATGGAATCTCGGATTCCTTGCTGAAACGGAGCGCCAAGTGGAGGCGCATCTGGATGGACATCTGACACGCGTTCCCGACGCAGACCGGAAAACGTTGGCAATCGTCGAGCAAATGAAGGCAGACGAGATTCGTCATGCCGACACCGCAATAAACCTTGGCGCACGGGAACTGCCGCATGCAGTCAAGATCATCATGAAAGCGGCCTCAAAGATCATGACGACCGCGGCCTATCGTATTTGAGGTATTTGTCAGACGCCTTCAGCCTTTCTCGGGAACAATCTCCCAGTCGTGGGTCATCTGGGCGGTTTTTCCGAGCATGATGGATGCGGAGCAATATTTTTCTGCAGAGAGTTTGACCGCACGGTCGACCATTTCAGGCTTGAGGTTGTCTCCCGTAACCCGAAAATGAAAGTGGACCCGCGTGAACACTTTCGGGTCGGTATCGGCTCGTTCCGCCTTAAGGGTGACCTCGCAGCCCGTCACCGTCTGGCGGCTTTTCTTCAGGATCATCACGACGTCGAACGCGGTACAGCCGCCTGTTCCGGCCAGCACGGTCTCCATGGGGCGCGGCGCAAGATTGCGGCCTCCGGAATCGGGCGGGCCGTCCATTACAAGTGTGTGTCCCGACCCCGTTTCGGCGAGGAAGGTCATGCCATCAACCCACTGAACCTTGCATTCCATGTTGGCTTTTCCTTTCATTTCAATGACAACGGCGATTCTAGCGCAGCACTTGCAAGACCGACCGGTCTGCGTGTCGACAGGGAAGCCGAATTTGCCTCACAAACGACCGGGCGGGCGCATAGAACAGCCCATTTGAATCCGGCAGCACGAAGCATGGAGAGAGTGAAATCAATGATTATCAGTTAGTTGGGGTTGTTTTATGAGATTCCGTGGAATTCTGTGACGCGCTGCACAAATATTTCTTGCATTGCACAAGAAGTTTGGCCATAATGGAGTCGTTGTTGAGCAGCAAATCAAAGTTAGGTGACTTGATCTGGCTGGCTCACAGAGTGTCTCCTCCACCCTCCTCCTTTGGTGTGGATTCAGCGCAACCCGGTCCGGGTTGCGCTTTTTTTTGGTCGAATTGGGTTTGACACGGCCCTCGGCAGCAGATATATTGCTGGGCTTTCCGCGAAGTTCCGACGGTTCAGAGGAAGTATTTCATGAGAACGTTTTCCGCCAAGGCGCATGAAGTCAGCCGCGATTGGTTCGTTGTCGACGCGACCGACAAAGTCCTCGGCCGCTTGGCCGCCGAGATTGCGCATCGCTTGCGTGGCAAGCACAAGGCAATCTATACCCCGCATGTCGATACGGGCGATTTCATCGTCGTCGTCAACGTGGATAAGCTCCGGGTTACTGGGAACAAGGCACAGGACAAGAAGTACTTCCGTCACTCCGGCTATCCGGGCGGAATCTACGAAACCAATTTCACCAAGTTGCAGCAGCGTTTTCCGGAACGTGTGCTGGAAAAGGCGGTGAAGGGCATGCTCCCCAAGGGGCCGCTCGGGTACGCGATGTTCAAGAAGCTCAAGTGCTATGCCGGAGCGGCGCATCCGCACACCGCGCAACAGCCCAAAGCGCTCGAGATCTGACCCTATACTTCAGGACACCTGCATGGCTACCAATCACTATTATGGAACGGGTCGTCGCAAGACTGCCGTCGCGCGCGTTTTCATCAAACCTGGCTCCGGCAAGTTTGTCGTCAATGACAAGCCGGTCGACGTGTTTTTCTCGCGCGAAACGGGCAGGATGGTTGTGCGTCAGCCGCTGGAACTGACTCAACACACCAACACGTTCGATATTCTGGTGAACGTGACGGGCGGTGGCGAGTCCGGGCAAGCCGGTGCCGTCCGCCACGGGATCACGCGTGCCCTGATCGAATACGACGCATCGCTCAAGTCGGCGCTGTCGAATGCGGGCTTCGTTACGCGGGATGCGCGCGAGGTTGAGCGCAAGAAGGTCGGCTTCCACAAGGCGCGTCGTCGCAAGCAATTCTCGAAGCGCTAAGTCCGGCGAGAGTTTTGCGCCGTTCGACTGGAAAAGCCGCACGCGTGCGGCTTTTCGCATTTCTGGCATCATGCATTCGATAGAACGACCATGGGGTTGCAGATGATCAAGGTTGGTGTTGTCGGCGGTACAGGTTACACGGGCGTCGAACTTCTTCGTTTGCTGGCGCAACATCCGTCCGTCGCTTTGAACGTCATAACTTCGCGGGGCGAAGCCGGCTTACCCGTTGCAGAAATGTTTCCGAGCCTCCGTGGGCGGGTGAATCTGAAGTTCGTGGATCCTGCAGACGCGCCGCTTGACCAGTGCGATCTCGTATTCTTTGCAACCCCCAACGGGATCGCAATGAAGCAGGCGGCGGATCTCTTGCGCCTGGGCGTCCGTGTGATCGACCTTGCAGCCGATTTCCGCATCAAGGACATCGCGGAATGGGAAACGTGGTACGGTATGAAACATGCTGCGCCGGAACTCGTTGCAGAAGCCGTTTATGGCCTGCCCGAGTTGAATCGGGAAGCGATACGCGAAGCGAAACTCGTCGCGAACCCAGGATGCTATCCAACGGCCACTCAACTCGGTTTCCTGCCATTGCTGGAAGCCGGGTTGGTCAATGCGGACAACCTGATCGCCGATGCCAAGTCAGGTGTATCCGGGGCTGGGCGCAAAGCGGAAGTGCACACGTTGTTTGCCGAGGCGGGGGACAACTTCAAGGCATATGGCGTTCCGGGGCACCGACACCTTCCGGAGATTCGACAAGGTCTGTCTCAATTGGCGGGTCGGACAGTGGGTTTGACCTTTGTTCCGCACCTTACGCCGCTGATTCGGGGCATTCATGCAACCCTGTATGCGAGGCTGAACGGCTCCGATCAGATCGATCTGCAAGCTCTGTACGAGAAACGCTACGAGCAAGAGCCGTTCGTCGATGTGTTGCCGCCAGGAAGCCATCCGGAAACCCGATCGGTACGAGCGTCGAACATTTGTCGAATTGCGGTCCATCGACCGCAAGGGCAAGACATGATCGTGGTGCTTTCCGTCATCGACAATCTTGTCAAGGGCGCGGCTGGTCAGGCCGTGCAGAACATGAACATCATGTTCGGATTTGAAGAGTGCGCAGGGCTGTCCCAGATTCCCGTGCTGCCTTGATGTTGCGGAGGCTCGTGCGGCGCCGTTTTGGTGCTGCGGCACCACGTGTGGCGATTCGTACGCATGTACCCTGGTATTTGAGATTCGGTTTGCCGGCCGTGCTAACAGTCGCTGGATTGGCCGGTGCAGCTGTCATGGTCGGACCTTTCGGGCGAACTTCCGGTGATGCGGTTGCTGAACTGTCCCGTCTGCGGGAACGCATCGATGCGCTGGAAGGCGAACTGGCGCAGCACCGCAGTGTGTCTCAGTCGGCCGGAAGTACCCTGCAGATAGAGCGGACTACCAGGGAACAGATCGAGCGCCAGCTGAAAATACTGGAGGCGGAAAACGTCAGGCTGAAAGAGGATCTCTCGCTTTTTGAAAGCCTTACCGAGGTGGAGGGGGCAGTTTCGGATGCGACCATCAGTGGGTTTACCGTGGAGCCGGATGGAGGGGGCCCTCGATATCGCTATCGGATGCTGATTGCGGTTCGCGGAGCGAGCAAATCAGAGCGGGAGCGAGAGTTCCACGGCCAGCTTCAGCTTGTTGTCAAACTGCGCCATCAAGGCAAAGCTGCTATCATGAATTTTCCATCGCCGGGAGAGCAGAAGAAGGAGCAGTTCCGGCTGAATTTCAAGCACTTCCAGCGTGTCGATGGCAATTTCGAGGTGCCGCACGGTGCGCAGGTTACAAGCGTTGAGGTCAGGCTTCTCGAAGACGGCGCGACCAAGGTCGCGAAGGTTTTCAATCTTGGTTAGGAGGTGCGATGTTCTCCAAGAAGTCGAATAAGCCCAATGGCCGCATCGACAGTTTGATTGGCGCCGGTACCTCTGTCGCGGGAGATTTGACGTTTGCGGGCGGGTTGCGCATCGACGGTGAGGTCAAGGGCAACGTCCGGTCGGCTGCAGACTCTCAGGGCATGCTCGTCATCAGCGAACGCGCCCGGGTCGAGGGCGAAATACATGTCTCCCACCTTGTGATCAACGGTACAGTGGCAGGGCCGGTCACTTCGACCGAATTTCTTGAACTACAGCCAAGTGCCCGGGTCTCAGGTGATGTGTTCTACACTTCGCTGGAGATGCACTTAGGGGCGGTAGTGCAGGGGCGGCTGGTTCATCAAGCGGGCGGAACGAAAGCTGTCGAATTGAAATTGGCGGCCAGCAAGTAGCATGCGTGACCAGCGCATGCGTGTTAGTTAGATGAATTTTGGAGTGTCCCAGATGAATGCGATCACCGATTTGCCGAACTCCCTTGTTTTTACCGACAGCGCAGCCAGTAAGGTGAAGGAGCTGATCGTTGAGGAAGGCAACCCCGATCTCAAACTGCGAGTTTTTGTAACCGGTGGTGGTTGCTCCGGTTTTCAGTACGGATTCACCTTTGATGAAGTAACCAACGAAGATGATACAGTCATGGAAAAGAACGGTGTGACGCTGTTGATCGACCCCATGAGCTTCCAGTATCTATCGGGCGCCGAGATCGACTATCAGGAGGGGCTTGAGGGCGCGCAGTTCGTCATCAAGAATCCCAATGCGACCAGTACTTGCGGTTGTGGATCGTCGTTTTCGGTGTGAGTCTGTCTAAGCCCTTAAAGAAGAAGGACGCTGAGGCGTCCTTCTTCTTTTTGCTTACCGGACCGTTCAATCCAGTTTGGCAGTCTTGATGCCATTCATCATTTCGAACCGCGTCAGCATCGGTTGAGCTGTCAACCTGAAGTCGTCCAGCCCATATCCGGAGAGCGCATGATTGATCGGAAGGGCCACCGAAAGCGGATCCTGATGTACGTTGGCAATACGGAATTCATAGTGCAGGTGTGGGCCGGTTGCCCAGCCGGTGCGCCCGACGTAACCAATCACATCCCCTTGAGCAACGCGGCTTCCTTGGCGAATGCCCGACGCGAAGCTGTTAAGGTGTCCATAGGCCGTCGAGTACCGATCGTGGTGGCGCAGGACAATGAAGTTTCCATAGCCCCGCTGTTGTCCGAGGAATTCGACATGACCGTCGGCCGTGGCGCGGACGCTGGTGCCGATCGGCGCGGCGTAATCCACCCCTTTGTGTGCCCGCCAGTCTCCATGGATCGGATGTAGTCGCATCGAAAATCCTGACGATACGCGCGAGAACTCAAGCGGTGAGCGCAGGAAAGCCTTCTTCAGGCTGCGCCCTTCAGGGGTGTAATAACCTCCCGAACCGGGCTGTCCGTCGTACCAGATAGCCTGGTACGTCGTGCCAGCGTTATCGAACTCCGCCGCCAGAACACGCCCCGGTTTCACTTCTCGGCCGCTATACGCAAGGCTTTCGTAAACAACGACAAAACGATCGCCGCGGCGCAAATCCGTATGGAAATCGATTTCGCCACCGAAAATTTCCGCCAATTGGATTGCGACCGAATCGGGGAGGTCGATCTCATCGGCCGCTGCGAACAAAGACGAACGAATCGTGCCGACGCGAGTCAGCGTCCGGGTTTCGAGCGATAAGTCGGATTCGCGCGCCTTCAATTCACTTCCATTGCGCTCGATATTGACGGCGCGGTCCGACCCGGGAATCGGAAACTGGAGGGTATGAAGTTCCCCTCGTTCGTCGAAGCGCGCGCTGACCATTTGCCCGGCCTTCAGTTTCGACTGAAGGGTGCGCGCAACCGTATCCGTGCGCAGGAAAGCCTCAGCCTTGGAATCGTCGATTCCGAGGCGACGAACGATGCTGGAAATGGTGTCTCCCGGCCGAATACGTTCTTCCCGCGAAAAATGCAATCCATCGTTGGACGACGTTGTCGGGGCGGGCTGGGAAACCTGAACCAGTATGGATTGCGCTGGCAGATACACATCCGTGGTTCGCGCCGTATTGGCAAACGTGGTGACGACTGAAAGGAGCGAAAGCGCGGCGGCTCCGCCAAGGATCCAGCGGTGGAATCGACGATTTCCGACGGGATCCCCCAGTTGGGCTAAGATTCGACTCTTTTCCTTGCACATGGCAGTTTGAACTCGCCAGCAAAAACAGGCCGGAGTCTAGCAAATTAACGGCCGCGCACCAATTGCCAATAATTTGAATTGCACGGGGTGGATGGAGTGCTTGAAGCTGATTTGTCATTGATCAGGCGCGGTTCTGAGGAATTGCTTCTTGAAGCTGAGCTGCTCGAGAGACTAAAGACCGGAAGGCCGTTGCGTGTGAAGGCCGGTTTCGATCCGACGGCACCGGATCTGCATCTCGGACATACGGTTCTCATCAACAAGCTGCGTCATTTTCAGGAGCTCGGCCATAGAGTTCTTTTTCTGATTGGCGACTTCACCGGGATGATTGGTGATCCTACGGGAAAGAATGCAACGCGCCCTCCTTTGTCCCGCGAGCAGATCGAAGTCAACTCCCGGACCTATCAGGAGCAGGTGTTCAAGATTCTGGATCCAGACAAGACGGAGGTGTGCTTCAACTCCACCTGGATGGAAAGCTTGGGGGCTGCCGGGATGATTCGTCTCGCTGCGCAGCATACGGTGGCGCGCATGTTGGAGCGGGACGATTTCGGAAGGCGCTTTCGAGGGAACCAGTCAATTGCGATCCACGAGTTTCTGTATCCGTTATGTCAAGGGTACGACTCGGTTGCGATGCGTGCAGATGTTGAACTTGGAGGGACCGACCAGAAGTTCAATCTGCTGGTCGGACGCGAACTCCAGAAGCATGCAGGGCAATCCCCCCAGGTTGTTCTGATGATGCCTCTGCTCGAAGGACTCGATGGCGTCAACAAGATGTCGAAGTCGCTCGGAAATTATGTGGGTATCGCAGAGTCGGCACAGGAGATTTTCGGGAAATTGATGTCGATATCGGATGATCTGATGTGGCGTTACTTCGAATTGCTTTCGTTCCGCCCTGCGCAGGAGATTGCCTTGTTCAGGCAGCAAATCGGAGAGGGGCGCAATCCGCGCGATGTGAAGGTTCTCCTGGCGCAGGAGATTGTCGAGCGCTTCCACGATAGGCGAGCTGCTGACAATGCGCTCATCGATTTCGAGGCACGCTTCCGTCAGGGGGGGCTTCCCGAGAACATGCCGGAAGTCACGTTGGTATGCGCCGGAGACTCAATGCCTGTCGGCAATATCCTGAAGCAGGCTGGCCTGACAGGCAGTACTTCCGAATCCATTCGCATGATCGAACAAGGCGGTGTTCGTCTGGATGGCGACAAGGTTTCTGATCGTGCGATGTCACTTTCGAAGGGCGTTACGGTTGTATTGCAGGTCGGCAAGCGGAAGTTTGCTCGCGTGCATCTGGCGTAAACATCGGGATTTGCGGGCGGCTTCGAGTTGTCCAAAAAATCTTTCTAGAAAGTGTTGACGGGCAAACGCCGGCCTGTATAATGCGCACCTCTTCGCTGCACATCGCAGCGCCGCAATCCAGCCAAGTGCTTGAAGCGGAACGATCTTTAACAGTTAGAACAGCCGATAGGTGTGGGTGCTGTGGTGGGTTGAGTTGGTTGATGTAGTCGTGAGCTGAGTTCTTATCGGGGCGAGGTTCATGGATGTCTGGCGAGAGTTGGGCATTTGGCTGGAAGGCTGGCTAGGTTGGCCGAATCGCAAGTATTGCAGTGCTCACACGAAGAAATAGATGAAGCTTGGTCTGCTCTTTGGGGCAGGTCGGGTGAAGTCGATTCCGTGATGAGAGTAGGGATTAAAACTTAAGAGTTTGATCCTGGCTCAGATTGAACGCTGGCGGCATGCTTTACACATGCAAGTCGAACGGCAGCACAGCAGAGGTAACTCTGTGGGTGGCGAGTGGCGAACGGGTGAGTAATACATCGGAACGTACCCTGTTGTGGGGGATAACTACGCGAAAGCGTAGCTAATACCGCATACGCCCTGAGGGGGAAAGCGGGGGACCCTAAATAGAGCGCACTGGGGAGTGCGTTGTATTTAGGGCCTCGCGCAATAGGAGCGGCCGATGTCGGATTAGCTAGTTGGTGAGGTAAAGGCTTACCAAGGCGACGATCCGTAGCTGGTCTGAGAGGATGATCAGCCACACTGGGACTGAGACACGGCCCAGACTCCTACGGGAGGCAGCAGTGGGGAATTTTGGACAATGGGGGCAACCCTGATCCAGCCATGCCGCGTGAGTGAAGAAGGCCTTCGGGTTGTAAAGCTCTTTCGGACGGAAAGAAATCGCGCAGGTGAATAATCTGCGTGGATGACGGTACCGTAAGAAGAAGCACCGGCTAACTACGTGCCAGCAGCCGCGGTAATACGTAGGGTGCGAGCGTTAATCGGAATTACTGGGCGTAAAGCGTGCGCAGGCGGCTTTGTAAGACAGGTGTGAAATCCCCGGGCTTAACCTGGGAATGGCGCTTGTGACTGCAAGGCTCGAGTGCGGCAGAGGGGGGTGGAATTCCACGTGTAGCAGTGAAATGCGTAGAGATGTGGAGGAACACCGATGGCGAAGGCAGCCCCCTGGGTCGACACTGACGCTCATGCACGAAAGCGTGGGGAGCAAACAGGATTAGATACCCTGGTAGTCCACGCCCTAAACGATGCCAACTAGTTGTTGGGGAAGGAGACTTCCTTAGTAACGAAGCTAACGCGTGAAGTTGGCCGCCTGGGGAGTACGGTCGCAAGATTAAAACTCAAAGGAATTGACGGGGACCCGCACAAGCGGTGGATGATGTGGATTAATTCGATGCAACGCGAAAAACCTTACCTACCCTTGACATGCCAGGAACTCTGCTGAGAGGTGGAGGTGCCCGAAAGGGAGCCTGGACACAGGTGCTGCATGGCTGTCGTCAGCTCGTGTCGTGAGATGTTGGGTTAAGTCCCGCAACGAGCGCAACCCTTGCCATTAATTGCCATCATTTAGTTGGGCACTTTAATGGGACTGCCGGTGACAAACCGGAGGAAGGTGGGGATGACGTCAAGTCCTCATGGCCCTTATGGGTAGGGCTTCACACGTCATACAATGGTCGGTACAGAGGGTTGCCAAGCCGCGAGGTGGAGCGAATCTCACAAAGCCGATCGTAGTCCGGATTGCAGTCTGCAACTCGACTGCATGAAGTCGGAATCGCTAGTAATCGCGGATCAGCATGTCGCGGTGAATACGTTCCCGGGTCTTGTACACACCGCCCGTCACACCATGGGAGTGGGTTTCACCAGAAGCAGGTAGCCTAACCGCAAGGAGGGCGCTTACCACGGTGAGATTCATGACTGGGGTGAAGTCGTAACAAGGTAGCCGTATCGGAAGGTGCGGCTGGATCACCTCCTTTCTAGAGATCTCAACATCAATTGCAGTACCCACAGCCTATCGGTTGTCGACAGTCACAGACAGCGGGTCTGTAGCTCAGCTGGTTAGAGCACCGTCTTGATAAGGCGGGGGTCGTTGGTTCGAACCCAACCAGACCCACCATGTCAAGCGAACCCGGGCGGCAAAGTGAAGCGCCGGGGTGACGAAGGGGGCATAGCTCAGCTGGGAGAGCACCTGCTTTGCAAGCAGGGGGTCGTCGGTTCGATCCCGTCTGCCTCCACCAAGCCTTTTGCATCGGCGCTGCCGAAGCGAAGGCAGTCGGAACGCAAGTCGATAGACAAGCCAGCGCCGGGGGTGTGAGGCTTGTCTATCGGTTTTGCCGAACAGGCTGTGAGATCTTTAAAAATTCGGAAGAAGTAAGGTGTATCGACCCGGTCGGGCCGGAGGCGCGAGTCTCTCGTTCGGGTGGGCGATACAGGGTTGTGTGATTGTATCTGTCCGTCTTCACTTGCGAACCAGCGGTGGGGGCGGCACAAGCGCGAAGTGGTCGTGTTGTCTGTAGCTGGATGTCTTGGCCTGCCGAGGTCAGGGCTCAAGGTTATAGGGTCAAGCGACTAAGTGCATGTGGTGGATGCCTTGGCGATCACAGGCGATGAAGGACGTTGTAGCGTGCGATAAGCCGCGGGGAGCTCGCAAACAAGCTTTGATCCGCGGATGTCCGAATGGGGAAACCCACCTCTTTGAGGTATCCCCGGCTGAATACATAGGCCGGCGGAGGCGAACCGAGCGAACTGAAACATCTAAGTAGCTCGAGGAACAGAAATCAACCGAGATTCCCGAAGTAGTGGCGAGCGAAACGGGAGCAGCCTTGCAACTTTTAGCATGTCGATTAGTGGAACGCTCTGGAAAGTGCGGCCATAGTGGGTGATAGCCCCGTACGCGAAAATCGATGTGTGGAACTGAGGTTGCGACAAGTAGGGCGGGACACGTGAAATCCTGTCTGAAGATGGGGGGACCATCCTCCAAGGCTAAATACTCGTGATCGACCGATAGTGAACCAGTACCGTGAGGGAAAGGCGAAAAGAACCCCGGGAGGGGAGTGAAATAGATCCTGAAA